>ERZ827088.346-NODE-346-length-72117-cov-12.019636_pt1 | contig 72117 bp, 60 predicted proteins | sample MGYA00519922_ERZ827088 | MGnify/ENA primary metagenome ERZ827088 (study PRJEB31778, sample SAMEA3449254) | human gut metagenome | biome: human gut; feature: human-associated habitat; material: faeces | place: United Kingdom | collected 2010/2012 ... | reverse complement strand
CGCAGTCAAATTGCGCCGCAAAATTACACATACTTTCTTTATTCACAAAACTTTCAGCAATTATTTCTCAAAATCAGTGTATAAGAACACTCTCACAAGCTATTTTCGCAGAAAAGTAGTATCTTTGAAAAAACTTATAATACCTTTTATATATATGCAACAAACGGTTAAAGAACGAATACGTGCACTACGGATGATGCTTAAATCCGAAGCAATTAGTGCTTTCATCATCCCCAGTACCGACCCTCATTTAAGTGAATACGTAGCCTCCTACTGGAAAACCCGAGAATGGATTTCCGGATTTACAGGTTCTGCCGGGACCATTGTCATACTAAAAGATAAAGCCGGTTTGTGGACAGATTCCCGTTATTTTTTGCAAGCAGCCCAGCAACTGGAAGGAACAGACATCACTTTATACAAAGAGATGTTGCCGGAGACGCCGACAATCATCGAATTTATATGCCAAAATCTGCTCCCTGGGGAAACTGTAGGTATCGACGGCAAGATGTTTTCTGCCAACCAAGTAGAACAAATGAAACAAAAACTGGAAACGGCCAATGTCCATCTGAAAGATTATGGAGATTTACCAGGAAAAATATGGAATAACCGGCCGGATATGCCCGATGCACCAGCCTTCATATACGATCTCAAATATGCAGGAAAAAGTTGTGAAGAAAAAATAGCTTCCATACGTACAGAAATACAAAAGCAAGGAACCGACGGACTTTTTATTTCCGCCTTGGACGAAATAGCTTGGACTCTTAATCTGCGAGGAAGCGACGTACATTGCAATCCAGTTATAATCAGCTATTTGCTGATCACTCAAAATAATATAACTTTCTTTGTCTCTCCGCAAAAGATCACTGAAGAGATAAAAAACTATTTAGAAGAGCAACAAGTAAGTATACAACCTTACAGTGAAACAGAGGATTATTTAAGAAAACTAAATATCAAAAGCATATCACTCAATCCGAATCAAACAAACTATGCAATCTATTCTGCAATAAATCCCGCCTGCAGAATTAATCATTGTAATTCTCCCATAACTTTATTGAAAGCAATCCGCAATGAACAAGAAATAGCCGGCATCCATGCAGCTATGCGACGAGACGGCATAGCCTTGGTACGATTTCTTAAGTGGCTGGAAGAAGCAGTCGTTTCAGAGAAGGAAACCGAACTCAGCATAGACCAAAAACTACATGAATATCGAGCTGCTCAAACGCTATATATGGGAGAAAGCTTCGATACAATTGCCGGATACAGGGAACATGCCGCTATTGTACACTACTCCGCAACACCAGATACCAACGCTATTTTATATCCGAAAGGTTTTCTACTCATAGACTCGGGAGCACAATATTTAGACGGTACCACAGATATTACACGTACCATTGCTTTAGGAGAACTAACAGAGGAAGAGAAAACAGACTATACCTTAATATTAAAAGGTCACATAGCCTTAGCCATGGCTAAGTTTCCGGCAGGAACCCGCGGGAGCCAGCTCGATGTATTGGCAAGAATGCCGATATGGCAATATAAAATAAACTTTCTACATGGCACCGGTCACGGTGTAGGACATTTTTTAAGCGTACACGAAGGGCCTCAGAGTATCCGCATGAACGAAAATCCGGTCGTTCTTCAACCCGGCATGGTAACATCCAATGAACCCGGTGTATACAAAGCCGGGAAACATGGCATTCGGACTGAGAACCTGACTTTGGTACGTCGTGCAGGAGAAGGGATGTTCGGTGATTATCTGGAATTCGAGACAATCACACTCTGTCCTATATGTAAAAAAGGAATTATCAAAAAGATGCTCACAGAAGAAGAAGTGACATGGTTAAACACTTATCATCAAAATGTATATGACCAATTAGCACCGGACTTAAACGAAGAAGAAAAAATGTGGTTGAAAGAAGCCACTACAGCAATCTAATAAAAATCAAAAGAATATGGCTTTAATGAAATCAGTAAGAGGATTCACTCCCGAAATCGGAGAGAATTGCTTCCTCGCCGACAATGCGGTTATTATCGGTGATGTAAAAACAGGACGTGATTGTAGTATCTGGTTCAGTACCGTATTACGTGGAGATGTTAACTCAATCCGTATCGGTAATGGGGTCAATATACAGGATGGCAGCGTACTCCATACACTATATGAGAAATCCACCATCGAGATAGGGGACCATGTATCCGTCGGACATAATGTTACCATTCACGGAGCCTGTATAAAAGATTATGCGCTAATAGGCATGGGCTCCACTCTACTCGATCACGCAGTCATCGGAGAAGGTGCCATCGTAGCAGCAGGTTCGTTAGTTTTAAGCAATACCGTTATCGAACCGGGAAGTATTTGGGGAGGTGTGCCGGCCAAATTCATTAAAAAAGTAGATCCGGAACAAGCCAAAGAGCTAAACCAGAAAATAGCCCATAATTATCTAATGTATTCTTCCTGGTATAAAGAAGAAAAATAAGCCCCCAAAGTGCCTAAATGCTTATAAAAGAAATCACCCACGCCGCAAACAAATTTGCAGCGTGGGTAATTTCGTTGAAAGAGAATTTTAGACATCTCTTTTTATAAACAGTTCTTAAAAGTTTATCATATGCAATATTCTCTCTGTTGCCCCGGCATTACTGGTGACATAATATCCGGCATTAGCTCCGGTTTCGCTCAAGAAAGCTTTATCAGAGAATAACCTGTCGAGCAATGCTTCCAACTCTTCATAGTTTTTAATTGAATATGCACCCTTTGCTTCAAGAAGTTGAACAGCCTCCATAAATTTCTGGTATTTAGGTCCGAATATTACCGGAATACCATAAACGGCAGCCTCCAATGTATTGTGAATACCAACTCCAAAACCACCGCCAATGTAAGCAATTTCACCGTAACGATAAATAGACGACAACAAACCATAACAATCGATTATGAGACAATCGGCTTTCAACACATTTTTTTCGTCAGCGCGTGTATATCGCACATAAGGTCTCTTCAATTTTCCTATAATCTCTACCAAATGATTTTCATCGATCACATGCGGAGCAATAATAAGTTTCATTTCCGGATGGGTATTGAAATACTCCAAAAATAAATCTTCATCCGGCCCCCATGAGCTTCCAGCAACAAACGTTGGTGAATGAGCCTTAAATTTCTCCACCAAAGGCAAATATTTGGCTTCTTCCCTAATCTGCAACACCCGATCGAAACGAGTATCACCAACCACCGTCACACGTGTAATTCCGATTTTTGACAGATACCGTTTAGAAGTCTCGTTCTGTACAAACAAATGATCAAAGTCTTTCAAAACATCACGATATGCGCCTCCATACCATTTAAAAAATATCTGCTCCCGGCGAAATATAGAAGAAACGCTATACACAGGAATACGGCGTCTATGCATTTCATCCAGATAATTTTTCCAGAATTCATACTTGATAAAGAAAGCCATACAAGGATTGATGATATCCAAGAACTTCTTCACATTGCGCGGCTTATCAAACGGCAGATAACAGACAATATCCGCCCCCCGGTAATTTTTGCGCACTTCATATCCCGATGGAGAAAAGAATGTCAACAATATCTTATAATCCGGATATTTCTCCCTTATCTTCTCAATCAACGGTCTGCCCTGCTCAAATTCACCTAAAGAAGCAGCATGAAACCATATATAGCGAACATCTTTCTCCACCTGTTGACGAAGAAGTTCGTATACCACCCAATGCCCTTTCATCATCTTCCGGGGCTTCCGGCTAAAGGGGGCGGCCAAATGTATCACAATGTCATAAAGGACTATTGCCAGATTGTAGAACATATCGTTTTTATTACTTCAAAATCTCTACGGCACGCTTTATACGAGCCAATGTTTCTTCTTTACCCAACACCCATGAAATATCAAACATGTGCGGCCCTTTCCCTTCTCCTACCAATGTCAAACGGAATGCATTCATGATATTACCTGTATGGTAACCTTTTTCTGCAATCCAATCCATCACTATCTTCTCTTGACCTTCAATACTGAAATCTTCGATACCTGCCAATACCTCCGCCAATTCAGTCATACACTTGGCAGAATCCTCTTTCCAGCGTTTCTTCACCGTCTTCTCATCATATTCTACAGGAGCAACAAAGAAAAAGCTGCAAACATCCCACAATTCGCGAACAAAGCTGACCCGGTCTTTCATCATTCCCATCACAGTCACGACTTTTTCGAAAGGCACCTCTATCCCATGTTCTTTCAAGACAGGCACAAAAAGCTCGGCAATTTCTTCATTCGATTTCTGTTGAATATATTGATGATTGAACCAAATTCCTTTTTTATAGTCGAACTTGGCTCCCGACTTACTACAACGATGCAAATCGAAGAGCCCGATCAATTCATCCATTGACATCACTTCCTGATCATTTCCCGGATTCCATCCCAGCAAAGCAAGGAAATTGATAACAGCTTCAGGAAGATAACCCGATTCACGATAGCCTGACGACACCTCACCCGTTTTAGGATCATGCCACTCCAACGGGAATACCGGGAATCCCAAACGATCACCGTCACGCTTGCTCAACTTACCGTTTCCTTCCGGCTTCAACAGTAAAGGCAGATGTGCAAAAGCAGGCATCGTATCCTCCCAACCAAAAGCCCGGTAGAGCAACACATGCAAAGGTGCCGAAGGCAACCATTCTTCCCCACGAATCACATGGGAAACCTCCATCAAATGGTCATCCACTATATTTGCAAGATGGTAAGTAGGTAATTCATCAGCCGATTTGTAAAGCACCTTATCATCTAAAATAGAAGAATTTATAATCACCTCACCGCGAATCAGATCATCGACATGCACATCTTCATTGGGCTCTATTTTAAAACGAACCACATATTGTTTGCCTTCAGCAATTAACGCATCCACTTCTTCTTTCGAAAGGGTCAGCGAATTACGCATCATACCACGCGTGGAAGCATCATATTGAAAATTTGCAATCTCAGCACGTTTAGCATCCAACTCTTCGGGAGTATCAAAAGCAATATAAGCCTTGCCGTTATCCAATAATACTTTCACATACTTCTTGTATATTTCACGGCGTTCAGACTGGCGATACGGGCCATACTCTCCTCCAAAGCTCACCCCCTCATCAAAATGAATTCCCAGCCATTTAAAAGACTCGAGGATATATTCTTCAGCTCCCGGAACGAAACGGTTCGAATCAGTATCTTCAATACGGAAAATCATATCGCCTCCGTGCTGACGAGCAAAGAGATAATTATACAAAGCTGTACGCACACCACCGATGTGCAATGCCCCTGTCGGGCTCGGAGCAAAGCGAACTCTTACTTTTCTTTCTGCCATAATTTGGGTTAGTATAGGTAAATCGCCGCAAAATTAAACTTTTTTTTCCACACGATTGTTTTTTTTTGTACTTTTCGCAAAAAATTCAAAGGATATGAATCATCTCAAGAAAAAAAAGAGCTTCTCTTACAGAGATTTGTTGTACAAAGCACTGATATTTGTGGCTACAGTAACAGTTATTGTATACTTTCTGCCTCGAGACGGTAAATTCAACTATCAGTTTGACATTAACAAGCCTTGGAAATACGGACAGTTGATCGCCACCTTCAATTTTCCGATCTACAAAGACAATGAAGTGGTAAAACGCGAACAAGACAGTCTGCTAAGTACTTTCCAACCTTACTACCAATTAGATAAAAATATAGAAACAAATGCCCTCAACAAGCTGAAAGAAGATTACCATAACCATCTTAAAGGCATCCTTCCCTCAACGGATTATATTCGCTATATCGAACGGATGCTAAAAGATATTTATACTTCCGGCATCCTATCAACAGAAGATGCCCAAAGCCTGAATAAGGACAGTACGGAATACATCAGAAAAATAGACAATAAACTAGCAAAGTCGCAAGCCATATCCGGCACTTATACCGTAAAGAAAGCATATGAACATCTACTGTCTGCCGATACAGCCCATTATAACCGGAATATTCTGCGACAATGTGCTCTCAATGAATACATTTTCCCCAATCTGATTTATGATCAAGAACGTTCCGAAAGTACAAAAAAAGAAATTCTGGACAATTATTCCTGGTCGAATGGAGTGGTAGTCAGCGGACAAAAAATCATAGACCGCGGAGAGATTGTAGACCAAGGAACATACAACATATTGGAATCCCTTCGGAAAGAATCCATCAAACGGAGTGAATCACTCGGCCAAAAGCGTCTGATCTTAGGAGGTCAGATCCTTTTTGTCAGTATCTTCATACTCTGCTTCATGCTCTATTTGGAGTTATTCCGCAAAGACTATTACCAGCGCAAAGGTAGCTTGTCTCTCCTCTTTATTCTCATTGTTTTCTACAATGTAATCACTGCATTAATGGTGACGCATAACATATCCAATGTATATATCTTGCCTTATGCAATGCTTCCCATCATCATACGGGTATTCCTCGATTCCCGTACAGCTTTTCTTACACATGTCATTACCATACTGATCTGTTCGATAACACTGCGGTTCCCGCACGAATTCATCTTAGTTCAGTTGGCCGCCGGCCTGGTTGCCATCTTCAGTTTACGGGAATTATCACAAAGATCACAGCTTTTCCGTACTGCGCTTTTGGTCATATTAACTTATGCCGCCATTTATTTTGCTATCGAACTGATCACAGAAAACGATCTATCGAAGCTGAATGTCCGCATGTATACCTATTTTATCACTAACGGAATCCTATTATTGTTTGCATATCCTCTTCTATTTTTACTGGAAAAGACATTCGGATTCACATCTAATGTAACATTGGTAGAGCTATCGAACATCAACACCGATCTGCTCCGCCAAATGTCCGAAACTGTACCTGGAACTTTCCAACACTCGATGCAAGTAGCCAATCTTGCCGCAGAAGCGGCTATCCGCATAGGTGCCAAAAGCCAACTCGTGCGTACCGGTGCCTTATATCATGACATAGGAAAAATGGAAAACCCTGCGTTTTTTACAGAAAACCAGTCCGGAGGAGTAAACCCACATAAAAACTTGAGCTATGAACAGAGCGCACAGGTAGTAATCAGCCATGTGACAGACGGTCTTAAACTAGCAGAAAAACATAATCTTCCTAAAGCCATAAAAGATTTTATCAGTACCCATCATGGACGTGGAAAAACAAAATTCTTCTATATCTCCTGGAAAAATGAACATCCCGGCGAAGAGCCTGACGATGAGAAATTCACTTACCCGGGTCCCAACCCTTTCTCTAAAGAAACCGCTATACTGATGATGGCAGATGCAGTAGAAGCCGCTTCACGCAGTTTACCCGAATACACGGAAGAGAGCATCAGCAATCTGGTAGAGAAAATCATCGATTCACAGATGGAAGAAGGTTACTTTAAAGAATGTCCTATCACTTTTAAGGATATCGCAACCGTTAAAGCTGTTTTTAAAGAGAAACTAAAAATGATTTATCACACTCGTATCAGTTATCCGGAATTAAAAAATGAAAACAACCCTCCCCGAACAAAAACAAGCTGAGAAGTTACTGCAACGCAACAAAATACAGCTTCACGATATTAAGAGTTTCAGTTTTATGGAACGTTATCATCAAGCACCTCGTAAAGACAGTCGTGTTTCAAAAGATAAATATGGTGCAGGAATACTTACCCTGCATCTAATACAAAGTGCTGACAAGTCGATCTACTTGACCCCATTTCGACATCCGACGTCTGTCATCCGTTATCTGGTGTCAAACGGAATACCATTTGACAATTATAGACCGGGAAAGAGAGCGGCAGAAATGATTGTGCCGGAAAAGAAATATTGCCGATCCTCTCTCTACATGCTCTACTTTGTCTCATTGTTCATTGCATTTGCCGTACTGGGATGTAGAATGATTATTTCCGGCGTATTATGGGGAATTATTCCGGGAAGCTTTTTTCTCGTTTTAAGTGCTTTCCTACTATATGCACTATTAGCCCGTTTCGGTTACATAACTTTAACCAACGACATGATTACCATACACAGTATCGGCCGGAAAGTATCATTCCCATACAGTAACCTGCAAAAGGTGAATTTTGATTATGCGCGCGAACAAACGTTCACTTATACTATGGAAGTATTAGACAATGACTACAATTATCATTTATATTATATAGGAAGAGTTCCCCGTAAAAAACTGGGAGAGATCACAAAATATCTACAGCAAGTCGGTATTGACGCCACCTGCTACATAGAGCAAGACAAACGTTTCTACCGAGACTTGTACAGTAGACATTAATACCTAACAACCAAGCTTCTCCAACAAACCGGAACAGGCATCTTCAAGTATATCGAGAACGTATTCAAACCCCTCAGCCCCTCCATAGTACGGATCGGGAACATGATCGGCCGGAATACGCCTACAGTATTCCGTCATACGGTGTATCTTCTTCTGCTCCTCAACCCCCGGAGCACGCTCTTGTAAATCGTCTATATTACGGTCGTCCATCCCGATAATAAGGTCAAAGTTATAAAAGTCTTCCGTACGTACCGGTCTGGAACGATGCACAAGCTTATAACCACGGCGGGCAGCATGAGCACGCATTCTACTATCGGGCAGTTCTCCTTCATGATAAGCCAAAATACCAGCCGAATCAATTACAAACTCTTTTTCCAGTCCGGCTTCTTTCAATAAGTGAAGCATCACCCCTTCGGCCGTAGAGGAACGACATATATTTCCCAGACAAACAAACAGTATCTTCTTCATATATAAATAATGTGACAATTAATAATGTGCCAATATGCCAATTAAATAATATGCCAATGTGCCGTTCGGCATGATAGCGCAGCCAATTGGCACATTGGCACATTGGCATATTGGCATATTATTAATTGGCACATCATTAAAACGAATTCAAAATTTCATTTGCACGATTTACGGTCACGGCAGCAGGAATCTCCGGAAAATCCTCCAGACGGAAAGTAGACAGCATCTTTTCTATCTTCTTCCAACCGTTCTTATTTCCCTTATCCAAGAACTCCTTACGCAATATGGTTATTTTTTCATGTGCCTGAATACCCTCTATCAATTTTTCAAAACGAATGGAACTACGAGCCCCCGGATACACCAGATAAGTATCACCACCGGCCCATGTCTTGAACCGTGAATCGAGCAAGGGCTCAAGAGGCCAGCTATTGTATGCCCAACGTAAATACCCGTCCAGATGTTTCTGAGCCGAATAGAAACTCATCCATACCGCCTCTGCCGGATCCGAAAAAGTGAACGTATTCGGATACGCTTCTGCACAAGATGTATAATAGGTCGTCAGTTTATTCTCCGAAGCGCGACGCATACGCACATCCACCGGAAACTCCTGTCCGATACAGATACAATAATCATAAAGAGCCGGTTCTATTTCCGCATGATAGTTCCCGGCCAGAGAAACTTTAAATTCCGGATCAGCCTTTCGAATAACCGCCAAAGTTTTCTGCATAACCTCCATTGGCCGCTCGTCCATTGCTATCGTACAAATACCAAACCAACCCTTTTCACGTAAATGCCGTGAAAAAGAAGATAACATAGCTATCCACATTTCCTCATATTCTTTCTCTCCCGGAGCCGTCTTCACAGACTTCATACTATTGGTAGCCTGATCGAAATACTGAAATGAAAGTTCCCACGGTACCATTGAATAACAGTTTATCTGCCGGTCAATGCCAACACTCATCATGAACTCCACCCAACGGTCGAACACAGTATAGTCAAAGCCCCAAGTACCGTCTGCCTTTTTCATCCAGGTTACCATCGTTTCAAAAAAGTCCTCCGTCTGCCCGTTCCAAGGTTTATGCATAATACTTGCCGTAATTATTTTCTGACCGGCATCTGCCAACATTTTCATCAACGGACGCATGGCATCCAAATGAGCCTGACTCCAGAGCGGAACCTGATAGTAGCGGGCCACAGCAAACGGATTCTGCCAAAGATCCAAATGATAAGTCCATTCTGAAGGTACAGGCAACACGCGGTCAGAAACATGAATTTCCAATTTTAACTTGCCTAACAAACGGTCGCCGTCTTTAACACACACCTCTCCTTTATAAATACCGGGAGCAGCCGACTGCGGTATTTGGCACTTCACCCAAACCGGTTGTGTAGTCATAGCCTCAAGCAATCCGCTTTGCAGCATATGATCTATCGGATCGGCCACTAACAAAGAATCATACAGTGAATGGTCAGGACGATGTCCGCAAGCCCCTTTTCCATCTTTGTTCAACTCATCCGTCATCACATAACGTATAAAACCGATATTCCAGGCATCAGAGGGAAGTACCCCTCCTTTATTGTTTTTTAAATCAGAAAGCGTACATTTCAAATTCTCCACTTCACTACCGGTCCATACAACGGCTTGAGCATTTACCTTTTCACCCCGCCAAGCATGTAGACGAAGTGTATTTTGCTGTTTCAACTGCGGCACTTTATGTTTTGCATAACGCACATCCGTACTACCCCAAGAGACATGCGGAGTCTTAACCATAGCCCATTCCCGGGGCACGGGCTGCATCGGATCGGGTAATTCCGTATAAGTCAAAACCGGAAAAGGCGTCTGCCCCGTAGGTACTCCACACTGAGTGACTCCCTGCTGTGCAGAAAGCACTCCAAAACTCAATAGACAAGAAAATAATGATAAGGTTATTCGCTTCATAGCTTCTATTTTAAGGATAAATATATATTCAAATTACATGGGATCTACATCATAATACACAATCAACGATTTGAAACGCTCATCTTCAATCATTTCCCGTTGTACTTGCAACAACAACTCCCTGGCACGCCCCATCGACGCATTATATTCTATCTTCACGATTATCTTTTTTATAAAAAGGGTCTGTATCCGGCCTACCGGCGGCTTATCCGGTCCTAACACACGCGCCCCGAATACAGTACGCAACTTTCCCGCCATCACATCAGCCATCTGTTCCAACAGGATCTCATTCCGATTTTTCAGATAAACATACACCAGACGATAATAAGGCGGATAGTGAAACATCTGCCTTTCGGCAAGTTGGCCGGCAACCATCTGTTCATAATCGTTCGCCATCACCTGAGCAATGATAGGATGGTCGATACTTTTGGTCTGTAAAATGACACGCCCCTGTTTGTTTTTCCTTCCGGCACGCCCGGCAACCTGTGCCATCAACTGAAAAGCCCGTTCATATGAACGAAAATCAGGATAATTCAGCATCGTATCCGCATTAAGAATACCTACCACACTTACATGGTCAAAATCCAACCCTTTCGATACCATTTGCGTACCGATAAGTATATCCGTTTTCCCCTGTTCAAAATCAGCAATAATCTTTTCATAAGCCGAGCGGGTACGGGTGGTATCCAAGTCCATACGTGCTACGGAAGCTTCAGGAAAAGCTATTTTTATATCATCTTCGATTTTCTCGGTTCCAAAACCACGGTTCACCAACTCTACCCCATCACAAGCAGGACACGAACGAGGCAACTGATAGGTATATCCGCAATAATGGCATGTCAGTTGATTGATTCCTTTATGATAAGTCAGACTGACATCGCAATTTTTACACTTCGGTACCCATCCACAAGTACGGCACTCGATCATCGGAGCAAATCCACGCCGGTTCTGAAACAAGATTACCTGTTCTTTCTGATCCAATGCTTCACGTATATATTGAATAAGCAGGGGAGAAAATTGACCGATCATCCGCTTCTTACGATGCAATTCCTTTATATCGACAGGAAGAATCTCCGGCAATCGGATTTCCTGATACCGCTCTTTCAATTCAACCAGCCCGTATTTTCCGTTAGTAGCATTGTACCAGGTTTCCACAGACGGCGTAGCAGTTCCCAACAAAACCTTCGCCCCATACATAGCTGCCAACACAATAGCAACATTACGGGCATGATAGCGCGGTGCCGGATCCTGTTGTTTATACGTATTTTCATGTTCTTCGTCCACAATCACCAGACCAAGATTACGAAACGGCAAAAAAACAGAAGAACGTACTCCCAATATTATATCGTATCCTTTATCTCCCAATTGTTTCTGCCATATCTCCACCCGTTCAGCATCTGGAAACTTAGAATGGTAGATTCCCAATCGAGTGCCGAACACCCGTCTTAACCGTTCTGTTATCTGTGTAGTCAATGCAATTTCCGGCAATAGATACAACACCTGTTTGCCCTGCCTGATCACTTCATCAATCAGGTGAATGTAGACTTCCGTTTTTCCACTGGAAGTAACCCCGTGAAGCAAACAGACACTTTTCTCAAGAAACACTTCCGTTATTTCACCGTAAGCGCGCTGCTGATGTTCATTTAGCGGATTAAGTGAAAAAGTTTCACCACCACAACCATTCAGGCGTCCGATTTCATGATAATATATTTCAAATATCTTTTTCTCTACCAATCCGTTCAATATGGAAGGAGAAACACTGGCACGCTGCAAAAGTTCCTTTTTGGCAACCTCTTTTACAGTACCCTTACCCATTACCCCCGAAAGCTCGACATACTTCATTAACAATGCTAATTGTTTAGGCGCACGGGATAAAATATCAAATAAGATGTGCAACCGCCTCTCATCGGCTTCTCCGGTCAACCGAACGCGAGCTTCCGTTTTCGGCTTATAAGTTCTTCTGAGTTCTTCCTTTACAAAAATAGCTTCTTTATCAAGCAGAGATTTTATTACGGTAAGAATGTTTTTAATTCCGCTTTCCTTTTCAAGTTTAGTAACGCATTGTTCCGGATCTACAGATAGCAAGTCGAGAATCAATTGTTCCCTTTCCGAGAGCCGCACTTCCGACTCGAAATCCGGATTATACTCCACTATGGTTTCACTCTCCAGTTTTAACCCGGAAGGTAACGCAGCCTTGTAAACATCTCCTTGCGTACAAAGATAATAATCGGCCAGCCATTCCCAAAACTTAAACTGAACCGGCAATAATACAGGAGTAGCATCCAGTACAGCAGAAATTTCCTTCACTTCATACTCCGCAGGTGCGTAATAATGTACATTACAAACAATAGCCGTATAGAATTTCTTTCGCCCGAACGGTACCACAACACGGCACCCCGGTTCTATATCCTCAGCACTGTCATCCGATAAAGAATAAGTGAAACTCCTTGGAAGCGGTAATGGTAATATGACATCGACGTATTTCTTCATTGCGGATACAAAGATACAAAAAAAAGAGGCTCCCGCTTAGCAGGAGCCTCTATGTTTAGTTGTTAAAGAAAATATCTTTAAAAAATATAAGCGGCAGAAACTTGCCAAGTCTTGGTTTTAGCACCGCCCAGAGCATGCCCTACAGCTTCCAATGAAAAGCTGTCCCCCAATGGGATATTATAATTCGCACCTATTTGGAGATGTCCCAACAACTTCACACCAGCTCCCACGTTTATACCAACTTGTGCACGTTTTTTCTTAGCCTCAGCTATATTTGCCACACTTTTATTCTTAGAGATATCAAAATAGAAATCAGGACCGGCGGCTATATAAATACCAAACAGGCTTCCCAAACCTATATTATATTTCAAATTTACAGGAATATCAAAACCGTACTGTTTAGAAGCATCACTATCAGCCTTCACACCTTTCTGAGAAAACAATAACGAGCCGTCTACACCGAGCCCCACCACTGGAATCGTAAATTCTGCCATCGGCCCGATAAAGAAACCAGCCATATTATCTGATTTCAGCAAATCACTATCGAAAGTAACCTTCGAAACATTCAAACCACCTTTAACACCCCATTTAAGTTGTGCCTGAGCGGGCATAGCCATAGCGATACATACAGCTACCAATAATACATTAATAATTCTTTTCATAAATCAAATTGTATTTAAAATCCGATACAAAGATATGTATTTAAAAATTAAAAACACAAATTAGAACTATTTTGTTCATCGTCTTTGTCTTCGAACCGATGCTTTCGGTGCTGCAGACTCGCGCTTAGATCCTTGACGAGCGCTGGAAGAAGATTTTTCGCGTCCTTTCTTTTTCGAATTCGTTTTCACCGCTTCTTGTGGTTCGGCCGCTCCCTGCTCAACGTTTGCCCCCTCTTCTCCTTTAGTAGCCGTTTTGGCAGCTTTCTTTGTAGTTACCTTTTCTTTGGCCGTTTGTTTGGCTACTGTCGAAAGAGTATCGGAACCATACAAATGCTTCTCAAAACTAACCAATTCAGCCTCAATACGCTTTTGCTCTGCCGTCATTGCACTATCCGTTTTACAATACTCAGCCAATGGACGGTTCTGTAGATTGGTAGTTTTATAAATCTCACCGGCATATTGACGGGTTACAAAGAAATCATCCATACTACGGTTAGCTACATTATTAAAATTACTGGCCATTACCATGGCTCCATTCAGATAAGGTGCAAGATCCTTATAATCAATCCAGAACATAGGCAATTTGACCCGTTCCGAGCTAAAATCCTCCGAACGGTGATACACCGGGCAAATAGCTGTTATTACCGAACCATATGTTGAAGTTCTCTGATCGAAATACCACACTTCTTTAATGAAATAACTCAATATATCGGCAGAGGGCACATCACTATTATCAATCATCAGCACACTGTCTTTCCGATTCTTCAGTTTTTTCTGTTCGTAATAAATGCTGAAACGATCCAGCACGTCACGGAATTTTATTTCATTATCTGCAGTCAACCGTTCAGTTCCATCCAGCATATACTCATAAGCCGGAATCTTCTTCTGTGCCAGCAATTTAAAGATCAGTGTAAAAAGATTCATCCTATCTCCGATAGGTTCGACAGGATAGTACAGGGCACCGTTCTCCTCCTTCGTCATATCCAATGTACGATAAATCTCACGCGTCCATACCACGTCCTGTGGAAGCGCTTTCGAATGAGGATATCTCGTCTGAGCACGAACAGAAAGTTCGTTAGCACTCTTATCCTCTTCCTGAGCAGCGCGTGCTTTCGGTTGCGCCCATGTGGGAAGCGTACCCAACAATAATGCAACTCCAACAGCTATAATAATCTTACGTTTCATCATTCGTAACTCGTAATTTTAATTCTTTACTAATTTACTATTACTTCCAACGTCGTAGGCAATGACCGTTCTACACCGTCCGGTCCTTTAGCACGTACCCGGGAGATATAAAACCGTTTTCCGCGGGATAAACGCCGGAACATATCTTTCTGACGGGATGAGAAATTAGAGCCGGACGAAACTTCCGGAACCGCATTACCCATATTATCAAAAAAAGTAGTTTCAAAGCCAAGTACCTGGAAGTTTATATTCAACAGTCCGTCATCGATAGCAGCAACAATACCTTCCGTATTCATCAACACAGCTTTCGACAATCCGCTTCCACCTCTATAACGCTTCAAATTACCGTTAGCATCCTTATATTCAATGAACGGAGAAGGGTCGGGCAATTGGCGCACCCGGTAAGAATGATCACCCATCACCTGTGTACGTCCGTCTACTGTTGCAGTGACCCGTATCACGGCCTCTTTACCGATGGTTGCAGGCCGTGCCACATATCCATTGGCTACCCGCTGCAGGGTACCATTCCCATTCACAATGCTTGCCTGCACCTGCCCGCTCGGTACTCCCGGAACAGATATACTGATCGGGTTGTCATATCCGGCATACAATACATTCATCAATGTTGCCGACACCGTAGCAGAAGGTTCTACCACCGTATATTTCTGTGAAAAATCACGCCGCAACACATCTCCGTTTCCATGATTCAACTCCAGATATCCGGCAAGCGTAAATTCCCCTGTATTGTTGCATACCGTTTCATAAAAGCCATGAGCCTCTTCCGGTAATTGCTTGTCACCGATAAATATAGAAGGACGCTGAGTCGTATCTACGGCTGCCAAAATAATCTGTGCACTCAACTTTCCTCCCCGCACAACATTCTGCGAACTTGGAATCACATAGGCATTGATCTGGTTCACACGTACATCATGTACATCGATATCTTTTGTCAGCGTATGGAGGACTTCCCCCTCGGCATAGCGCACATCACTCTGCAATTTGGTCAGCAATGTAACGGCAGCTGCAACCGGAGTACCTTCAAAAAGACGGGGAATATTCAACGTAAGATTATCACTAATAATTTTTTTCTGCACCGGATCTTCTATCAGTGCCAAAATTTCATTTTTATATTGACTTATGCCTAATGCCAACTCTTTACCTTTCCCGGTACGCGGAGAAAACATCACATAGGAAGCTGCTTCCAAATCTTCCTGATTCGATTCGTTGATCTTTGCCTTTAAATCTCCTACAAAAACATAGAGCGAGTCGGATATCCGCTTTACATGCATTGCTTTCTCATACCACGGCCCCACTTTCTCCGGATTCTTCTCCATATATTCCGCCAGCGAATTATAAAGAGAACGGTTCTGTTCGGCAGAGTTGGAGGTAGAACGCGTCAGGCTTTCGTCCACAAGAGTAAAACCACGCAACACATCCGATGATACGTTGAGTGCCAGCAATGCCATAAGAACGATATACATAAGGTTTATCATCTTCTGGCGCGGTGTCTGTGATCCAAAACTCATAATCGTTCTTTTTTATTTAGAAGTCATAGCCTGCAACATACGAGCATATACTTCATTAAGTTCTTCAATCTGACGAGCCATTCTGCGGGTTTGTTCATGTACCTGATCGATGGTTCCTATCTGTGTGCTGACACTACGCAACTGCATTTCGTAGATAGCATTGATACCGGCAAGGTTCTTGCTGAGCATATTCATCTGTTCTGTGTCTTGTGAAACACTTTGTGCTTGCTCTGTACAACGGGAAAGCATCTCGGTCATTGCTTTCAACTGCTCCAAATAAGCTGTGGTAGCTTCCTCCATTTCCGGTGTGATAGGCGGGGCCGACGGAGCAGCAGGAGCAGGCTGAACAGTTTGAACAGGCTGAATTGGCTGAACCGGCTGGCCGGCAGGCATCGGAGATATATTCTGAGAACCGGTCTGTATCGGAGTACCCGCCTGCATAGCACTTCCTCCTTGCACCACTACAATCGAAGGGCCTCCCCCTGCAATCCTATTTCCGGCAGGTACATCATCCGCAGACGACATTCCGGAAAATTCCGTATTATCGGCAACAGCATCACCGGACACAATATTTCCGGCTTGTATGTTTCCTCCCAATGATACAGAAGCCCCTGCATTGGTGCCATCCCTTTTCACTCCCGAAAGATCGAAAGCCGAAAGGAAAAATATCAAAACCTCCGTACCCATCCCGGCAAATAGCATAAAGTTAGCTCCCGGCAAATGAGTCAACTTAAAAAGTGTACCCATAATTACAACCGATGCTCCCCAATTATAAGCATAATTCATAATCGTCTGTCCTTTAGGAGTAGACATAAAATCTTGTATTTTCTGCCGCAGGCTTCTCTTGTTTTCTCTATTTGTCATAATTACCTTCCTTTCTTATTATAACCAACTTGTGTACGCACGCACCGGAAACCGATATAGGAACGTTGTTCATTCTGATATTCCGAAGCACGGGCATCCGAACGGATAAGGGCATTCACGTCTTTCCATGAACCGCCGCGAATCACTTTCTTCTTCATACGGTAAGGATCTTCAACAGCAGCATTGTATTGCAATTCCGGATTAAAATCGTTCATCGACATCACTCCTGATTCAGTATAAACAGTCGATGTCCATTCGGAAACATTACCAGCCATATCATACAACCCGTTCACATTAGGAGAATAGGCACCTACACGAGTAGTTATCAGGTTACCGTCTTTGGTATAATCACCCTTGCCCGGTTTATAGTTGGCTTTATAACATCCTTTTTCATCCTTGGTCTCTTCATCCGACCACGGATACTTATTACCGTCACGTCCACGCGCGGCAAACTCCCACTCCACTTCTGTCGGGAGCCGATAACGCTGTATGAATCGCGCCTGTCCTTTCAAACCAGCCATTAAATAGTTCGTACGCCACACACAGAAAGCATTCGCCTGTTCCCAGCTAACTCCTACGATCGGATTCTCATTGTAACTCGGATGATTGAAATACAACCGCATGTACGATTCATTATTCGCATTCGGAAAATCATTCACCCAACATGTCGTATCTGGATAAACGTTGATTATATAACTGTTCAGGAAATCCCATTCGCTGGAGAGAGGCCGCGTAATCGTACGATTCACAATACGACCGTCATCATCAATATAAGCCGTATCTTTGGAGATCATGATCACCTCGTCCGGATTAACTTCGATATCTGTATTCTTATTCCGTTCATTCGGATTCAAACGATTCCGACGCTTGGCAGCTTCCACATAATCAAAAACCTCATAATAATAGTTCATCTGAGAAGCGTCCAGCATCGTCGTACCATCGATCGGATGCTTTTTGTATACACTCTGAATCGCCATCAACTCATCTTCCGTAGGCTTTTTCCAAGGAATGGGTTTCGACCAGTTCAGATATGGCTTGATAGGATTACCCTCCCGGTCTTCTTCGATTTTATAAGCTTCATTACCTCCGTACGCAGGATCTGCCAGACGTTCACGGATAATAGAGTCGCGCACCCAGTACACAAATTGCTTGTATTCAGATACCGTTACTTCTGTCTCATCCATCCAAAAAGACTCAACCGAGATTTCCTTTGTCGGCACAGGTGCTCCCCAAAGTGAGTCCTGTTCTTCCGGTCCTATCTTAAGAGAACCGCGTTTTATCAGCACCATACCATAAGGAGCCGGCTCGTTCCATGCCGTGACACTGACGCCTACCACTTCTCCGCCGGTACCGCCACCTCCTGCCATGCGTCCCATACACGAAGAAAGCAAAGCGACCAGTAACGCCACTGCTATACAGTTTTTACTTTTCATCCTTTTCTCCACAATTATAAGATTCGTACACTCTTATGTTTATTCTTACTTTTCTTAAATAAATTGATATCCATCGCATAACTTACTATCAAATCGTGACTGCCATTCCCGATTCCGATTTTTGACGTATAAGCTTCATAAGCATATCCCACCGTCACTCCACGAATCGTAGCTCCGATACTTACTGTAAAGGAAACTCCCGGTGAATAAGTAAGCCCTCCGACAAAAACTCTTTCATTAAAAGTATACAATACACGCCCTGTCAGATCGGCTCTTACCTTATTTAAATCACTCTGTAATAATAGCGACGGTTGTATGGAAACTAACGGATTACGAGTCTGAATATTGTATCCGCCAGTGAAATAAAGCATTGGATCAATCTTTAGACTACTCGTTGCACCGGCCTCTGTAGTCCCCATTTCTATGGTCGGCGAAGTAAGGTGATGTCCGGAGAAGCCGACATAAAATTTCGGATGTGAATAAAATCCTCCGACCCCCAAGTCAAGCCCCATACCATTTTTCTGTTCCGTCGGAAAAGCAGGGTCCTCCTGCTTATCTTCTCCTAAATAGATATTTTCCGGATCAAACGAGACACTGACAAAACCCAATTGTAATCCCACGCCCAGCCTTCCTTTTCCAATCTGGTGTTTATAAGAATATTGCAGCCAAACACGCTGGTTGCGAAAAAGACCGATCGCATCACTAAAAAATCCCGCTCCTGCTCCATGTTTTTTATTAAACAGCGAAAAAGGCATATCTGCTCCAAAATACATCGTACGGGGTGAATGAGTGAAACCCATCATCTGCATGGAATAAGTTCCGGCGATATTTAGTTTATCTGTTTGTCCCGCCCAAGCAGGATTATAGAAGCCCTTCAAGTCCCAATATTGATTGAAGTGCACATCAAACTGCGCTTTGACCTTTGATGAGGTAAATAAAGCCAAAGTAGTGAGAATACATATAAAAAAAAACCGGTTCATCAGTATAAAGAACTACAAAACCGAAAAAAAATTGTGTGAAAGAAATAAATCAAGTATTTTTCTGTTAATCAGACTTTCCAAAAATAAAAGAACGCCCTTAACTAATGTCGTCGTTTCCATATTTCCACATCTTTTTTATTACTATACTTTTAGAAGACAACCTGATTTGAAAAAGCATTGGATAAAAAATAAAAAAATAATTTATTCAAAACAAATGCCCCGAGAATAATCGTATCTTTGCCTTTGCTCATGAAGAGTTTAAACAATTAATAAACAAGGTATTATCATATAGACATAAAATCTAATGTAAAAAACACCCGGATGTTGTCGGTAAGAACATCCGGGTGTTTTGCATAACAACATGGGGATGTTTTCACCAGGAACATCCCCATGTTGTTATTGTTTCATGCTAATATCCTCAATCTTAAAAACCTATCATCAAATTACCGAAAAATATATAGTTTATATATGGAAAAGTAAGTATCACTCATATCTTCTTTTTTAGAGATTGATTTGTTTCTCTATTTAGGTAAGAACGAATAATATTTGAAATTCTATTATATCCATAAATCTACTCTCATAAATAATGTATGACAGTTGTTCTTCAACAAACCGACAATCATCATGCACTATCCCCATGAAAGTAGATTCCCACATTTATCCTGATCCAATCAAAATCAGCCATTATTTATTAGACTTAATATCCAACTTTACCGGTTTGATCATATTTTCCGGTTTCAAAATAGTATCGAGATCTTTCTTTGAAAGAATGCCGTGCTCCAATACTAATTCATAAACACCTCTGCCTGTTTCAAGAGCCTCTTTGGCTATCTTTGTGGAGTTCTTATAACCTATTATAGGATTAAGCGCAGTAACCACGCCAATGCTGTCGTGCACATAACGACGACAGACTTCTTCATTCGCCGTAATGCCATCGATACATAAAGTACGCAAGGTATCAAATCCGTTCATCAACAGATCCGCCGACTCAAAACAGCACTGGGCCATCACAGGCTCCATAGCATTGAGTTCCATTTGTGCAGCTTCACCACTCATGGCTACACAAAGGTCGTTTCCAATCACTTTATAGGAGACTTGATTCATCACCTCGGGAATCACCGGATTGACCTTGCCCGGCATAATAGACGATCCGGGTTGCATGGCAGGAAGATTAATCTCCCCTAAGCCACAACGCGGACCGGAAGCCAACAGACGCAAGTCATTACAAATCTTATTCATTTTCACAGCAACACGCCGCATAGCCGATGAATACCCCACCATGGCGGAAGTATCCGAAGTGGCACCCACCAAATCTTCGGCCAGCTTGATATCCCAACCGGTAATTTTGCGCAGAGCTTCAATACATTTCTCTGCATATTCCGGTTCGGCAGTAATTCCGGTCCCGATAGCGGTAGCCCCCATGTTGACTGTCAGAAAATCCTGTGCTGCAAAATCCAAATTCTTAATCTCATCACGAAGAATGCTTGCAAAGCCGTTAAATGTCTGCCCCAAAGTCATCGGTACGGCATCTTCCAATTGGGTACGCCCCATCTTGATAATATGTGCAAACAGAGTAGCTTTCTTCTGAAAAGCCTCGATCAATTCACTGAAATGTTTCACTAATTTGAGATGGGTATAGTACATGCCAAGATGTATAGCCGTGGGATAGGCATCATTGGTAGATTGTGAACGGTTCACGTGATCGTTGGGTGAGCAGTATTGATATTCTCCCCGCTGATGTCCCATCAACTCGAGCGCACGGTTTGCTATCACTTCATTGGCATTCATATTGGTAGTCGTTCCGGCACCGCCCTGAATCATATCCACCGGAAACTGCTCATGATGTTCGCCTTCAAGAATTTCTTTACAGGCCTTAAGAATAGCATCCACCTGTTCCTTTGTCAATAAGCCGAGTTCATAGTTAGCAACTGCCGCCCCCATCTTGGTGATAGCAAGCGCATTTATAAACAAGGGATACTCGTTTAAATGGAATTTACTGATACGGAAATTTTCAATTCCCCTTAATGTCTGAACACCGTACAATGCATCTGCCGGTACTTCACGACTACCGATCAAGTCACTTTCCGTACGGGTTTCTCTTGATAAATTCTGTTCCATAATTTCTATTTTTAATAGGATATTTTTTATTTGTTCTAATATAATAACCACCCCCGGCTGTTATTGTTTTAATAAATATGCAAAAACCATTCAACGTTTTTTTTGTTGTTTAAACTACAGTAACAGATTTCAGTTACCTTTGTCAGAATTCTTAAAAGAAATGATATGATTTTACAATTAGCATTCGTATTAACTGCAATTATTGTCGGTGCCCGTTTGGGCGGCATCGGACTTGGAGTAATGGGAGGCGTCGGGCTTGCCATACTTACTTTCGGCTTTGGATTACAACCCACAGCCCCTCCGATAGATGTCATGCTGATGATCGCTGCCGTAATCTCGGCAGCTTCGTGTATGCAGGCCGCAGGCGGTCTCGACTACATGGTAAAACTTGCTGAAAAGTTATTGCGTAAAAATCCTTCTCACGTTACTATTCTAAGTCCGATCGTAACCTATTTGTTTACGTTTGTAGCCGGAACAGGACATGTTGCCTACTCCGTTCTTCCGGTAATAGCAGAGGTAGCTACCGAAACCAAAATCCGCCCGGAAAGGCCCCTCGGCATTGCCGTTATCGCTTCACAACAGGCCATTACGGCAAGTCCCATATCGGCAGCAACCGTAGCCCTGTTAGGCTTATTGGCCGGATTCGATATTACTTTATTCGATATTTTAAAAATAACGATTCCTGCAACTATTATCGGTGTATTGGCAGGAGCTTTCTTCTCGATGCGTGTAGGAAAAGAGTTAGTAGATGATCTCGAATATCAGAAACGTATAGCAGAAGGACTCATCAAAGAGCACAAAGTAACCATTAAAGATGTGCAGAACAAGCGTCACGCGTTGGTTTCCGTACTTATCTTCATACTGGCCACTATATTTATTGTATTTTTCGGATCGTTTGAAGGGATGCGCCCTTCTTTTCTGATAGACGGAGAAATCGTTACGTTAGGAATGTCGTCCATCATTGAAATTGTGATGTTATCGGCAGCCGCACTGATCCTTCTGTTCACCAAAACGGACGGTTTGAAAGCAACACAAGGCTCTGTTTTCCCGGCCGGAATGCAGGCAGTAATAGCGATTTTCGGTATTGCCTGGATGGGTGATACATTCCTGCAAGGAAATATGGGTGAACTGACCCAATCTATTGAGGGGTTCGTGCGTGAAATGCCTTGGCTATTCGGTATCGCGCTGTTTATCATGTCCATCTTGCTTTATAGCCAAGCTGCCACTGTACGGGCATTGATGCCCTTAGGAATTGCTTTAGGCATTTCTCCTTATATGCTTATTGCCATGTTTCCGGCTGTCAACGGATATTTTTTCATACCCAACTACCCCACAGTGGTAGCAGCTATTAATTTTGACCGTACCGGTACAACAAAAATAGGCAAATATGTGTTGAATCATTCCTTTATGATGCCCGGTATCGTATCGACAGTGGTGGCCATCGTACTGGGACTTCTGTTCATACAAATTTATTAAACTGTAATATATTAAACCTAAACAACCATTCAGTCATGAAAGAATTAAAAAAATTAAGCCTGATAGTAGTCGTGTTATTACTATCCGCAACCGCAGCTCTCGCTGCCGGAAAACCTAACATCCACATCCTCGCAACCGGTGGAACCATTGCCGGAACAGGTACCTCGGCCACTTCTACAAACTATACAGCCGGCCAAGTAGCTATCAGTACCCTTCTGGATGCCGTTCCGGGATTGAACGATATTGCCAATGTGACCGGTGAACAGATTGTAAAAATCGGTTCACAGGACATGAATGATGCTGTTTGGCTCACGCTTGCCAAAAAGATAAACGAATTATTGAAACGTTCGGATATAGACGGTATCGTGATTACCCACGGAACAGATACCATGGAAGAAACTGCTTATTTCCTAAATCTGACAGTAAGAAGCAATAAGCCGGTGGTGTTGGTGGGAGCCATGCGCCCTTCTACCGCTTTAAGTGCAGACGGTCCGCTCAATATTTACAATGCCGTAGTCACCGCAGGTGCCAAAGAATCCATAGGTAAGGGCGTATTGGTAGCCATGAACGGCCTCATCTTAGGAGCAGAAAGCGTTCAGAAAATGAACACGATCGACGTGCAGACTTTTCAAGCTCCCAACTCCGGAGCTTTGGGGTACATCTTCAACGGAAAAGCCTATTATAATCAGGCTCCATTAAAGAGACATACCCTACAATCCGTTTTTGACGTGACCTACCTGGAATCACTCCCCAAAGTAGGTATCGTCTATAGTTACTCAAACATAGAAGCCGACATGGTAACTCCCCTGTTGGAAAATGGATATAAAGGTATTATCCATGCAGGAGTAGGTAATGGAAATATTCATAAAAACATTTTCCCTGTACTGATTGATGCCCGTAAAAAAGGAATACTCGTTGTCCGTTCTTCCAGAGTACCCACCGGTCCTACAACGCTGGATGCAGAAGTGGACGATGCCCAATATCAGTTTGTTGCATCTCAGGAGCTAAATCCGCAGAAAGCACGCGTATTACTCATGCTTGCATTGACCAAAACCAATGACTGGAAAAAGATACAGGGATATTTCAATGAATACTAAAATTACTGATTGGTAGTGAGTGATTAGTAAATTCACTTATCACTAATTCATTAACCTAACTGTTTATGAAAAAATTAATGTTTATGCTACTCATTTTGGGTAGTATTCAGGGGGTATATGCCCAAAGGACAGAGAAGAGTAAGAAATTCATGGTTGATAAAACGCTATTTGAGGAATTGACCGATGTAAAAAAGAAATCGGATAAATTCAACCTTTACCTCAATATGCAAGGAGGATTTGATGCAAACTTCAGAGACGGATTCGAAGAAGGGACTTTCAAAATGAGGCAGCTACGTATCGAAATGAAAGGAAACATCAACAACTGGCTCTCTTACCGCTATCGCCAACGCTTGAACCGTTCCAACGACGGAGGCGGAATGATTGATAATGTTCCTACTTCCATCGATTATGCCGGAATCGGAATAAAGCTGAACAATCGCTTCAACCTTTTTGCCGGTAAGCAATGTACCGCCTACGGTGGAATTGAATTCGATCTGAATCCGATCGATATCTACGAATACAGTGATATGATCGAGAACATGAGTAATTTCATGACCGGATTGAATATCGGCTATAATCTGACCTCCACCCAGCAGCTTAATCTACAGATATTGAACAGCCGGAACGGCTCATTTGACAGTACCTATGGAATTACCGAGAATGAAGAGGGGAAACTGCCCGACTTGAAATCAGGTAAACTCCCACTGGTATATACATTGAACTGGAACGGAACTTTCAACGATATATTCAAGACCCGTTGGTCTGCTTCTATTCTAAACGAAGCAAAAAGCAAAAACATGTATTACTATGCATTAGGTAACGAGTTGAATCTGGACAAGTTCAATATGTTTCTCGATTTTATGTATGCCCAAGAAGGGATAGACAGAAACGGAACAATCACCGGAATTGTCGGGCGCCCCGGCGGACACAATGTTTTTGATACCGGTTATCTGTCGGTAGTCACCAAGCTGAACTACCGTTTCCTACCCAAATGGAATGTATTCGTAAAAGGGATGTACGAGACCGCTTCTGTAACTAAAAGCACAGAAGATATCGCTAAAGGCAATTACCGTATTTCCTGGGGCTATCTTGCCGGAGTAGAATATTATCCGATGGAAACAAATCTGCATTTTTTCCTTACCTATGTAGGACGTTCGTACAACTTCACCTCCCGTGCCAAAATACTGGGACAAGAAAACTACTCCACCAACCGCATATCCGTAGGGTTCATCTGGCAAATGCCTGTATTTTAAGCATAAATAAAAAATACCCGGAAGTTTATCACTACCGGGCATTTTTTTATTTGTGTCATTTTTTCAGAATCAATACTCCTCCTCGTTGAAAAAGAAGTCTTCCTTACTCGGATAATCCGGCCATATATCTTCTATACTTTCATAGATTTCGCCCTCATCTTCCATTTCCTGCAAGTTCTCTATTACCTCAAGAGGAGCTCCCGAACGCATGGCATAATCAATCAACTCATCCTTAGTTGCCGGCCAAGGAGCATCTTCCAACTTTGATGCTAATTCCAATGTCCAATACATAAGCTATAAGTATTTAAATTGTGAATATTAATCTTAGGTTTCTATTTTTCGGCAAAAGTATAACAAAAAATTTCACTTGCAACTATTATTCCAAAATATTTCTTCTTTTCCCTCGTTAAAATTGATTTTACGTGATAAAATGAATAAATAATCTGATAATCTGTTTACATAAGCTAACAATTCAGGAGAAATTGTACTACTTTCGGACAGAGTAAGTATCCGCCGTTCGGCACGCCGGCACACCGTACGGCAGATATGACAGACGGCAGCACCGGCCGCGCCACCGGGAAGCACAAAATTACTCAAAGGGGGAAGGATTTCGTCGGCAGCATCTATCTCATGTTCAATCTGCTCCACATCGGCAGGGGTAATGATGCTGACTTCATTCAACCGTACTTTGTCTTGATCGGTAGCCAGGTGAGAGCCTATAGCAAACAATTTATTTTGCACATGCAAAAGAAATTCCCTATCATGCTCTCCATTGAGATAAGTGATCAATAATCCAAGATTAGCATTCAGTTCGTCTACCGTACCATAGGCCTCCAGACGAATATGTGTTTTCGACACGCGTGTTCCTCCAATCAATCCGGTAGTACCACGGTCTCCGGTCTTTGTATATACAAGGCTCTTCTTCATAATCATCGTTCTTTAGGAATTCATTTTATATGGTTAACACACAAATATAATCAGAAGTTGACTATATAGTGCTGTTTTATCTTTGTTTTATCAAAGAAAAGAATCCCCACGTCATAAAGATCAAAAGTAATACCTACCCGATCATCCGCTTTCAATCGCTCCCAAAGGTTCTTCATTGCTTTGGAATAATGAATGCCACGAATCACGAAAACACTCTGCTGAACGACCCGTGCAAGACAAATACGAAAAACATCTTCCACCAGAACCGGACTCTGATGACAATGTATATAAAGAAAATCTACGGGTACGTCCGCTTCCAGAAAAAGTTCGGAAAGCTCGGAAGCAAACGTATAATCGGCAGTTGCCTTTCCGGATTGCAAATACAAAGAAGAAGAGGATGGAGTACCAAAATCGATAATCGTACCGGGTTGTATCCTGTTTACCAACCGGAACAACAGACGCTTTACTTTAAGAGACTCGTTTCGCCATCCTTTACCATGATTCCTCTTCTGTTTTTTTTCTTCCTGCGCCAATTCCTTATAAGCGTAATAAGGAGTTTTCTCGTAGAAAAGACAAGTGATCAATTCAAAGGCAAAAGGGGAATGTACACCATATCCACAGCGATGGCGCACACGGGAAAGCCAGATAAAAGGCCGTTTTAAAGCAAGTATGATGTTCATAGCGGGGTATACTGTAATATTTTGCAGCAAAGATATATTTTTTAGTTCATAGAGAATAATCAAACACCGGAATAAAAAATGAGCCGGCTCGTTTACAACCGGGCCGGCTTATTCATTCAATCAATTAAAAGATCTTACTGCAATCTAAAGGTAACAGGCACTGTGTATTTCACTCTAACCGATCTGGCTCCCTGAATACCCGGTTTCCATTTCGGCATTGCTTTAATCACACGAAGCGCCTCTTTATCCAGATAAGGATCTACACTGCGCACTACCACAGGATCGGTAATCGTTCCGTCTTTGTCAACCACAAATTGAATAATCACCCTCCCTTGGATCCCCTGTTCCTGGGGGACAACAGGATACTTAATATTCTTGTTAAGGTACTGTAACAAAGCCCCATTTCCACCCGGAAATTCCGGCATCTTTTCGGCCGTAACAAGAATTTCATCTTCGACTGGCTCGTTTTCTGTTTCTACAACAACCGGTCTGTATTTTATTTCAACCGGATCTTCAAAATCATCAAATCCCAAAACCACTGCATCTGCTTCCAGATCATCATCATCGACTATATTGAGCAATTCTGCCACTTTTACAACCGGTGGGGGCGGTGGTTCCAACTTCTCTTCGGGATACGTGATAGGGAGAAGTGTCTCAACGAAAACGGGTTCATCGGCGAGCGAGCCGGTAGCAACTTTGATGTCATGCTGTGTCCATTCGAACGTAACGAACATGAAAGCAAGCACTACTACAAAACCCATAAGCAACCAAGTACCGCGTTGGTTCTCAATCGCTGCTCTTTTGGATTTCTTTACTTCCATAAAAAATGAATTTAAGTAATTAATAATAGAAAATATATATAGTATATACTATCTCTTGCTCAGATTACTTAACGCGCTTTTTTATTTACTGTGAATATAGCATTTTTACCGATAGCCTGTTCATTCTCAAATGATTATTTAAGAAATAAGTGCGTTATTTTCTTAAAATTAAGCTAAAAGTAGTATCTTTGCCTACAGATGTACCAAACTTTGATTTTATGAAGACAAAAGATTCTGTCTGGAAAACCCTCAGCAGTGAATATATTTTCCGCCGTCCGTGGCTCACCGTACGCCGTGACAACATGGAATTGCCCAACGGCAACCGCATACCGGAATATTATATCCTCGAATATCCCGACTGGGTAAACATGATCGCAATTACCCGCGACAATCGCTTTATCTTTGTACGCCAGTACCGACCGGGAATTGCCCGGACCTGCTATGAATTGTGCGCCGGAGTATGCGAAACAGAAGACGCTTCACCACTGGTCTCCGCACAACGCGAACTGCTGGAAGAGACCGGATATGGAAACGGAAACTGGCAGGAATACATGGTACTGTCGCCCAATCCCAGTACACATACCAACGTTACCTATTGTTTTTTAGCAACTGACGTGGAACCCATAGCCCCACAGCATCTGGAAGATACGGAAGACCTGACGGTACACCTGCTCACACTGGAAGAGGTGAAACAACTACTATTGAACAATGAAATAATGCAATCACTGCACGCCGCCCCGCTCTGGAGATACATGGCAGAAAAGCGGCTCATCTAAACATTCTCAACTAACATCGGATATGAAAAAAACAACGACGATTCTACTCCTGCTTTTCCTGCTGTCATGCCGGGTGATGGGACAAATCGACTATCTGGAACCTATAAAGGATTACACCAAATATAAAGACGAATTAAGCGGATATTATTGCAACGTATTCTCGCTATTGAACACCGGACTGACCAAACAGCCTTACGCACAATATACCGCCTTGCCCTCTTTCTCACCGGAATACACCGTATCGACAGAAGTACAAGGTGGCAAATATTACCTTGTTTCGAACACACTGTCGCAAAATAGCTGGCAAGCAGAAAGGAACCAAATTAAAGTAAACAGGAAATCCGTGGCAATAAGCAAAGCACTCTATCAGGCATTCGGTGAACTTCTGCAACTAACCACCGGGCAGATACAAGATATGGACGGTTCGACCACCGGACTGGACGGAACCACTTATTATTTTAGCGCCACAAACGATAAGGGAAAAGTAATGACAGGAAAAAAATGGTCACCGGATAGTACTACGCTGATGGGCCGCCTGGTGCAGATCTGCGAATCGGCCTATGCCTTATCCACAGGAAAAGAGGTTCCGGAAAGTATGATTATAAAAGACACTCAAACATTGCTAAAAGATTTGCGCGACCGAAACAAAGCATTTCCCGATGAATACAAACAGCCGAAATATTCGGGTATCTTTCCTGCCGGGCTGTGGCAAAGTATCGAATCCGGAAAAGAACTGGAAGCGATACCGCAATTTCCGGAAGGTACTCCGGAAACTTATGCGACAAAGCACATGATCTACCCACCTTCTCTACTGGAAAAATCAATCAAAGGATATGCCCTCTGCCAGTTTACAGTAAGCAGGGAAGGTAATGTGACAAATGCACATATCTTGCAATACTCGCATCCGAAATTCGCAGAAGAGGCACTGAGAATAGTCAAGGGCATGCCCAAATATCTGCCGGCAATGTCAGAAAGCCGACCGGTGGCATGCAACTATGTGCTCTATATACCTTTCAGACCATCGGTAGCACAAAAACAGTAACAGCTAAAACGTCACAATTTATCATCAAGAAGCAATGTTACAAATTTGTTTCTCGTAGAGAAACGAACCGTTCCTCTACGAGGAACAGTCCGAAACTCTACGAGAAATAGATCGAAACTCCATGTCGAAAAAGTAAAGATTATAATCCATTATTTATCAACTAATTATACATTTCAATTAATATTCAACATTTGTAATTATATATAACCAACATTTTTCCTCAACTTCATACTGTTACAAAAAGACCGATCGTTTTATAATGTTAAATTTATCCGGTTTATGCAGTCTTTACTATTTTTATGTATCATATTTATAATATTGTCGTGATACATACATGGATAGAACTGATTTTGTAGATTTGTGCAAAAAAGGAGATGAGCAGGCTCTAAACTCGCTCTACAATACTTATTCGGGGAAGATGATGAAGATATGCCTTCGTTATGTGCCCGACAGGCAAATTGCACAAGACCTGCTTCATGATGGTTTCATTGTTATTTTTAGTTCTATCGGCTCTTTGCGTAATCCTGAAAGGCTGGAAAGCTGGATGGGAGTCATAATGAAGAACACAGTACTCCGGTATCTCAATCAAAGTAATTCTACTTACACCGTTCCTTTATCCGAAATGTGCGAAGAAGACGAACCGGCAGACAATCCTTTAGTGACGGAGTTCATATCGTACGACCGGATGATGGAACTGGTGGAACGCTTGCCGGAAGGATACTCAAAAGTTTTCAAACTGGCAGTGCTCGAAGGATTATCCCACAAAGAAATAGGCGATCTACTGAATATAGCCCCTCATTCATCATCTTCTCAACTGCATCGCGCAAAAGCCCTGCTAAAAAAGATGATCGTCAATTACCGCTTGATTCTCATCCTGTTGTTACTGTTCTTCATTCCATTGTTCAACTTTCATGATCATTGGAAAAAACAAAACTGTCTGTCGAAATTGGTAATACGCCAAACAAAAGCAGAGAAAAAGCAGGAGACCAAACAGACAGATTCCTCGGAACAGCCTGTTCGCCACAAAGATAAATACCGGCAACTACCCGATATGGCCATTACCCCTCCGCCGGTATATACTGAGCCACTTCCATCTACCCTGCCTATAAGTGAACTTACGGCAAGCATACCTTTACCATCGTCCGATTCGAAATTACCAGACGCAACGATCTCCGGTACATATCCGATAGAAAAGATTGTCGCCCACCAGCGTACCCGGAAAACCGGGAAATGGAAACTTATGTTAGCAGGATCGGTAGGCCCGCAATTAGCACAGAATCTATACAAATTGATCGCGACCCCTCATGATGATGAAGTAGGTGCAGACTTCCCCCAACAAGTAGGCACTTGGGAAGAATATTATGCTTATCTGAACACCCGTTACCAAGAGGGAACTTTAGGAGACTCGCTTACCCTGATGAAAATTGCCGAAAACAATCAGGGAAGGATTGTAGAATACCAACATCATGATTCTCCGATTACAATCGGACTTGCCATAAATAAAAAGCTAAACAGTCGTTGGAGTCTCGAAACGGGATTGCAATATACCTTTCTGAAATCGGACTTCAGCACGGGAGAAGAATACCGCATCCAGGAAATACAAAAGCTCCATTATATAGGCATTCCACTACGCGCCTCCTACCGTTGGGGACATTTCAAAAAACTTTCATTCTACTCTACGGCCGGTATACAGGTAGATATTCCTCTGAAAGGAACGCTCCACACCTTTTCGCACATGATGGACAGCGCATCAGTCAACATTGACAACCGTTCACTGAACGTACCTCTCCAATGGTCGATCAATGCAAGTGTGGGTGCGCAATATCATTTCACTCCTCACACCAGCTTTTACGTAGAGCCTACTCTCAATTATTACATTCCCGACGGAAGCGGACTACGCACCATCCGAAAAGAGCATCCGGTGACCTTCACCATCCCTGTCGGGATACGTTTTAGCTGGTAAAGAGTTGAATAAAAAAGAAAGAAATTCTCCGTAAAATCATTTGGGCATGCAGTCTTTTGCCGGAAAGATTATCTTACTTATAGATAATAAAAAAGAATGAATGCGTGTACCATGAAAAATAAAAAGCAAGCGAAGAATAGCGTTAAAAAACTCTCGATACTGATACCTGCTTACAACGAATCTAAAACAATCGTCGGTATTTTAGAAAAGATCATACGTGTAGATTTACCCGAAACCATTAAAAAAGAAATCATCATCATCGATGATTGCTCTACCGATCACACAGACGAGAAAGTGGCACAGGTAATGAAATCGCATTCCGAGATGTACATCAAATATATCAGGCTCAAAGAAAACAGAGGAAAAGGATATGCCGTACGAACCGGAATTACCAATGCCACAGGCGAGATTATCATCGTACAAGATGCCGATTTAGAATACGATCCCAATGATTATTCAATCTTATTGCAACCTATTTTATCGGGAAAGTACAAGATCGTGTACGGCTCCAGACTCTTAAACAGAAATAATAAATATTCGTATCACAGTTTCTATTGGGGCGGCAGACTGATTTCCTTGATTACAAGTCTGCTTTTCTCCTGCAAAATTACCGATGAACCTACTTGCTACAAAATGTTCGATGCATCTGTGTTGAAATCTATCCCGCTTACCTATGACCGGTTCGGATTCTGTCCCGAAATTACCGCAAAGGCACGCAGATGCGGCTACGCTATAAAAGAAGTTCCGATAAATTATTATCCACGTTCCAAGCAAGAGGGAAAAAAGATTAAATGGTGTGATGGGGTTGAAGCAATCTGCATTCTATTCAAATTCCGATTCCACAACAGATGGCAACCGATGCAATACAAAAACATGCGTAAAGCAAACACCGCTTACCAATCACGGCCTGTGGCAAACAGAAGAAGACTCCTAAAAAATGTATCCTTTTTAATCCTTGCCGCACTTTTAGTATTTTATGCATTCTCCAAACAACCCGGATATCACTGGGTGTATTTTAACTTACTCAGGGGCAATATGGAAACAATCAAAAAGTATCCCAAACTGACTTTTGAACAGAAAATGCAGATGAAACTCGGCACCAGCTATGAATATCTCTTATACCTTAAACAGGCAACACCGGAAAATGCCGTTATTCTTTATCCCGACTCAAAAGATTTCCGTGAGAAAGGCAGCCCATTCACCCAAAACATCGATAACAAAATCTACGCCACCCGTTTCCTGTATCCCCGTAAATTAATATTGGAAAGTGAACGGAAAACCGGCAAATATAAGAATGAAATAACCCATGTTGCCATCGTAAACGGAAAAGGAACGGAAAAATTGCCTTATCCGGTCGATACAGAATTTCAGCACGGCGTATTACCTCTAAAACCTCAAACCAAATAATAACATATGCTTATCTTAGGAATAATTATCCTATTCATAATAGGATTTCTCACGATCCATCTTATTTCGATCCGGTTTTCTACAAGTGAAAAAGCAGGCCTTGCCTTTCCCGTCGGACTGGGACTGGAAACCATGATGATGGCTCTGATTGATCTGTCGGGGATTCCACTAACCGCCACAAGTATATTGACAGCCGGTCTCTTTCTGATTATCATCTTATCGGTTCCGCTATATCTGCGGAAAGAAGAGCTTATGGCATACTACAAGCAACCCCTTTCTTTCAAATTATCTGATTATAATCTTATCTGGCTCTTCTTCATTGCGCTTATTGTGTATCTGGAATATATGAATTTTTCCAAATGCATCTATTTCCCGACCTACGATAGGGACAGCCTTGCCGGATTCGACACCATAGGCTATGTAATAGCACAGGAACATACATTGAAAGGATTAAGTTTATTCCAGGCAGATTATATGCCACAAATTCACAATGCAGGAAGCTATATCGTATATGCACCGATGGTCCAATTAAGCTATGCATTCGTATATCTATTGGGAGCGGAAACCTCAAAACTTATTCCGGCATTGATATACCTGTCCTTTCTGATAGCATTCTATGGCTGCATGAAACGCGTCATAAACAAGACAGGTTCCGTCATTGCCGTATTTTTCATGATGATTACCCCGGAGATGTTTGCCTTTTCATCACTGTCAGCCACGAATGTCATTCATGCCGTCAGTGCATCATTGGGAATTATTTATATAGCTATCTGGTTTAAATACAGAGAAAAAAAAGACTTATATCTCGGTGCCTTATCACTGGGGCTGAATATCTGGACCCGCACGGATGGAATCGTGTTTATTCTGGCTGCATTATTCGTTATTACGATAGATACAATAATAAAGAAAACATGGAAAAGTCCGATACCTGTACTTTTTTCTTTCATTCCAGCTTTATTATGGATACTTTTTGAGAAGCTGGCCAATTTATATGCAGAAAGCATCGTAATACTTCACCCTTATTGGGATGCGGACAAAGCCGGTATCATCTGGCAATACATGAAACTACATTTTATGAATACGACTTATTACGGTTGGACCTTTACTTTCCTATCACTATCACTCATACTGAACAGTTGGTATTTAATAAAAAAGAGAGATAATCTCCCGATACTGATGATGATCCTAATTTCGTCTGCTTTATATATGATTGCTCTCTACCAAATCGACTACAAGTGGGACAGTATCCAAAATGTTCTGGCATATTCGGCTAAACGATTCCTGTTTTGTTTTGTACCTATGGCCTGGTTTTACGCCATGTCGAACAATTGGATCAGGCAAATTTTGAAAAAACTGGAATAACCAAAACAAAGCAATATTCCGGAGATATATGAAGAAAAACATTAACGCAAAGATAACGTTACGATAACATACTATGATACAAGGCTATCCTATCTTTGCAACATCGAAAGAAACAAAAATCGAATATAAACCATAAAAACAAGAGCCATATGAAAGCTTTAGTAGTATCAGTAGTAATCGTAATGACAACCGTATTCAATGCATTCAGTAACGGAAATCTCACCCAGTTTGCTTATAACACCACTACAGACGGAGAAAAAGTAGAAAGTCAGACCGTATATACAGTGGAAAACGGAAAGTATCTCCAACAATATCTGAAGTACAACTATACCTATGACAATAAAGGAAATGTATCGCAGAAAGAGGTTCTGAAATGGAATGAGATCACAAAAGTTTTCGAAAAGCAATATTGCCTGAATATTACGTACAATGCGCAGGAAACAAGCATCGAATACACCGCATGGGATAACAAAACAGGGGCATACTCCGATTCCAGAGCCAAAGCCGTGTATCAAACTACGAATACCGGACAAGGCTTTAATTATCTGAGCTACGAATGGAACAAGAAAGAAAATAACTGGAATTTAGCAAAAGAACACGCCATCCTTTATGGAGACAACGCCCTGATGGCCGACAAATAAATTCTCTCTCTATAAAAACTCTAACAAAAAATACGGCTGCGAAAGGTTTGCCCCTCGCAGCCGTATTACATATGTACCCGTTTCGTATTCTCTTATTTCGCACTTGCCAGAAGACGGGTCATACCACCACTATTCAAATCATAAGTGCTCTTTTCCATATTCTTATCGAAAGAATTACTCTTTGTATTCCAGAGGGCATAATTCATTTCTACGGCATCGGAATGATAGGATACGTCAAGTTTGAAATAAGGAGTCCAGCATGCTTTTACACTGTCCCACTTGGCAGCTTCCTTACAGACCACCCGGTTCTCGGAATCATAAGTATACGTGTAGCGGAGGTGGCGGAACAGATGACCGTCTTCATTACGATAGATCGTTTTAGCTACCAACTGCTCACCGTTCATCTCATCATTCTTCACATAATTGGTGGGATTACCTGCATTTGCACTCATTACACTTGCCATTACCACTACTACCATTACCACTGCTTTGAAAAATACATTTGTCTTCATAATCGTTATTTTTTTATTGTTATTATTTCCTCTGACTATCGGCGGAGGGTTTTATCAACCGCCTTCGCTTTTATATAGTCAAGAGCTGTGCCAAAATCATAAACAACTGATTATCAGAAAATATTTATTTTAAGAATACGTTCGTTTCCGGACAGATGTCCGCACAGAAACGAACAATGGAGCTAAAATATGCCGCATTAACGTAAAAATAACGTTGAGATAACATTCCTCTTTGCAACCACAACGGTAAAGCTATATTTTACCAAACTCACATTTATTGTTATATACCAATACCTCTTCTCCACATTTAAGCCGACATCCAAGTCGTACACAAATACTTTTGACAGATGGGAGTAACTAATAAAACACCAAAACGTTTATATAAAATATATTAAATACTATTTACAACAAATTTCAAATAGTATTCATATATTTGCTTTCAAATACAATGAAACAGAATAATAAAACCATGAAAAATACTCTCTTTATTGCACTTTTCATTATTATCTACATTGCCAGTGTATCTGCCCAACAACCAGTGCCACAGAAACCACGTATCCTTATCAGTACAGATATTGGAGGAACTGACCCTGATGACAATCAATCAATGGCGCATTTCCTTATGTATAGCAATGAATTTGATACAGAAGGAATTATATCTTCTCCTTCCTTTGGAGAAGGAAACAAAGAAGAAATTCTCCGCATGATCAATTTATACGAGAAGGATTTCCCAAAGCTAAAAAAGCACATCAAAAAGTTAGCAACTCCCGATTATCTCCGCTCCATTACCAAACAGGGCAGAAAAGGGGCTGCTCCTTATTGTGGTTTTACATCGGCTACAGAAGGATCGGAGTGGATCATAAAATGTGCCCGTCATAAAAGTAAACGTCCTTTGTGGGTGTTAGTCTGGGGAGGTTTAGAAGATATTGCCCAAGCACTTCATGACGCTCCCGACATTCAAAACAAACTCCGAATCTATTGGATTGGAGGACCTAACAAAAAATGGAGCATAAACAGTTATTCTTATATTGTACAAAATTTTCCCGGCCTGTGGTTTATTGAGAATAATGTAAGTTACCGAGGGTTTACCAGTCAAAAGAAGATCAAAGACAAATATAATGCCGGATATTATGATGCATACATAAAAGGGGCCGGATATATAGGAGCCGATTTTGCACACTATTATGAAGGAAATCCCAAGTTAGGAGACACTCCTTCGTTATTGTATATGCTGGATGGTGATCCGGAAAATCCAACAAAAGAATCATGGGGAGGTAGTTTTGAACTCTGTACGCACAGCCCTCGAACTGTATTCCACCGTACAGCGACAGAAAAGGATACGGTACCTGTATTTTCCATTATTGAATTTCATGTAAAAGGTCCTGTAAAAAATGATATTCCTACCGATTCCATATGCATGACTTTAACTATAGGCAAACAAAAATGGGGAGGTTATTATTTAGGGAACGGCGACTATGCCGTTCGTCATTCTACCTACTATCTCGGTACATTACCTTATACCATCACCTCTGACATACCAAGATTTCCCAACCAAAAAGGGGATATCACTGTAGAAAACATCTGGCCGGGAAGAAAAAGTAGCACGGACTATAAAGTCGGCTCAAATTGGTTTACCGATAAAAGTGAATCAGATTTATTCTGGCAAGGTTTTCAAGGTGCCCAAACTGTTTACAAATGGCGTACCGAAATCATGGAAGATTGGGGTAAACGTCTCAAATGGCTAAAAGAGTAAAACCCACTTTAAATCTTCGTATGAGAATAATAATTTGAAAAAACTACTTCATCGCCTAATACCTGTAATAAGCAGCATTTTTACACTTTTGCTGTGCATATATGAATATAACCGATAAGAGACATAAAGGATGAATTATATAGAAACAGAACGATTGATATTGCGGAACTTCACAGAAAAAGATGCAGATGCATTATTTGCTATCCTAAGCGATAAGGATGTGAATGAATTTTTGCCTATGTTTCCACTAAAGGATATAGAGGAAGCTAAAAAATATCTTCTATATATAGAAAACTATATTCAGCAAAAAGGATTTTATTACGCAATTTGTCTAAAAGAAAATAATATACCTATTGGCTGTATTCATGTAAGTGCAGATGACAGCCATGACTTGGGATATAGTATTAATAAAAGCTTTTGGCATAAAGGAATTTGTACTGAAGCTTGCCAAGCGGTGATTGATATATTGAAACAAGCAAATATTCCATATATTACAGCAACACATGATGTGAATAATCCGAGAAGTGGAAAAGTGATGCAAGCAGTAGGCATGGAATATAAATATTCTTATGAAGAATTGTGGCAACCTAAAAACTTCTTAGTCACATTCAGAATGTATCAACTCAATCTCGATGGAGACAGAGAATAGAATATATAGGAAATATTGGAATCAATATCCTATTCATTTTGTAGAATAAACACATTTAAATAATTAAAAATACATTATAAGATGACCGCGAAGTGTTCAGATCGCAGTTTAGAAGAGTTAAACTTTCCCAAATGTAAGTTTACCCTAAACTTGTAAATGGCAGTTCTTGTTTTCTCTTGTTTTAATATAGTATCAGAACATAAAACAGAACCCTCTCTTTTGTGAAGCATTGAATCGCTCAATCTCCAAAGAAAGGGATTTTTTTAATTGCCTTGCCATAAAATCTAAAAAAGGCTGATTGGTTCCTTCATCCTGACATTGGCGCAGGGAAAGGATATAGGCTTCTCTATCTTCTTTGAATATCTTGGTTGGAAAAAGGTGATAGCAGAATTGAATGTAATTCATCAGCAATCGGGCAATTCTACCATTTCCATCCACCCACGGATGAATAGTTGCTAAATTAAGGTGGGCATTGAAGCTCAGTTCATATTGTTCCCGAAAGGTTCTCGCCGTCTTTTGCTTCTCTTGAAGAATCACACAAAGTTCATCTATCTTACCAGGAACTTTTAGATAGTTCATATAAGAATACCCACCAACACCAGCCGTAATACCACATAAGCGAAATTCACCCTTAGAAGAATCGAAAGAACCGCCCATTACACTGCGTACACTGGATCAACGTAAAAATCTGAGGGGTAAATTTTAAAATTAGTATCTTTGCCTTCAAATTTATTTAGCATGGATTCCAATGGTTATCGCCTTCTTCTTCCTGAAGGTACTTTAGATTACTTTGATCTTGTAGATGTGCAGGAAACCTCTAGTGAGGTTGTAATTTATCTTGAAGAAAAGAATGTGGTTCCCGAGCAATATTCCAGCCTGGAAACCGAAAGTAAGGGATTCTATGATCCTGTGGTTGTTCACGACTTCCCTCTTCGGGGAAAGAAACTTTTCCTGAATATCCGTCGTCGTCGCTGGATTTTAAAGAAGAGTAATGAGTACATCAGCCGTAACTGGCGTATGGTGGCTGAAGGTACCCGTATGACGCAGGATTTTGCGTCTTTTTTAAAAGAGCTATATTGATAGTTATCCGGTTAGCTGTAAGTTATTGGGTACTCTGCATGGTATTGACGGAGCTCTTCTGGAGCGTCAATACCGTAATCATCCGAGCGGTTATCTTCACTGGGATCAGCTTGCTCATGCGCAGGATCGGCTGCTTTTTGAAAAGAATATCGGTGCTTACGTCTGTATTGACGAGGTTGCCCTTTCGCGTGGTGAACTCTATACCATACTCACCAACAAGGCTGCCCATGGTGGCAAAGGCAGTATTATCGCCATAATAAAAGGTACCGATGTCTGTACGGTAAGTTCTGTCTTACTCAGACTTTCCCGCCGTCGTCGCTATCAAGTACGTGGGATAACCTTGGATATGGCTCCCAATATGGAGCAGATTGCCCGTAACTGCTTTCCCGCCGCCAAACGGGTTACCGATCGTTTCCACGTACAGAAACAGGCTTATGAAGCCGTTCAGCAGATGCGTGTGAAAGCGCGTTGGGAGGCTTTGGATGAAGAATCCACACAGATTGCCTATGCAAAAGCCTGTGGCAGGATCTATCACGCTCCCGTTTTCTCTAATGGAGACACGCGGAAACAGTTGCTGGCAAGAAGCATCTATCTTCTTTACAAGAAAGAATCCTTGTGGACCCAGTCTCAAAGAGAACGGGCTGATATCCTGTTTAAAGAGTATCCGGAGATTAAGAAAGGCTATTATCTGGCCATGCGTTTAGGGCTGATTTATCATCAGTGTAAGTTTAAGGATGTAGCCTTGACGAGGCTTGCGAGATAGTATGATGAGGTAGATAAATCCGGATTTTTAGCTTTCGGAAGAGTGGCACGATCCATTCAGACCCACTATCTGAATATTATCAATTTCTTTGAAAGGAGGGCAACCAATGCAGCGAGGGAATCGTTCAATGCTAAGCTCAAAGCGTTTAGGACACAGTTCAGAGGCGTAAAAGATAAGGCTTTCTTTTTATATAGACTGAAAATGTTGTATGCTTAAAAAAGAAAATCCCTCAGGTTGTTACGTTGATCCGTAAAAACTTCCCAATAATTCGACAGACTGCTGGTAGAACATCTTAACGAAAACATACACTATCAGTTGTTCTGAGGTATCATGATAGATCCCTCCCACCCTATAACCACCTACAAGATAATCAGTGCTATCCGTAATAAAATTTCATCCCTTCTTGGCATTGGCTCCCTTTAGAATATTTTTGTCTCACACCGGAAGACTTATCTTGAGAACCTTCACGTATGTATAACCGATGCCACATGTCATGAAAGTCATATGCGTTTTCCTACGAACATGAAACTCCTTTGAGAAAGCATCGGATGGCTCTACCGGCATATCTGCATGCATTGCAGAAAGCTCAGTATAAGGCCTCCCCGTAACAAATATACGGATATTGCGGCATCCTATCTGTCCTATTACAAGAAAAGAAAGAGGAAGGCTTCAAGGACAAGAATGCTGAAACGTCGTACGATCGGATTTCTGGAAAAACTCATCATATAACGGGTGACATTCACAGAGAATACGTCTCTTTACTCAAAAAGTCATTTCCATATGCCATATGATTTTTAAAGGTATTTACTGAATACCTCACCCCTAAAAGTTTTTATTCGAACTTTTAGGGGACGGTTTAAAAGATTTTACTGGTCAAGGCTTAAAGAAGCGCATTGTATAGGTCCACTTATCCATTACTACCCGGCAAAGGAATACTCCGGCTGGAATGTATCCACAATCCACTGTTGCGTTTGTATCACTCACTTTTCCAACTGTAATCAAGCAACCGTTAGTGTTATAAACATATAAAGTAGCTTTTTCATCTGTTGGCATGCCCCAAACGCTCAACCGACCTTCGGAAAACGAGATTTTCAATTCCGGCCGATTATTTTCTTGCTTGATTTGTTCTATAGCTGTCAAGCTGGTCACATGTACTTGTGTTTCCCCGTATACCTCAGAGCCGTCCACAGCATATGCCCGCACAGTTACTATTCCATTCCCGGTGGCTGTAAGTAGCCCACTAGTACTTATCGTGGCGATATCATTACCTTCCACTATCTGCCAGCTGATGCGTTGCACTGTAACGTTCAACGGATAAATACAAGCCATGAGTTGAAGCGATGTTTCACTGGCGTTTCCATCGATAATCATATCTTCCTTGTCGCTTAATACGGTGATTTGTTCAGCCAAAACTGTGGATATAACATTCTCTGTCGATACTATATTGGACCTGCATGTAATAATGGCAGTTGAAACTTCGTTGGGCTTTCTAACCATAGGTCTGCTGTCCGGTATCATCTCCACTGCGTAATATTTCATGTCCGATGACGCATTGAGGTCACTGTACGAGATCTGATGTCCTGAGACCTCAGCAATGGTTCTCAGATTGTCGGCAGATATACCTCCCAGAATACGATAACTCTCTATATCACGGCCTTCATATTGAGTCCATATAAGATTCCACGTATTCTCCATTCCTTTATTAATCATGACATGTATCGGTTGATGAGCCACACTGGCCATAGTCTCTCCGTAGGGTAATACGCAAGTTATGTAATAGCGCGAAGCAGAATGATCCGGCATAGAAGAGAAATCTACGTAAGCTGTCTCCGTCAAAGACAGATTGACCAATAGTTCATATTTATCATAACGGGAAGTTTCTTTATATATATTGATACTTTGCGAACCTACCGGCAGATTATCCGTACTCCAGTTCAAACGATAATGCCCCGATTCTGGTTCGATGTCAATCATAGAAATTACAGGAGCCGGATTCACTCCATCCACCTCTGTCGTAGAAGAGTACGTTACCGTATTAAAATCATCAGCCACATGATGGAAAAGTTTGTACCGTCCGACCTTACCAAAGGTTACCACCGCATGATATTCATCCAAAGACTCAATCTTCACATCCGAGTCCTTATCTACGGGACACGGTTGACCATCATTCAAAGAGTAGGTCCAAGAACATTGGTTCATATTTTCACCTTCAAGATTGACCTTAGCTCCCAGCAATACCTTTTCAGGCAAAGAAAAATCACCCTGCGGAAGAGGATATACATAAATATCCTGACTGGCCAATGCACCTACCTTAACCGTCTTTCTGCCCTCGCTATCCCATGTTACGGTATAGCTGCCGTCGGCATTCTTTCGGGCGGAAGCACCCGGACCGAAGTTTACCGTCTGCCCGCTATTATCTATAATCTTCACCCCAATCTCGCGTCCTACGCCAGCTGAAGTAGGCATCTCTATCAGCGACTTCTCAGTCACTGTCAGCAGATAAGTCTCTGAGAAATCCGATTCCAGCATTGCCCGGTCGACACCTTGTACCTGTACCTCGTACTCACCGGCAGGAATATTCTGGACAGGTATCCTAAACTTATTCCCTGGCAATAAAGGATAGGGGGAAGACACATGTACTCCGTTTTTTGCGGAATTGAGAGGAGAGAACAAATAAGCCCCCTCGCCTGTAACACCTTTGCGGCGGATACTGATATTGTAACGCATCAGTGTGTTCGGAGTTTCCCTGTCGGTCGAATGATTCCACTCAAGAGTTACGAACTTTTCATCCTGCGAAGCACGGATTTGTTCCGGAGCGGAAGGTTTAGTGTTTGATACTCCGGAGAACGCGGTTATTCCGGAAGCTGTACGTCCGTCAGTAAGCATATAATCCGTATACCAAACATTAATATCATCTGTAAGACCAATTTTATAACTTCGGTTCTTATTAAAATAGATTACAAGATTCTTTCTTTCGTTCGTACTAAAGATCAAATCCAGATAACCGTTGTTGTCCACATCGACAATTTTCTGAATAAATCCGAAAGCCAGACCGCTCTCTGCCGGAATTAGCAATGTGTCACCTCCGCCCCACTGAATACGGACATGGTCGGAATACCATGTGTTACCATGCCCCATACTACTATTGTCATGAATATAATCCCATAAGCCGTCACCATCAAGGTCTTCCAACAAGTTCTCTCCACCCGATTGCCAATCTATCCAATCCAATTTCTCGGGTGTAAAGGTAAAATCACCATTGTTACGGAACAACGTAACGCTCGAGATATTGTATTCCCAATAATAGTCTGCATCTATAAAATCAACAAGTCCGTCACGGTCATAGTCGACGAGTACACTGACATAACTCTCCTTATCCAAGCTACCGCTGATATGCTGGTTATAAGTATCTCTAACATTCTCAAACGTTGCATAATCTCCCATATTCTTATAATACAACGGCTCCAGTAATCCATCGTTATTGAAGTCACGCCATTCTCCATCATAATAACCGGTAACAGGCAATTCGGTGAATATCATCTGCTTATTTCCTTCATTTACCAATGAATAAGGCTGCTGGTTGCCGTAACATACCATGTCCACTTTTCCATCACGGTTGATGTCGGCAACAACCTTATTACCAGACGGCAAATTGCTGTTCCATATTTTCTTGATTGTACTGTATCGTGCATTGTCATCACCCTCATAAAACTTATTATTGATGCCATCATTTACATAAACCTCCGTCTTTCCGTCCTCGTCCAAGTCTATAGCTACAGGAACATCATATATCGAAGCCCCGGTTTCAAAATTATGATTCTTTACATTTCCTGGATTCACTTCCAACGAATGTTCCATTAGGGCAAACACCCCAGAAGTTGTCGTTGCCTTCAACGCGATATGTTTCTCGCCGCCTTGAGTGAATATTATCTTATATTCGCTGCCATCTTCCGACCGAGAAAGTACTGTAGCACCATTCCAATCCCAATCGTATGTGCAACTGGTTTCCACATTACCTAAAAGTATTACCGTACAAGTATCACCTACGCTGAAATATTCGTCACATGACAGGATAAAATCGACTGCTGGTTCCTTTTTTTCGAATATTGCATACGGACTGAATTCCGATCCCAAGCAGCCGGGATCCACACTCTGCACCGAAATATAATATTTACCGGCTGGCCACGATGAAACGTTCAGGGTACGTGAACGTACATATCCGCAGTTGCCTTCCAGCAGATTCCTACGCCGTCCGTCCGGCAATGCATGGGCAAACAACATGTCGCCTTTCTCTTCTGCTGAACCGATACGCAAAGCATAAGTAAGGTCTGCCGATGTACATTCAGCATCGTGCCCCGCGTCCCATTCCACTTTAATCGTTCCTTTTCCTGCATCATATACAAAACGTGGCTTACTGGGTGATACAGGACGAGTATTGGCCTTGGCATCCGGAATTTCGTCCGCTGAATTCTCATAAAGTATGCGTATATATCCGCTATTATCCAAGTCCGCCAGCAAATAATCGTAATCTAAGAGATTCTTATAATCCACCATACCGCTTTCACTTTTCAATAGAACGGGCGTATCGGATACGGTCATGCCTTTCAGTGTATAATACACAAGATCGGTTTGTAGGTTTTCTTTGCCGTCTTGTTTCTTTTGTGCTACGATTTCGTAATAGCCATCGCCGTTTATATCCAGACATTGACGAAAATATACAGTACCATCCATTATAAATTCATGCTGTTTGAACGAACCGTCACCGCGGTTTTCCATTAGCAGGACGAACGACCCGCCATTGTCATGCGTATACCGCTGTTCGTCTTTTACATACTGACTAAGTGTAATGAGTATATCTACATCACCGTCTTTATCGAAATCATAACATGAAACCTCTTCATCGCTGTATAAGTTGGAAATGATAACCTGTTCTTTCCATGTACCATCTGTTTGGGACAAGAAAACAGATGTTTTCTTGTCTTCACTGTCAAAAAGTACGTAATCGACTATACCGTCCTGATTGAAGTCACGAAAAGTCAGTTGTCCCCCCACTTTATTAAGTACATAACGCCCATCACCTAAATTCTGATAACAGAGTCCGGAAGCTACATCTATAAAATCGACATAACCATCGCTGTTGAAATCTATAGCCAACGTACTGGTTTTCGTTCCTGGATTGCCATTTCCTCCCACAAATGAGACTCCGCTTCCAAGTCCTTGTCCGGTATGTAAAACCAGATCTTCCTGTTCGCCCCGGTATTCCTCCATAGAAAGTTGTGGCATTCGTGTCGGATACCATTGTCCACGTACATGCACCAACACCTCTTCCGGCTTATCAGTGCAATTGGTCTTCATATCCAAACGTCCATTATTATTAAAGTCAATAGCTTGAAGTTGCCATTGATCGAATTGTGATACCCAGTCTGTGTGTCGTAAGGGCATATTACTCTCGCTATACACATAAGAACCGTTACCTTGCCATACTTCATTTAACGAGTAGGCATCAACATACTTATCGTTGTTGAAATTGAACCATTCAAAAGCGTTCCTACCAACACCGGGCAATTTCACACCATCGGCTTTCACATCATAATACGTTCCTCGTTTGTAAAAGCCAGTTCCATAGTCTGTGTATTTTCCTCCCAAAACGATATCATAAGGACCAATTGCCTTAATAACGGGAATGACAAAAAATAAAAGAAACACCGATAATATCGATTTAAGCAAAAGAGATGAATAAAGCTGTTTCATAAGTCACCTTGTTAACCAATGGCTCTTTCTTGGTAGTAAATACATTGTTCTTTTTTTAATAGATACATATAAAACGCAGAGCCACTCCTGACGTCCGTTCCATAGTGCAAAAGCCTTCGTATTACTCAGATTATCAAATGACGCTACCTATGTTAATGTAAATATATAATAGCACAAACATAGCACTATCATTATAAACCGATAAGGACATATAATATACATCTTATAAAGCCCCCATTACATTATTCTTGATAATTCGTAGAGTTTGCAAAGTTCTTACATTGTCAAAACCAAAACATACAGTTACGCCTTTTATGTATATACGTCTCCTCATACCTCTGCTCGCCAAAGCAGATGAAGATGTTGCAAATATAACCCTTTTCTTTAAAAAATGTAAGATATTATTAAAAATTTATCAAGTCCATTTTCAATGAAATTTATAATCTTAGAGATTTCATTGGCAAGGTGTATTGGGAATATATGATTGTATTGGTAACAGCCGGAGTTGAAGGGACAAGCTTTCATCGGGTCCATATCCTGCTACCACGGTTCATATAAAGATTGGGATCACTACAAAGGTAACAGGCACGGTATATCCTTGCAATGATTCAATCTTTAGGAATGATAATTTACAGGTTAACCGAAGGTAGGATATATAAAATATACTACAACTATTATTATAATAACCACTCACACAGCGTTTTCCTATAACTGACGAATACAATATTTAAGTGCATTTCTTTCTGAGAATCGAAGTTATTATTTATGTGAATCATTATTTGATTCCTTCGTTAAAAATTAGATTAATCAATACGATGGCAATTTTTCTCATCGTATGTACCAGAAGTCCAAATATAGATCTGACTTTCATCGCTCTTTGAATATTTGTTTTTTCACAACCAGTTGAATAATGATTCAATGGGGTGTCTGACCTTTGAGACTGCCATTGAAAACAATTCTTTTGCCGCTTTCTCCCTTTTGGTTATTTCAGGTGATTCTCCTTTGATAGCTTTTATAGGAATAAATAGCTCGAGTTTTTTGCATTCTTGCGTCTCTTCATAAAATGATAGATCCGAATATATTTTATCGGCATATATTTCTCTATTGTTCAGATTTCCCACACATTCTCTTTTGAATACAGTGGAATCATTTTCATCAACAGCGGAACGGAAAATATGAGCATTTCAGGAAAAGGTATAGTTCCTTTTCTACGGAAAGCCACAACATGGAGTTTTAATCCGAAATAATACATGTTTTTTGTCGAACAATATCCTTTGGAAGTAATCTCAGTGGCTACCTTTCCTACTTTGTTCTTTCCCGCGCAAGTAATCATACAAAAAAAGAGATAAGAACAAAACAACGAAAGAATAGTAAGAACAGGGATAGCCATCCCCCAAGTAGCCATGACGCCCATAGAAAAAGATCTGGCACTCACGACAGATCCCCAAGAAAGCATTCCGACAAAAAGAAGATAAAGACCAATAGGAACAATAAATCCTACATTCCGAGTTTTAAATTGCATTTTCTGCTTTTCCATAAATCTTTTTTTTAGTGAAACATATCACAAAAGTCCGCCAATTCTCTCTATAACAGAAATAAATTGAACGAACGACCGGAATGCATTCACAAAATTAATAAAAGAATCACTATCTTTACGGGCAACTAAGAATTATTGAATCATGAATACGCGTATCACCCCCAATCACATCACAGAATTAAAGCCTAATGAGATATTCGTATTCGGCAGCAACCTGCAAGGCTATCATGGTGGAGGTGCCGCCCGTCTGGCTATGAACCAATGGGGAGCCGTCTGGGGGCAAGGCACGGGTCTTCAAGGACAGACGTATGCCATCCCTACCATGCAAGGTGGCATCGGAACGATTCGCCCCTACATAGACCAATTCATAAAATTTGCTCAAAACGATCCGGAAAGAACATTCCTCGTCACTGAGATAGGATGTGGAATAGCAGGATTCCGTCCTGCCGATATTGCACCATTGTTCAAAAACGCAATAAACATACCCAATATATGGTTGCCACAAAGATTCTGGGAGATATTACAGAAAGAAGAAGTGCAAGATTTAATATAACTCTAACCCGAACTCGTCTTTCAACTGTAACAATGCCTCGTTTTTCTTTGCCATCATCTGGAATTTCTCTACCCTGCTGAAGGCACGTACGTTCTCGGCAGGTGCACTGACACGGACCGTCATCTTCACCTTCCTGTTCTTCAAACGACTGCGAAGATAGTTTTGTACATTAGGAATCATAGAAGTAAAGTCCTTTGCCACAATCTCATTATCCACTACTACCTCAAAAGTTATATCATCATTAAGTAGCGTCAGACGAATATTCTGCATACGCATCGCAAGCGCTTTATGCTCGATAGGAAGCTGGCCGGCATACTCCTGCCAATAGTAATTCAAATCTTTTTCATTGAAGATATAATCTTCTTCGGGCTGAGACTGAACCTGAGACGATGCTTGAGGCGTAGTCGTCCTCTGCGAAACAGCTTCTTTCTGAGGATGCTTAATAGAAACCCCCAAACCGGCCTTATTCATTACCGGAATTTTCTTCTCTTCCTTCACCGGCACCTTCAATCCGGAAGCAGGTATATCTGCTGATGATGGAATAACCGGAGAAGTCCCAGCCACAGGAACAGATTGGACAGACGCCGGTTGTTGCAGTTTCTGCTGTTGTTGCTGAACCGGAGTAACGACAGCAGAAACCGGTTGAGTTTGCGATGTAGCAGGAACAGTCTGTGACTGCTGAGCAGCAACAGATTGCGTAAATATGGGTTTTATAGCTTGCTTAGGGCGGCGCCCATCACCCACGTCATCCCCCTCGGTGGTAAGCTGGGCAACCTGTATCAAGGCCAGTTCCACCAGCAAACGCTTATTTTTGCTGGCACGGTAATTCATATCACAATCATTACAGAGCTTCATAGCCCGATACAGAAAAGGCAACGGGCACTTCTGTGCCTGTTCCTGATAACGCTGCCGGATGCTGGCTCCTACTTCAAGCAATGCCAAAGTAGCAGCATCTTTACTGACAAGCAAATCACGGAAATGAGAAGAAAGTCCCGTAATGAAATGACTACCGTCAAAACCTTTGTTCAGCACATCATTGAACAACAACAGGGCGTCACTCACCTTATTCTCAAGAAAGCAGTCCGTCAACCGGAAATAATATTCATAATCCAACACATTGAGATTCTCAATCACGCTCTTATACGTAATGTGTCCACCGGTAAAGCTTACCACTTGATCGAAGATGGAAAGTGCATCACGCATACCGCCATCCGCCTTCAACGCAATGACATTCAGCGCTTCGGGTTCTGCTGTGATATTCTCTTTAGAAGCCACATAAGCCAGATGCTGCACCGTGTCTTCCACACTGATACGGTTAAAATCATAAATCTGGCAACGCGACAAAATAGTAGGAAGAATCTTATGCTTCTCCGTCGTCGCCAAAATAAAGATAGCATGACGGGGAGGTTCCTCCAATGTTTTCAAAAAAGCATTGAAAGCAGAGGCCGACAACATATGTACCTCATCAATAATATATACCTTATACTTACCGATCTGTGGCGGAATCCGCACTTGCTCTACCAATTGGCGGATATCATCTACCGAATTATTGGACGCGGCATCCAATTCATGAATGTTATAGGAACGCTGTTCATTAAAAGCCACACAAGACTCACATGCATTACAAGCCTCTCCATCCTCAGTAGGAGTCATACAGTTGATAGTCTTGGCAAAGATACGTGCACACGTGGTTTTTCCTACTCCACGAGGCCCGCAAAACAGATAGGCATGCGCCAGTTTTTGCGTGGCAATGGCATTCTTCAGTGTCGTAGTCAATGCCCGTTGGCCCACCACCGACTCAAAGGTAGACGGACGATATTTACGGGCAGATACAATATAGTTTTCCATACGTCGGGATCTCTCTGTTTTTTGAGTTTCTGCAAATGTACGCAAAAAAAGTAATAAGTAATAAGTGATGAGTGAGAAGTTTTAGCCGGGAAGTGGCAAGTTTTAAGTTATAAGTTTTATCTTTGCATACGGAATTAAAGGAGAAATTATGAGCAATTTACTAACAATCTGGGAGTTTATCGGTAAACACAAATACCTCATCACTGTGTTGGCTTTTGCAGCCATCATCGGTTTTCTGGACGAAAACAGTGCCATCCGGCGTATCGGATATACACGTGAAATCAGTCGGTTGCAAAGCGAAATCGAAAAATACCGTGCCGACTACGAAGAAAACACAAAGAAACTCAACGAGCTAAGCAGTAATCCTGACGCCATCGAGCAAATAGCACGTGAAAAGTATCTGATGAAGAAACCCAATGAAGATATTTACGTATTTGAAAATAAATAAATGAAACAACTCGTACCCGCACTTTTTGCCGTAGGTGCTCTTATGGCTCTTGTAGGAGCAGCAGTATTCATCACCGGATGGATTTATGCACCTTATATATATACCATCGGAGCTGGTTTTGTAGCTCTTGCCCAAATCAATACTCCGGTAAAGGGGAAAAGCAAAACATTGAAACGCTTGCGCATCCAGCAAATATTCGGCGCCGTCGCATTAGTGCTGACCGGAGCTTTCATGTTCTCTACCCGGGGAAATGAATGGATCGCCTGCCTTACCATCGCTGCCATTCTGGAACTTTACACGGCTTTTCGCATTCCACAAGAAGAAGCCAAGCTACAATAAAAGTTTTCTCATCATTTTTTTATTTACCTGGGAGCCTGCTTAAATTTTACTCAGTATTATTTTGAGAGGAAAATTCAAACAGACCCTTCTATATTCGATATAAAAATTTACCCCGGTTTCCCCTCTTTCCAAGATCTCATTACTACCACAAGGAAATCCTCTAATCATAAATATCCGGTATTTCTGTAAACACCTCAAAATCTCAGTATTGGCAGATAAAAAAGACCTGTTGGTTGATTTTAATTGTTATTTAATATAAAAATACTCAATTTCGATTAAAACTTTAGAGCCGGTTTAAATTTTGCTCAGCATTCTTTTAAGAATCATTATTTAAGGATATTTTTCTGTTTTCAGAGGAGGATAACGGGCTATTTGACGAGTGAAAACAAGGAAACAGGCCGAAAATAAACTCAAAAACTGATAAAACTTTTAGAGGAAAATTTAGACAAGTTCTTAATACGCTAAAAAATATGAATCGAATCAGAGTATTACCATCAATCATTCTCGGATGGCTATTTATGATAAATGTATATCATATACAAGCACAAGAGAATTTAATCATCAATCTGAATGATGGCACGGAACAGACTTTCCGTCTATCCGAGATCAGGAAACTGGCTTTTCAGAATGGCTCACTATGGCTGAACCGGCTGAACGGAGAGGAAAGCTCCTTTCACTATTCAGAAGTACGGACAATTACTTTCAGTAACGAAACCACAGGCATCAGTAATTCTCTTACCGGAGAACAGAATGTTTACATCTTTGTAGATCCATCCACAAAAAATGTACAGATCAGAAACATAGCAAAAGGTACTACCGCAGTTGTTTACGGGCTGGATGGAATGAAAATTTTTCAAGATCAAGTCAGCGAAACCGGCTATTTGGACACAGACCGTTTGATTCCCGGAATTTATCTGCTGAAAATAGACCACCATGTATTCAAATTCAGACGACCATGAAACGGATTATTTTATTATCAGGAATTTGTGCGTTGTGTATACAAAGTATACTGGCGCAAGAAAAGATGTTTGTACATCGCTCAGACAAAATAACCCAAGGAGTTCTCCTGTCAGTTCTCGACAGTATGACATTTGTAAATGAAACCGTACTTTTACACTTGCACGATCAAGATGCCCCTACGTATTCCATGACCGAAATAGATAGTCTGAGTTTCGGAGACAACTCTCTGCAAATAAAAATCCTCTATTCCGATATCGGAATAGAGATTGTTAATCCATTGGCTTTCGAAGGTGTTTCAATTTCCGTAGATGACGGAAATGTTATCATAACATCCACCATCTCCGAGGAAGTAGAATACATACTTACCGGAACTATTTCCAATGGAATGTTTAAGATTTATAGTGATAAAAAATTTATATTGACACTGAACGGAGTAAATATAACGAATGCAGACGGCCCGGCCATCAATATCCAATCGGGTAAAAAGGTCACAGTCAATTTGACGGAAGGTACGATAAACACATTAACAGACGGAAAGAAGTATGCCGACTCCGGTCCAGAAGACATGAAAGGATGCTTCTTCAGTGAGGGTCAACTGATTTTCAATGGAGAAGGTGCTCTATATGTACAGGGTAATAAAAAGCATGGCATTTGCAGTGATGATTATTTATTAGTAAATTCCGGAAACATAACAATTACCGGAGCCGCTTCCGATGGGATTCATGCCAACGATTACATCCGTATCGACGGAGGTTCGGTAACAGTAACCTCCGATAGTGACGGACTCGACGGAGACGAAGGATACATTGAAATCAACGGAGGAAAAGTTCAAATAACTTCTACTTCCGACGATGTAAAAGGCATTAAATGCGACGGCACTTTCACCATGAACGGAGGTGAAATTCATATATCGGTATCCGGTAATCAATCCAAAGGAATCAAAACCAAAAACGATCTCCGAATTAATGACGGATTCGATTGTGACAGGAATACATTCTCTATCACAGGAGGAGTGCTAATAGGTACGGGTGGCTCGAGTAGCACTCCTACTTCATCGGCTTGTAGTCAACGTTCCGTGTTATATAGTGCATCATCAGCAACATCCGGAAATCTGATCAACATACAAGATGCAAACGGTACGAATGTGTTTACGTATAAATTGCCGCGTTCTTATCAGACAATGACTCTATTATTCAGCAGTGCCGACCTGAAAGCCAATACCAATTACACGATCTATACAGGAGGCAGCATCTCCGGTGGAGAAGATTTCCATGGCTACTACACAGGAGCCGTGTACACTCCCGGAACGAAAACAACCACTTTCACCACCAGCTCAATGGTAACGACAATTGGTAGCAGTGGCGGTGGCGGTGGCAAGCCCGGACATTAATTCCGAATCCGCGAATATAGAAAAAGGGGCATAAATGCAGTTGATGCATTTATGCCCCTTTTTCTATAAATATCTTAAAATTATTTCTTAGCAGCAGAAGTATATCTTGCATTCAAGCCATCGATAATCTCTTGTGTGATATTGAATGAACTATCGGCATAAAGCAAGTTATCAAAACCGGTATTACTAAGAATCAAATTGTAACCTTTCGTCTTGTTATACTCTTTCAGAAAAACATTGATAGAGTCACGCAACTGCAAACTGTTCTTCTGTGTTTCGGCAGCCAACTCATTAGTCAATTTATTCTGTAATGCCTGCAAATCCTGTTGCATCTTCATCAAACGGTTATATTCCTGCTGAGCTCTCTCCGGAGAAATAAACGCATTGTTTTCGTATTTCTTCTGGAATTCTTTCTGATCCTTGTCAAGAGTAGCAGCCTTCTGATTCAGTGTCAAACGGATATTCTCTTCTTTCTTCATCATAGCCTCATTCAGATCAATGCAGAAGTTGTATTTGGAAAGCAGCGTATCCACTTCCACATAAGCGATCTTTAAATCACCGGATACAGTATTAGCTGTTGCTTCTCCGGCAGATGTCGTAGTTTTTGTATCAGCTTTACCAGCGCATTGTGAAAACAAAACGATAAGCGCAAGAGCAGCCAAACCGTTAATGAGGCAATTTATTCTCTTCATAACTTGTAAAAATATAGTTTTTAATTAATTAGTTCATACTATCATTCAAAGCCTTTTCAAGGGCATCAATAGAAAAGCGGGATTTCTTCTGTGCTTCACGGTCCTGAGACTGTGCACAACTAATCCCCCTATCTCTTAAAGCTTTATTGCCGCTCACATGTCCGTTAGGAAATTTTCCACCTTTCACAAAAAAGACCTTGATACCTAATAATAAGATACAAATAGTAACTATTAACAAAGTAAACAGTATTGTATTGAGCATTTCTATTAATTTTGTGGGTGCAAATATAGACTTTTGTATGGACTCAACCGCCTTTTTTATTATAAAAAAAGAGAAACGGGTTCAGAAAGTAGATTTATTTTAACCATCTTTAGCAATAAGGGGTTATATTTCAAACATTCACTCAAATAAAAAGAAAAAAGAATGGAAAAACAAGAACTTAAGCCGGCAGGTGTATTCAAGTATTTTGCAGAAATATGCCAAGTACCGCGCCCTTCAAAGAAGGAAGAAAAAATTATCGCATACTTAAAAGCGTTTGGAGAAAAACATAATCTGGAGACCAAAGTTGATGAAGCCGGAAACGTTTTGATCAAGAAACCGGCCACGCCGGGAAAGGAGAATCTGCAAACCGTCATTTTGCAATCACACGTGGATATGGTCTGCGAAAAGAATAATGACGTGGAACACGATTTTCTTGTCGATCCTATCGAAACAGAAATTGATGGTGAATGGATGAAAGCCAAAGGCACGACACTCGGAGCCGATAACGGAATCGGAGTAGCCACAGAACTCGCTATTCTGGCAGATGATACCATCGAGCACGGCCCGTTGGAATGCCTGTTCACAGTAGACGAAGAGACGGGGTTGACCGGTGCATTTGCCTTGAAAGAAGGTTTCATGAACGGTGATATCCTGTTGAATCTCGATTCGGAAGATGAAGGGGAACTTTTCATCGGTTGCGCAGGAGGAATAGACTCCGTAGCCCAATTTACTTATAAGGAGGCAGATGTTCCGGCCGGTTACTTTTTCTTTAAAGTAGAGGTAAAAGGTCTGAAAGGCGGACATTCCGGTGGTGATATCCATCTGGGTCGCGGTAATGCCAACAAGATACTGAACCGTTTTCTCAGTAAAATGATAGCCAAATACGACCTGTACTTATGTGAAATTAATGGCGGTAACCTTCGCAACGCTATCCCTCGTGAAGCATATGCTGTCTGTGCCGTCCCCGAAGATGCCAAACATGATGTACGTGCCGACCTGAACATCTTTACTGCCGAAATAGAAAATGAGCTCGCAGTAACAGAACCGGATTTAAAACTTGTATTAGAATCGGAAACACCCCGTACCAAAGCTATTGACCAAGATACCACCGCCCGTCTGTTGAAAGCACTCTATGCTGTACCCCACGGAGTATATGCTATGAGTCAGGATATCCCCGGACTGGTAGAAACCTCCACCAACTTAGCATCCGTTAAGATGAAACCGGAAAATATAATCCGTATCGAAACCAGCCAGCGCAGTTCTATCCTCTCCGCCCGCGATGATATGGCGAATACCGTTCGTGCGGCTTTCCAGTTGGCAGGTGCAACTGTAACTTTCGGTGACGGTTATCCAGGTTGGAAACCGAATCCGCACTCAGCCATTCTGGAAGTGGCAGCCGCTTCCTACAAACGTTTGTTCGGTGTAGACGCTCAGGTAAAAGCAATTCACGCCGGTCTGGAATGCGGACTTTTCCTCGATAAATATCCTTCCTTAGATATGATTTCTTTCGGTCCTACACTGACGGGAGTTCACTCACCGGACGAACGTATGCACATTCCTTCGGTAGACAAATTCTGGCGTCACCTGTTGGATGTATTGGCAAATATCCCGGAAAAGAAATAATAAACAAGGTCATTCCTCGTTTATATTAGGCACGGATTCTCTAATCCGTGCCTGATTTATATAACAGCAAGATATGAAAAGAAACCCGGTATACATTCTCTTATTTTTATTGGCAAGTTTGGTATTGTTCCCGGCCTGTGATGACGAGAACTTCTCCGCCGATCCCTCTCTTGCACTCTCTTTTTCCCAAGACACGCTAAGAATGGATACCATATTAGCCGGTATCGGCACTTCCACCCATATCCTGAAAGTATATAACCGCAACAAAGAATCATTAATCATTTCATCGATCGTATTGGCAGATGCCGCCAATTCCGGATTCCGCATCAATGTGGACGGCATGAAGGGCAGTTCCTTTTATGATGTGGAGATACGGAGCAAAGACAGCTTATATGTCTTTATTGAAGCAACTTTAGCTCCACAAGACAGTGACGAACCTGTCTTCCGGAAAGATTCCATCGTATTCATCACCAATACCAACCGACAGAACGTTAAGTTGCTGGCATATGGACAAGATTTTGTCTCTTTGCGCCAAAAGGAAATCACACAAGATACCCTTATCAGTTCCGCACGTCCTATCGTCATCTATGACAGTCTGAGTGTAAAGGAAGGTGCCCGCTTAACCATTGGCGCCGGAACCCGGTTCTATTTTCACGGCAAATCGAGCATCCAAGTACATGGACAACTCGTAGCAGAAGGCACACTGGAAGCTCCCGTTGTTTTCCGAGGCGACCGTACTGACAAGATGTTCTCCAACCTCCCCTATGACCGCTTGCCCGGACAATGGGATGGTATCCGTTTCCATACTTCAAGCTATGATAATTCTCTGAACTTTGTCGATATACACGGAGGAATATATGGTATCCGTTGCGACTCATCGGCTATCGACCAAAAGAAGCTGACCCTTACCAATTCCGTTATCCGGCAAGTCTCGGGAAACGGACTGGAAATGACCTCTTGCCAAGCCAGCATTGGTAACTGTGAAATCAGTAATGCCGGAAAAAATTGTGTAAGCCTGCTTGGGGGAGATTATAAATTCGTGCACTGTACGCTGGCCAATTATTATAGTTGGGATATAAAACAAGGAGTAGCCCTTGCCTTAAAAAACGAATCAGGAGAAATTGCCTATCCTATTAAAGCTGCCGTTTTCCTCAATTGTATCATAGCCGGCTCTTCTAATGACGAAATCAACGGTTCACGCTCAGATGACTCTTCCATAGCTTTCGACTATCTTTTTTCTCACTGCCTCATCAATTCCGTAGAAGAAAAAAATGACAAGATAATCAATGTGACATGGAAAAAGGACGATAACTTTTTGCTAACAGATAAACGGGGAGAACAATTGTTCGATTTCCAGTTAACTCCAAAATCGGCTGCCATTAATATCGGACTGAGCGAAGATGCCCAAGACTTTCCTCTGGATCTGAAAGGAATGCCACGAACCATAGACGAAGCACCCGATGCCGGATGTTATGAATGGCAAGAAAAAGAAAATGAATAGAGGAATAATTGTCTTATTATTCCTTTTCTTGTACATGCCCCGACTCACCGCTCAAGCCGATTACCCCCCTTTCCGCGTAATGTGCTGGAATGTAGAAAATCTATTCGACACCCACCATGATTCCCTAAAAAACGATTATGAGTTTCTGCCCGATGCTCTCCGCCACTGGAACTACCAGCGTTACAAAAAGAAATTAGTCAATATAGCCCGCGTCATTACTGCTGTCGGTGAATGGGTTCCACCGGTTCTGGTGGGGCTTTGTGAAATAGAAAATGACAATGTTATGCGCGATCTGACACGCTATTCTCCTTTAAAAGAACAAGGATACCGCTATGTCATCACTCACTCTCCGGATGAACGCGGCATCGATGTAGCATTGCTCTACCAACGTGACCGTTTTAAATTACTATTCCACCGTTCCATCCCGACCGGTACTTTTAGACCGCAGAACCGCCCAACACGAGACATCCTCCATGTTTGCGGACTACTCGCCACAGGAGACAGTCTGGATGTATTAGTCGTTCATCTTCCTTCACGTTCCGGCGGAGCCAAGGTATCCGAACCCTACCGTATGTTTGTTGCCGGAAAAATCCGTTCGATAGCAGACAGTCTGCTGACTACCCGCCTACATCCTCAACTTATTATTATGGGAGACTTTAATGATTACCCAAACAATAAGTCAATAACCCAAACACTGGGTGCATTAGCCCCGCCACCCCATCCCGTCCCCTTACAGCTCTATCATCTGTTTGCATCAAGAGCAGAAGCCGAAAAATACAGTTTTGGCTCTTACAAATATCAGGGAGAATGGGGATTACTTGACCACCTTATTATATCTGGTACCTTATTGGACAGCTCATCACCTTTCCATACCGACGAAAAAAAGGCAAACGTAGCCCGTCTGCCTTTTCTGTTATCCAATGATGAAAAATATGGAGGAAAACAACCTTTCCGCACTTATTCCGGCATAAAATATCTGGGAGGGTACAGCGATCATCTACCTATATATACCGACTTTGAAATAATAAGAAACAATTAGGCCTCAACAATTCATGATCAGTAGTTAAGTAGTAAGTAGTCAAGTAGTAAGTAGTCAAGAAAAACACATCAGGCAAATCATTTCTACTTAACTACTTGACTACTTACTACTTAACTACTATAATAAAATTATTCAATTAAGAAACCGTTTTTATCTCTGTTCCATCCGGATATCTCACCGGCCTACCGGTTGATTTCAATACAGGTATGATAGCATTTGTTTTCTTCAAATGACGAGTCAAATCTTTCGCCAACTTGGCAGCGATTTTCCCGCATGCCTCCTCATTGATAAGATTGTGCAATTCCGACAGGTCATCTTTTAAATTAAACAAAGCAGAAGTCTGTGATTCATAATAATAAATCAGTTTCCAGTCTCCCTCAATAATAGCACTTTGCGGGGCACCGGTAGTACCATGACGTTCCCCCCAATTATTGGGATAATGAAAATATAAAGGACGTTTCATATCCCCCCGTTTTCCCTTCAGAAATGGCACAAAACTTTTTCCATCCACAACTTGCGGAGTATGTATTCCTTTCTTTACCCCGGCAAGTTCCAAAATACTGGGAAAGAAATCCTCAATAATCACCGGTGTCGCATTTTCGGCAGAAGGTTGCGTCACCCCCGGCCAGTAGACGATCATCGGCTCACGAATACCTCCCTCTTTCAGTGACCCTTTTCCCTCACTTAATGGAAAGTTCTCATCCGGACGGCCTATTGTATAACCACCGTTATCCGACATAAAAATGACAACCGTATTTTGTGCGATACCTTTTTCTTCCAGATAATCCATCAGATCGCCCAAACTCTTATCCATACCTTCCACCAGTCCGGCATACTGCGCTTCTTTATGAGAAAGTCCTTTAGCAATATACTTATCATAAAACCTCTTATCGGTAGCAAATGGAGCATGAACTGCATAATGACTCATATACAAAAAGAAAGGTTTTTGCTTAAGCAGTGCCTTATCCATCAATCCTTTAGCCTCTAACGTCAAAGCTTCAGTCAAAAACGTATCCGTACCATGATACTTTTCCAGATTGGGAACGGCCCATATCTTCGCCCACTCGGGGTTTCCGGTAGCCCCGTATCCTTCTTCTCCCAAATAACTCCCCATCGCTCCGGCAGCATGTCCGGCAATGTTATAGTCGAAGCCAATTGTTAACGGATCAGCTGCCGGAGTATCCAATGATCCAAAATGCGCTTTACCCACCATCATGGTTGTATATCCGTTTTCCCGAAGCAGTTCGGGTAGACATTTGGCATAAAATGTATAAGGCACACCCTCTTCCGGACACAAACCATTGTAATTCCAATCTCCAAATTCCAACAGATCGTTTTTGCGATCAGTAGAAACATTTTTCTTCAAGGTCCAGTTAGTTACCCGATGTCTTGCAGCATTTGCCCCGGTAAAAAGACTTACCCGCGACGGAGAGCTGATGGAATTTGCATAAGCATGAGTAAATTTCACCCCTTTTTGTGCCAACCTCTCCATATTGGGGGTATGATAAATTTCGTTCAACTTGGTGGGCTCTGCCCCGAAAGGAACTGAGGTATCCTGCCACCCCATATCATCCACCAGAAAAAGAATAATATTCGGTTGCTGAGCCACTAATGGCCCAGACAAAACCAAAGCAGAGGCGGTAGTATATAAATTACGCTTATTTATGTTCATTGTACTCATCAATTATTTATTTAATCTAAGTTCGATATAACTTTATATTCCGTATGGCTTCCAAAAGGAGGAGAAGCTATGCTGCAGCATCCTTGTTGCGAGTGGACGTTATTTATTCACCGTTACCCCGATTTCATTTATTTCCACCACAGCAGGAGTATCTGTCGGTGTAGTAGCTTCTAATTTGATAAACCGGGCTTTCACCTTCTCCTTAAATGATACCGTTTGCGGAAGCGGATTATGCATAATGTTACTAAACTCTCCACTTGAAGGAACTTCTTTCCAATTATTACCATCCAAGCTCACAAAGAATTTATACCGGAACGCCATTGTCGGCTTGGCTTCGGCTTTGGCAGGAGCATAAGTAAAAGCCCCCAACGATACCGGACTGCCTAAATCAATAACGAGCGGAGAAGCAGAAACCTGTTTCCAAGCAGAACGCGGCAGATTGTTCCAATCGACCGTTTCACCCTCTTCCTGTAAAGGAACCGCATAAAAAGCAGCTATCTTACTGATATTGGCGGTCAGACGGCAATTCTTTATTTTAATTTTCAACCGATCGGTTTTTACTGCAGGGAAACGTAACATACGTTTATAACCTACGGTAGTCCCCTGCCCTACCTCTTTCCAGCCATCAGCAGTATGTGCCTCTACCGAAAATTCTTCCACACGCTGTCCTTTCGAAATATCCTCCTGCAACATCACTACATTGATCTCCGAACCCGATTTCAGTTTATAAATGCGTTCTTCACCCGGTTTCGCTTCCCATAACTTCTGTCCGCCTTTCACCCTGTCATCGGCAAAAGTCTGTTTACGATATTCGGCAAACTCTTTCAAACGGGTCACATCCGCTTCGTTTATCAATCCCCGGCGATCCGGCGGTATATTCAACAGTAAAACCGAATTATAACCGACAGACTGAAAATAAATATCCGTCAAATGTTTCAGGCTTTTCACCTTACTATCCTCTTCCTGATGATAGAACCAACCCGGACGAATAGAAACATCTACCTCCGAAGGATACCAGAAAAGTTCCGTTGCATTTCCGAGTATATCCCGACTTCCCAAATCCTGCGCCTTGCCAAATACCCCCAACTGTTTGTTGTTTTTCTCCGAACGGGAATAGATTCCCGGAGTAAGCACGGTAGCACTCCATTCCGTCTCGCGGCCGATTCCTTTCTCGTTGCCTACCCAGCGCACATCGTCACCCATAATAGCCATTACAGCTTTCGGTTGTAACTTCTGGATCGTTTTATAGAATGCATCCCAGTCATAAACCTGTTTCTTGCCATTAGGCCCTTCACCATTGGCACCATCGAACCACACCTCGTGCACTTCCCCATAGTTGGAAAGCAACTCTGTCAATTGCTGAATGAAAAACTCGTTATATTTCGGAGAATCCCCATAGCATGCCGCATTTCTATCCCAGGGAGACAGATACACTCCGAATTTCATGTCATACTTATCACAAGCGTCCCGAAGTTCCTTCACCACATCCCCTTTACCATTCTTCCAAGATGAAGAAGCTACCGAATGAGCCGTAGTCTTGGTAGGCCACAAACAAAAACCGTCATGATGCTTCGCCGTGAGAAGCACCATCTTAAAACCGGCTTCTTTCAATGTACGCACCCACTGCTCTGCATCCAACTGTGTCGGATTGAACAGGGCCGGATCTTCTGTCCCGTCTCCCCATTCACGACCTGTAAAGGTATTGATACCGAAATGCAGGAAAGCAGTCAGTTCCATCTGTTGCCAAGCCAACTGTTGTGGCGTCGGTACCAATCTTGCCGCCATATCCACTTTCTCTTGAAGTGTAGCACCCTGTGGAAAATCCAGATGCTTCACATAATACTCTTCTCCGTTTTGTGCCTGCCCGCTACAAACCGCAGCAAGCAGAGCCATTGATAATAAAATTTTCTTCATTGTACTTCTCTATTCATCTTTTTTCACCGAAATCCGTTTGTTGTTGTTCCACCTCTTTCAGTTTATATTGATTCAATTCCATTTGTAATCTCTTCACTTCGCGTGCACAATCTTCATCTTCCGTTTTCCCGGTAGTTTTCTTTCTGACTATCTTACCCATAGCATTCTCTTCAGCCTCATCAAAAATCAAAGGAACAGTTGCCGGATAAGTCTCTATTTCAATCGTTTCACTGGCGGGCATCTGTGTACCTTCCACCAATACGGAAGCCCGAACCTTAATCTTGCCGGGACGGGTAGTCGACTTCACCAATACAGGTGCCGTCCCCCATTGTACGGGACGTGGATTCGCCATAATGTCCTCATCACCCAAAATCGTACCTTCACCTTCAATCTCGAAACGAACGAAATAGTTATTCAAACGTTTGATATTCCCGTTTTCATCTGCCACAGCAGCTACTACCGTAACTATATCCGAGCCATTGGCTTCCATCTGCATCCCCTCATTATCAACCCACAGCAAAAGCCGGGACGGACGACGTGCCGGAGATACCCGATGAGTAGCCACCACTTTTCCATCGATAAGCCCCTCTGCAAACATATATACATCCGCCTGCTTTCTTTTACGCGACAAAGCCTTATCCTGCATAAAATCATACGCATCCTTAAACGTAATCACCGGAGACGGCATTCCCTTCTCCCTTTTCTCCTTTTTAAAATGATACTGTTTTCCCTCTTTAAATACCGTAAGACGAACCTCGTCACAATTGGAATAAACCGTCACATCTTTGGGTGAGAAAGGAGTCATCGCGTGTGCGATGTATACCATCGGCCCCGTTTCGGCTATCAAATCGCTTTTCTGCGGGCTACGTTGCGCCTGAAACATATAATACGAATACTTCGGCTGCCGGAAAGCATCCATAATCCCCCCGTAAAAAGGATCGGGATGATAGCCCCTCTGATGATCGAACGAATGCCACAGACATCCGCCGATATGCTGCCGGGTTGTCTGATACAACGTCTCATAACAGGTATACGGATAAGAAGGATTCGCATACCCCTGTGCCTGAATCAGCATGGGAGTTTCTCCCCAGGCACGGCTGGCACGACTGGGAGAATTGTGCGATGACCAATCGTCCACATTATCTCCCCATTCACGGGTAAAGTAAGTAATTTCCGGATGTTCCGCTTCCTCTTTATCTACTCCTCCCAGTTGCGGGTGCTTAAAAAGTACCGGAAAATATTCGTGTCCTTTCGCCTCCGAATCACATCCTGTATAGCAATAAGGATACGGATACTCTTCCATCACGATGTTTTTCACGTTTTGTGCAAAATCCGCTGGATACCACGTCTCATTCAAAATCGGCTCCCACATCCATACGGAAGGGTGATTCCGATCCCGACGCACCATATTGCGAATATCAGAATAAACCCGTTGCGCAAATTCCGGAGCCTCATTCCAGAACTGCCATCCCGGAGTATTGACTATTACGAAAAGCCCCAATTCATCACAAGCATCCATAAAGGCGGGATCTTGCGGATAATGGGCATTTCTGATCACTTTCAATCCGGCATCCCTCAATTTCTTTGCATCCCGCCAATGCATGCCATTAGACAGTGCATTGCCCACAATCGCAAAATCCTGGTGCCGGTTAGCACCTATCAGGGGAGCTTCATAAGGTTTCCCGTTCAGCCAAAAACCGTCCTTCCCCTTAAACTCTATGCTGCGCACACCGATACGACGACGATAACCATCAATCACATTTCCTTGATTATCTTTTATATACACATGCAACTGATACAAATAGGGCGACTCCGGCGACCAGAGATGCGGAGCAGACAATTTTATCTTACTGGCACCGGAAACCGCCTTTCCTTTGCCTATGGAAAGTTTACGGCCAGCTTCACCCACTTTCCCGCCATTGGCATCGAGCAATTCATAAACCACCTTTCCATTAAAAGACTGTTTACGGTCGTTTCTTACCTGAATATCCAGCAATACATCCGCGCTTTCTTCCGACACATTATTATAAGCAACAAATAATCCGCCACCCGCTACCTTATTTTCATAATTCGGATCTGTAATGTACACATCGTTATGGGCAATCAGCCAGCAGTCGCGGTAGATTCCTCCGCTATAAGTAAAATCCAGTACATCCTGCGCCTTACCGGGAGGATACGAAGGATCGTCGCTATTATCAGCGCATACGGCTATCACATTGTCTTTTCCAAAATCCACATAGGCGGTAACATCCGCAATAACCGGCAGATATCCCCCGAAGTGTTCATTCACCAAATGTCCGTTAATCCAGATTTTAGATTTACCCATGATCGCCTCGAAATGCAAGAACAGCTTCTTATTCTTCCATTCATCTACCGGAGTAAAATGCTTACGATACCATACCTCTCCTTGATAATTCGTACACCCACTGGCTTCCGTCGGCTGATACTCTATTCCGTCCGGCAATGAAACCACTTCCCAGGCACTGTCTTCAAAATCCACCCGATACGCTTCGGAAGCACTTCCCTTATGGAAACGCCAGGCAGGATTCATAGAGTACACCGTACGTCCGGTATCATCCAAAGGATAGAAGCCGGCCACTGAATACTGAGGCTGATAAGCCGCTTCGGCCGGTATCATCCATAACCAAAGCAATAACAATAAAAAAAGTCCTTTCTTCATCATTCTATTATTTTCTTTTTCAGTTCATTATTGTCCATTACAATCCGGTAGCTGCTACCTTTCTTTGTCTTAAAAGACAACGTCTTATCTTCGTATCTCACCGTACACGGAACACCCTTTTCAGAGGTCACTACCGCCTCTGCCAACTTACCATCCTTCCACGAAAGATTCACTTCAAAACCGCCTCTTGCACAAATTCCGCTTACCGAACCGTCTTGCCACGCATCCGGCAGTGCAGGCAGCAACTGAATGAATCCCATATGACTTTGCAGCAGCATTTCGGTGATACCTGCCGTACCTCCAAAATTCCCGTCGATCTGGAAAGGCGCATGCGTATCCCACAAATTATCCAATGTCCCATTCTTCAACAGATTGCCATACAGTTTATAAGCATGATTTCCATCCTGCAATCTTGCCCATTGGTTCAGTTTCCAACCCATACTCCATCCGGTAGCTCCATCTCCACGATGTTCGAGCACCACCCGGGCAGCCTGAGCCAATTCCGGAGTCGTCACCGGAGACAGGGTATGCCCCGGATGCAATCCGAACAGATGATTCACATGACGATGCTCGTCTTCCGGATCGTCGATGTCTCTGGACCACTCCATCAACTGCCCATAACGTCCTATCTTATAAGGAGCCAGATGCGCAAGCACATACTCCCACTCTTTTCGTTCTTTCTTGTCCACTCCCAGCACCTTACTTGCTTCAATGGCATTCAGCAGGATTTCACGCACCACTGCATGTACAAAGGTAGTCCCCTCATCCACCGGACCGTGTTCCGGTGAAGTGGAAGGAGCAGCCGTATAAGTTCCGTCTGGTTTATGCCACAAATAATCCACTGTGAACTGTGCACTGCTTTTAAGTAGATCGTATCCCGTGCTTTTCAGGAATTCCTTGTCACGCGTATAGTCGTAATATTCCCAAATATGGGTAGCCAGCCAGGGACCTGCCATCGGATTAAAATTCCATGACATATCTCCGCTCGACAAAGGCGACGTAAAACCGAAAATATTGGCGGAAATAGAAGCTGTCCACCCACGGGCATTGAAATAAGCTTTTGCCGTTTCTGCACCGGGCTTCACCAAGCTCCGGATAAAATCAACCAACGGCCGGGTACATTCTCCTAAATTGGTGGAGCAGGCCGGCCAATAATTCATCTGTATATTGATGTTGTTATGATAATCCACACGCCAGGGACCATTCAAGTTGTTGTGCCACATGCCCTGCAGGTTTGCAGGCATATTACCCGAACGGGAACAAGCGATCAACAGATAACGGCCGTATTGATAATACAACTCCTCCAGACGATAATCGGCCTGCCCTTTCCGATAGTTTGCCAAACGCAGATTGGTAGGCAGATTCCGGGCAGTTACCTCCGGATTCAATTGTAACTTCACACGATTGAAAAGAGAGGTATAATCCGCTTCATGGGCACGATATAGTTCATCATATCCTTTCCGGATAGCTCCTTCCATTGTTTTTCGGGTCGTCTGCTCCGGATCGCTCCCCACGTATGTCTTCGGATCTTTAAAATCCGGTTGAAAATTCATCTTATAATCCGTATCGGCAGTCAACAAGAAAACTACTTCATCGGCATCTTTCACTATCAGACGATCTTGTTCTACGGTCGTCGTTCCTCCCTTCGTTATCGCTTTGATACGGATTGCAAACTTCATCCCATTATTCTCCAATACTCCAGTATATAATAATCCGTCGGTATCGTCCGCACACAGACTGCTCTTTGCCTCCGAATTCGGACAATAACGGAGTACCAGGTTCTGTTTCCCGGTTTTATTAGCAGTGAACTTCATCGCCATTACGCTATCCGGATACGAAATAAAGTATTTACGCATATACCGGGTATTATCTTTCTTAAAACTCACCACCGCCATAGCCGAATCCAGCGAGAGTGCCCGGTAATAGTCACTCATCCCTATCTCGCTCAATCCGGTTTCCACATAAATTTCTCCCATCGTAGTGAATGATCCGAAACGGAAAGGAGTCTCATCTCCCTCCTCGTAATGTGCCAAACCATTAAAGTTCTTCCGAGTCAGCAATTCTGCCTTTTCATAATCGCCATCGGTAAATGCCTGCCGTATCTCTTCCATTACCGAAGCCGACTGTTTATTCACTTTCCAATAATAGTCGGCCCCTCCGGCTGTATTCGGACCTCCTTTCCAAAGGGTCTTTTCATTCAAGGTAATCCGTTCTGCAGCTACCGAGCCTAATATATTAGCCCCTAAGCTACCGTTTCCAATCGGTAAAGAAGCATTTTCCCACTCTCTATCGGGATTCATCCCCGATCCGTCAGCACGCAACCAGATCGCCCTTCCATCCAGACTGTTCGGGGTATCGAACCAAATGGAAAGTCCCCGGGTATAATCCGTTCCCTCCGCCCAAAGCGCAGAAAAAGATAAAAACACACTCACAAAACATAAATACAATTTTCTCATTCTCTATGCCGTAATTATTAATATTCTAAATATGAAAAATATCCTTTTTCCAGATTATCAGGTTCATTTTACTTTCTACATTCCGCCAATATATCATTTCTCCACTACATCCACTTATTAAACCTTAAGGAATAATCCACATTTATACATGGCCCTCAAAATGAAAAAGAGAATAAGGTAATTGGCAAAAGTCAACCATACTTGATAATAATCACCCAAGTATTGTTCCAACCCATAACTCACCGAAGCTGCAACACACCGAAAATTTATCACTTCACCCAACAGATAAGCCGCAATGGAATTCATTCCATATATTTTCAACCAGTTCAGCCCCCAGATACGGCCTTTATAATCAATCCAATAATAAAAAAACGCCATTAACAAAAAGCAATATCCACCGGACAACAATGTCATACTGCCTGTCCACAGACGCTTTATAACAGGCATTTGCAAACTCCACAACACTGCTACACCTATCAAAATCAATCCGGTTATCAACAATATCCTCACTACCCTTTTCCGGTTCGCCTCTCCCTCTTTCATTAGTTTTCCGGCAAAAGTTCCAAGCATTACAGTTACTCCAAATGTCAGACTGCTCCAAATCCACGTATAATTATATTGAAGTGAGAAACTCCATGTACCATCTCCATTCCAATAAACTCCATCTCGAAAACGGCCTAAAACCCATCTATCTACTTGCTCTGCAAAGTTTCCTTGGGGTGTAAAATCGCCACAAAATGTCATAGGAATCCAATATACCAGAAGTAGTAACAAGGTTATTATAATCTGCCACTTAAATGAAAAATGCAATTGGATAATAGCAGCTATGAGATACCCTACAGCAATGGCCTGCAATGTATTAGAATATAAATAAATATGCTGACTGTCAAATCCCAGCAGATTGCCCTGAACAATCATACCAAATAAAAATAGCAAAACAACCCGCCTAAAAATCCGACGATAGACAAACTGGCAGCCGGCAGAAGAAATTTTGTATTTAGACAAAGAAAAAGGCATCGAAGCCCCTGTCATAAACAAAAAAAGCGGCATTACAAGATCCCAAAGATGAAATCCAACCCACGCTTCGTGGTCAAATTGATAGACTAATCTATTCAGAAAAGGCAAATCTAATTGTTGCCCTAATGCTACAAACACAGGTTGAAAAAAAACAAGAAGAAACAAGTCAAAGCCCCGTAATATATCTAATGAAGCAAGTCGAGAAGAATTATTCTCCAATATTTTATCTCTATTCATAGTATTCATCTATTTAACCTTACAAAAGGTAGTCAACCTAAGTTTAATATAACTTTACCACATATATTCCATTGGGAAATTTACAAAATAGTTACAATGCCAGTCACTTTACAATTTTAAAAATCCATTACGTTATACTATCCAGTTCCAAAATTACAGAAATATTCTTTGTCATGAATGGATTTTCTCTACTATTCAATGATAAACCGTCAACACTATTTCCTTAATACAAAGTTATCTTTCCACTACATTCCAATTCATTGACATAACACACTTTCTTTAATAATATTACATTTGAAAAAGGAAAAGTACTAAGCCGCAACCAAGAATTCAATCCTACTCAATATATTTTCCCTCCTTCATCTATCAACTTCATTCAATGGACATCCATACGCGTTCATTGAAAATCCAAGCATCTTACATAATTCAACGCATCTCAATATAATTTCTATTTTTCATGATTTCTTCTTTATACAAAAAGCTATATAGCAGCCTTCTTATATCGAATTGATATTATCAAATATTGGGATATTATTGCAAATTTACGACGATAAATACAAAATGATGCCTAAAACCATTTTTTATTTTCCAAATGTCTATAATTATAAGATTTCAAACGAAATAATTTCTATCAAAAGATTATAATTCGATCTTGACAAAAAGATAATTTTCCAAGAAATAAAATAAGGGTATACTCATCCGTTTGGATATACCCTCATCTTAGTCCTGTTTAAATTTTCCTCTTAAAAGTATTTATTCTATTATTCTCTATTCTTCACCGGATAAATAATGAAATCAAAAGTTTGTTTTGTCAATGGAACCAGATACTGTGACTGCACTCCCGGCCCGCAAGTTGCGGTACCTACACCTGCCTGTTTGACATCCAGATGTACGGTTATCTTTCCATTACGTTCCAGTTCATTGATATGGCGCGCTTTCTCCACCATTACATCCGGGAAAGCAATGGTGCTAAACTGAAACGGAGAATCCGACTCTACCCAACAACCCTTACCGGCATCATCCGTCAGTTTCATCCAACGGACATCCGTACGGTTTCCCGTAGATTGAGGTACCACATAATAATGGAACATACGCTCCGGAGTCGTTTCATAAATGCCGATTTTACCCGACTGATTCCGGTCGATATAGGTTTCGTGTTCACCTCTTCCCAAATAAGTTATATAGTCGTATGCATCCTCCACTTCGAATGTCAGCCCCAGGCGGGCCATTGATTTTACCAATGTCGTGTCGGGCTGGAACGTGGTCCGTACTTTCACAGAGCCGTCACGATTCAACGTATAGGCAAAAGTAGCATCGCCCACCTTCTCCCCTTTTGCATTCAGGATATCGACCTGTGCAGTAGTCGATGTTTTGCTTTCTTTCAAGGAAACCACTTTTTGAGTCAACGCATCCAATCCGGCAGCCCTCCATAATTTAGCTCCCATCTGATCGCGATTGTCATTATCTGTGGCCGGACGGAACAAGCTCAGTGTCATCGGACTCCCTAATAACTCTTCTCCATCCAGACAAAGAGAATTCAAAGCACCTGTTGCCTTATCAACCGTAAAAGTCGTATTTCCGACTTTATCCGGTCTGTATCCACGAGCATTTTTAGATACCGGAAGTACAAACTGGTCATAAGCTACCTCCCAATCGGTATTTACCAACGGGGTGGCTTCCTGTCGTTTCCAACTCAAATTAAGATAAGCCTCGCGGAGCGTTTTCGGAAGTTTGACATCTCCCAAAGTAACATCTACCGTCGCATGAGGAGCACAAGCAACCTCTTTCGTACCTTCGGCAATTATCGTTCCGTCATCACCGGTTACATTCCAATTCAATACATATTCATTCAAATCGGAGAAATCGAACCAGTTTTTCACACGAACCGTCAAATCCTTCTTACCAATCAATGTGCTCTTGATATTCTGATAGATTTTCTTCACTTCCAACAGATGGGGATGAGGTTCGCGAATGGCATTTACAAGTCCGTTACAGCAGAAATTACCAAAACTGGGAATATCTTTCGGACCGTAATCACCACCATAAGTCCAATACCACTTACCATCCTTGTCGATTTCACGGAACGACTGATCGACCCAATCCCAAATACAACCACCCTGGGCCATCGGTTCACTTTCGAACACATCCCAGTATTCCTTCATGCCGCCACAACTGTTGCCCATGGCATGCAGGTATTCGCAAAGGATGAAAGGACGGTAGATATCCTTACGGGACACGTAATCTTTAATCACATCCACGCTCCGATACATGCGGCAATAGATATCCGTATTATAATTTTCCTCCGCACGTTCGTACTGTACAGGACGATTCTTTTCTACCGATTTCAACCAGTCATACGTACGTTCGAAATTAATTCCATTTCCGGATTCGTTGCCTAAAGACCAGATTACAATAGCCGGATGATTCTTTGAACGCTCGTACATGCGGTGCGTACGATCCATATGTGCCGTAAGCCATGTGCTGTCCTTGGCAAGAGAAGCAGAACCGTAACCCATACCATGCGATTCGATATTGGCTTCGTCGATCATATAAAGGCCATAACGGTCGCAAAGCTGATACCAATAAGGATGGGTCGGGTAATGAGAGTTGCGGACGGTATTGATATTGTGTTGCTTCATCAATTTAATGTCTTCTTCCATCAATTCTTTGCTGACTGTACGGCCCAACTGGGAATGCTCATGACGGTTGACCCCCTTTACCAATACAGGTACACCGTTGATGCAGAAACGTCCGTCTTTGATTTCCGAGGTACGGAAGCCGACTTCACAACCAGTCAGTTCGGTTACCTTGCCTTGTTCATCCTTCAGTTCGAGTATTAATGTGTAAAGATGAGGATGCTCTGCACTCCAAGCCTTTACATCGGGAATATTCTTTTCATCAAACGTGATAAAATTGCTCAATCCGCGGGATTTTATCCGGATAGCATCCTGCAGGACAGCTTTACCATCGGCGTCTTTCAGGGTATAAGCAATAGAAGTAGCTCCAGATATAGCAGAATGTCCCTCTACGGTCACTTCAAGTCCGAAAATACCATCTTTGTATTTCTCTTTTTCTAAAGAGGCATTCAGTTTATAATCCGCAATGTACTGTTTGGGAGTACTGTAAAGATACACGTCACGTTCGATACCACTCAAACGCCACATATCCTGACATTCCAGATAAGCACCCGAACTCCAGCGATACACTTCCAAAGCAACCACATTTTCGCCTTCATTGAGGACATCTGTAATATCCCATTCGGCAGCCGTCTTTGATCCCTGATTATAGCCAAGTAATTTTCCATTCACCCATACATAATAGAAAGAAATGACTCCTTCACAACACAGTACTACCCTGCGTCCTTTCCAGTCGGCAGGCACTTTGAAGGTACGTCGGTAGGAGCCGACTTCATTCTCTGCATAAGGCACCAGCGGCGGATTCTTCTTGAAGTTGAACATTTTATCATCAAACTCATACGTTTCGTTGACATAGATAGCCGTGCCATACCCCTGGCGTTCCCAGTTACCGGGCACATTGATATCCGCCCATCCTCCTGTATAATAAGAAGGTTGGTAAAAGTCCTTCGGACGGTTATCGGGATTCTTCACCCAATGGAATTTCCACTTTCCATTGAGACTCATATAAAAAGGAGACTGTTCATACCCTCCCGGCTTTTCAATGCCGGAAGCGTTGGCGTAAGGCCATACGTATGTGTGAGGAGCGAGTTTGTTCAGTCCCACTGCATACTGGCTTTGCCATTCGGGCAACGGTTGTTGCTGCGCTAAAGTGAAAGTAGCAGTCAGTCCTGACAATAGAACTAAAAGAGTTCGTTTCTTTAAGCTAATATTCATAAGCATGTCATCATAATTGGTTTATATAATAAATTAGGCACAGATTAAGCTGATTGACGCTATTATTTTATATACTCATCATTCTAAAAACCGTGAAATTCGTGTAATCCGTCTCTAATAATATAAGATTATTCTGCAAGAGCACTTAATTGCTGTTTTTAACTATTTGATTACTATTCTATAATCACTTCATCAAAATAGACTCTCGCT
>ERZ827088.341-NODE-341-length-72782-cov-4.255407_pt1 | contig 72782 bp, 61 predicted proteins | sample MGYA00519922_ERZ827088 | MGnify/ENA primary metagenome ERZ827088 (study PRJEB31778, sample SAMEA3449254) | human gut metagenome | biome: human gut; feature: human-associated habitat; material: faeces | place: United Kingdom | collected 2010/2012 ... | reverse complement strand
CTGTGCTACGCCGGTACCGAGCCTCTGGAAAATGTGCTCGATCAGACCGAGAAAAAGGTCTTTGACCTGGTACAGCGACGGAACGCGGGCGATTTCGTGCCCATTAAGCAGGTAGTGCTGAATGCCATTGAGAAGATCGAGATCGCGTCCCGCACCAAGGGAAATGTGACCGGTATCGCCACCGGATTTAAGGATCTGGACTACCAGACATCCGGTTTCCAACCCTCGGACCTGATTCTGATCGCGGCGCGTCCGTCTATGGGAAAGACGGCGTTTGTTCTGAATATCGCCCAGTATATGGCCTTCCGAAGCGGCGAGACTGTCGCTATCTTCAGCCTGGAGATGTCCAAGGAGCAGCTGGTAAACCGACTTCTTTCCATGGAGTCCGGTGTAGACGCCCAGAAGCTCCGAAACGGTAATCTGTCCGATACAGACTGGGAACGCCTGGTAGAAGGCGCCGAGGGCGTAGCCCGTTCCAATCTGATTATTGACGACACGCCTGGCATCACCCTGGCAGAGCTTCGTAGCAAGTGCCGCAAGTACAAGCTGGAGAATAAGCTGGGAATTATCATGATCGACTACCTGCAGCTCATGTCCGGCGGAGGACGCTCCTCTGATTCCAGACAGCAGGAGATTTCGGATATTTCCCGAGGACTAAAGAGCCTGGCCCGTGAGCTGAACGTGCCGGTGGTGGCTCTGTCTCAGCTTAGCCGAGCCGTGGAACAGCGTCCCGATCATCGGCCCATGCTTTCCGACCTGCGTGAGTCGGGAGCCATCGAGCAGGACGCCGATATGGTTATGTTCCTGTACCGTGATTCCTACTATAATAAGGACACGGAAATGAAGAACCTGGCTGAGGTCATCGTGGCCAAGCAGAGAAACGGTCCCATCGGCACCATTAACCTGCTGTGGATGCCCGAGTACACTACGTTTAAGAACTTCAAGCCGGGCCCGCCCATGTAGGAGCGTAAGTCCGGAGATTCTGTACCGGCTTAAAATATAGGAAAAATAGACTGCGATTCCGTACAGAGCGAACGCATATTTACAGAAAAACAAAAATATTTTTGAAATATAATTTATAACAAAAATATTTTCAAATTGGACGATGAATTCACGGAAGATACAGAAAAAGTAACTTGAACCCCCTGCGTCCTCTATGATAAGATATAGAAAATCGCGTAGGAAGTAAAACAGTGGAATGTCAACGGAGACAGCCGGATACAGGCTGTCTCCGTTTTTTATGTAACGAAAAATTCCTGTTATATAAAAAGGCCTTCCGAGCAGGAGTCTTTCCTATATGTGGAACTTCGGAAAATTAGCGCGCGTGAGGAGGAAGAGTCTATGATTGAAATGATTACCAATGTAAATAGTGCAGTCAATAATGTGGTATGGGGCTGGCCCGCACTGATTCTGCTGGGCTTTACGGGAGTGCTGATGACCAGTATGACTGGATTTTTCCAGCTGTCCCATCTGGGGCTCTGGCTGAAGGATACGATCGGATCCATTTTCAGCGACCGGAATATCACAAGGCACACGGAGGATCGCAGCATCTCCCAGTTCCAGTCCCTGTGTACAGCACTGGCGGCTACGGTCGGTACCGGCAATATCGTCGGTGTGGCGGGAGCCATCGCGGTCGGCGGACCGGGCGCGGTATTTTGGATGTGGCTCATCGCGTTCTTTGGCATGATGACCAACTACTCCGAGAATGTCCTGGGTATCCTGTACCGGCGGAAAAACAGCAAGGATGAATGGGCCGGCGGCGCCATGTATTATCTGAAGGACGGCCTGGGAGAAAGGAAGGGCTGTAAGAAACTGGGCGCAGGACTGGCGGTTCTGTTCTCCTGCTTTTGCCTGCTGGCTTCTTTCGGTATCGGCAACATGAGCCAGGTCAACTCCATGGTCAGCAATGTGTATACAGCCTTCGGTATCCCAAAGCTGGCCACCGGCATCTTTCTTTTCGTGGCAGTATCCCTGGTAGTAATCGGTGGCCTGAAGCGAATCGCGGCAATTACCGAGAAAGTGGTTCCCTTCATGGTGCTGCTGTATCTGCTGGGTACGCTGGTGATCACCGGTATGAACATTTCCACGATTCCGGCGGTGTTTGTATCAATCTTTAAGGGCGCGTTTGCTATGAAATCCGTGGGCGGCGGCATCGTCGGCTCCGGTATCGCCCTGGCCATGAAAATGGGTATGAAGCGAGGCGTATTTTCCAACGAGGCAGGTCTTGGTTCTTCGGTTATGGTACATTCCAGCTCCAATGTAAAGGAACCGGTGCGCCAGGGTATGTGGGGCATCTTTGAGGTGTTCGCGGATACAATTATTGTATGTACGCTGACGGCGCTGACGATTCTTAGCTCCGGTGCGCTGGATCTGACCACAGGCCAGCTGACCGGCGAGGCCGCGGCCATCGAGTCCAGCGCTCTGGTGAGCTACGCCTTCGGCAATCATTTCGGTTTTCTGGGTTCCGCTTTTGTGGCCGTTGCGATTCTGCTGTTTGCCTACTCCACAGTGCTTGGCTGGAGCCATTACGGCGCGACCGCCTGCGAGTATCTGTTCGGTACCGGCGCGACGAAGATTTACCGGATGGTCTTTGCAGTTGTTGTTCTGGCGGGCTCTGTGATGAAGGCACAGCTGGCGTGGGATATTTCCGATACCTTTAACGGCCTGATGATGCTTCCGAACCTGATAGGCGTTATCACCCTGTCGCCGGTGGTTATGCGCTGTACGAAGAATTATGTGGCGCGAAATCTGCACGGCAAGGATGTGGAGCCTATGCTCTCCATGTTCCCGGAGATTCAGAAAATGCAGGAGGAGGCGTTAAAGGAGGAGCTGCGTGAGGACGCGGATGCTGCGGCGAAGGCCTATGGAGAAGCATCAGATTCTGTCGTAAAGGGTTAAAAAAATTTCCAAAATATGGTTGAAATTTCTTCTGAACCTGTTATACTGTTGAATATGGAAAAATATTACATTTCCATAGAACGAAAACCGGCAAAGTGACAGGGGAGGAAGAGCCATGAGCGAGACACGCTATATGATTTCCGACGCTTCCAGGCTGGTGGACGTGGAAGCGCATGTGCTGCGATATTGGGAAGAGGAACTGGGGCTTCCCATCGGGCGCAATGAGATGGGCCACCGTTACTATACAGAGGAAGATATCCGGTTATTCCGGCATATTAAAGGACTGAAGGATGGCGGGGTGCAGCTGAAGGCGATTAAGCAGCTGCTTCCGGAGCTGGAAAAAGGGGACGTGAAGCTGGAGGGTCTGCTGGCCCGGGCCAGCGGGATTCCGGTATCCGCAGACGGCGATACGGCCAGAGAAGAGAGGATGCAGCAGTTTCAGTGCATTATGAGCCGTCTGATTGCGGAAGCGCTGGAGGATCACACCGAAAAGATGGGCTGTGAAATCAGCACCCAGGTCAGCGGCCAGGTGATTAAGGAGATGGATTATCTGCTCCGCATGAAGGAGGAGCGTGAGGACGAGCGCTTCCGCCGTCTGGATGAAACCATCCGTAATTCCCAGAAAAGCCGCAAGGAAAAGGCGGCTGTTGCAAAAGAAGAAAAGCGAAAATGGAATTTTTTCGGACAGAAAAAGGGACAGGCCGTGTAGGTCTGTCCCCTTCGTTTCTGCTCTTTGTCAGATTACTCTGCGCTGATAGCACCGTGCGGGCACTCTGCCTCGCAAGTACCGCAATCCAGACATGCGTCTGCATCGATTACGTACTTTCCGTCTCCCTCGCTGATAGCCTCAGCCGGACAGACAGCTGCACATGCGCCACAATCCTGACAGTCGTCACCAATTACATAAGCCATGATGTAAATCCTCCTTTTATTATCCTGCAGGACGGAAACTCCGTTCACAGGTGATATATGTTGTTAGTATCGCCAAAAGGCGATAGCCTCGTACAGGTGTATTTTATAATAAATGTGTAGAATATACAAGTGAAAAATCTATAAACTTGGCATTGTATCGAAAATTACACAAAAAAATCCTTGCAAAATACTCGGAATTCGATTATAATAGTACCGCTATACATGAATAATACCGTCGCATGGCGGTAACGATACTGAGTATTATAAGGAGGAAATTCAAATGGCACAGGTAAATAAGGATATGCTGATTGCTGATGTACTGAAGACAGATGAGAACATGGCAGGGATCCTGATGCGCGAGGGTATGCACTGCGTAGGATGTCCGGCGCACCAGATGGAGTCTCTGGGCGAGGCTGCTATGGTTCACGGCATTGACCCGGATACACTGGTAGCAAGACTGAACGCATTTCTGGAAGCAAGCCAGGCGTAAGGGTCGGCGGATATATAAGAAATATGAGACACTGTAGCGGATGTTACAGTGTCTTTTCTTATGTAATAGGAAATTCCGATGGAATCCCCTATTACATAAAAAACATTATTGGATTCTATTTCCCGGGAATTTACTTTACAAATTTTTAAGAAAATCGGACCTTCGTTTTTCTTGACGTGACAACCCGTCCTGACATATAATGAATCCAGATTCCGACCGACTGGTCGGTCGGAAATTCGATTAAGAGGAGGAAAACCATGAAAAATAAGAGCGTACTGGCGCTGGGTCTTGTGCTGACTATGAGTGTATCTATGGTAGGCTGCGGCAGCAGCAAGAAGACCGAAACAGAAAAGGTAAATGTGGAAGTACAGACGCCCCAGAGCGGGGAAGTTACTTTGGATACTGATTACATAGGAAGCGTCTCCCCAGAGCAGCAGGTCTATGTGGTGCCGCTGGTATCCGGAACCGTCACCCAGGTGAATTATTCCGTGGGTGATACGGTAAAGGAAGGCGACGTGCTGTTCAAGATCGACGACGAGGCGGCACAGCTCCAGATGGACAATGCCAAGGCGACCTACAGCCAGGCACAGGCGGGCGTCAACGTGGCGACAGGTGGTTCCAGACATCTTCAGAATTATCAGACAGAGCAGGGTATCGATACTCTGGAGGATAACCTGGATAAGGTGCGGGACGGCATCAAGGATATGGAGAGTCAGATCAGTGAGTTGGGTGATAAGGAAACACAGCTCAGTCAGGCGGTGACCGGAGCCAAGGCAAATGCGGATGCGAAAAATCAGGCATTGGCACAGGAACAGGTAAAGCTGGATAACCTGAAAGCGGAGTTGGAAAAGCTTCAAAATCCGGGAAATGATGAGAGCGGCAATCCGATTTCCCCGGATGCAACGGCTATTTCCGCGAAGCAGGCAGAGATTCAGACCCAGGAGACGGTTGTGGCTAATGCAAAGCTGGAGCTGACCCAGGCCCAGGGCGCTCTTTCTGAGGCCCAGTCCGGCCTCTCCCAGGTGCAGTCCGGTAAATCCCAGCTGGAAAGCGCCCTGGAGAGTACCAAGAGCCAGAAAGAGACTCTGAAAGACAATCTGAAAACGACAGAGAAAACATATGAAATCACCAAAAATGAGGTCTATCCCCAGACCGACGCCACCTATTCCGCACAGCTTGCCCAGGCCAATGTGGGTCTGGAGTCTGCCCGGTATCAGCTGGATATGTACATCGTCAAGGCGCCCATTTCCGGCCAGATCGAATCCATTTCCGTGGAGAAGGATTCTATGGCTTCTGCGGGCAGCCCGGCCTATGTCATTTCCAATAAGGATTCGATGACTGTTACCTTCAATGTGGCAGAGAAGGCCAAGGATGAGCTGCAGGTGGGCGACGCCATTGAGGTAGAGCGAAATGGCGAAACCTTTGCCGGAACCATCACGGAGGTGGGAACCATGGCAGGACCGCAGACCCGTCTTTTCCAGGTAAAAGCTTCTGTCATCGGATCCGGAGATAAGCTGCCCAGCGGCGTGTCCGTCAAGGTGCATGCTACCACCCAGAGGGAAGAGAGCAGCCTGGTGATTCCCTATGACGCGATTTATTTCTCCGCAGGCAGCGCCTATGTGTATTGTGTGGAGGACGGAAAGCTTGTGAAAACCCCGATTACCGTGGGCCTGATGAATGATAACAAGGCGGTTGTGGCGGACGGATTAAACGGGGAAAGCCAGGTCGTAACTACCTGGTCCTCCAAGCTTAGAGACGGCGCAGAGGTTGTGGTGAAAACAGAGGCGGAGGATGCGGAATAAATGAGTCTGACAAAATTTTCCTTAAAAAGACCGGTCACGACCCTTCTGGTTGTCCTTGCGCTGGCAGTATTCGGTATCTCGTCCCTTCTGGGCCTGAGACTGGAGCTGATGCCGGATATGGATATGCCGGTGATGATGGTTATGACCATTTATCCGGGAGCGGATCCGGAATCCGTAGAGGAGCTGGTAAGCTCTGAGATAGAAGGCAAGGTGGGAGCCTTAAGCGGTGTGGATTCCGTTACCACCTATTCCCAGGAGAACAGTTCCATGGTTCTCCTGCAGTATGATTACAGTGTGGATACCAACGACGCGTATCTGGATCTGCGCGCGGCGCTGGATTCGGTGGAGCGTTCTCTGCCGGATGACTGCCAGAGCCCCATCGTTATGAAAATGGATATCAATTCCATGCCCAGTATGATGTATTCCTTAAGCACCACCGATGGCAGCGACGTTCTCTCCCTGGCCAATGATGAGATTGTGCCGGAGCTGAAGGCGGTAAGCTCGGTGGCCAGCGTGGAGGTCAGCGGCGGTCGTGAGAATTATATCCAGGTGAAGCTGGACGAGGAGGCCATGAATCAGTATGGCCTGACTATGAGCAGCATCGCCCAGTTTATCGCGACCACAGATTTTACAGTCCCCATCGGCTCCCTGGAGCAGGGTACGCAGTCCATCAGCGCCATCAGCACGGCGGATGTGACCACGGTAGAGGATCTGCGGGAGATTCCGTTGTTTACCGCTACCGGCAGTATGATTCACCTGTCGGATGTGGCGGACGTGCAGTGGTCCCAGAAGGATCCGGACAGCATCAGCCGTTATAATGGCGAGGAAACCCTGACGGTCAGCGTTACCAAGAACCAGAGCGCAAGTACCCTGGGAGTAGTGCGGGACGTCAGAAAGACCATGGAGCGGCTGCAAAAGGAGCATCCGGGACTGGTGGCGACAGCATCCTACGATGCGTCAGATATGATTCTTCTGGCTGTAAAATCAGTAGGAAGCACGCTGCTCATGGGTGTCATCCTGTCTATGCTGGTGCTGTTTATTTTCTTCGGCGACGGGAAGGCCAGCCTGATTGTAGGAAGCGCCATGCCCATCTCCCTGCTGGTGACGGTGATTGTCATGGCCGTGGCAGGCTTTTCACTGAATATCATTACGCTGGGCGCACTGGTGATTGCCATCGGTATGATGGTAGACAGCTCCAGTGTGGTACTGGAGAGCTGTTTCCGGGCGAAGGATAAAAAGCCGGGCTTTCGGGAGGCTGCGGAAATCGGTACCAGAGGCGTGGCAGGCTCTATCGTGGCTTCTACGATTACCACAGTCGTGGTATACCTGCCTCTGTGTATCCAGACCGGACTGACCGGACAGATCTTCGGACAGCTGGGCTATACGATTATCATCGCCATGCTGGCATCCCTGATTTCCGCGCTGACTCTGGTTCCCCTGTTCTTCTGTATCTTTAAGCCGCAGGAGAAAAAGGAACTGAAGCTGAACGGATTTCTGGATAAGGTTAAGGAGAAATATGACAGGCTGGAGCGGAAGCTCTTGCATAAGAAGAAGCTGAGCGTTCTGGTGGCGGTGGCGCTGTTAGTTATGTCCTTCGGTCTGGTGGCGCTGATGAAGGTGGAGCTGATGCCGGCCATGGACGAGGGAACCATTTCCGTGGCGGCTGCCTTCCGCAGCGGTACCAAAGCAGAAGAAGTAGATAAAAAAATGCAGGAGATCGAGGCTATGGTGGCGGCCCATGAGGATGTGGACAGCTATACCCTGACTTCCTCCAAGGGATCCGGAACCATTTCCGTTAATCTGAAGGAGGATCGGAAGATGTCCAGCCAGGAGGTGGCTGATGAGTGGCTGGAGGAGACGAAGGATATGACCGGCGTACAGCTGGATATCACCGTCAGCAGCCAGATGTCTACCATGATGCTCACGTCAAGCGGCGGAAGCGTAACCCTGGCTTCAACCAATCTGGACGATCTGAAGGAAGCGGTTTCTGCCCTTCAGGAAAAGGCCTGGAATATTCCGGGCGTGTTGAACGTATCCTCGGATGCCGGTGAAGGCGCTACCCAGATCCGGGTGGTAATTGATCCGTTGGACGCTATGGCCCACGGTATGACGCCCATACAGGCAGCAGGGGGGCTCTACAGTATGATCAGCGGAACCGAGGCCATGACCATTACGTCAAATGGCGAGGAATACAGTGTCATGCTGGAGTATCCGGAAGGCACCTACACAAAGGCCAGCTCCCTTCTGGACGCCTCTGTCGGCGGCGTACCCCTGTCTGAGATGGCGACGCTTCAATATACCGATTCCCAGCAGACCGTCATGAAACAGGACGGAAAATACACCACCACCATTACCGCCTCCTGTGTCTCAGAGGATACGGACGCAGTGGACGCGGCGCTGGATAAGCTGGTGGCAGATACAAAGCTTCCGGATTCTGTGGAACAGACCAAGGACACCATGGACGAGATGATGACAGAGACCTTTACGGCCATCGGCAAGGCGATTGCAGCAGCAGTGTTCCTGGTATTCCTGGTTATGGCCATGCAGTTTGAATCTCCGAAGTATTCCCTGATGGTCATGCTGAGCATCCCCTTCAGCCTGATTGGTTCCTTTGGACTTCTCTTTCTGTCCGGACAGTCGCTGACTATGATTTCCATGATGGGTATCATGATGCTGGTGGGTATCGTGGTAAATAACGGTATCCTGTATGTGGATGGCGTCCATGCCCTGATGAATGAGGAAGGACTGGGACTGGAGGACGCGCTGATTGAAAGCGGAAAGACGAGACTCCGGCCGATTCTGATTACTACGTTGACTACCGTTATTTCCATGATTCCCATGTCTCTGGGACTGGGAACCGGAACGGAAATGATGCAGAGCATGGGTATCATTATCATCGGCGGTCTGACTGCCTCTACGATTCTGATTCTTTTGTTAATGCCGGTATTCTATCTGATGGCTTACGGAAATAAAAAAGAAAAGGGGCCGAAAAAACCGCGGAAATGGAGGCTTAGAAAGCATGGAACTGCAGAAAACGAAGTCAATGCCTGAGCTGAAGCCCAAGGTAAAAGCCCTCTACGATGCAGTGCTGGAGCTTCTGAATGAAAATGCGGACGTCAATGCCCTGACCGTGGCAGATATTACAAAGCGTGCCGGTATCGGTAAGGGAACGGCCTACGATTATTTCAGCTGTAAAGAAGAAATCATTGCGGGAGCCATTATCTATGACGCCCAGACCCAGGGCGTGGAGAACTGGGAAAGACTGGAAAATATTCCGGGCTTTGAAGAAAAGATCTGCTATTGCTTTCATTGGGTGGCAGAGTGTGTGCAGGAGCAGCGGGCATTTGCCAGGTTTCTGTTCCTGTCGGCCCATCCGGGAGCGGCTAAGGACGATATTATGAAGAAGCTGCAGAGCATGCTTGCGGAAAGCAGGCAGTGCGGCGATATGGGGCCCATGATGATTCTGGGAAAGCTGTGTGACTGCGGCATGCGGGAATGCTATATCCGGAAGGGGCTTCCGAAGCAGGCGGCGGTATATATGCTGCTTGGCAGCCTGACCTCCCTGGTGATGTATCTGGGAGAGGAAAACCGGACCGGGGATTTCTGCCCGGAGGAGATGGGAAGTTATCTGTGCGAGGGCTTCCTGCAGGCGGTGAAATAAGGGCAAAATAATAGAAGAAAGAAAACGGTCTGTGCTTTACTGTCACGGACCGTTTTGCTATAATAGAACCAGTGGTTTTACAATAAAATTTTAGCATCGCAGATGCAGCAGGAGGTATGAGGTATGCTTTTGGAAAAACTGGAGCAGGAGGGTATCAAGAAGGAGCTGGAAGCCCTCGGATACAACTGTGAGGAGATCTTCGGCGGTCTGAAGGAGGAGACGGATCGGCTGTACGCGTCCTATTCCTGGCAGAAGATTCCCTGTACGGTAGAAGGAATCCGGGAGTATGTGATTCACGCGGTTCCGCCGAAGGAGCTTCGGGAGAAAGACTATCCCTGGGAGGAGTGGTTTATTCAGTTCGATGAACCGGTACACCACGTATTGTTTATGCACGATCAGGAGATCTGCAATGCGGAAGCGCCGATTCCGGAAGGAGATACACAGCATCCGGCGGAGATTTGCGGAAGAACCTGGTACTATTACGACGATAAGAACAGTTATCCGCATTTTGCGGGAAAGGCAGAGCCCCGATAGGGTCCTGCCTTTTTCTTAAGAAATTCAAAAGATTCTTAAAAAACCCGGTATCTTCTTGAACTCACTGGAATATAATGCTAGAGTATGATTTAGTATCCCATCCGCTGTGGAGGGGGAAATGACAGGAAGCAGCAGCGAAAGAGGAGAGATTTTATGAAAAAGAATAGCGGAGGAATCCGGACAGTGATTACGGCGGGCATTTTGCTGGTATTGGTGATCGCGGCAGCCTGGACATGGAAGCAGAAGAAAGCGGACGAGCCTGCGGATGCAGAGATTAAGATAGAGACGCCTGGCGAAGCTGACGATGCGCCAGAGGAACCGGTGACAGAGGTGACGGAGACGCCAACAGAGGCGGAGCCGACGGCAGATCCGTCCGCAGCCGATGAGGCTGCGCGTCAGGAGCAGGAGAAAAGTACTTTTGTGACAGATTATGAGAGTGAACCACTGTTATCTGCCACACCAATTAAATATCTTAGCCTGGAAGTGGGCGGCACGGACGGGGAGATTCGTCTGAACTGGATGTCGCCCAGCAGCAGTGCCGGACAGGTCAGCTGGTACACGGTGCAGAATGGTGATTTTCAGATGGTGACGGCTAATTGCAGTTCGTCCCGGACTATGCCTGGATATTATGTAAACAAAGCGACTGTGACCGGACTTCAGCCGGGCATGACTTATGCATATAAAGTAGGAAATGACGCGGGCGGCTGGTCTCCGGAATACCGGTACACCGTGCCGGAAGGCGATACAAAGGAAGGGTTTACTTTCCTGGTGACTTCCGACGCGCAGATTGGTCAGGATCAGTATCAGGAGGAAGAGGTCAGCATCGAGGACTGGGACAAGGTGGTGACCCGGCTTACCAGATATGTGCCGGAAGCGCAGTTCCTGGTGCATACGGGCGATCAGGTAGCCCAGTTTGGCAATCCTGAGGAATACAGCGGTTTTCTGGATCATCTGGGACTCTACAGGATTCCGCTGGTACCGGTGACCGGCAATCATGACGTGGCCAACAAACAGATTTCCGAGGAATTGGGCTACGGCGGCGGACCGTATTTTTACGAACATTTCAATGTGCCGAACCGCTCCGAGGAGTACGGTATGAGTGAATATGATAAGGATGGAGATTATTATTTCATCCGGGGAAATGTATTATTTATCGTGCTGAACAGTACGACCAACCAGCCGGTGGACATTCACGAGGAATATGTTCCCAAGGTTATCGCCGAGCACCCGGATACCCGGTGGCGTGTTATCATCCAGCATTATCCGGCCTACAGCAGTGTGGCGAAATATCAGGAACGCATGGATTCTCAGCTTCGGTATTCCCTGGGTTATATCTGTGAGGATAATGATATTGATCTGGTGATTACCGGTCACGATTCCATCTATTCCCGTTCTGCTTTCACAAACCGGCGCTGTGAGAGATACGACAATTATGATTATTCCACAGGCGGGGTGGCGGTCAACCCGGAAGGAACCATGTTTGTGGTCTGCGGAACGTCCAGCGGAAGCCTGTATCAGGCAGCGACGCCCAACGAAAATCTGGTATTCCAGAGTCAGGCGCAGGAGCCTACGGCCATCCGCTTTGATGTGACAGATACGGAGCTGCATCTGCGCGCCTATACCGTAGACAACTGGACCGTCTGCGACGAGTACACAATCCGCAAAGAATAGTGCGGAAACCTTGACAATCCGCGGAAAGACTGCTATATTTACCTACAGTTAGACTGGATAGAATAACATAAAGGCGGAGAAAAAGAGGAGTACGCGGGACGCACGTCAAAAGAGAGGACAGCTCATGGGCTGAGAGGCTGTCGTGGAAGGGTCGCCTGCGGAAGGTAGCTTTGGAGCCGGAATGGTGAACGGAGGTTTTATTAACCATTCACGCCCGACCAGCGTTAAAGGGTGAGAGATATGAAGCGGCAGTGTCGCTTCATAAAGTAAGGTGGTACCGCGCACAAGCGCCCTTTCAGGATAAGAGAGGGCGCTTATTTTTTTCGACTGGTTCAAGAAGCGAAAGAAAAATGAAGGAGGAACAGAATGAAAGAGTTGGCAAAGACCTACGATCCCAAAGCAATGGAGGATCGTATTTACGGAGAGTGGCTGGAGAAAAAGTATTTCCATGCAGAGGTGGATCGGAGTAAAAAACCGTTCACGATTGTCATGCCGCCTCCCAATATCACAGGAAAGCTGCACATGGGACACGCATTGGACAATACGCTGCAGGATATCCTGATTCGTTACAAGAGAATGCAGGGCTACAATGCGTTGTGGATTCCGGGAACCGACCATGCGTCCATTTCCACAGAGGTCAAGGTCATCAACCAGTTGAAATCTGAGGGCATTGATAAAAATGAGCTGGGCCGTGAGGGCTTCTTAAAGAGAACCTGGGAGTGGCGGGAAGAGTATGGCCGCACCATCGTAGATCAGCTGAAGAAGATTGGCTCCTCCTGCGACTGGGACAGAGAGCGCTTCACCATGGACGAGGGCTGCTCCAAGGCCGTACAGGAGGTATTCCTGCGCCTGCATAAGAAGGGCTATATCTATAAGGGATCCCGTATCATCAACTGGTGTCCGGTCTGCAAGACCTCTATCTCTGACGCAGAGGTAGAGCACGAGGAGCAGGCAGGCCATTTCTGGCATATCAATTATCCGATTAAGGGCAGTGACAAGTTTGTAGAGATCGCTACCACCAGACCGGAAACCCTGCTTGGCGACAGCGCCCTGGCAGTAAACCCGGATGACGAGCGGTATAAAGATATCGTAGGTAAGACCGTGATCCTGCCTCTGGTAGGTCGTGAGATTCCGGTTATCGCAGACGCTTATGTAGATAAGGAGTTTGGTACCGGCGTAGTAAAGATTACCCCGGCACATGACCCCAACGATTTCGAGGTAGGAAAGCGTCATAACCTGCCGGAGATCAATATTCTGAACGACGACGCAACCATCAATGAGAACGGCGGCAAGTACGCAGGCATGGATCGCTACGAGGCCCGCAAGGTCATGGTAGAGGAACTGAAGGAGCAGGGTCTGCTGGTGAAGGTGGCAGACCATGTCCATAATGTAGGAACCCACGACCGCTGTGGCACCACCGTTGAGCCCATGATCAAGCAGCAGTGGTTCGCAAAGATGGAGGAGATGGCAAAGCCGGCTATCGAGGCTGTTAAAAACGGAGATCTGACCTTTGTGCCGGAGCGCTTCGACAAGACGTATCTGCACTGGCTGGAGAATATCCGCGACTGGTGTATTTCCCGTCAGCTCTGGTGGGGACACCGGATTCCGGCTTACTACTGCGACGACTGCGGTGAGATCGTGGTAGACCGTGAGATGCCGTCCGTCTGCCCCAAGTGCGGCGGAACCCATTTCACACAGGATCCGGATACCCTGGATACCTGGTTCTCCTCTGCGCTGTGGCCTTTCTCTACCCTGGGCTGGCCGGAGAACACCGAGGATCTGGACTACTTCTATCCAACCGACGTACTGGTAACCGGATACGATATCATCTTCTTCTGGGTAATCCGTATGGTATTCTCAGGCTATGAGCAGACCGGAAAGTGTCCGTTCCATCATGTACTGATTCACGGACTGGTGCGGGATTCCCTGGGACGGAAGATGAGTAAGTCTCTGGGAAATGGTATCGATCCGCTGGAGATCATTGATCAGTATGGCGCAGACGCCCTGCGTTTCACCCTGGTTACCGGCAACGCGCCAGGCAACGATATGCGTTTCTATATGGAGCGCGTGGAGGCCAGCCGTAACTTTGCCAACAAGATCTGGAACGCTTCCCGTTTTATCATGATGAATGTGACTGCTCTGAAGGAAAATGAGCACGAGCAGAGCGAGTATTCATTTTCAACGGAGCAGTCAGCGACGGACCGCAGGTCTGGAGCTTGCGTAAAAGAAATGGATCTCACACAGCTCACCGGCGCGGACAAGTGGATTCTGTCCAAGGTGAATACCCTGGCTCAGGATGTGACTGCGAACATGGACAAGTTTGAGCTGGGTATCGCGGTCCAGAAGCTCTACGACTTCATCTGGGAGGAGTTCTGCGACTGGTACATCGAGATGGTGAAGCCGCGTCTCTATAATGAAGAGGATCAGACCAAGGCGGCAGCCCTGTGGACCCTGAAGACTGTTCTGACCAATGCCCTGAAGCTTCTGCATCCCTATATGCCGTTCATCACCGAGGAGATTTACCGGAATCTGACCGGCGAGGAATCCATCATGATTTCCGCATGGCCGGAGTTCAAGGCTGAGTGGAGCTTCCAGAAGGAAGAGGCGGAAGTGGAACTTATCAAAGAGGCTGTCCGTTCTATCCGTAACGTGCGTTCTTCCATGAACGTACCGCCCAGCAAGAAGGCTCACGTGATCGTAGTATCCGAGAAGCCGCAGGTGCGGGAGGTATTCGAGGGCAGCAAGGCCTTCTTCGGTACCTTAAGCTATGCAAGCCAGGTAACGGTTCAGGAGGATAAGAGCGGTATCGGTGAGGATGCGGTTTCCGCGCTGATTCCGGACGCAGCCGTTTATATGCCCTTTGCGGAGCTGGTAGATCTGGAAAAAGAGATTGAGCGTCTGAAGAAAGAGGAGGAGCGTCTGACGAAGGAGCTGGCCCGTGTGAACGGTATGCTGAGCAATGAGAAGTTTATCAGCAAGGCTCCCCAGAGCAAGATTGACGAGGAGAAAGAGAAGCTGGAGAAGTACACCCAGATGATGAATCAGGTGAAAGAACATCTCGCAGCGCTTGTGAAATAAGAATAGAGAGGAATTTATGAAAAAGTTTTTACAAAAGGTTAAGGCCTGCGGCGCAGTGGTGAAGCGATTCAGCGGGCGCTGCGCGGCCGTCCTGAAAAAATGGAGTGAGGGGTGCAGCAGTCGGATGGAAAAGCCGGTAGCTATCGCTAACCGGTTTTCCCTGGTGCTTCATGCGGTTATGTCGGCAGGAATCTATTTCATTATGGAAGCCATGTCCCGCCATTCCGCACTGGAAGCATGGAATTTTATGACAGGAAGTCCGAAGGTATTTGCCTATAATACCTTTATGATTTTCATGACCTTTATGCTTGTGTATCTGTTCCGGAGACGTATTTTTGTGCGTCTTCTGATTACGGCCTTCTGGATATACCTGGGCTATATGAACGGAACGATACTAAGCAGCCGCGTTACGCCGTTTACCGGACAGGATCTGCATCTGATTACCGACGCGCTGGACGTGGTAGGTCTGTATATGTCGCCGTTGAAGCTGATTACCCAGGTGGGCGGCGTCGTGCTGGCGATTCTGGTGCTGATTCTTCTGTGGAAATTCGCGCCGAAGTATCAGAAAAAGATAAAATGGCCTTTAAGCATCGCAGGCGTGATTATCGTGCCGGTGCTCTTTGCGGGAAGCACGAAGCTCTGCCTGGAGCAGCGAGTGCTGTCCACTTATTTTGGAAATATTGCGTTTGCTTACCAGGATTACGGCCTGCCCTACTGCTTTTTCTGCAGCCTTCTGGCCACCGGTATGAGCGAGCCCTATGATTATTCCAAGGATACCATTGACAAGATCGTGGAGGATGACAAGCAGACAGCGCTGAGCGAGGACAACGATACAGAGAAGCCCAATATCCTGATGCTGCAGCTGGAGACCTTCTTCGATCCGACGACCGTAGAATGGCTGGAGTTTTCTGAGGATCCCATTCCGAATTTCCATCGGCTGATGCAGGAGTATTCCTCCGGCGCGTACAAGGTACCGTCTGTGGGAGCCGGAACGGCCAATACGGAGTTTGAGTCCATCACCGGTATGAACCTGCGGTATTTCGGACCGGGTGAGTATCCGTACAAGACAATTTTGAAGAAGACGACCTGCGAAAGCGTCGCGTATGACCTGCGGAATCTGGGTTACGCGACCCATGCGATTCACAATAATAAGGCAACCTTCTACAGCCGCGCGGACGTATTTAAAAACCTGGGCTTTGATACTTATACGTCCAAAGAGTATATGGATGTGTCCAATACCACAGCCAACGGCTGGCTGAAGGACGAGATTCTGGTGGATCAGATTCTGGACAACCTGAAATCCACGGCCCGTCAGGACTTTATTTACACCATTTCCGTACAGGGACACGGCGAGTATCCCACAGAGAAGGTGCTGGAGGATCCGGCCATCAAGGTGACCGGCGCGGCCACCGAAGAGAAGAACAATCAGTGGGAGTATTATGTAAACCAGCTCCATGAGATGGATCAGTTCGTAGCGGATCTGATTGACGCACTGGATAATTTCGGTGAGAAATACGTGCTTGTTATGTACGGCGACCATCTGCCGACTCTGGGACTGACGGTGGAGGACGTGACGAACCGTTACCTCTTCGACACCAGCTATGTGATCGTGGACAATATGGGACTGGAGAAGGTGGATCAGACCCTCTGCTCTTACCAGATAGCAGCGGAGGTTCTCGATAAGGTAAACATCCATACCGGAACCATGATGCAGTACCACCAGAACCGCCGTAAGACGAAATGGTACTTACAGGATATGGAGCTTCTGCAGTATGACCTGCTGTATGGCAAGAAATATGCTTACGGTGACGACGGCACCACGCCTTTCGAGACCATTGATATGCAGATGGGCATCCATCAGCCGGAGATTACGCGTGTGATTTCTCTGCCGGATGAAAATAAGGTGTATGTATTCGGCAGTAATTTTACGACGGCAAGCAAGATCTACATCAACGATGAGTGGCAGAATACCAAGTTTATCAGCAATCATGTATTGCAGGTGAAGAAGGTCAAGCTGACCGAGGACGCGCTGGTGTCGGTAAAGCAGCTGGCTCCGGGTAAGGCAAAGCGCGTCTTGAGCGAAGGCAATACGATGATGTATGTGGCTCCGGTGGCGGAGGAAGAGACGGGGGAAACCAATGAGAGCGGTGATACCACCGACATGGAAGAAACTGACGGAACCACAGATACAGGAAGCGAAGAAACCACCGGCACTGCGCCGGCGGACAGCGAAGCAGAAGGGACAGGAGCTGCACAATGATGACGTATCAGGAAGCTGTAGATTATATTGAGGAAACACCCAAATTCACAAAGAAAAATTCACTGGATCACACCCGGGCCTTTTTAAAAAGGCTTGGGAGTCCGGAAGACAGTATGAAGATCCTGCATGTGGCGGGCACCAACGGAAAGGGCTCCGTATGCTCTTTCCTGGCCTCCATCCTCCATGCGGCGGGCAAAAGCACGGGTCTTTTTACTTCCCCCCATCTGGTAGACATCAATGAGCGCTTTGTCATCGATGAGAAGCAGGTGTCGGACGAGGCATTTCTTATGGCCTTTCAGAAGGTCATGGACTGCGTCAATGAAATGAAAGAGGAGGGCTATCCACATCCGACCTATTTCGAATTGCTGTTTTTGATTGGCATGGTCATTTTCAGGGAGGCAGGCGTAGAGTATCTGGTGTTGGAGACGGGCCTGGGCGGACGTCTGGACGCTACCAATTCCATTGCCCATCCGCTGGTCACAGTGCTGACATCTATCAGCCTCGATCACACCGAGTATCTGGGTCATACGGTGGCGGCCATTGCAGGTGAGAAAGCAGGCATTATCAAAGAGGGTGTTCCGGTAGTCTATGACGCGTCCTGTAAGGAAGCGGAAGAGGTGATTCTGGCCAGGGCAAAGGAAATGCATGCGCCGGTCTATGGTATTCGTCCGGATATGTATAAGATTTTGGGTGCGACCGAGAAAAGCATTGATTTTTCTATAGATTGTGGGTATTATGATGGTATCAGTCTGTCGATTACCAGCGTGGCGGAATATCAGATGAAGAATGCTGCGGAAGCTGTGACAGCCATTCGTGTGATGGAGGGCGGTGACACGTTCACAGACGGGATTATCCGCAAGGGTATCTCCGAGATGCGCTGGCAGGGCAGAATGGAGACGGTGCTGCCGGGCGTTATCATCGACGGTGGGCACAATGAAGCAGGCGTGGAGGAGTTTGTAAAGACTGCAAAACGTCTGGAAAAGGACTTCCCGGTGACGCTTTTATTCGCAGCGGTGGGGGACAAAGACTATCGTCATATGATCGAGACCATTTGCAGAGAGCTGCGTTTGGAACGTGTTATCGTGACTGAGGTCGGCGGTTATCGCAGCGTGAATGTGAAGGAGCCTAAAGGACTCTTTGAGAAGTTCGGACAGAAAGAGATTAAGGCGATTCCGGATGTAAAGGAAGCGTTTGAAGAGGCATTAAGAGAAAAGGGCGACGGCATCTTATTCTGTGTCGGATCCCTGTATCTGGTAGGAAGCATAAAGAAGATATTACGGGACAAGGAGGACGGCAAATGATTGATTTTGAAGAAGAACTGAAGAAATTTCACCCGAGCCTGGAAGTGGAGCAGGTGGAGGATAATGTATACAGGAACAAGCCGAAGGACATGTCGGACCTGCTTGACGAGATGCTGAAAGAGATGAAAGGCGGACGCCGCCAGAGCTAGGCTCGCGGATATCGGAGGAGAAAGCTATGCGCTGTGTGAAATGTGGAGCGACACTTACGGATCCGGGATACTGCAGCTCCTGCGGAACAGAGATCCATGTATACGAGAAAATTATCCGGCTGTCCAACACCTATTACAATAGGGGACTGGGAAAGGCGAAGGCGCGGAGCCTGTCGGCGGCGGCAGAGGATTTACGTTACAGTCTGGAGCTGAATAAGCATAATATACCGGCAAGAAATCTGTTGGGACTGATTTACTATGAGGTGGGCGAGGTGGTATCCGCCCTGACCGAGTGGATTATCAGCAAGAACCTGGAACCGGAGAAGAATATCGCTGACGAGTATATTCAGGCAATTCAGGAGAACCAGGCTCGGTTAGAGACTATTAACCAGACTATCAAGAAATACAATCAGTCTCTGCTGTACTGCCAGCAGGGCAGTGAGGATCTGGCGGTCATCCAGTTGAAGAAGGTGCTTTCCCTGAATCCGAATCTGGTGAAAGCGCATCAGCTGCTGGCGCTCCTTTATATTAAGACGGAGGAGTACGAGCGGGCAGGACGGGAGCTTCGACGGGCGCTGGCCATCGACAGGACCGATAATATCTCCCTGTATTATCAGGCGGAGCTAGAGACTCTGGTCGGAAAGTCCGCAAGCCGCGGACAAAAAGCCGAGGGACAGAAAGAGAGTAAGGGAAATAAGAGTAAAGATCCGGACATTATCTCCTATACCAGCGGCAATGAGACCATTATCATGCCGACAGGATATAAAGAGAATACAGGCGTTAATGTGGTGCTGAATATTTTCATCGGACTGGTGGTGGGCGTGGCGCTGATGTGGTTCCTGGCGGTTCCGGCCAAGGTGAAATCCGTGCGTAACCAGACTGCGGCGCAGATCCGGGAATACAGCGATCAGATTACGGCGAAGCAGACGGAGATCAATAATCTGCAGAGTCAGTTAGACGAACTGAACGGCACGGGAGCCGACAGCTCGGAGAGCGCGGCGGAAGCCCCCGGCGGCAGCTATGAGATGCTGATTGACGCGTATACCAGCTTCCAGGCCGGCGATACGGATACCGCCACCACGGCCCTGGATAGCGTCAAAGCAGATGAACTGTCGGATAATGCCAAAGCCATCTATAATCAGATGTATGGAACGCTCCATGCGGACGATGTGAAGAATCTGTATGACGCGGGCGCTGCGGCTTACGACGCAAAGAACTATGAGGAAGCGGTAACCAACCTGGTTCAGGTGGTGGCCATGGATGAGAAATACGACAACGGTTATGCCGTTTACTATCTGGCGCGTTCTTACGAGGCTTTGCAGCAGAATGACGAGGCCATTGCCATGTTCCAGAAGTTCCTGGATAATTACCCCGGAACATCCAGAGCGAAGTATTGTACCAGCGCTATCGCGCGGCTGGGCGGTCAGGTGCAGACGCAGAGTACGACGCAGACACAGGCCACGACTCAGGATCCGGCAACGGATACGGCCGCGCAGGATCAGGCGGCGCAGCAGTAGCGACACGCAAAATGCAAATTATAGGCTGAAGCACTCGCTGCTGAAACCGTGAGAACATGATACAGATGATAAACCCTGAAGTTAGGGACATAGGAATTGACAGAAATGTCGGTTCCTGTGTCCTTTTTGTTATTTTACGGGAAAAGAGCTGGCAGGGGCGGCCCATTTTCCATAGAAAGGAGTAAAAATATGGGAAAAGAGAGAATGAAGCTGGAGAAACAGACCCTGTATATCCGGGTGCCCATGGAGCTTGATCACCACAGCGCCGACGCCATCTGCCGCAGGGCTGACGAGTTGGTGCAGGCAAAGGATGTACGGGAAATCGTCTTTGACTTCTCGGAGACGGAATTCTGCGACAGTTCCGGTATCGGCATGCTGATGGGCCGTTATAAAATGATGCAGGCTCTGGGCGGAACCGTGCGGGCTGTGCGGGTAGGACAGCGGGTAGAGCGGATTCTGGTGCTGTCCGGGGTCAGAAAACTGATTCCGGTGGAAGAAATGCGAGGAGGTGCAAAGTGATGACAAATCGAATGAAGGTAGAATTTGACAGTATTTCTGCCAACGAGGCCTTTGCCCGGGTGACTGTGGCGGCCTTTCTGGCCCGGCTGAACCCCAGTGTAGAAGAGGTGGCCGATGTGAAGACGGCGGTCTCCGAGGCCGTGACCAACGCTATCATCCACGGTTATCAGGGGGAGGTACATACGATTACTATCGAAGGGGAGTTGGAAGGAGACTTACTGACCCTGCGGGTGCGGGACGAGGGTGTGGGCATCGCGGATATCGGACAGGCCATGGAACCTTTGTATACATCCAGGCCGGAGCTTGAGCGATCCGGTATGGGCTTCCTCTTTATGGAGGCCTTCATGGATGAAGTACTGGTGGAGTCGGAGCCGGGAAAAGGCACCTGCGTGACCCTGCGGAAGCGAATCGGCAGAGGAAAGGACTGACCCATGGATCGCACCGCTGAGTTGATTCGCAGATCACAGGACGGAGATAAAGAGGCAAGAGAGACACTGATACAGGAAAATATGGGACTTGTCCACCATGTGGTCCGTCGTTTTCTGGGGAGAGGAGCGGAGGCCGAGGATTTGACCCAGATCGGGGCTATCGGTCTGATGAAGGCTATCGAGCGCTTTGATCTGAGCTATGAGGTCCGGTTCTCTACCTATGCGGTACCAATGATAGCCGGGGAAATCAGGCGGTTTCTCCGGGATGACAGTATCATTAAGGTGAGCCGCTCCTTAAAGGAGCTGGCTGTGAGGGCCGCAAGACTTCGGGAAGAGCTTCTGATGGAGCAGGGCGGGGAGCCGGGGCTTGAGGAGCTGGCAGCCAGGCTCAGAGTGGAGCCGGAGGAGCTGGCCCAGGCCTATGACAGCTGCAGTGAGGTGGAATCCCTGCACAAAATTATTTACCAGGGAGACGGCGAGGGCGTGAGCCTCATGGATCGGGTGGAGGAGAAAAAGGACGAACAGGAAGCGATGCTCACGCGGATGCTGGTCCGCCAGCTTCTGGACACGCTGGAGCCGAAGGAGCGGCGGCTGATTGTGCTCCGGTTCTTTTGCGATAAGACTCAGGCCCAGGTGGCAGGGGAGCTGGGGATGACCCAGGTGCAAGTGTCCAGACTGGAAAAAAAGATTCTTACGGCTCTGAAAAAGCGGGCCGGATAGAGAAAAATATGGAAAAATCGCAAAAAACCGTAAAAAAAACTTGAAATCTGCCATTTGACGGGCTATAATGTCCCCAGAAACAACGGAGTTTCAGAAAGGTAAGGATCTATCTTTCTGGAACTCTTTTTTTTATTCAAGGAGGAGCATATTATGAAAAACAGATTATTCGCACTGACCGCAGCCGCTGTACTGGCTGTATCCCTGACCGCCTGCGGTTCCAAGGCAGAGAAACCCGCGGCAGCAGCCACCAAGGCAGAAGCTGCTGAGGAGACAGCTTCCGCAGATACCACAGGAGAGAAGAAGGTCCTGAAGGTAGCCATGGAGTGCGGCTACGCGCCCTACAACTGGACCCAGCCGGATGATTCCAACGGAGCCGTTCCCATTAACGACAGTTCCGATTACGCATATGGTTACGATGTCATGATGGCAAAGAAGATTGCGGACGAGCTTGGCTATGAGCTGCAGATCGTAAAGCTTGACTGGGATTCCCTGGTACCGGCTGTTCAGTCCGGAACGGTAGACTGCGTGATCGCAGGCCAGTCCATTACATCTGACCGTCTGGAAATGGTAGATTTCTCTACCCCGTACTACTATGCATCTGTAGTCAGCCTGGTAAAGGCCGACGGACCGCTGGCAGATGCTAAGGGTATTTCTGATTTCGAGGGCGCTACCTGTACTTCCCAGCTGGGAACTATCTGGTATGATGTGTGCCTGCCGCAGCTCAAGGACGCGAACATCCAGCCTGCACAGGAATCCGCACCGGCTATGCTGGTAGCTCTGGAGAGTGGACGTACCGATCTGGTCGTAACCGACATGCCGACCGCAAAGGCGGCCTGTGTAGCCTACCCGGATCTGAAGCTTCTGGACTTCACGGATACAGATGATGATTTCGCGGTATCCGACGAGGAGATCAATATTGGAATCTCTGTACAGAAGGGTAATACCGAGCTTCTGGACGGTATCAACAGCGTACTGGCTGCGATGACCGTTGACGATTTCAACAGCATGATGGACGAAGCTATTTCCGTACAGCCGCTGTCTGAGTAAAGTAAAAATATGGAAAAATGAAAGGGCGTAAATACGCCCTTTCGCGAAATTTACAGAGAAAAGTTTGGCGTAACTGTGAGCGTATGAAGCAGTTACATTTTTAGGAAAATAAAAGGGAGCTGTGAACATAAGATGTCCATATCAAATATGAGTTTTCTGGGGAGAATCGGATACCTGCTTCAGCGTTACGGTACTTCTTATCTGAAGGGAGCCGGAACGACGCTGGTGATTGCGCTGGTGTCCACGGCCATTGGCTGTCTGATTGGCTTTGTGGTCGGCGTGGTGCAGACTATTCCGGTGGATAAGAAGCGCGACAGTGCCGCGAAGCGGGGGCTTCTGCGGGTGGTGAAAATCATCCTGAAGGCCTACGTGGAGCTGTTCCGCGGTACGCCCATGATCGTGCAGGCAGTATTTATCTACTATGGCCTGTCTCAGGTATTCAACATTCAGCTGGGAATGTGGTCCGCCGCGTTCCTGGTGGTATCCATTAACACAGGAGCCTATATGGCGGAGTCCGTCCGGGGCGGTATCATTTCCGTGGATCCCGGTCAGATGGAGGGCGCCAAGGCCATCGGTATGACTCATGTGCAGGCTATGAAAAATGTCATCCTGCCCCAGGCCATCCGCAATATTATGCCGCAGATAGGCAACAACCTGATTATCAACATTAAGGATACGTCTGTATTGTCTGTTATCAGTATTGTAGACCTGTTCTTCGTACATAAGAGTGTGGCGGGCGCGCTGTATACCTATTTTGAGTCTGCGACCATCGTCATGGCTATTTATCTGACCATGACCCTGGTGACTTCGAGACTCTTACTTCTGGTGGAGAAAAGGATGGACGGCGACGCCAATTACGAGCTGGTGGATACCATGGATATCGGCAATCAGCTTCGTACAGTCCGGGAAAATGACGGAGAAGGGAGACGCGGATAATGAGTGAGAAAAAACGGATTCTGCAGGTTTCCCATCTGCAAAAGAGCTTTGGAAATCATGCAGTTTTGAATGATATTGATTTTGAGGTATGTAAAGGGGATGTGGTGTCCATTATCGGTGCTTCCGGTTCCGGTAAGTCTACCATGCTCCGCTGCATCAATCTTCTGGAAGAACCGGGCGGAGGCGCGATTCTGTTTCACGGACAGGATATCACGGATCCGAAGGTCAATGTGCCGGCTTATCGTGCCAAGGTGGGTATGGTGTTCCAGAATTTCAACCTGTTTAATAATATGACGGTGCTGGAGAACTGTATCGTCGGCCAGGTGAAGGTGGCGAAGAAGAAGCCGGAGGAGGCCCGGGAGAGTGCGATCCGGTATCTCCGACAGGTAGGTATGGAGCCTTTTCTGAATGCCAGGCCCCGGCAGCTGTCGGGCGGTCAGAAGCAGCGTGTGGCCATCGCCCGGGCCCTGGCTATGGAGCCGGAAGTGCTGCTCTTTGATGAGCCGACCTCGGCGCTGGACCCCCAGATGGTGGGCGAGGTCTTAAGCGTCATGGAGGATCTGGCGAAGCAGGGGCTGACCATGCTGGTGGTGACCCATGAGATGGCTTTCGCGCGGGATGTATCCACCCATGTGATTTATATGTCCGAGGGCGTTATCGAGGAAGAAGGGACGCCGGAGCGGATTTTCGGGGCGCCGGAGAGTGAGAAGACGAAGGAGTTTTTGGCGCGGTTCCGGAATGCGAGTATTTGAAAAGTGAATATATAACGGACGAAAGACGGGGCTGGAATTGTCATTTAGGATTGGCGACGATTCCGGCCCCGCTTTTTGGTGGTTTGAGGTGTATATTTTTAGTGAATGGGAGCACACTATTTTTCAGAAATGGAATTCGAAAAAGGAGGTGTGCTCCCATGAATCATACGAAGTATCGGGTATGGCTGTGGGTGTTGCTGCTGGTGCTGGTGACGGCGGGGATGGCATGGTATATGCTGGCGCGGGAGAAGGAGGAGCCGGTGACGGACGGGACGCTGGTCTACCGGACGGTGCAGGAGGAGCTGGCGTGAGTATCGGAAAGCAGGCGCTGATGGCGGTGACGGGCTTAAGCGCGGGGGTTGGCGTGGCAGGAGGCCTGTTTGCGCTGATGATAGCGCTGGGACTGGTGTCGGAGTTTGCGGATCAGACCCGCACAGCCCGGTATATTTTCTGGTATGAGGATGCAATTTCCGTGGGGGCTATTCTTGGCAATATAATCAGCGTGTATCAGACGGTACTGCCGCTGGGACAGGCCGGTGCCGGTATTTTCGGCCTGTTTTCCGGAATTTTTGTGGGAGCCTGGGCCATGGCGCTGACAGAGATTGTGAATATTGTTCCGATTTTTACCAGACGGATGGATCTACGCAGAGGGCTTGGGCTGATGATCGCGTCCATGGCGGCGGGACGGACGGTTGGGTCGTTTCTGTACTATTATTTCCGATTTTAGGAGGAAAATACAATGAAAGAATTCCTGGAATTCCGGCGGCAGCAGCCGGACGAGGCGGAGAAGCAGCAGTATAACCAGTATGTGAAGGATGTGACGCCCACCCACGGGCTTGGCAGCCAGATGATGAAGGCCTTTGTGACGGGCGGGATTATCTGCTGTATGGGGCAGTGGATTATCAATTATGCGTTGAGCGCAGGCCTCGACGAGGAGGCCGCCGGAAGCTGGTGCTCTCTGATTCTGGTGCTGATAAGCGCCGTCCTGACCGGCTTTAACATCTTCCCTTCCATTGCCAAATGGGGCGGCGCAGGCGCGCTGGTTCCGATTACCGGCTTCGCCAACAGTGTGGCGGCCCCGGCCATCGAGTACCAGAAGGAGGGCCAGGTCTTCGGCATCGGCTGCAAGATTTTCACCATCGCCGGGCCGGTAATTCTATATGGCATTTTTACCAGCTGGATGCTGGGGTTAGGATACTGGGTATTGAAAATACTTGGAATACTATAGAATACCTATTGACAAAGTAGGTTAATAAAGGTATGATAGCAAAAAAGCAGTGTAGATGCTCCACAGCTTTCCACTGCAAAGTGGCAACCAATGAGGAAAGGCAGGAATTTTCGAATGAATTACGGCATCTATAGTATTCTCCCGTCTCTGGCAGCCATCATCCTGGCTCTGGTGACTAAAAATGTATTTATTGCGCTTTTTATCGCATTGCTTCTGGGCAATTTTATCCTGAATCCCAATGTGGTCGGCGTGCTGGTCAGCACCAAGGATATGATGGTGGACGTGTTTTCCAGCCACTCCAGCACCTCGATTATCTTCATTCTGCTGATGCTGGGCGGGCTCTTCTATCTGATTGAAAAGGCGGGCGGCTTAAAGGGCTTCACCCACTTTATGATTGCGAAGCGCAGCGTGGTCAAGTCCCGCATCGGCGCGGAGTTGTTTACCTGGCTTATCGGCGTGCTGATGTTCCTGGACGGCACCATGAGCGTTATGATTACGGGAGCCATCGCAAGACCATTTACCAAAGCCTTCAAAATCTCTCCGGAGAAGACGGCGTGGATCGTGCATTCTACGGCGACGCCCATGTCTATTCTGATTCCGATCGCGGCCTACGGTCCGTATATCGCCAGTTTTATTGAAGCGCAGGGCGTGGCGGATCCGACCTCTGTGATGATTCGAAGCATTGGATTTAATTTCTACTGTATTCTGGCTGTTGTGGGCGTGGCTGTATTTACCCTGTTACATATTGAGTACGGCCCTATGAAGAAGGCGGAGGAAGCCTACATGAACGCTGCGGACGCGGACGCAGACGCGCTGAATGGCGAGGTGGAGCATCCGGGTACCGGCAAGGCCCGCTATCTGGTGGTGCCGCTGGCGATTATGATTGGCTTCGCGCTGGTTTACTTCTTTACAGCAGGCGACAGTGAGACTGGACTGATCCTGGGTATCTTCTTCGGAAGCTTGTATCTGATGTTGGATCTGGCTATCCACAAGGTTATGAAGTTTGGCGAGACTCTGGACGTCTTTTTCCAGGGCTGCGGAAGCATGACCGGCATCGTGGCTATCATGATATTTGCCTACGCCCTCAGCAACCTTCTGGGTGAGCTTGGAACCGCGGAGTTTCTGTCTGGCGTGCTGGTACAGCTCATTTCTCCGACGGTATTTACGGCCCTTGCATTTATCGCCACTTGCCTGCTTTCCTTCTCTACGGGAACCAGCGCGGGAAGCATCGCGATTATGATGCCGGTGCTGCTGCCCATGGCACTGACGCTGAACGTGCCGGTGGCGCTGATTACCGGAGCCATTGCAGGCGGCGCGGTATTTGGAGATCACACTTCTCCGATTTCCGATACGACGGTTATGACCTGCTCTTCCTGTGATTGTGACGTAGTGTCTCATGTGAAGACACAGTTGCCATATTCGCTGACTTTTGCGGCGATTGCGGTTGTGATTTATCTGGTGCTTGGATTCGTAATGTAGTCCGCCAGATGGTGCGTGCATATCTGCAGGATATGTGGTATCATGAGTTCATAAAGATGAAAGAGATTCAGGTATGAGCGGAAAAATATATGATTTTGACACCACCATTTCCCGCATCGGGCACAACAGCGCGAAATGGGGCGAGGAATATATCGGAAGCGGCAGTGACATGCTGCTTCCGTTTTGGGTGGCGGACACGGATTTTCCGGCGCCCGATGAGGTAAATGAGGCCTTGCGGGCCTGCGTGGATCACGGCATTTACGGCTATGTGCGTCCGTCCGCGTCCTGTCTTCAGGCGGCGGCTTCCTGGCAGCTGCGGCGGCATGGCTTCCAGGCACAGCCGGAGTGGATTACCGTGACGCCGGGCATCGACTGCGCTATGGCGACGGCGGTGCAGGCCTTTACGGAGCCGGGGGACAAGGTTCTCATCAATACGCCGATTTACGATCCGTTTTTTGAGGTGATCGAGAAAAATGACCGAGAGACCGTAGACAGTCCCATGGAGCTTCGGGATGGCCGGTATGAATTCAACTGGGCGGATTTCGAGGAAAAGGTCCGTGACTGCCGGATATGGATGTTCTGCAATCCCCAGAACCCGGAGGGCCGCTGCTTTACGGAAGAGGAGCTTCGGAAAGCAGGGGAAATCTGCGGGAAATACGGAGTACTGATGCTGTCGGATGAGATTCATGGTGATATTGTGTACGACGGCAGAAAGCATATTCCGCTGGCGTCCCTGTCGAAGGAATTCTGCGGGCGGACGATTACCTGCACCTCGCCCAGCAAGACTTTCAGCGTGGCAGGCACGGCAGCTTCTGTGATCTTCATAGAAAATGAGACGCTGCGGAATCGGTTCCGTGCGGCACTTTCTAAAAACTCGCCAGGTGTGAGCTGCTTAAGCCTGGTGGCCATGGAGGCAGCTTATACCTGTGGAGATGATTATGCGGATCAGCTGGTGGCTTATCTGCAGGGTAACCGGGATTATATTCTGGATTACCTGAGAAAATACCTGCCTCAGATCAAACCCATTTTCCCGGAGGCCATGTTCCTGGTGTGGCTGGACTGCAGTGGGCTGGGATTTACGGCAGAGGAATTACCGGGCTTTTTTCAGAAGGCCGGTGTGCGGCTGTCCATGGGAGATGCCTACCGGGAGCGGAGCGGACAGTTTGTACGGCTGAATTTCGGCTGTGCCAGGGCGACCCTTACGGCAGGTCTGGAGCGCATCCGAAAAGCAGCAGAGAGACTTACAAGGGATAACTAGATGGAAGAAATCAAACGGACGATTTGTGATATCTGCTGCCCGTCCTTTCACTGTGGCATCGATGCCTATGTGAGGGACGGGCAGATTGTGAAAATAGAAGGAACAGCGGAGCATCCCCAGAACCACGGGCTTCTCTGCGCCAAGGGGCTGGCGGCCAGGCAGTATGTGTACCGAAAGGACCGGATTCAGACGCCGCTTCTTCGGGTGGGCGAACGGGGCAGCGGGGAATTTCGGCCCATCAGCTGGGAGGAGGCCTACCGCCGTATTGCGGAACAGCTTCTGAAGATCCGGGCGGAGAGCGGCCCCGAAGCAGTCGTATTTTTCTCCGGTTATACCAAATGGTATCGCCCCTGGCTGCACCGCCTTGCCAATGAGTTTGGCACGCCTAACTACATGACGGAGTCCGGCAGCTGTATGTTTTCCACCTTTCTGCAATGGCTGACCGTGACCGGCAATGTGATGTGCAAGCCGGATGTGGAGCGGGCGGGCGTGTTTCTGGGCTGGGCCTATAACCCCTATTATTCCCGGAATCTGGCGGCGGCCGGGGTAGAAGCGGCGAAAAAGCAGGGCATGAAGGTGATTATCGTGGATTCCCGGATTACGCCCGCGTCCTTGAGGCTTGCGGATCTGCATCTGCGTCCTCATCCCGGCACGGACGGGGCGCTGGCGCTGGGATTGGCCCATGAGCTGATGGAACATGGCTGGTATGACCGGGAATATGTATCAAAATATGTCTACGGCTTTTCGGAGTATGCGGCCTATGTAAAGGAATTTACACCGGAGAAGGTGGAGCGTCTGACCGGTGTGCCTGCCGGGCAGGTGGTAGAGGCAGCGAAACTCATTGGACAGAATCTGCCCCTTGCAATCAACGAGAGCGCCGCGCCCATCGCCCATCACAGGAATGGGTTCCAGAGCTATCGGGCGATTATGGCCCTGTCGGCCATTACCGGCTCTTTTGACCGGCCGGGTGGGCAGATTCCGGTGCAATTCAGTTATAATTATCAGGCAGCAGGCTTTTCCACCCGGGAAAAGGAATTCGCCGGGAAAGCGAATGAAAAGCTGGATCGGCCGCCGGTGGGCGGTGAGAAATATCCGCTGTGGCATGCGTTGATTGACGAGGCACAGTTTACGGATCTGGCGAGACAGATCCGGGAGGAGAAGCCCTATAAGCTTCGGGCGCTGGTGGGCTTCGGTTTGAACCACCGGATAGCGCCGGGCAGCGACCGGCTGGCGGAAGCGTTGAAGACGCTGGATTTCCTGGTGGATACGGATCTGTTTTTGACGGATACGGCGAAGCTTTGCGATATCGTGCTGCCGGTCTGCACTTCCTTTGAGCGCAGTGAGCTGAAGGCCTGGGGTGGCGGTTATCTGACGGTGACGCAGCCGGTGATTGAGCCGTTGTATGAGTCCAGGTCAGACGTCCGGATTATCTGCGACCTGGCCCGGGAAATAGGGCTTTCGGACGAGCTCCTGACTGCAGGGCCGGAAGCCTGTATCCGGTATCTGATTTCCGATTTGCCCGTGTCCTACGAGGAGCTTCTGACGGAAGAGCTTCCGGTTAAGGTGCCGGGGGCAAAACCGCCTGTGCCCGGGAGCATGCTTTCACAGGGCTTCCCGACGGCCAGCGGAAAATTCGAGCTATATTCTCTGGAAATAGAAAAGCTCAGGAAGAAGTATCCAGATTGTGGATTGGACTGCCTGCCGGTCTACCGGGAGCCAAGCGATGAGTCCGAGCGTGAAAAGTATCCGTTTACCCTGTGCTCAGGTCCCCGGCTGCCCGGCGCGCTGCATTCCAGACTGCACGGAGTCCCCTGGGCCAGCTCCCTCAGGCCGGAGCCCATGGCGGATCTGAATCCGGCGGACGCGGAAGCACTTGATTTGCAGCAGGGAAATGAGATGGAAGTGTATACAGCCTTTGGCTGCATCAGTCTGAAGGCGAACCTGACCCATATGGCGGATGCGGGCACAGTGTATATCTATCACGGCTATCCGGAAGTGGACGTGAATACCCTGTTGGATCCGGAGAACGTGGATCCCTATTCCGGCTTTCCGGCCTTTCGCAGCAGCCGGGTGGGCATACGAAAGAAGGTGCGGTGAATGAGCGCGAAAACCATCCGGTTCGACCGGAGCAAATGCACGGCCTGCTGTGCCTGCGCCATGGCCTGCATGGATGAGAAAAATACGGACGTGGAGCAGGGCGATCGGGCGTTCCGCCAGGTGTATACCGAGGAAGTGTGCCGGGACGGTCAGGTAAGCTTCCGGTTCCATTCGGATTCCTGTATCCATTGCCGGGTACCGGCTTGTGTGACTGCCTGTGAGCCCGGCTGCCTGTACAAAGATACAGAGAGCGGACTGGTACTTTATGATACAGCAATCTGCGACGGCTGCGGCCGCTGCCTGAAGGCCTGCCGCATGGGTGCCATTTCCCTGGACCGCCACGGCAAAATCCAGAAATGCGACGGCTGCATCGAGCGTCAGCGCGCGGGCAAAACCCCGGCCTGTGTGCGGGTGTGCCCGACAGGGGCGCTGTATATGGAAGAATAAATCAGATATTTATAATTTTTCAGAAATTAGAATTTGAATTTTTTATGTAATAGGAAAACCGATTGGAAATCCCTATTACATAAAAACCCTTTGGGTAGGACTTTATTTTATTTATAGTAATTGTCTTTCAGTATCAAGAACATCTACTCTTTCTATTATTCTTATTTTTACTCTGTTCTTTTAGAAAGATTTGTTGTCTGTATAGAATTATCCTGACTGGTTAAAAATAACTGGAGAGTATGATATACGGAGGCATCCCCATGAGCGAAATCCTATACGTAAAACCCGAAAAAAACGTCCGCACCTACAACCGCGTCCTGACCCTGGGCGAAGCCGTGGAAATGCAGTGCGCGGATCCGACTATCGTGAACCGTCTGAAGACCGAGAAGCTCTACGCCTTTCAGGAGGTGAAGCCGGGACGACGCTCCTGTGCCGGTCGCACAGTCATTTCCATTCTGGATGTGGTAGAGAAAATCCAGGCCGTTTACCCGAACCTGGAGATCCAAAATCTGGGAGAAATGGATTTCGTGGCGGAATATTCTACGAAGCCGAGGGAAAATAAGCTGTGGACCTTCCTGAAGGTAAGTCTGGTCTGTATCTTATGCTTCTTCGGATCCGCATTTTCCATCATGGCCTTCAACAACGACGTCTCCACCGTCGAGCTGTTCCGTCAGTTCTACACCCTCCTGACCGGCCAGCCCTCGGACGGCTACACCATCCTGGAATTCACCTACTCTTTAGGCCTGGCCGTGGGCATCCTGGCCTTCTTTAACCACCTGGGCGGCCGCCGCCTCACCAAAGAGCCCACCCCTATCGAGGTGGAAATGCGCCTCTACGAGGACGACGTGGACACCACCCTCATCAAAACGGCGGCGCGGAATGGGAAGCATAAGAAAAAAAGTCTGTTATAAATGTACTATTTTCTGCCCTCCCGCATAAAATAATCGTGTTCGGAGAAAATAATTTCCAAATAAGAAAGCGAAAAAAGGAACACGGAGGTGCGGACATACATGAATACGATTGTAGGAAAACAGAGCATCTGCTTCCAGAGGCCGCCGCAGATCGTGAGCGCGGCCAGCGTGGTGGGAAAGAAGGAGAGCGAGGGACCGCTGGGAACCTTGTTTGATCAGGTGGAACCGGACCCAAAAGCGGGACAGGCCACCTGGGAGGAGGCCGAGAGCGCGCTGCAAAAAAGGGCGGCGCAGCTGGCAATGCAGAAGGCGGCGGAGCTTCCGGGGCCGGGCGTGCCGCCGGTGCGGTATCTTTTTTCCGGCGATCTGCTGGGACAGCTCATTGCCACCTCTTTCGGCGTGATGGATCTGAAGCTGCCTTTGTTCGGTCTGTACGGAGCCTGCTCAACCATAGGGGAGGCGCTGATGCTTGGAGCCATGACCGTACAGGGCGGTTATTCTGAGGCTGTTCTGGCGCTGACCTCCAGCCACTTCGGCAGTGCGGAGAAGCAGTTTCGGTTTCCGCTTGGGTACGGCGGCCAGCGTCCCTTATCGGCTACCTGGACCGTCACCGGCAGCGGAGCCTTTGTACTGTCCGGGAGTGGCGGACACGCGAAAATTACCGGAGCCACGCCGGGCAAGGTCATCGACTACGGCGTGAAGGATTCCATGAACATGGGAGCCTGCATGGCTCCGGCGGCCTGCGATACCATCTGCACGCATCTTGCGGACTTCGGGCGGAAGCCGGAGGACTACGACGCCATTGTAACCGGTGATCTGGGAAATGTGGGGCAGAAGATTCTGATTGATTTGGCTGCCGAGCGGGGGTACGATATTTCCGCCCGGCATCAAGATTGCGGAATACTGATCTTCGATCCGGAGAAGCAGGACACCCACTCCGGCGGCAGCGGCTGCGCCTGCTCGGCGGTGACTTTGGCGGCGTATCTGCTGCCTAAAATTGAAAGCGGCGAGTGGAAGCGGATGCTTTTCGTGCCCACCGGCGCGCTGCTTTCCACGGTCAGCTTTAATGAGGGGCAGAGCGTACCGGGCATCGCCCACGCGGTGGTGATAGAACATTGCTAGAAGCAGCGGGATATTCGAAAGCATACTCATATTTCGATTAAGGAGATGAATTTTATGGACTACGTAAAAGCATTTCTTATCGGTGGCCTCATCTGCGCCCTGGTCCAGATCCTGATGGAAAAGACGAAGATGATGCCGGGCAGGATTATGGTACTGCTGGTCTGCACCGGCGCGGTACTGGGCGCTGTCGGCGTCTATGAACCCTTCCAGAGGTTCGCGGGTGCAGGCGCTTCGGTTCCTCTGCTGGGCTTCGGCAACGTCCTCTGGAAGGGCGTCAAAGAGGCCGTGGATGCAGATGGATTTTTAGGAATCTTTAAAGGCGGCTTCAAAGCCAGCGCCGTGGGCATCAGCGCGGCCCTGGTATTCGGCTACCTGGCCAGTCTGATCTTTCAGCCGAAGATGAAGAAATGAAAGGGAAAGGGAAATAAACGTAATTTCTTGCCTTTTTCTGCGCAAACTGCTATACTTGTGATATTTGCAGTAAGAAAATCAGTATATGCAGTATTCTTAATAAAAGAAAGCACAGAAAGGGGCAGCCCAGGTGAAAAAGATAGCGGTTGTGACAGACAGCAACAGTGGCATTACGCAGGAAGAAGCACAGAAGATGGGAATCCATGTGCTGCCGATGCCTTTTACAATTGATGGAAATGAATATTTTGAAGGAATCAATCTGACACAGGAAGAGTTTTACGAGAAGCTGAAAGGAGATGCGGATATCGCGACCTCCCAGCCGTCTCCCCACGCGATCCTGAAGCTTTGGGACGAGCTTCTAAAGGAGTATGACGAGATCGTACAGATTCCCATGTCCAGCGGCCTGTCAGGCTCCTGCCAGACAGCGGCAGCGCTGGCGGCGGATTATGAAGACAGAGTATTTGTAGTCAATAACCACCGGATTTCTGTTACCCAGAGACGTTCCGTGGACACAGCCCTTGCCATGGTGAAGGATGGAAAAAGCGGTCAGGAGATCAAAGATTTCCTGGAAAAAACCGGAAAGAATTCCAGCATCTACATCACCGTAGCCACCTTAAAATACCTGAAAAAAGGCGGTCGTCTGACCCCGGCAGTAGCGGCTATCGGGACCATGCTCCGTCTGAAGCCGGTGCTGACCATCCAGGGCGAGAAGCTGGACAGCTGCGCCAAGGCCCGCACCATGCACCAGGCCAAGCAGCTGATGATTGATCATATCCGGGAGGACATTGAGACCCGTTTCGGCGGCGTGGCGGCCCATAAGGTTCACATGGATATCGCGCACACCAACAACGAGGTCGAGGCCCTGAAATTCCGCGACGAGGTGGAGGCGGCATTTCAGGGATATCAGGTCGGTTTTATAGACCCGCTGTCCTTAAGCGTATCCTGCCACATCGGCGACGGCGCGCTGGCGCTGGCTATTACAGAGAAGTAAATAATTAACATCAAAAAGAAACGAGAAGAAGGCAATCCGAAACGTAATGGTTTTCTGGATTGTCTTTTTTTGTTGCCCGTTTTTGGTTGGAAATTGTGACAGAAGATGCCTCAAAAACCTGCCACACCGATGTCACAGATTGTTTTGCTGAAAGGAGTATTTTATAATAAAAAAAGTAAAATTTTCCTATTCCATTTTAAGGGAGAACATGAAGATGGCCGATTATGTGAGCAGAGAAAGAACCATGCCGGTGCGGTTTACGGATCTGGAACAGAAGTGGAATGAGCAGAAAAGGAAGACCGCCTACGAGCTGAAGCTGGCCCAGGGATTTGCTGTGGCGGACATGTATCTGACCCAGCAGTACCTGGATCGATTCTCCGCGGGAACCGTATATGAGCCGGATAATACCGTGATGGACGTGCTGAAAATGCGCGTTTTTCAGATCAGTAAGCTGGTATACGATCCGGAAGAACAGATCAACGACAAGCTGATCAGTGTCTACAGCAGTTTACATAACATGGACAGCGCCGTGGCTTTGATCATACGTTCCAACAGCAAAGAAGTGGGATTCTACGCGGCGGTCCGTTCGGAGGACAATGCGGAGCTGGCGGGCGAGACCCTGTGCTCCGTGCTGAAGGGCAACTTCCCGGGCATCGACATTTCCGCAGCCTTAAACGGCAATGAAAAACGGGCTTTACTGGACGCCATGACGCCGGACGGAACCGCTCCCAAAAGCCTGGCAACGGTGTCTCTGATCCCGTCGGAGCGCGACGACGATAAGAATGAATTTATCCAGGGTCTGGAGAAATTCATCGGCAGTATGAACCGCAAAGACTACACGGCAGTGCTGCTGGCGGCTCCTGTGGACAGCGTGACCCTGGCGAGACGGAAGCATGGCTATGAAGAGCTGTACGCCAGTCTGTCGCCTCACGCGAAGATTTCCATGTCCTTCGCCCACAGTGAGACCGATTCAGTCAATGAGAGTATCTCAAACTCCTTTTCCAAGTCCATCAACAACAGCGTCAGTAATTCCAACGGCACATCCACGTCCAAAACGGAGGGGCGGAACAAGGGGCATTCCAACGGGTTCAGCGCCAATGGAGATGGCTGGGGCATGAGCTCATCCGATTCCTACGGAAGCTCCACATCCTTTACTTCGGGAACGTCCTTCAGCACAGCCATTTCCAGCAGTACCGGATCCACCGACACGGAATCCACCAGTAAAGGAACGGGCCGTTCGGTGGGCGACACGGACACCACTTCTCTGACTTTTGAAAATAAGGGTGTGCAGGAGCTGATGAATCGGGCCGACACGCAGCTGAAGCGCATCGAATGCTCCAAGGCCTACGGTATGTGGGATTTCTGCGGCTACTTCTTCTCCGACGACATCGCGGTCACGGCCCAGGCAGCCAATGTATACAAGTCCGTGATGATGGGCCAGGAATCCTCGGTGGAGAATGCCCACATCAACCTGTGGAATATGGGCCTCCGCAATGAAATACGCAAAATTGTGGACAATGTAAAATATCTGGTCCACCCGGTGGCGGAGATTCCGGCCTTTGACTCCTACGAGGCCCAGCAGGTGACGCCCACCAATATGATCAATGGAAAGGAGCTCCCCATTGCTCTCGGACTCCCCAGAAAATCCGTTCCGGGCGTGGCTGTGGTGGAGATGGCCGAGTTTGGCCGGGCAGTAGTTTTCGAAGATCTGTCCAGAGTAGAACGCCTGATGGATTTTGGAAATATTTACCATATGGGCCTGAAGGAGGAAATGCGCGTGCCCATGGACGTGGACCTGCTGGCCTCCCACTGCTTTATTACGGGATCTTCCGGTTCCGGTAAATCCTACGCCACTTACCAGCTTCTGGATAACCTGCTGAAGCGGGACGTCCACATGATGGTCATAGAACCGGCCAAGGGCGAGTATAAACAGGTATTCGGTGGTCTGAAGGGCATCCGCATCTTCAATACGGATCCGAATGTATACAAGATGCTGCGGATCAATCCCTTCCAGTTCCCGGAGAACCTGCATGTGCTGACCCATATCGAGAAGCTGATTCAGATCTTCAACGCTTCCTGGGCCCTGTACGCGGCTATGCCGGCGATTCTGAAGGAGGCCGTGGTGAAGTCCTATACGAAATGCGGCTGGGATGTGATGAATTCCGTCTGGATCGAGGGCATTTCCGAACATAAGTATCCGGTCTTTCAGGATGTGTTGGAGATTCTTCCAGAGATCATCAACAGCTCGGATTATTCGGCGGATTCCAAGGGGGATTATAAGGGCGCGCTGCTGACCCGTGTCCAGTCCATGACCACCGGAATTACGGGCCTGATTTTTGAGCGGAGCGAGGGGATCTCAGATTCGATTCTGTTTGATTCCAACGCCATCGTGGACTTAAGCGATATTGGTTCCGAGGAGACCGTGGCTCTGCTGATGGGCGTGCTGATCATGCGCCTGGGTGAGTACCGCCAGTCCGTGCGGAAGGCCGGAACCGGCAGCCGGGACGCGCGCCTTAAGCACGTAACCGTCCTCGAGGAGGCTCACAATATCCTCAAGCGCACCAGTAAGGATCAGAGCCAGGAGGGCGCGAATATCGTCGGAAAATCCGTGGAAATGATCAGCAATTCCATCAAAGAAATGCGTACCTACGGCGAGGGCTTTATCATCATCGACCAGTCGCCCATGGCGGTAGACACCTCTGCGATAGAAAATACATCCACGAAAATTATCATGAACACCCCGGCCAAGGATGCCTGCGAAGAGCTGAGCAGCGCCCTGTCCCTGAACGAGGATCAGTCGAAGGAGCTGTCGCGGCTTGGAACCGGAGTGGCGGCGGTGATGCAAAAAGGCTGGCTGACGCCGGTGCTGATGAAAATCGATATGTGGGATAACCACTACGAAGCAGAGGTAAAGCGCCCCATGCCCGATGAAATCTGCCTGCTGAAAGGAAGGATGCTGACGGAGCTGTACCGGCAGCAGGAGAAGCGGGCCTTCTCCCTGATTGCCATGAAAAAAATCATCCGGGAGTCACCGATCGACGACGAAAAGAAGCGGGATTTCGAGGATATGGTGGCATTGATGAACCAGATGCTGCTGAAGCGGGCGGACGGCCTGGCTGCGGACGAGGTAGGGCGGCTGTATCTTCTGATCGCGGGCTGCGAGGGTCTGCTGGACGTCATTGACGATAAGCAGATCTACACCAACAGGCAGCTGGAAGCAAAGCACAAAAAGGATCCGGAGTGGTTTACCACGGAAAGAGTGAAAAATCTGCATAAGCATTCCAGACAATGGCTTGCGCGGTTCCAGGCAGCCTTCCACCATTACGCTTTTGTGGAGGATGATGGAATCGTCCGGGAAATCATTCAAAGCATTCTTTATGAAAAGAGCGACGGCGGCAAAAACGGAAGTAAATATCATCTGCTGTATGATTTGATGGAGAATGGAACGATATAAGGAGGCGGATCATGCGGGGCGGGAAATTTTCAGAAATGCAGGAAAATCCGGAGCGGCTCCGACAGCTGCAGGAGGAGCGCCAGAAGCGCAGGCTGGAAGATGAGATTGCGGATCTGGATGAAAATACAGACGAGTTCCCGGAGGAGTCTGACGAGGTGGAGCGGGATTATTCTTCGGAGGAGCTGCAGGATATCTGGGACAACGATCCGGGCTATGTGAACGAGCGGGCCATGAAGAAGCTGGATGCTCCGTCCATGAAGGACAGCGGGTATCTGAAGACGGGCCTGCACTCCAGAGGACTGCTAAATTATGGAAAAGACGCTTTGGACGATACGGAGCAGGACACCTTGCTTTCCGAGGGAAAGGTGCTGGAGCGTTGGGGCTCGGAGGCAGGAACCTACCTGACGGAGCCGGGAACGGATTTCCGGGATCTGCACCTGAATGTGACGGAGGATAAGCTGGAGCGGAACAGCTACGAGGTGGTGAAGCCCTTCTGGGTCACCGAGAGCCGCATCGCGCCTCAGCCCTTTGATGAGAAGGATGATACAGAGAAGAAAAGGGAGCCTGCGGTTCAGTACCACGCCCGGATCTGCGTGGAGGATCTGATAGAGATGGGATTTCTGAAGAAAAAGGAGGATAAGTAGATGAAGATAGGACATTTCGATGAGACAGAGCAGAACGATGATGTGGATGACGTAGACGATATGGACGAAGACGTGGATGACGCCGAGGACATGGATGATATGGATGAGGACATGGACGACGCGGATGAAGATATGGACGATGCAGAAGATGATATGGATTCCCCGGAGGACGGAGATGGCGGTGACGAGGGGAATGATTCCGGGGAAGAGAAAAAGTCTATGGCGGACATGCTCAAGGATAAACTGGATAAAATAAGCTCCATGTTTAAGTCTAAGGAAACCGACGAAGGCGACGAGACAGAAGAAGCCGGGGAAACTGACGAGTCTGACGAATCGGATGAAAAAGAGGAGTCAGATGGAGAAGAGAAAAGCAATCCCTGGGAGCTTCCGCCGGAGAGCAAGGCGGATACCAATTCCCGGATGGCTGAAACGGCGAAGGATTTCCGAGAGGCACATAACCTGGATGAGCACGGTCAGAAGCTGGATAATAGCGAGGACAGCACCGATGATACCGAGAATTCAGATGCGCCCAAGACTCACGGTGATGACGGCGAGCTTGTCCGGGAAGCAAACGAGGGAGCAGAGATAGACGATGACGAACTGGAACACTAATTACACCTATTTTATCACCTATTCCTGCTACACCCGGAAAATGACCGTGCTGCTGAACGGGAAGGAACCTCTGTCCCGCAACAGCGCCATTCTCCAGTACATGAACGAGCCATTCTATCGCTGGTGCGGCGTCCTGCCGGAGCTTCTGTACCGGGAGCTGGGTGAGGATTACCGGGTGGTCTATACCGGACGGCAGGAGGAAGCGGAGATTTTGAAAACCATTTTCAGGCAGTATCCCCACTGCCTGGCGCTGGAGATACGGGATTTTGAACTGCAAAAGCCCCTGCAGGAGCGGATGATTGCCTTAAGCCGTCTGATGAAGGAGAAGAATCTGCCCCGGCTGCCACAGCGCGTTATTTCAGCAGCTTTCATCGGAACTAAGAAAGCTCTGGAAAAGTGGAAGCCTCTGCTTGGAGAACTGGACGTAAAAAACCAGTATTGCAGCGTGACGGTACATACGGCAGAATGGGCTGAGCTCTCCGGGACAGACCGGAACGCAGTGGTGTTTGCCCTCTGCGCCACGGAGGAGGAACAGGAAGATGCCCTGGAGCGGCTGAATGGCCGCGGCTACGCCTTCCTTCTTACTGAGACCGGACCGGTTGGCTTCCAGAGTGTGACTGGCCACAGCTTCGTCTATGGAATTACGGAGAAAGACTTTTTTTCGGTGATTTTCGACTGTCTGCTGTTATTTCCGCTGGCGGAGTGCTTCGCACAGTATGCGTCGGATCTGCGCCGCAGTGTCAGGGAGGTACAGACAGGCCGGAAGCTGGAAGCACTGCTGGCAGTGAAGTCCTGTATCTATGTGAAAGCGCCGGAGCGCATCGAGGTGGGGACCAGCGAATCCTTTATTATCGAGACGGAGCCTGAGGACGTGAAGCTGCCCGGCCTGACCTTCGAATATCAGCTGCCCGGAATCGTTACCTGCAATGAACAGCGCGTTTTCGGAGAAAAAGCAGGCAGAACGAAAGTCCGGATTTTCGAAAAGGGATCGGCGGAGCCCTTATGCGAGCTGAGCTTTGAAGTCTACACCCGGAACCGGATTCGGGGGCTTTTGTTATCGGATTACAGCAAGGCCATCGGCGTCGGTGATATTCTGCGGCTGACCTGCAGCTGGCAGCCGGAGGATGCAGACAACGCGGACAGCCTGCAGTGGTACAGCGATCAGGAAAAGGTGGCGATGGTGACTGCCGGCGGCAATGTGAAAGCCTTGTCACCCGGAATGTGCCGGATTTACTGCGCGGCAGAGAAGGTTTCCGCCTTTTGCAGCGTGGAAGTTAAGCCCTATCTGACCGGCTTTACCCTGCCCTTTGACAAGGGGGAGCCTCTGCATCTTGCAGTGGGTGAGACCAGAAAGATCCGGTGCCGCGTGGAGCCGGAGGGAGCCATTGACGGCAGGCTGATTTTCAGCAGCACCGATCTGATGACGGTTAATGCCGGGGATGGCCAGATCACAGGCGTGGCCGACGGCGAGGCGGATATCATCGTGGAAAACGCCGGAAAGCGCTTCCGGGAACAGTTTCATGTGGTGGTAGGCCGGGGCAATCCCCCGCAGGTACCGACAAAGAAGAAATTTTTTGGATTATTCGGGTAAAACCGAAAAAAACGAGGGACAGGAGGATGTTATGGGTAAATATATCGGAATTGATTTGGGAACCACATTTTCTGTTGCGGCGTATATCGACGCGGACGGCAATCCCCAGATCGTCAGCAACCAGGAGGGCGACCGGATCACCGCGTCGGCAGTATATTTTGAGGATGGCCACGCAATTGTGGGCCGGGATGCCAAGAAAGAGAGCGTGCTGGATGCGGAGCATTTTGTAGCTTTTGCAAAAAGAGACATGGGCAACAGCCATGTGCGCTATCAGATAGACGGGAATGGTTACCGGCCGGAAGAAATCTCCAGCATTGTCCTGCAGAAGATCAAACAGGATGTGGAGGCGGCCCTGGGCGAGGAGGTACTGGGCGCGGTTATTACGGTTCCGGCTTACTTTACGGACGCCCAGCGGCAGGCGACCAAGGACGCCGCGGATATGGCGGAGATTCCAGTGCTGGGCATGATCAATGAGCCCACGGCTGCGGCTCTGGCCTACGGTATCGCCAAGGGCGGCGAGAAGAAGCAGAACGTACTGGTCTACGATCTGGGCGGCGGAACCTTCGATGTGAGCATCGTACAGTTTGACGGCAATGTCATCGAGATTCTCTCTTCCAGGGGGAATGCGGAGCTGGGCGGCTATGATTTTGACAGCCAGATCGTGAAATGGTTTGAGGAGGAAGCACTGTCTGAGGGCGTAGATATTGAGCATGAGCCCGACGCGAAGCAGGAGCTTCTGATGAACGCGGAGGAGGCCAAAAAGACCCTGTCCTCCGGCAGAAGCAAGGTGCGCATGAGTCTGTCCGCAGGCGGAAAGAAGATTGTGCGGGAGCTGACGAAAGAGGCATTTGAGGAAATGATCGAGCCCTATCTCTATGACACCACCTGCCTGCTGTCGGCGGCAGTAGACGAGGCCGGTCTGGAGTATTCGGATCTGGATAAGATTCTGCTGGTGGGCGGTTCCACACGGATTCCCTTGGTAAAAGACATGATTTACGAGGAGACGCAGATCATGCCTTCCCTGGAAATTAATCCGGATGAGGCGGTAGCCATCGGCGCGGCGTATGACGCGGTGGAGCGTGTGAAAGCAGGCGCGGAGAAGCAGGCCCGGGAGCCCGAAGAAGCGAAAAAGAATGGAGAATCGACGGTATTTGATACAGAAGCCGTACCGGAGATGAAGGACAGCTATACCTTCATCGACCGTACCGTCCACGGCATCGGAATCGTTGTGGAAAATGAGATGGGAGAACAGGAAAATTCTGTCATCCTTCCGAAAAACACCGTAATTCCGGCGGAGGTCAGCGCAGATTACTGTACGGTGGCTGATTACCAGGTGCAGCTGCTGATTCAGGTCACCCAGGGAGAGCAGACGGAGCTGCGGCATACGATCATTGTGGGCGAGGCGGAACTGAAGCTGCGGCCCAAGCCCAAGGGATCGCCGATCCGGGTGATAGTAAGCAGCGACGGAGACGGCATCATCCACGTCCATGTGATTGATTTGCAGGACAATGAGAATCTGGGCGAAATGCGGATTGCCCGCGCTTCCAACATGAGCGATCAGGAGATGGAGGAAGCAAAGCAGCATCTGGGTAAATTGAATATCGGATGGGAGGACTAGAAAATGGCTGCGGCATTTGTTGATTATTATATCATGTTCGATTTGGAACGCTCCATGACGGAGAAGGAAATTAAGAAAAAGATGGCAGAGTGGTCCAACATGCTGACCGCGCAGGAAGGTACGACGGATCCGAGTAACATTGAGGCGAAGAAAGAGCTGAAAGAGAATAAAGCCCACCTCAGAGAAGCCCGGAAGATCCTGTTTAATGCGGAAAAGCGGAAGCAGTATGACATGGAGCTTGACGCTGCGATCCGTGCGGGACAGGTCAACTACGAGAAGGCACGCGAGGTGAAGGATTCCCTGGAGCGCGCGCGGAAGTATTTTGAACAGCAGCGCTACCAGAAAGCCATAGAAGCAGCCCGGGAGGCCATCGGCAATCACGCCAACACCGACGAGCCCTATGAGATCATCAGCCGTTCCCAGTTTATGACAGGTGACTATCAGGAATCGCTGGAGACACTGGATCAGGGCACGGAGATTTATCAGGGTTCCCAGAGCCTCTGGTGGCTCCGGATCCGTACTCGCATCCGTATGGAACGCTATGAGGAAGCTCAGACGCTTCTGAACCAGGCACTTCAGCAGTTTCGCGGCAGCAGCCGTTTTGAGGCGGAGCAGGCGTATCTGTATTTCCATGCGGAAAAACCGGATCAGGGAAAACGGACCATGGAAGCTTATATTCAGCAGCATCCCAGTGATACCGCCTACCGGCAGCAGATGGCCTATAACCTGATTGAGCTTTCCAACTACTGTTACCGCTACGATACAGAGTCGGAAATGCAGCTGATCATTGATCAGGCAGATTACAACCGATGCCTGGAGCTGGTCAGCATGGCCAACAGCATCTACCAGGATGATTATACCAGATCTGCCCTGGAGGACGTTAAGTACTATGGTGAGCGGGATTATGACGAGGAGAGCAAGGTCATTAAAAAGACCTATCTGGGCGTCAGTGCGGTGATGGGTCTGGTAGGTTTTATCAGCCTTTTGAAGGGAAGCGGCATTGCGCTGATTTTCCTGGCTGTGGCGGGCCTTTTCCTGGTGTTCCGGAGGGTGATCGACAAAAACAGCTATCTGCCCAGATGGCAGCTGAACCGGGATTATTACCGGGGCTATAAGGAGACCGGCGACGGCTGGCTCTACAGCCTGGCGGTGATACCCTTCGACATGGTATTCAGTGTGCTGAGGGGTCAATGATAAATTATTTTCTATATGAGGAGGAATTGAACTATGCAGTGTCCAAAATGTGGAGCAATTGTGTTAAAAGGAGATGTAACCTGTAAAAAATGCGGTGCGTCGCTGATGGAAGCGTCCGAGAACTTTCATGCGGAGGACGTGTGCCGTTCCCGTGCCATGCTGTTTTTGCGTGCCTGGGTGGGAGCGCCAAACGGTGCGCACCTGAAATGGCTGGGCTACGACGAAGAAGCGGCCGAGGTGGCAGCCAAATACGGCATTCTGGAGCAGGTGAAATCCAGCGTAACCGGTATTTTCTGCGATGGGGGAATGATTCAGTTTGCGATTTTTCTTCTGGCGCTTTCCTGTTATCAATGCTACACTTGTATTGGAATCCTGTTCGGCATGTACCGGACGGATGCGCAGGGACACCCGGTCCGCTGGATTACGAAGAAAAAGCATTAAAGTCTGGGAGTGAAGTATGACATTCGGAGATTTATTGCGAAAACTGATTGAACAGTCGGGAGAGAGCATTTCCGCTGTGGCAAGAGGCGCTGAGATCGAGCGGACCTCTCTGCATAAGGCGCTGGCCGGAGAGCGGACCCTGCCCTACCCGACTGTGAAGAAGCTGGCTGCTTACCTGCGGCTGTCGCCCCACGAACGGAAGATGTTTTATGAATATTATGATATGCAGATTCAGGGGCCGCACTGTTTCGAATCCCGGAAAATCATCGTCCGGATCTTAAGGGAGTTGTCCAATCTGCCCTTCCCGGATGAGAAGCAGAAGCTGGTGCTGGTGGTGAAGCCGGGGGAGAAGCCGGAGGAAGAGCCGCAGTTGATTTCAGGCGTCTACGCGGTCCGCAACCGGATACGCAGAATGATTGACCTGGAGCTGCAGGAAAAGGAGCCGGAGCTCTCCATGTTTCTGCCCGCGGATGATGGATTTACGATGTATTATCTGTACAATGTGTTCAGCGAATACGAGACGGATCTGAAGGTGACGCACATCATTCCTTATGGGGCCGCGGACGAGGGGCAGGAAAATGAGGGACTGGAGATTCTGGAGCGGGTGCTGCCGCTGGCGCTGACGGCTCCCATGCAGTACCATTCCTATTTTTATTATGATAAATATGAGGTGGTGGCGACGCCATTTCCTTATTATCTGATCACGTCAGCGGGGGTTCTGGTGATCTCGGAAAATTATGAGTCCGCCTGTCTGATATCCACCGGGGAAATGCTGTCTCATTATCAGTATTTCTTCAAGCAGGCGGCGGAGGAATGTTCGCCGCTGATTCAGATGCAACAGGATATTTTCAAAATTTTACAGACCTATTCGAATTCTGTGAAGAAGAATTCGTACTATACCTTTATGCGCCAGCCCTGCCTGGGGAAATTCTATACCATGCAGATGATAGAGGAAAAGATCAAGAAAGAACTGCCCTTCCGGGAACAGCTGGTAGGCGAAAGTAAGAAGCGGTTTTCCGAGCTAGCGCAGGTGACCGGGGATTATTATACATTCTTTACCAGAGAGGGGCTGCGGGACTTCTTAAAGAGTGGCGTTATCTGTGACATTCCGCAGCAGGTGATACATAAGCTTTCTATGGAGGAGCGTCTGATACTGGCGCGGAGCCTCAGAAGTGCGGTGGCAGATGACAGTATCACAGGCCGTATCATCAATGACGAGCAGTTGGTTCTGCCCCGGTATTTAAGCTTCTGCGTAAACGCCAAGAACAGACTGGATATTTTTACCTTGCAGCGAAGCGAAAATGATAAACAGTTCTATAATATCCACATCGATGAGCCGTTTCTGGGCCGGAAATTCATGGATTTTGTGCTGTTTCTGCCCAAGAGTGAATATGTGCTGAGCAAAGAAGAAACACTGAATATCATAGACAAGCTGCTGGAAGAAGCAGAGAACTGAAAAACGGCGTCCGGGAAGCTGAGAAAACTTATCCGGACGCCGTTTTAACGCTTTTCCGGAGCTGTCTGTAAATTGACAAGGGATCACTCCTGTGATACACTAAAATCAATTGTACCAGTGCCTGACAGGGTGGCCGGACGGAATGGCTGAGGTGAAAATCATTGGATAAATATGAATTTCAGATAAAGACAGAGCAGATGGAAAAGCTGCTGGATAAAAAGGATTATGAAACGGCGGCGAAGATTGCGGATTCGATCGACTGGCGGAAAGTTCACAACGTGGGTCTTCTGATGGAGGTGGCGGAAGCCTACGAGGGATGTGAACGTTTTGAGGACTGCTATGAGATTTTGAATATTGCTTATGACTGCGCACCCATTGGCCGTATGATTGTATACAAGATGGCGGAGGTCGCGGTCAGGATGGAAGATTACAATGAGGCGGTGGAGCTTTACAAGGAGTTCGTGAAGATTGCGCCCCATGATCTGGGCCGATATGTGCTGAAGTATAAGATTTACAAGGGCAGAGGCGCGGCGCTGGAGGATCAGATCGCGATTCTGGAGGAGTATAAGAGCCGGGAATATCAGGAGCAGTGGGCTTACGAGCTGGCGGAGCTTTATTATCAGGACGGGCAGCTTTCCAAGTGTGTGGAGGAGTGCGACGACCTGATTCTGTGGTTCAGCGAGGGCGAGTATGTGCGCAAGGCCATGGAGCTGAAGAGGAAGATTCAGCCGCTGACCGCTTCCCAGGAGGAAAAGTACCGCCAGATGGTGGGCGAGGAGCGCGCCCGGTCCATCGAGATCAAGACGGTCAATATGGAGGACAAGTTCAATACCGTGAACCTGCAGGCGACGCTGGCAGCAGGCGTGCAGGATTATATCGAGGAAGAGAAGCATCAGGAGGAGCAAGCGGAGGAGCTGACGCCGGAGGAGCCGAAAGCGGAAGCACCGCAGGCAGACGCGGTTCCGGAAGAAGCTCCGGAGGTGAGGGAGGCACAGCAGTTTGAGGATCTGGATCCGGATAAGCTTCTGCGGGAGAAGAAAGAGCCTTCAGAGCCTTCAGAGCCTGTCAGGCCTTCGGGATTTCTGGGACAGACGGATACCGGACAGATTACCTTCGATCCGGATGAAAGCGTTGTAGAAAAGCAGATTACTGGTCAGATGAGCATCAAGGATGTGCTGAACACCTGGGAGGAGAAGAAACGTGAGACCGAGGCAGCCATCGCCGAGGCAGCGAAGCGTGATGAAGCACGGAAAAAAGAGCGGGAGCGCCTGCGTGCCACCGGACAGCTTCCGGATTTGAATATCGAAGTAAAGCAGACGGTGCCGGAAGAGGTACTACGTCTGATTGAGGAGATCGAGGGGCGGTATCCCTATAAGGTGCATGTGGATCCCATTGAGCGGAGCGCCGCGCTGCGGCAGACTGTGCCGGAAGCAAAGGCAGCAGCGGAGCCAAAGCCGGAAGTAACCGTTGTGGAGAAAGCTGAGCCGGAGAAACCGGTGGAAACGGAAAAAGAGCCGCAGGAGATTCTGGAGATTCTGGAGGCACCGTCAGAAGCTGAAACTGAGGAGAAATCCGAGGGATCTGTCGAGACAGTGAAAGAGCCGCAGGAGATCCTGGAGATTCTGGAAGCGCCGTCAGAGGCGGATACAAAAAATGAGCAGACGAGAACAATAGCAGAAGCCCCCATGACTGAAACAGAGGAGACAGAGCCGGAGGAGCAGCCGCAGACGGAAGAGGAGACAGAAACTCCGACAGCAGAAGCAGAGCCGGAGCCGCAGACCGAAGAGCCGGAACCGGTAGAAGCTGAGTCCGTCTCCCCCATGCTGGACGACCTGGAAAAGGATCTGGAAGAGACCGTAGCGACCCTGCCTTCCGGCCAGCTTTCCGAGGAGCAGAAGAAGCTGTTTGCGTATTTCACATCCGTGCGTGGCATGAACCAGCAGCTGGCGGCGCTTCTGGAAGAAGATCGCATGCGCAAGGAGCGCCGGGAGGATTCCCTTCTGGGCAATATCGTTATTACCGGTGAGAGTGGTAACGGCAAGACCACGTTGGCAGCCGATATCGTAAAGGCCCTGCAGAAGCAGCGCCGCATTAAGGGCGCGAAGATGGCCAAGGTTCCGGCTGACAATCTGAACGGCAAGAATGTATCCGGCGTCATCCAGAAGCTGGGCGGCGGAGCATTGCTGATCGAAAAGGCAGGCGCGCTGAGGACCGAGACAGCCGTACAGCTGTCCCATGCCATGACCCGCAGGACCGGCGGCCTTCTGGTTATTCTGGAGGATGAAAAGGATGAGATCCGTAAGCTGTTCATCCGCTGCGAGAGCCTGGGAGCAAAGTTTACCCGGACCATTGATATTCCGGTGTTTACCAACAAGGAGCTGGTAGCCTTCGGCGAGTCCTACGCGCTGGAGCAGGAATGCGTTCTGGACGAGATGGCCGTGCTGGCCCTCTACAACCGGATTGGCAACAATCAGACCAGCGATCATCTGGTGAATGTGGCCGAGGTCAAGGAGATGGTAGACGAGGCCATCGACCGGGGCGGTAAGAAAGGACTTTTTGGCAAGGTGAAGAAGAGCAGACTGGATGAGTTTGGTCATACCATTTTGCTGGAAAAGGATTTTGAGATTTAAGATGAGACATACAAATGATTTGGGAAAGGATCCGATATTCCCGCTGGTGCTGCGGCTTGCGATTCCCACCATGCTGGCACAGTTTGTAAGCGTCCTGTATTCCATCGTGGATCGAATGTACATCGGCGCAGGCGTGGGAAGTCTGGCATTGGCCGGAGTGGGCGTTTGCGCGCCGATTGTTACGCTTCTTTCCTCCTTCGCGTCCCTGATCGGCCTGGGCGGTTCACCGATTATGGCCATGCGGATGGGAGCGGGGGATAAGCGGGAGGCCCAGAAGATTCTGAATAACAGCTTTTTTATGCTGCTGGTGACGTCAGTGCTTCTGACCTTTGGTTTTCTGGCCCTAAAAGAAAAATTTCTGATGTGGTTTGGCGCGAGTCAGGCCACATTTCCTTATGCGAACACCTATGTGACCATCTATACGTTGGGAACCGTATTTGCGTTGTTATCCACGGGCATGAACAGCTTTCTGATTGCCCAGGGCTTTTCCGGCCTGGGTATGGTGACCGTCATGCTGGGAGCCGTGCTCAATATTGTTCTGGATCCGGTCTTTATCTTCGGCTTTCATATGGGAGTGGCCGGCGCGGCTGTTGCGACAGTTTTGTCCCAGCTTGCTTCCGCCGTCTTTGTGCTGGTGAGCCTGCGGGGAAAAAGAATGCCCATAAGACTTGGCTGGGGCGGCTTTGCCAAACAGACGATGCGGAAAATCATAAGCTTCGGATTTTCTCCGTTTTTGATTATCGCCAGCGACAGTATCCTGCTGATTGTGCTGAACACAGTGCTGCAGCGCTATGGAGGTCCGGGCGAGGGGGATATTCTGGTCACCTGCGCCACCATCGTGCAGAGTTATCTATTGTTGATTACTATGCCCATGAGCGGCATTACCCTGGGCAGTCAGCCGGTGGTCAGCTTTAATTATGGCAGGGGGGATGCGGGGCGGATTCGAAAAGCCATTTGGTGCATCACCGGACTCTGCGTGCTCTTCTGCAGCCTGATGATGGTGTTTACTTACACCCTGTCGCCCTTTTATGTGGGAATGTTTACGAAGGACGCGGCGATCCGCCTGCGCTCCGTGCGTTATATCAAGATATTTACAGCTATGATTGTGCCCCTGGCGGTACAGTATCCGCTGGTGGACGAGACGACGGCTCTCGGTCATGTAAGGCGGGCGCTGTTCTGCTCAGCCTTCCGGAAGCTGATTTATTTTTCCGGACTGCTTTTACTTCCCAGGCTGGTATCCGCAGAGGCGGCCTTTTTCTCAGAGCCCATTGCGGATATTCTGGCCGCCACCATGACGACGGTTCTGTTTTTAAAAACCTTCCCGGGGATTGTGCGGGAAACAGAAATGAGACCTGAATTTAAAGAATAGAGTGTTCATACAGTGGTCAATAGCGTAAAGAACAGATGAATAATGTGCAAAAAAAGTCTGATGTGTGGAAAACAGGTTACACATCGGATTTTTTTTGTGTAATTTTTTATACTTATCTTACCGAACAGGAAATATCAGAAAATGATTTAACAAAAGAAAGAGGAGGTTCATATGTACAATTTTGACGTGGAAGATTATATGCTGCAGGGGCGGAAGGCTGTGGCTAGCAGAAATGACTGTGAGATAATGGCAGAAACATTACATAAGAGAGGTTATTCCAACATTGTATTGATGGGTGTGGGAGGCACAACTGCAAAATTTATGTCTCTTCAGAAGATGATAGATGACTATTCAGATGTGGAAACCCTGATTGTGCCTGCAGGTGAGATACTGGCATCAGGAGGAAGCCGAAGACTGACAAAGAATTCTTTGGTTATAACCGGAAGCAAATCCGGAGATACAAAAGAAGTGGTAGAAGCCGTTAAAAAGCTGAAGGAGGCAGGAATTGAGACCTGTTCTATTACAGGAAACGCAGATACGCCGCTTGCGCAGGTATCCACTTATAATGTGTACTGTGACGCGAAAAATCTCGTAAATATGTATCTGCCGTTTTACTATTTCCTGTTTAAATTGTTGGAACTGAGAGGAGATTTTCCGGACTATCAGGAGTTTGCAGATGAGATTGACACGAATCTACACAGATTCCTGGTAAAAACAGCAGAGGAGTTTGATCCGAGAGCAAAGGAATGGGCGCATAGATATCATAAGGAACCGTATCAGGTCTGGGTAGGATCTGGAGAGGTCTGGGGAGATGTGTATATGTTTACCATGTGCGTACTGGAAGAAATGCAGTGGATTCCGACAAAGTGTGTGACATCTCCGGAATTTTTCCATGGCACACTGGAACTTTATGATGAGGATACCCTGTTTGTGTTGGTAAAGGGGACAGGCAAGTACAGAATGCTGGATGAAAGGGTGGAAAAATTTCTGAAGAAAGTAGAAGGCAAGCATATCGTTTTGGATCTTGCAGATTTCAGTTTAAAGGAAAGTGGAATAAAAGAAAAATATTCCCCGCTGGTAGACGCACTCATTATGGAAACAGTGACCACAAACAGACTGGCTGCCTGGATGGAATATTATACCGGACATAATGCAAACTTCCGCAGATATTATAGGCAGTTTGAATACTAAAAAAAGTATGTTATATTTTTCATAGAAATCCGGTAGATAATGGTAATGCTTGAAAAAGGGAGAACGCTATGGAAAATAAAACAAGAGAATTGCTGATCGAAGAGATTCGGTCAGCAACTCTCGAATATTTAAAGCATGGGGAAAAAACGGCAACTGCAGAAATTATAGGAAAAAAGCTAAATGTATCCAGATCTGTCATTTCTAAATATTTAAATGAAATGTCGAAAAACGGTCAATTGATTAAGGTGTTGAGTCGACCGGTGTTATTTCTGGAGAAACAGGCAATAAATCTGGAGATAGGCGTGCCACTTGTACAGGAAGAGTTTTTAAGTGTGGCGGAACTGGATGCATGCCTTGCAAAATGCAGGAAAAATGGTAAAGATTTTGACAATGTAATAGGAAATGATGGTTCTTTGAAAGAAGTGATCCGGAGACTGAAGGCAGCAGTAAAATATCCAGCGGTTAATGGACTGGCAGTGTTTATACAGGGAAGAGAAGGAAGCGGAAAGAGCTTTCTTATTACATGTCTGGGAGAATATCTTCAAGAGAAAGTACAATTTATTCATTGTATGCATAAGAAAGAAGAGATGCATGAGATACTTTTCGGAAATGAAAGAGAGACAGGCTGTCTGCAAAATCTGGACCGGGAAATTTTAGTTCTGTGCGATGCGGAATATCTTCCTGTAGAAGAGCAGGATGAAATAGCTATTTTTCTGGAAAATGATTACCAGTTTCGAAAAAACGGAAAATTGTATAAAAGCGACGTAAGATTATTATTTTCCACGTCTTCTGTTTCTGAAAAAGAATTTACGGATCGTTTCTTGAACGCAATCCCTATGCGAATTGACGTACCAGAGCTTTCAGAGAGACCATTAAAGGAAAAGGAACAGCTGGTACAATTCTTTTTCCGACGGGAGGAAATAAAGCTTCAAAGAGAAATTTGCCTTTCCAATCTGGTATATCATGTGTTACTGAAACATGAATACATACAGAATATTAATGGATTGCGGGATACGATCCAGACCGTTTGCGCAACTGCGAATGTAGACAGGGAAAACAGCAAAGACATAGTATCTATATACACAAAACATTTGCCTGAGGCACTGCTCTCGGAGATTCAGAATACAGTCTATGAAGAGAAAAAAATACTTTCCCTGAAGGAATTCAGTCAAAACTCTCAAAAGGACGTGGTAATAGAAGCATATGAAGCGATTCGGGAAAGCTTCAAACAGATGAAACAAAGAGAAGTTTCAGTCGATGATTTTCTGAAATACGCATTAAAAGCAATGAATCAGTGTAGCGATCATATTATTTTTGAAAAACGTCCGGATAACAAAAGAAGGGATTCAGTACGTCAGATAGTTCGAAATATAGCGGCTGTTATCCAGGATAAATTGAATGTGGTTATTCAGGGAAGTTGTATAGAGGTGTTGGCTGCACTGGCTTATAAAAAAATGTATCTGGATACCAATCAACAGAAATGGGAAGAGGAGAACAATCAGGATATAGAAGAAATTCTGGATTTCCTTCGAGACGAATTTCCAGAGGAAACACGAATTTCGGAACGGTTGATGGAATTGTTGGATAAGGTTCTGGATTTGAATGAATGCGGCATGGATACCATTTTTCTCGTTCTGAATCTGTATTTTTATAAGCCTGGAGAGTATAGAAAAAAGACAATGGGGCTGATTGTAGCACATGGCTACGCAACAGCCAGTTCAATAGCAGACTGTGTGAATCGATTGTTGGAATCTTATGTGTTTGATGCCATCGACATGCCGCTTGATGTAGAAGCATGTGAAATTGCAGGGCATGTGCAAAAGTATATTCGTGAATACGCAATGGCTGATAATCTGATACTCCTGGTCGACATGGGCTCCCTGGAGGAGATGGTCAAGGAACTTCAGTTTCAGGGAACGATGCAACTTGGAATTGTGAACAATGTGTCGACCCGCACAGCTTTGGATATTGGCAACAGGATAGTATGCTATGAAAATATGGAGGAGATTTTGAAAGAATCCTGTAAAAACAGCAGCTGTACGTATAGAATTCTTGTGGGTCAGAAAAAAAAGGACGCAATTCTATTTACCACAGAGGCGGGAGAACATGCGACAGAACGTGTGCTTCGTTTGTTTGAAAAAAGTATTCCGAAAAGAATAGATGTAAAGCTGATTGCCTGTGATAAAGATGTGATACTACTTGAAAAAGATAGAAATCCGATTTTACAGGAATATAATCCGTTGTTTATTGTTAGCACGATGGAAAATCAGGGCGCAGAGGTTCCACAGGTTCTGCTGGAGGACGTAGTTGCATTTCAGGATTTTGATATGTTAAAACAAATTTTGCGGCGATACTTCAATGAGAAAGAACTGGAAGTTTTTAATCAGAATTTACTCACTAATTTTTCACTGGAGAATGTGATTGAAAATATCACCATATTGAATCCCAATGTACTGATGGACTTTATTAAACAGGCTATACGAAATCTGGAGTATCAGTATCATTTGAACTTGAATGGAAAGACACAGGTTGCGCTCTATATTCATACCTGTTGTATGGTGGAGCGGTTGGTTACAAAAGTTTATTGCGATACGCATTTTGGACTGGAAAACTTTATTGAGAAGCAAAAGGAGTTCATACGGATATTTAAGAACAGTTTCCGGGAAGTAGAGGAACATTATCATATAGAAATACCAGTGGGTGAAATCGCTTATATCTATGATTATATTCAAAATGGGAATCGGAAAGGGACGAAAAATGAATAAAACAATGGAAGAATATATTCAGGAAGCCCCGGATAGCATTCGTGACAATATAGAACGAAGAAGCTTTCTTACCAGTGGACTTTCTGAAAAAATAGCAGAGAGCGGATGTCATGAAATCTGTATGGTAGCTTCCGGGTCTTCCTACAATGCAGCCCTGTGTGCCCTGGAAGGAATGAAAGCCATGAGTGGGATGAAAATTCGCATCATTACTCCATTTTACTTTCTGGAATATGAAGAAAGCAACACAGAGACTTGTTATCTTTTGATATCACAGAGTGGTTACAGCACAAACATTCTGAAAGCGCTGGACGATGCTGAAAGACGACAGATTTGTTGGTATGGGATTACAGGTCATACAGAATCCGATATGGGACTTTATAGAGAGAAAATATATGATTACGGACTGGGGGAAGAGACGGTTGGCTATGTGACAAAAGGAGTTGTTCTTCTGAGCTTATTTTTATTTCTTCTGGCGATTCAACTGGGAGAGCGGAAAAAGAATTTAAGTAAAACTGCAGAAGAGTGGTACAGGCATCTGTCTCTGTGTGCCAGGTATTCCGAGAAAATGTTTTCCTATACAAAAGATTTGTATGAAAAGCACAGAAAAGAATTTCTATCCATGCAGACTGTTATTTTATGTGGAGGAGGAGCAGCATGGGGAACGGTATGCGAAGGAGCTTTAAAATTAAGTGAGACGCTCAGAATCCCCTGTATTTGCTGTGATCCGGAAGAATTTTTGCATGGACCGTATTATCAGATAACCCCTAATTATACAATTTTTCTGGTGGGAGATAAAAAATCGGGGTTTGAAAGGATGCGCGCGATAGCAAATGGATGTCGAGAGGTAACGGAGCATGTATTTACGGTCGGGTTTGAGGAAAAGGAGGCAGAGTTTTGTAAAGAAGAGATAGCATGGCAAATAAAGCCACTATACCAATTGGTTTTCTTTCAGGAAATTGCGTATCTGGCCAGTGAAGAACTTGACAGTAAAAGATTACATCCATTGGCAAAGGGAATGAAAAAATGGGTTCAGGCAAAATCGGAAAATTATAAAAGAGGCAGGTAAGAACATGAGTAAGATCATACTGGCAAGTCATGGAAAACTGGCAATGGGAATGTACGATGCAGTAAAACTTATTTTGGGTGAGCAGCAGGATGTAAAAATTGTGAGTGCTTACGTCGGTCCAGAATCGTTAGAGGAAACAATTACAGAAGCTTTACCGGGGAATCCGAATGAGGAGGTGCTGGTAGTGACGGACGTATTTGGAGGAAGTGTGAATAACGCATTTTTGGTGAAACTAAATGATTATCCAAAGATGCATTTAATGACGGGCATGAATTTAGGCATGCTTCTGGAATGTTTCAGCAGGAGAGACAATGAAAAGCTGGAAGAAACAGTGCAGTTTATTTTAAAGGCGGGAATGGAGGGATGTGTATACTGTAATACGCTTATGACAGAGAATACAGAAAACAACTTTGATTTTTAGTAGGAAGAAGGTGAAAAAATGGAGAAATTTTTCAGAGTGGATTTTCGGCTGCTGCATGGTCAGGTAGGCATGACATGGATTCCATATCTGGGGGCAGATTGTTTGTTGATTGCGAACGACCATATTATGGATAACACTTTACTGCTCACATCTATAAGAATGGCAAAACCAAGCGGTGTAAAGCTCGTGATTAAGACTATAGAGGACAGTATCGCAGCCCTGAATTCTGGCGTAACGGATAAATATAATCTGATGATTGTGGTAGACAGTATAGAAGATGCATATCGGTTATTGAAAAAGACAGGGTTCAAACAGCTGAATATTGGAGCAACGCGCTTTGCAGTTGGGAAAAAACAAGTTCTGGATGGAGTTTATCTGGATGAGCAGGACATGGGTAGAGTACGTGAACTGGCGCAGGATGGAGTACATATGGAAGTGCAGATGATTCCGTCCAAGCCAAAGACAGATATTATGACACTTATTTAATTGGAGATAGAAAGAATAGGAGGGGTACAATGCTTGTTGAAGCGTTAATCGTAACATTCGTTTATATATTGGGAAGGTGTGAGTGGTTTTTAGGATCTTCGAATATTCGCCGCCCGATCGTATTGGGAACTATTCTGGGGATTTTGCTGGGTCAGCCAGCACAGGGAGCGATTATGGGAGCTACATTGGAACTTGCGTTTATCGGAGCGGTTTCCATTGGAGCAAGTATGCCGCCGGAAATGATTTCTGGAACCGTGTTGGGAGTCGGATTTGCGATTGTAACCGGAGGAGGCACGGAGACAGCTCTGGCCTTGGGAATTCCGATTGCATCCTTGTTACTGGTTGTCAATACTGTATTGAATCAGCCGATTCTGATTTTAATGTGCCATCGCTGTGATCATTACGCAGAACTGGGAGATACCAGAGGATTTGAGCGGACAGTACTGGCATCTGGCTTTATACCGACGATTATTATGGCACCGATTATATTTTGTGCGTTCTATTTTGGAACAGATGCAGTGACATCTGCACTTAATGTCGTTCCGGACTTTGTACGGAGTGGAATCAGTGTTGCGTGTGGAATGATTCCTGCGATAGGTTTTGCTATGCTGGCGCAGATGGTATGGGGAAAGAAAGTAGCGCCGTTTTTCTTCCTGGGATATTTTCTGGTGGCATATCTGGAAATTTCCACAACGGGAATTACGATTTTTGCAGTCATTATTGCAGCTCTGATTATGTTACTTGGAAATCATGGCAATCTGCAATTGGCAGCGAATGCAAAGGAGGAGGTAGATGATAATGAGTTCTGAGAAGAATCGTATTACAAAGGCTGATTTAAAGAAAATATTCTGGCGTTCCGTTCCGACAGAACACTCATGGAATTATGAAAGACAGAGTAACTGCTCATATTGTTTTGCATTGCTTCCAATTTTGAAGAAGCTGTATCCGGACAAAAAAGATTTAAGCGAAAGTATGAAACGGCATATGGAGTTTTTTAATACTACGCCTTATGTGGTAACATTTCCGTTGGCAATCAGTGCGGCTATGGAGGAGAAACGTGCAGAGAATCCGGATAATTTTGATACGGCTAGCATTGTAAATGTGAAAACAGCTTTAATGGGACCAATGGCAGCTATCGGCGATACGCTGTTTCACGGAACGTTACGTATTGTGGCAACCGGTATAGGAACAACACTGGCGCTTCAGGGAAATCCATTGGGAGCATTACTGTTTCTGCTGATATTTAACATACCGGCATGGGCTATTCGTTATATTATGACATTTAAAGGATACGAGATAGGAACGGGCTTCCTAGAAAAAGTTCAAAAATCCGGTATTATGGAAACTTTTACATTTCTGGCCAGTATTATTGGTTTGATGGTAACTGGAGCAATGTCTGCGGGAAGTATAGGTTTGGCTTTAAATATTAATTTTGGAACCGGGGACGCGGTGACATCTGTTCAGTCATTGATTGACGGTATTGTTCCAAGATTACTGCCTCTTGTACTGTTTGGAATTGTGTGGAAATTGCTTAAGAAAAAGAAAGTGAGTCCGTTGGTGATGATGCTGGCGATGATTGTAATTGGAATTATCGGAGCGTATTTTAACATTTGGGGCTAGAGAGAAACACGTCCGGCTGACAGAATTGATGTCAACCGGACGTGTTTTTTGAATATGATTTTCAAACTTCAATCAGGCAATGATCTCCAGCTCCACCTGGGGCAGAAGTTCCTTCACGTCGGCCTCCCGGGCCAGCAGGGTGCCTTCCTGGCGGACGGAACCGGCGGCGCAGGCCATGGCGTAGCGGAGCATATCGGCGGTGTCCAGGCGCTTCCGGAGGGCATAACACATACCGGCCACCATGGAGTCGCCTGCGCCGGTCAGGCCCTTGGCTTCCACCGGAACAGCTCTGGCACGGTACGTGTGTTCCTTATCTAATAATAACGCGCCGTCAGCACCCATGGAAATGCAGACATAGGGGATGCCGTCGTTTACGATCTGGCGGGCGACCTCGAGGGGCCCCTTGCCGGATTTCAGTTCGCTCTTGAAGGCCTGCTCAAATTCCTTACTGTTGGGCTTAATCAGGAAGGGCTTTTCTTCCAGTCCCAGCCGGAACGGTTCACCGGTGGTGTCCAGCACAGTCTTGACATCTTTTTTGTGGGCCAGGTGGATGAGGCGCTGATAGATATTGGCGGGGACGCCGGGCGGCACGCTGCCGCTTAACACCAGAATATGTGTGTGATCCAGTCGCACATCAATTTCGTCCACCAGCTTTTCGATGGCAGCGAAGGAGACGTTAGGTCCGGCCTCATTGACCTCAGTCATGATGTGGTTGGACTGGTCAAAAAGCTTGATATTCGTTCGGATAGCGCCCTCTGAACGGACAAAATAGTATTGCAGGCCCCGGGCTGTCATGGCATGTTCCAGAGTATTGCCGCTTTCACGGAAGTTCAGTCCCATGCACATAGTTTCTTCTTTCAGGTTATTCAGCACGGTGCTCACATTCAGTCCTTTTCCGGACAGGTCTACGCGGGTATTCTTCACCCGGTTGTAAGCGCCGATTTCCAGATTATCCAGATAAATGGTTTTGTCGATGCAGGGATTCAAAGTTACAGATAATACCATAAATAAATACCTAACTATCCTTTCTTACAGATGATTCACGTCTCTCCCTCTGTCTTTCATTATAGAAAATACAGAAAAGAAAGTCAATGTTGATGGAAAATTCTGAAATATAAAAAAGAAAGGAAAAGATTGGCGGAAACCTTGACGCTTTATACCGCTCGGTATATAATGGAAATAGAAACAGAACCGGCGGAAATTCTGGTATCTCGGAAGAGCTTGGAAAGGGGATTCTTACCGGAGGGACACACATATGGACAACAGGGAAACCATTCTTGAGACAGCGCTGGATTTATTTTATACCAGGGGCTACGACGCAGTGGGCGTCCAGGAGATCGCGGAGCGATCCGGCGTGACGAAGCCGACGCTGTACTATTATTTTAAAAGTAAATACGGTCTTCTGGAACAGCTGCTGACGAGCCGGAGCGAGGCCTTCGCGGCGGAGCTTCGTGAGGCGTGCGCTTACCGCGGCGACCTGAAGAATACCCTGTGCGCGGCGGCCCGGACAGCGGCGGCCTTTGTGGCGCGGGAACCGAAGTTTTCGGCGCTTTTCGTGGCGCTCTACCATTCGGCAAAGGGAAATGACGCTTATAAGGCCGTGCGCCCCCTGGTGTTCCGCCTGCAGCGGCAGATCGAAGAGATTTTCATCGACGCCTCAGCGGACTTGGGCAATATGCACGGGCGGCAGCGGCAGTTTTCCCTCGGCTTCATCGGCCTGGTTCTGTATTACATCGTCATGAAGCAGGAGACCAGTAAGCGTGAAGACGTACAGATCACCGAGGCGGAGATTGAGGCGCTGGTGCACCAGTTCATGCATGGTATTTATTCGTAATGGATTCAGAAAAAAGAGACTTACAAGGGGAGGACAAAAAAGATGGCCAAATGGTATGAAGAAGCCATTTTTTATCATATTTATCCGCTGGGACTTCTGGGCGCGCCCAAGACCCACACGGAGGACGGCGTGACCCACCGGCTACGGGAGCTGGACGACTGGGTGCGGCACATGAAGGAATGTGGATTCACGGCGACCTATATCGGACCGCTGTTTGAATCCACCAGCCACGGTTACGATACCAGGGATTATAAGCAGGTGGACAGCCGCCTGGGCGACAATGAGGATTTTAAGCATTTCGTAAAGCTTTGCCATGAAAATGGCATCCGGGTGGTGGTAGACGGCGTCTTTAATCACACCGGCCGCGAATTTTTCGCATTCCGGGATATTCAGAAAAACCGGGAGAATTCCCCGTACCGTTGCTGGTATCAGGACGTGAGCTTCGAGGGCAATACCCATTACAACGACGGTTTTTACTACAAGGCATGGCACAACTGCTTCGAACTGGCGAACCTGAATCTCTGGGATCGGGGCGTGAAGGATTACCTTCTGGATGTGGTGCGGTTCTGGATTGACGAATTCGATATCGACGGTATCCGCCTGGACTGTGCAGACTGCCTGCAGTTTGATTTCATGAAGGAGCTGCGTTGGGTGACCGGTCAGAAAAAGGAGGATTTCTGGCTCATGGGCGAGGTGATTCACGGAGATTACGCCCGGTGGGTCAACGATGAGACGCTTCATTCGGTGACCAATTATGAGCTGTGGAAGGGTCTGTATTCCGGCCACAATGATCATAATTATTTCGAAATCGCCCATACCATAAGACGGCAGTTCGACGCGAACGGCGGCATTTACAAGGGATGCAGACTCTATTCCTTTGTAGAGAACCACGACGTAGATCGTATCGTCAATAAGTTAAAGGAAAAGAGCTTTTTACAGTCAGTATACACGTTACTGTACACACTGCCCGGTATCCCATCCGTCTACTACGGCGGCGAGTGGGGCGTGGAAGGCCGAAAAGAGGGAGCCTGCGACGATGGTCTGCGGCCCCACCTGGTACTCTCTGAGATGGAGGCCAATCCGCCGATTCCGGAGCTAAAAGGATTGTTATGCAAACTGGGTGCCATCCGTCAGGCGAATCCGGCACTGACCGACGGCGTGTATCGGGAGCTGCTTCTGACGAACAGGCAGTACGCATTTGCCAGAATCCTGGGAAATGAGGCTGTAATCACAGCAGTGAACAACGATGCGAACCCGGTCCACATGGAAATCAACTGCCCGGTGTCCGCATCAGGCGCACAGGAAGCGCTGACCGGTACGGGCGCAGAGCTCCGGGACGGCAGGATTATCTGGGAAATGCCCGCGTATGGTAGTGCAATATTTGTAATTTGTTAAATCAGCCTGAAGCATTTACTGCTGAAGGCGTGAGAAAGTGATTCCGGTATTTATAGTTAAATAGGGGTGAGATTATGAAGGGTAAGAGAACACGGGCGGACGCCAAGGTAAGAGAGGCAGAAAAGGCGGCGAAGAGAGCCGCACAGGGAAATAAACCGAAGAAAATAGCTGCAGTAAAGGCAACAGAAACCGGGACAGCAACGGCACAGAAGCCGGAGGTATCCTGCTTCATCAGCGATTTTGACCAGTATCTGTTCGGACAGGGCAATCACTACGATATCTTTCGGAAGCTGGGTGCGCACCTGACCGAATATGAAGGACAGAAAGGAGTGCATTTCGCAGTCTGGGCGCCCCATGCGGTGGCAGTACACGTCATCGGCGAATTCAACAGTTGGAATGAGACAAGCCATCCCATGAGCCGGCTGGATCCATTAGGAATCTGGGAGGTGTTCGTGCCGGGCGTACAGCTTGGCTGCCTCTATAAATATCTGATTGAGGCGCAGGATCACAGTCTGCTTTACAAGGCGGATCCGTACGCAACCGAGGCGGAGATGCGTCCGGGAACCGCGTCCAAAGTATCCGATATCTCCGGTTTCCGTTGGTCGGACAAGGACTGGATGGAGAAGCGGAAAAAGAAGGATCCGAAGGAAGAGCCCATGGCCATCTATGAGGTGCATCCGGGTTCTTGGAAGAAGCATCCCCATGGTCCCGATGAGGACGGGTATTATAATTACCGGGAGCTGGCCCATGAGCTGGCAGATTATGTGCTGGAGATGGGGTACACCCATGTGGAGCTGATGGGCATCGCGGAGCATCCCTTCGACGGCTCCTGGGGCTATCAGGTGACCGGCTACTATGCGCCCACCTCCCGCCACGGCAGCCCGAAGGATTTTATGTATCTGATCAATTACCTGCATCAGAAGAAGATTGGCGTCATCCTGGATTGGGTTCCGGCCCATTTTCCCAAGGACGCCCATGGTCTGGCGGACTTCGACGGCCAGCCGTTGTATGAGTATCCGGATCCCAGAAAGGGCGAGCATCCCGACTGGGGCACCAAGGTATTTAACTACGAGATGAACGAAGTGAAGAACTTCCTGATTGCCAATGCCCTGTACTGGGTCGAGGAGTTCCATGTGGATGGACTGCGCGTGGACGCGGTGGCTTCCATGCTGTACCTGGATTACGGCAGAGAGTCCGGCCAGTGGATTCCGAATAAGTTCGGCGGCAATAAGAACCTGGAGGCCATCGAGTTCTTCAAGCATCTGAATTCCGTGCTGCTGGGCCGCAATCCGGGTGTGGTGACCATTGCTGAGGAATCTACCGCATGGCCCATGGTGACGGGCAGCCCCGAGGAAGATGGCCTGGGCTTCTCCTTCAAATGGAATATGGGCTGGATGAACGATTTCCTGGAATATATGAAGCTCGACCCCTATTTCCGGAAGGGCGCGCATAATCTGATGACCTTCGCCATGACCTATGCCTACAGCGAGAATTATATTCTGGTGCTGTCCCATGACGAGGTGGTGCATCTGAAGCGCTCCATGATCAATAAGATGCCGGGCGAGTACGAGGAAAAATTCGCGAACCTGAAGGCGGCTTACGCGTTCATGCTGGGCCACCCGGGCAAGAAGCTGCTGTTCATGGGGCAGGAGTTTGCACAGCTTCAGGAGTGGAGCGAGGCCAGGGAGCTTGACTGGTATCTGCTGGAGCAGGACCAGCACCGGGAGCTTCAGGCCTTTGTGAAGGCGCTGCTGCATCTCTACCAGAAGCATCCGGCTCTCTACGAGCTGGATACCCATCCTGAGGGCTTTCAGTGGATCAATGCCAACGACGGCTACCGCAGTATCTTCTCCTTCATGCGCTTCGACAAGGCGCGGAAGAAGAACCTGCTCTTTGTCTGCAACTTCACGCCGGTGGAGCGCCCTGATTACCGGGTGGGCGTACCGAAGAAGAAGCAGTACAAGCTGGTTCTGGACAGCGACGCGGCAGAGTTTGGCGGCAGCGGCGTAGAGAAGCCGACCGTCTACAAGGCCGAGGCCGGCGAGTGTGACGGCCAGCCCTATTCGATTGCTTATCCGCTTCCGGGGTATGGAGTGGCTGTGTTTGAGTTTTAGAGAATAAAGGATAAGAGTATAAAATAACCAGGTCGTTTTGCAATATCATTTCTGATAAAGAAAGATATTTGTAAAACGGCCTGGTTTCTGTTTATTTGGTCAGGGTGTATCGTCTGCCTGCGGAGCGGCCGCCTTCTCCAGCGCCCGCTCCACGGCTCCGAGGATTACCTGGGAGGTGTACTGGGTTTCTTCGGAGTAGTCCAGACCGTCCAGGGACTGGGTTTCACAAATCTGGTCCGCCAGGTTGTCGAGGGCGGGCTGCATCAGAGGGTACATGGTTTCGATGGTTTCGTCTAGGTTGTTGAAGGCGATGGCTTCGATGCGGGTCTCGCTTACGGTGACGGCTACGTCTACGGCGTTGCCTCCCAGGATGATGGACGAGGTGTAGACGCCGGGAGTGTATGCAGCGTCAGCGGTGGCGGTGTTCTTTTTATCCTTTGGAGCGAACATGTAGACCAGCAGCAGAATCAGAAGGATGCCCAGTGCTACGAAGATGCCGGTGTAGATGAGCTCCTTCATGCGGAGCACGACGATTTTGGTTTTTGAACTCATGGGAAGCCCTCCTGCGGGGGATTCGATTGTTATAGGATATGCGGGAGGGGAGGGAACTATGACGGACGGGGCGGGGCTTTGTAGTTATCTGTGTTCATCGTTTATCGGACACGGTGTGCCACCCACGGACGCGCAGGTGTCCCACAGCGTCCGCTAAAACGCTGTATACAATGATAACTACAAAGTCCCGCCCCTGGTTGTTGAGATACGTGGTGCTCTTCCCCTGCGGGAAAATCGCGGAAGTTTAGGACTGAGGATTGGAAAGCTTTTTCCAGTCGGTAAGGAAGGTGGCGGCGCCCTGGTCTGTCAGGGGATGGTGGAGGGATTTTTCGTAGAGGGCGTATGGGATGGCGGCGTAGTCGATGCCGGCCAGAGCCAGTTCTTCCAGTTGATGCAGGTTTTTGATGGATGCGGCGACTACGGAGAAGACCTGCTTTTTTTGATCGGCCATTTTCTGGATAGAGGTAATGAGCTTCAGGCCATCCAGTCCGTATTCGTCGGAGCGTCCTGCAAAGGGAAAGAGATAATCTGCACCGGCATTGATGGCGGCATTTGCCTGTGCCACGGTGAAGACGAGGGTGATAGCGGTGTGAATGCCGCGCTTGTGCAACTCCTTACAGAGAATAAGTGCGTTTTTGGAAAAGTTCAGTTTTATGATGATTTCCGGGCTGATTTCGGAAAGAAGCTGTGCCTGTGCTCTCATTTCTTCCAGAGCTCCTTCCATCACTTCTGCACTGAAGAAAGGGAGCTGAAGGGCAGCATATTTTTTTACAAACTCATAGAAATTCTGCTGATTTTTCAGGTACATGGATGGATTCGCGGTAACGCCGCAGGCGCCCATGTCCAGAGCTTCCTGTATCTGTTCGTCATTGGCTGTATCGATGATGTAACGCATGTCAGAGTCCTCCTGTTTTTTGATAGTTCCAGTATAATCAGAACAGAAAGAATGGTACAGCTTTGCTTATGTCATGTGCTTGCCACATCAATATGGAAAGAAGTAACAACAATGAGGGGGCTGTGCAGAATTGCTTTTTACAGTAAGAATTCCTATACTTTTCTTAGAAGAAGGAGGTATAAAATATGTTTGATTATTGTCAGCCTACAAGAATACATTTCGGAACAGGAAGACTGAAGGAATTGGGCACGATCTGCAGTCGTTATGGAAAACGCTGCCTACTGGTGACAACGCCGGATGCGCCGCTGCAGCCGCTTTATGACAGAGTGAAAGGGATCCTGAGTGAACAGGGGATAAAGGTGCTTCATTTTGATCAGGTTACACCGAATCCGTCGGTGGAGATGGTAGAGCAGGGCTTTGAACTGCTGAAAGCAAATGGAGCGGACTTTGTCCTGGGCGTCGGCGGAGGAAGCTCAATTGACACGGCGAAAACATTGGCTTTTACATATGGAAAAGAGCAGATTGACTGGGATGAGCTGTTTGAGAGGTTCAGTTCGCCCTTTGTGAATTATGAGAATTACTCAGAGACTGTGCTGCCGCTGATTACGGTACCGACCACATCGGGAACAGGATCCCAGGTGACACAGGCGGCTGTTATCACGCGCGGAAAGGATAAAATTACATTTTACCATCCGCAGAATTTTTCACGGGAATGCATTCTGGATCCGGAGCTGATGCTGACGCTGCCGAACAGAATTACTGCATCGACCGGCTTTGACGCATTTACCCATGCGTTTGAGAGCTATATTAATCCGAGAGCGTCCCGGTACAGTGAAATGGATTCGCTGGAAGCCATGAAGCTGGTGGTAGAGAATCTGCCGAAGGTATTGAAGGATCCGAAGAACATCGAATATAGAAGTAATATGTCGATGGCGGACACATTGGCAGGAAGAGCGCTGGCCAACTCCGGAGCGCAGGCGCCGCATCCGCTGTCTGAAATTATCGGAGGTATAACGCATCTGCCCCATGGCGAGGCCCTGGCGGTGGTATTTCCGGCGTTTGTGCGTTTTTCGACAGAAGCGAATCGTGAAAAGTATGGGCGTGTGGTGAAGCTTTTCTGCCCGCAGGCGGAGTCGGCAGATGAATTGTATAATCTGTTGGTAGCTTTTTTGAAAGAGATAGGCCTGTATCGGAAGTTGAAAGAGATGGGGATCAGTGAGCAGGAATTCGAGGAGGTGCTTGCTTCTCCCATTCTGGACTTTCTGCCTTTTGGAACCAGGGAAGAGCTTGAGAGGATTTTGAAGGAAGCCTATGAATAAGAGACTTATCTGTATTGATTTGGACGGTACTCTTATGAGTCAGGATGGACAGATTAGTCAGAGAAATCAGCAGGCATTGAAAAAATGCCTGCTGATGGGCGATATAGTCTATTTTGTGACCGGACGTCCGTACTGCTTTGCGAAATCTCTGGCTTTGACAGTTGATTCTGGAATCGGAGTGGTTGCAGGCAATGGCTCCTGTTATGAAAAAAATGGAAGCCTGGCCATTCACTCAATTCCGGAAAAGGCTGTGAGAAAATTTGTGGATTGTCTTGAAGAAGAACCGGTACATGCTTTTTTTAAAAGTCTGCATGAGTTTTACAGTCATGATTTATATGATGAAAGGTTTCTGTATGATCGGATGAACGGCTGGTTCTCGGATGAATGCCAGGTGCATTCGCATGTGGAAATGACGTTTGAGGAATTGCGGGAAAAAGCGGCAGATATTCATAAAATTCTGGTTTATGCGGAAAACAGAGAACGTCTGAAACAATTTGAAAAAGAGGCAGAAAAGATAGAGGAAATACATATCAGCCGATACAATGAGATCAGCTTTGATGTCACAGCAAAAGGTGTGGATAAAGGAAAAGCGATTCGTGATATCCGGGAGTGCAGAGAAATCCCCAGGGAAGCAGTGATAGCGATAGGTGATGCGTCCAACGATTTACCCATGTTCCGGGAGGCCGGGATCCGGATTGCCATGGGAAATGCGGAAAGCTCGATTCGGCAGTTATGTGACTGGACAACGGCAGTACAGGAAGAAGACGGAGTCGCTCTGGCACTTGAAAAATTATACAGAAAATAAAAACGGAAGAAATTCGCCTGAGAATTTCTTCCGTTTTTTTAGAGGGGGAAATTACTGTTCATTTTTCCCAGAGGTGATAAATTTTATAGTATGAATGATGATAAAGAGCGATAAAAGGCTGAAAACAGCAATCATAAAGTCTCCGGAAATGATACCGGACGCGACCACCACGCTTCCGTCAAGTGCGAACAGAATGGAAGAAAGCTTCAGAAACGGGAAAAAATGCTGAATCAACAGCGCTATCAAATCCGTTCCACCGGTTGCGCAGTTGTGATTCAGAGCGATACCGACGGAGCCTCCGACCAACAGTCCACCAATGACAGATGCCAGAAAGAGCATTACAAGGTGGGGAAGTCCGGACAGAAGTCCGGAAAAATCTATATAGGGGACAAATTTCATACAGACAGGTGCTGCGAAGGTGATGTAAAGGGTTTTGATGCCGAAGCTTTTTCCCAGCAGCAGGATGCCAAGTATCAGTAGAGGTACGGAAATACACAGTGACATAACGGAAACGGGTATTTTCGTAATAAAGGAGCATATGATGGACAGACCAGTGATTCCGCCGGGAGCCAGTCCGGTGGACTGGAATACCCAGTTGACAGCGAATGCGGTCAGAAGCGCGGAAATGGTAATGCTGATATAATCCCATATGAGTTCCCCTGTTTTACTTTTCGTATTCATCTATTCCAGTCCATACTTTGCTGCGGATTCGTCGATGGCTTTTCTACATTTCGCGTAAGCGGCAGCCATACCATCCGGATCCTTAAAGAGTGCGGAGGAGAGTACGATGACATCCGGATTGCATGCAATCAGCGGATCCATATTGTCGCAGCGAAGGCCGCCGTCGATGGCAAGCTCACATTTCGGATTCTTTTCATCAATCATTTTACGGGCGCGCTTTACCAGATCTACAGCGCTGCGTCTCCAGCCCCAGTTGTCATGACCGTCTGTTTCGTCTACGCCGTGTGTCACAATGTGCAGACGATCGATGTCGTAGATGGATTCTTCCACGAAGCAGAGCGGTGTATAACATCCAAGTGTAAGACCAACCTTGATGTTGCGTTCCCGGCACCAGTTGATAATGTAAGCCAGTTGTGCGCCGATAAAGTGCTCGGCCGGAATAATCAGCATATTGGCACCGGCATCAGAGATCTGCTCAATGAACATCCTGTCCATGGAGACAGTATAGATATGGCATTCGATCGGCTTATCAGTGACCGGACGGATTCCGGAGATAATCTGATAGCCTCCCATCAGTTTCATATTCTGAAGATCATGCATATCGGCAGCGTCGGAATGGATATAGTCGACCCCTGCGTCGCTGATTTCTTTTACAAGGCCGGCGATGTTTCCATAATTTACATGGGCCAGACCAGCAGCTATTTTAATGTGTTTCATAAAATCTCTCCTCCTTTATGATATGCTATCATTTTAAAAATACAGATATAAAAAAGCAAGTATTCTATAGAATAGTGGCAGACCACATTATTGTGGTAATTCTTCAACATTTGTATGGGCAAGGGGCGTATTCTTGGCCTTGTAGTATTTCCGGATGATTTCCTTCAGGCGGAGAATGTCGTAGTCGTGAATCAGAGTATTCACCTGCAGGATAGGAATATCCGTCTGAAGATTCAGCTCCATGGTAGAAATAATGAGTTCAGCCTCGTCCAGGTTACATTGCGAGACGGTGGAAAAAGTCTCCTGTGAGAAGATCTGAATCTCGGGAAGCTGCGCCGTCAGCTTCCGCATGAGCAGATTGCTTGCCCCGCTTCCGCCATGACAGACGAGAATAGTGCGGAGCGGCTGCTTTGTACGTTCCAGAGCGGCTGCCAGGTGAATGGTGATATATCCCAGCTCATCATCGTTCAGTCGGTAAGGATACTGCGCTGAGAGTGCCAGAAAGCTTTGCTTCACAATCTGGAAGGTGTTTTGATAATAGGCATGAATCTCTGAAAGAAGCGGGTTTTTAATACTGATTCCGTGACGCAGGCGTGTGAGGGCCGGGCCAAGATGCGATGTGAGAGATTCCAGTAAATCCAGGTCTTCAGAAAAAGAGCGGTGAAAGATATTTTCCCAGTATTGCATGAGCGCGGTGGCCAACTGGCGAGCTTCATTCTGTTCTGTTTTTGGGATCCCATTTCGATTCTGAAGAGAAAGAAAATGAATTTGCAGGTAGCGTGTTTCCTCCTCAGAAAAGGTAATATGATATTCATTCTCAAGAATGGCAGCCAACTGCTGACTCTCCGGATAGAGAGGCTGTGACTGCAAATCCTCCATAAAGGAAGCGGAAAGCTTTACCGGATGTCCGTCCAGAATCCGGATTACTCCAATAAATATCCGCAGAAGAGCGGATACCAGGGAATTGAAGGGCAGGCAGTTAATATAGTTATTGCCGGAGCGTATAATGCGCTGTACGAAGTGGTGGATATCGAAGTCTGTGTAGTCCAGGGCGTCAAAAATAAAATCATCCCTGCAGGGATAATCCGTTTCCTGAACAATCCGGACAAATGAATGATAGCCATTGTCTTCCAGCATAAGATCAAACATCAGATCACGGAAGTGACGCTCTTTTCCTTCAATACAGATTCCGTTATTGTTTTTGCGGATAAGCTGAAGGTGGTAGTCCGGCAGCATTTCAGCCAGGCAGGACAGATCCTTATGAATGGTGGCCCGGCTTACATATAATTCGGACGCCAGCTCATAGATGCGGCAATTTTCTTCACAGTTTATAACGCGCAGACCGATATAGATTTTACGCGCTTTGGGAGAATAATTTACAAGCTGTCGGTTTTTTTGGCTGATCTTTTTCAGAAGAATCAGTTTAGCCTCTTCGCCGCCGTTGATGCGGATACCGGCGCCGGTCTTTTTTTCCAGGGAGAGCTGATTTTCCTGGAGATAATCCGCAACAGTAGCCAGGTCATTGCGGATGGTTTTATTGGAAACCAGTAAAGTCTCTGTGATAGTCTGAATTGTAATATAATCGGATTGCTGGAGCAAAATGCGTATGATTTCCAGAATTCTTTTGTTTTGCATGGGACTCACCTCTTGTCTCCACTTTAAACTTGGAGATGAGGGCTTGTCAAGTTCTGTGTTGTCGGATTACCACAGAATTATGGCAAAGGATGCGGCGTAAAACATTAGGTAGGATAAGAAAACTGTGATAGAATAAGACACACGAAAATAGGAAGGAAAGAAGGAAAAATATGCCAGACTGGAAAAGAAGAATAAAAAAATATGAGGCAGAGTATCTGGAGGATTTGAAACGGCTGGTGGCAATCAGCTCGGTTCGGGATTTGCAGACAGCGAAAGACGGAGCGCCTTTTGGAGAGGCGATTCGGGAGGCTTTCGACAGTTTCCTTCAGATTGCGGAAAAATGCGGCTTTGAGACAGAAGACTGCGACGGTTATGCCTGCCATGCTCAGATTGGAAATACAAGGGAATATATTGGCGTTTTGGGACATCTGGATGTGGTGGAAATCGGGAAGCCTGATGAATGGAAGACAGATCCATTTACAATGGTACAGGATGGCGACATGCTGTACGGCAGAGGGGTAAATGATGATAAAGGTCCGCTTCTGGCAGCACTGTACGCGACGCGGATTATCCGTGGTATGGGACTTCCGCTGAAGCGAAGCATTCGCGTTATTGCGGGTGGCGCGGAGGAAACCACCTGGGAGTGTATGGAACACTATTTTGCGCGTCATGAACAGCCGGTTATGGGATTTTCGCCGGATGGCAATTTCCCAATTGTAAATGGGGAAAAAGGGATAGTAAAATTTGAATTAATTTTTCCGACGGCGGAAAAAAATCTGAATGGAGAGTATGACATACAGAAACTCATATGTGGAACAGCGGAAAATTATGTATGCGGAGATCTGGAGCTCCAGTATCGGTATCGGGGCAGAGATGAAACGATGAACTGGCATGCGAAGAAGAGAGCATTGTCGAGAAATCCGCAGAGGGGAGAAAATGTGCTGTGGGAGCTTGCAAAATATCTTCAGGGAAAAAGCCTGGTGCAGCCGGAAGTGGAGCAGATGGTACACTTTCTGAACGAATGCCTGACCGGGGATTTCTACGGAAAGAAAAGCGGGCTTTATTCTGAAGACGTACAGATGGGAACGACATCGGTATGCCCTACCGGGGTGCGCGTGCATGAAACGGGGGTCAGCCTGTATCTGGATATCCGCTATCCGAAGAGTACAGAGGAACAAGAGCTTCAACAAAAACTGGAAAAACTTGGAAAACAATATGGTTTTACAGTAAACCGCTATGCCGGAAAACGTCTTTTGTATGTGTCGGAAGACAGTGAGCTTATATGTGCGTTAAAGCAGGCTTATCGGGAGGTGACCGGGGAAGAGGCGTTTACCTTTACCAAAGGAGGCGCGTCCTACGCAAGAACACTGGATCAGGGAGTGGCCTTTGGCGCGACCTTTGAAGGGGAGGAAACCCATCCGCACATGCCAAATGAATGTATATCCCTGACATCGGTGGAAAGAGCCATGGAAATCTACTGCGCGGCACTGTGGAGGCTGGCAGTGGAGTGTTAGTTTTTACCACAATGATGAGGAATGGCTTATGGTTACCGGGCAGTGGAAACGAAAGCTTCTCCATGCTAATATGATCTCAACAAAAGAAGGGAGAGTTATTTCGATGAAAAACATTCAGGCAAAGATCCAAACTTTTGCCGGTGCTATGATGGTGCCGGTAATCCTTCTGGTTCTGGTTGGCTTCTTCGTAGGTATTGGAAGCGCGTTTACCAACTACATTCTTCCGGAAGGAACGTTACTTTACAAACTGTTTTCCATGATTACCAGCATGGGCTTCATGTTCATGAACAACCTGCAGCTTTGGTTCGCGGTGGCAATTGCATTTACCCTGGCGAAAAAGGAAAAGGGCTGGGCGGCATTTGCCGGACTGATAATGTATTTCTGCTATGTATGCTGTATACAGAACTGGGCTTCTATGGCTGGCTGGACTGCTGAGTCTACCGCGGTAGAAGCACTGATGGAAAGCGGATACACCGAGCAGGCAGCTTTGAATTTCAACGCTTTATGGACAAATGCTCTCGGATTCTTCACTTATAATATGGGTATTTTCTCCGGTATTATTTGTGGACTTTTGACAGCAGCGATTCATAACCGTTTTGTAGATACCAAGCTTCCGGCAATGTTTGCGTTCTTCGCAGGAACTAAATTCGTTATCATTATGGTAGCGGTATTTGCAATTCCGGCAGCACTGGTTACTTACTATGTATGGCCGTACATCGCTATGGTGCTGCAGGGAATTACAGGATTCATCGGACGAAGCGGACTGTTCGGAACCTTCCTGTTTGGAACCTTGGATAAGGCACTGTTACCGTTTGGAATCCACCATCTGATTGCATTCCCGATTGAATACTCTTCCGTTGGCGGAACCATGACAATCGACGGTGTGGTATATGAGGGCGTAAAGAATATCATCAATGGACAGGCAGCGAGCGCGACAGCTGCAGGATATATCACACGTAACTTTACAAACGGACGTCTTCTGTTCCAGCTTGCAGGACTTCCGGGAGCAGCATTTGCGATGTACCGCTGCGCAAAACCGGAGAACCGTAAGAAGGTTGCCTCTCTTCTGATTCCGGCAGTATTTACGCTGGCAATGGTAGGAATTTCCGAGCCGATCGAGTATACGTTCCTGTTCGTGGCACCGGCACTGTACTGGTTAGTATATGCACCGCTTTGCGGACTTTGCTATGTACTGGCGGAGGTTTTTAAGATTTCTATTAATGGAACAGCCCTGTTTTTCATGATTCCGAACCTGTTCCAGCCGCAGAAAGTACATGCAATGGCGGCTATCTGGCTTCTGCCGCTGACTTTTATTGTTTACTATTTTGCATTTAAGTTTGTGATTACCAAGTTCAATCTGAAGACTCCGGGACGTGAGGATGCGGCGATTAAGCTGATGAGCAAGAAGGAATACAATGAACTGAAGGATAAGAAGGACGCAAAGGATTCTAAGGATGCAGACGCAGAGGAAAAGCTGGAGGTTCGTATTATTGAAGCTCTTGGCGGGGCAGATAATATTCTGAATGTAACCTGCTGCGCGACCAGACTCCGTGTGACGTTGAAGGATGAAAGCCTGATGGCTCCGGATGATGCATGGAAGGAGTACCTGGAAGCATTGGGCGTTGTACATGTGAAGGGTTCCGTGCAGATTATCTATGGTGTACGGGTACAGGAAATTACGACCCGGGTAAAAGATATTTTGCATATGGATTAAGATTTGAGTTTGAAGTGCAGCGAATGGGCCGGGGATTTCCCCGGCCCCTGTTTTTTTACTGACATTACCGTTCAATGAAGCCCTCTCCGAGTACTTCCCGAACATCTGTCACGATAACAAAGGCGTTCGGGTCGCATTCTTTTGTCAGCTCTTTCAGGTAGACAATCTGCTTTTTTGCGACTACGCAAAAAAGCATGTTCTTCGCGTCTCCGGAGTACATGCCGGTGGCGGAGATGCCGGTGACGCCGCGGTCCAGATCGGTCATGAGGATCCGGGACAGCTCGTCGGGTTTTTCGGTGATGATGAAGGCGGCTTTGGAGAATTTCAGGCCGTCTATGAGGCCGTCGGCGATGTGGGAGGTCAGGTAGATGGCGATGATGGCGTAGAGGGTCATCTGGACGCCAAACAGGTACGCGCCGAACAGGACGAT
>ERZ827088.338-NODE-338-length-72919-cov-11.327363_pt1 | contig 72919 bp, 52 predicted proteins | sample MGYA00519922_ERZ827088 | MGnify/ENA primary metagenome ERZ827088 (study PRJEB31778, sample SAMEA3449254) | human gut metagenome | biome: human gut; feature: human-associated habitat; material: faeces | place: United Kingdom | collected 2010/2012 ... | reverse complement strand
GTACGAAAGGAGATGTCAATTATGCTACACATAACATATAACTACGCATTACAGATGATATAGGCATCCCTGTCCAATCTTACGCTTTCTATACTCCCACAAACATATTTTTGAAAAGTTTCCAGCGTATTAGGTATCTTGATTTCCTCTGGGTACTTACCCGGCTGCACATACAACACACGGATTTCTCCATTTTGATTCATATCGTCATTCTCCTATTCAATAAATTTTTCTCAACAGCTTAACCACACGTTCCAGATAGTCGGCTTTCAGTTCAAGAAATTCTCGGCGCAGCTGCTCCACATCATTGGCATGAACCGACTTATTTTCATTGCAGCGTTTTGCAATTTGGTTAATGCTGCCCGCGATGCGACCCATCGAAGCATTTAATTGTTTCAGATTGGAAAAGTCATAATGCCGTACCTCTCCATGCAAAAGCATCTCTAAACCAAACGCCGAGAAATTTGTCATTTCAGCTTCAACCATCTTTGCTTCAACTAAGTGCCACTCCTCCTCCGTAAACCAGATGCGCTTCGGTATAGGACGTCTGCGATTCGCCATAAAGTCACCTTCCTCTATTGAGCTTGGGTTTGCCCAAAACGGGTTTCAGGGTGTCCCTGATCTGCATCTGTGGGACCCAGATGCAATGCTTGCTAACCGTCGCTCACGCTCCGGTTACCCCTGCGGGGCTCAATGGCGTCGCTTGCGGCGCACTGCAAAGAGCACCGCGCCCACAAGCATCACCGGCATAAAGTCCAGCAGCAAGGAAAGCAGATCAAGCTGCTTTTCCTGCTGCTTTACTGGTTGGGAAACAACCTCCGACTCTATGGCTGGATGTTCCGGTGCCGCTGTATCCCGATTGTTGAAACTATTCGCCGCCTGCACCGTGCTATTTTGATCTCGGCTTGACGTGTTCATCTCGCGGTCTGGACTGGCAGTGTCCGTCACCGTCAAGTGAAAATCCGCACCGGTTTCCGTGGAAAGTTCGTTCTGTTCACAGCTGAACTGGTAACGGTTTTCTGCATCGCCAACAACACAAGCGGAAAGAAACGCATATTTTCCGCTCAGTACATTTGGTTCAACAGCGGCTAACCCATTCGATTCATAAAGTTCCAAATCATAGACATCATCAGTGTACAAATTTTGCAAGTAAACTATCACGTGTTGGGAAAAGCCAACTGGTGCGGTCAGGTATGCTCCTACTTGCGCCGGTTTTGGTTCATAGTTCTCTGGTGGCGTTTCCAGCGGTTGCAATGTGTAGTGCCGTTGCTGGCCGGTCACGCTCTCGTACCAGCTGCTGCCTACCAAGGTATAAATCAGGTCGTAGTGGTTCCCGCCTTCTGCTCGCAAAAATGTCGCTTGGTTGATTTCCTGTAAGGGATAATCCCCCAAGGCATCATACTGCACAGCAGCCGCGCAGTAATATTCTGACGGTGCGACTGTCACTGTTTCCGTGTAGTTGTTCAACCCATTCAGAACAATAACTGTTGATTCTGTATCAGATGGGCCATTGCCAAGTGTGACAATCACAGTGCGGTTCTGCAATTTTTGAGGCAAATCCTTAACCGTCACCGTTACAGTAGCAGCATCTTCTGCATAGACTTTTGTTGCTACACAAAGTAAAAGTGCAAAAAGTAATGCGAGAAATTTTCTCATAAAAAGCACCTCTCAGAATCCTGCATAGCGGAAATAATAGCACGGTCTGCTCTCCATCCATGTGTTGGACATATTCACTGCAACGCCATAGCCATAGCAGCACTCGATCCACGCACCACCGCCCAGCGCCATCTGAACGTGCCCCTGCTCGCCGCCAGAGGCGTACACCACGCGCAAATCTCCCGGCTGGACTTCAGACGGGGAAATACTTACTAGGTCTGCTGCGTTCCGATAGGCGGCTGTGCTGCCTGCGGAAAAAAGCAGGTTCTGCGCCCAATAGCAATATTGGACAAAGCTCGAACAATCCAGATTGATGCCCACGCTTGGATTGCCCGGCCCGCCGCGCAGCGAAGATGGCTGGGCATAGACAAACTTTCCTTGGCAGCTTAACGCAAAGGCGACCACCTGACCGCGTGCGGTCGTGGCGTCGATATTCAGGCTGGCAAATAGCTGTCGCAGTTCTTCCTCGGTCATGCCACTGCCGGTGGCGCGGCATTTTATGCCGTCCACAATTCCATACAGTTCTTCCCAGTCCATGCGATACAGAAGTGATGCCCATTCCACATTTCCGTAAGCATCTTCGCCATCTTTATACCAACCTTGAAATCCGTTTGCGCCGTTGGGTAGCGTGATCGTTTTTGTATATCGGGCGGATACCGCATTACCGGCATACTCATTACCGTACTGATCCTGCTTAATAATTGTCCGGGTCAAAGTTCCTGCATCACAACTTTCTGCCAGCGCTTCCAGATTTCCGGTTCCGCCGTCCGCACCGTTTGGGGCCTGCGTTTCCGGGTCTGTGTAGCGGTCATAGCCTGTCAGATAAATCGTGCAGTCGAGATCGTAGTGACCGTACTGCCCATCGTTCAACTCTCCGGGGCACCAAGGTATGGCAGTTGCATTGGAGAAAGTAACCTCGTAATCATCGGAAACTGCATCATCACCCTCGCCGGTCACAACAGTAAAAGTGACCGTCAGCTCGTCCGGAGTATAAAACCAGTCGTTCAGTTCACCCTTGTACAAATTAGCGCTATCATCCAGCACAATATTGCCGGTGCAGTCCGCTGCCTTAATTTTCCCATCAGCAACTGCGTTGTATTCTTCCGGCAAATCGGAAAGTTCAGAGCCTGTTGCACCATCCGGGAAAATGACAGGAAAAAAGACGGTCACATCATGTGTGCCGTTTTCTTTCCATACAGTATAGCTTTCGTTCTCCGCATGACCTTCATTCCAGTGCCACTCTGCGGCGGCATCGTACTGCCCGCAGGCATCGTCACCCTCACTGCAAGTATGGGTTTCAAGGCGGTAGTCCTTGATGGAAACCACCTCGCCTTCGCTGCGGTAACCGTTCACGCAGCCGCCATAGCTCATGCAGGAATAAGGAGCTGACTCCCGTGCAGTCACATCCAGGCCATACGCTGCCAGTGCTCGGCAGAATTTTGTAAAAGGCACATTGTCGCCGAAAGCAGACACAAGCTCCGAACGCGGCCAATCCTGCTGGTAATATACCGCTGCCAGAGAGATGATCTCTGCCGTGTCATTGTAGATGCCATTGGCATAGTTCCAAGTGACACCATGCTGCAAATTATTGCTGCGCTGCCCGGTGAGCGAATCGTACCCATAGGGATTGCCATTGGGGTCAACGTCATTCTGGAATGCCTGATAGATGCCCTCGGTAACCGCTGCATTGCGGTAGTCGTTGATTTTCTGCACAAGCGTCTGAATGTCCTCAATACGATTCGCGCCAAACACAGAGGTGGACGTTGTGCCACTCATCTGTCCCAACAGGCTTACAATAATCAGGAACAGTAAAATAACCGCACCAATCAGGATCACTTTTCCCATAGCAATCAGATTTCGCAGCGGATGCAGGACCACGTTGGTTATCTTTTTAAGAATGTTCCCGGTATTGGTAGCAGCCTCTTTGACCTTTCCCGGAACACTGCCGGTGAAATCATCCGTTGAAACCTGAAATGAAGATAGGTACTGCTCTGTACTGCGTAGGGTTGCACCACCAATTTTTACAACGGATTTTCCTCCTTGCAGGCGCAGTACCTGCCCACCGGCTTTCAACGCATCCTTGGCATCAATCGTTTCATCTTTCAGGTCTTTCAGGATATTGCCAGCTTGTTTGCCGATTACAAAAGCACTGTCCGCTGCTGCGGCCATGATATTGCCTTCCACAACAGTCTGCGCCACTGCCATGTGCAGCCCTGCATTTTGAACGGCATCCGTATCGAAGTCATCGTGATAATTCAAAGCGCTGGCTCCGGCTTGCAGCGGACTTTCTATTGTATCCACAACCCGGTATGCAGGAGCTTTATAGTGACCGTTCTTGTGCTGGCTGCGCAGCAAATCATAATAGGCGCTGGCGCGGCTGGCGCGTGGCGTGTTTGTGCCGGCGATAGTTTTCTTATTACCTCCAGCAGAATCATGCAGGATTCCGGATGTGTCACCGGCACCGACATCATCGGACATTCCTGTATCAGATAGCGCGTCTGGTTCAGAGTCCAGACGACTGGACTGGTTTTTATTTGGCCCCATTTTTGCATCAAGCAGAAGGTCTTTTCCCGTATGCGGCATACCGAATTGAGTCTGAATGTTCGCTACAATATCCTCTTCTGTTCGAAAGAGTTTCTTCTGCTTATTCGTTTGCGTGAATAGTTCTGACATTTCATAACCCCTACAATCCCGGCTTATTTCTTGCGGTTAGGATTCGTATCCATCAGACGGAACAGCTCAGTGTCCTGCGGGAAAGTATTGTTGAAAGGCACCACTACTTTATCTGCAATCAGCAGACCGCTGCCAACCTCGGCATTTTCAATATACCGCTTTTCTTCATCGGAGATATGAAGCAGCCGTGCAATGTCGTTTGCATCGTCCGGGGCCTGATTCAGCAGCTTGATATAGCCGCAGTCGGACAGCATACGGCGGGCATCCTCGTTGTTCAGCACAGAGCGAACGTGTTGGGTAATGGAAGTCAGGATGGCGCCCCACTTTCGGGCACGGCTGGAAAGCTCGAAGTAGTAGTTCGTGCAGGCGCTGTTGCCCAGCAGGAGCTGGAACTCATCGGTGAAAATCCAAGTGCGGCGTCCCAGCACGCGGTTTCGGGTGATGCGGTTCCAGATCTGGTCCAGCACCGTCATCATGCCGATGGACTGCATACTCTTGCCCAGTTTCACGGTATTAAAACAGATGCAGTGGTTCTGCAAATCCACGTTTGTCTGGTGGGCAAACAGGTCCATTGTGCCATCCACATACATACTCAACGCCATCGTAAGCGCTTTTGCCTGCGGGCCCTGCAAAGACAAATTATTGTAAAAATCATGCAGCGAGGGCATCTGCTCACGCTCCGGATGCAGCAAATATTTCTGGTAGGTAATCAGCGCTGCGCGATCCACAAGACTGCACTCTTGGGCGCTCAGCTCTTTGCTGTTCAAAACCAGTTGGCAGAAATCTCGTAGGAACTGGCTTTTCAGCTGGATAGGATTACCTTCATCGCCGTAATCTTCCGAAATATCCATCGGATTGATATGAGATTTGCTCGATGCCGAGATTTCAATCACTTCACCGCCAAAAGCCTCGACCAGCCGCGCATATTCATTTTCCGGGTCGATGATGACCAGATCGTCCTCCGGCCAGCGCAGCATGATACCTGCCATCATCTGCATAACAGCAAAGGATTTGCCGAAGCCGGTCATGCCCAGCACCATACCAGCCGGGGCAGGCAGCAGTTTTCGGTTGACCATAATCAGGTTTTTACTGCGGGCGTTGGTGCCCTCATACAGGCCACCGGGTTGGAACAGTTCCTGCGTAGTAAACGGCACATAGATAGCGGTATTCACTGTCAGGAGAGTGCGCTCCAGCGCCAGCCATTTCTTTCCAAGTGGTAAAACGCTGTTCATGGCAGCGCACTGCTCAAACGGGATAGGGCTGAACCGGCACGTCTGCTGCTGCACAGTATTGCAGATTTGCTGCACACGCTCGTCCAGTTCGGCATTGTTGCGGCCATAGGTGTGGATCAGGATGCAGACCTTGAAAATCTTTTGGTTATAATTGTGCAGGTTATCCAGTAGCTCCTCGGCATCCTCGATCTGGTTGGTCAGCTCATATCGCACACCCATGTAGGCGGGCAGGTTCATGCGCACAGCATTGACCATGCCATCGCCCTTTTCTTTCTGCATATAAGCCAGCTGCTTTTGAACCTGTTCGACGGCTTCGCGCTGCTCGACTGCATCTACATGAATGGAAATTGCATTATCAAAGTCTAAGTCACTGAGCAGCGAAAGCAGGTTGTCTTTCATCTGCGGGGCAATATCCCGCAGATACAGCACCTTGCCATAATACTCGCCAAACTGGTAGCGGTCATTGTACACAGCGCGGGAGTCATCATGCTCCGGCTTCCAGTTGTAACCACTGGGCGCAATAAAATCCTTTGTCGTAAGGGAATCTTCTGCCAGCAGCCAATCATAAGAAAATCCCATAACCTCTTCCGGGCGGGTAATACCATGCAGCAGGTTCAGGCGCTCGATACCGGAGAGCCTGCGTACAGTGCTGCCCATGCGCTTGAACAGGTTTTGGATGTCCTCAGCGCGTTTGAGGAGTCGAACCTGCGCTTTTCGGTAATCATCCTCATGCAAACTAATGGTAATGTACTTTTCCCGAATCAGTCCATTTTGCCCTTGCAGTGCTTTTTCCGATATAACGCGGTTCATTTCCTCGCTATACCGGTCACGGTTGTCACCACGCAGCGGCAGAAACGTATCGCGGCGGAACTCCGCTTCATCCACGCGCCGGGTCACAAGACTGATTTGCAGATGCGTGTCTGGGTCAAAATAGTTCAGGAATTCACTGTATTGGGTAAAAAGACTTTTCTGCTCTTCCTGCCGCGCCAGCTGAAAATTGACATCCGTGAATGCCATTGTCATGGAGAAAAGCCCCGGTTCCACCTCACAGATGCCGCTTTCGTACATACGCTCATATTGCAGACAGTCCGCAGCCTTCTCAGGCGCACGGCACTTCTTAATGCTGCGGGCGCTCTGCGCGGCATTCATTTCGGATTGTTTTGCGGATCTGCGCAGCTGCTTTGACCGCTGCTTTTCTTCCTTTGCGCGCTGCTTTTTCGTCTCGGCGGCAATAGGTTTCACATTCGGAATTTCTGCGAGTTCTTTTCTTTTGAACATTTCGACTCTCCTTATAGGGGCGGATCGGCACCGCTGCATTTTCGCTGTGCCATGCCCAGTAAATTTTCACAAGCTTTTCAAACGGATAACCATCACGGTGGATAAAGCCCAACCCCAAAAAAGGCAGCACCTCCACCATGACGATATAAGAAACGACCTGCATATCCATCCGCAGCCAGTGCAGACAGACAAAGCAGGTCGCAATCGCCAGCACCGCAGCCGCAGCAAAGCAGGCCAGCTGGCGGAGAGATAGCCCCAAAAAGAACTTTTCTCTGTACTCTGTAATTTCGAGGTTTGTTTTTGTGGCAATCATAGCTTTTCAATCTCCAAATGGTATTAGGTCATTGCATTGGTAATGGCTTTCGTGAACTTTCCGCTCATAAACACTGCCACCAGCAGGATCACCGACTGCCCCAGCATTGCCCACGCTTGCTCCGTGATGCTGCCACCGGTGCCCAGCGAACCGGCCAGTGCTGGATAAAAGCCAATAACCAGATACAGCACCGCGCCCTGCAAGGCAACCGCGAGGTAGGATTTGAGGAAGTTCACTGCAATACCGTGCAGCTCCTGATAGCAGAGTGTGGCTATGGACAGCGATGCCATCGCATTGTAGACATACAACTCTATAAACCGCGCAGCCACAATGGTGTTGACCACGATGTTCACAATGCGCAGCATCCAGCCCACGACCATCAGCTCCAACGCCACCGGCATGTTGCCAATGCCGCCCGGCAGCGCGGCGATGGCATTTTCAATGTCAACGGTCGTATTGACCTCGCCACTGCCGACATAACCGGATATGCCAACGGTCACAGTGGACGCAACTTCAAAGAGTGCGTTCAGAATTTCCGTTGTATGCACCACCGCCCACCGGCAAACAACAATTTTCAGCATAACCAGTGCGATTTGCTGGATCGTAAAAGCGTTGTTGCTGCCGTTCATGGCAATGCGCTGGGTGGCATTGTACAACTCCAGAATCATAAAAAGCGCCAGCAGGGTCAGCGCCACCGGCATGACCACGCCGGTGCTTATGCTGTCGGCATAGCCCGCCAAGGTGCTGTTCCAGTCTGTCAGGCTGCTGAGCAAACCCGAATTTTGCCCCATAGAGTTGACCGTGGCAGAAATGCCCTCCAACTGGCTGCGTATCGTATCTTCAAAAATAGCGCAGCCCTCCTTTACCCGACTGTCAGCGTGCCGAAGTAGGTGGCAACCGCAATAATCAGCACACCGCCTGCCATTGCCCATGCACCACTGCTGATACCGGGACCGTTGTGGTCCTTCAGATTGGTGCCCAGCGTTACCGCGCCGAACAGCAGCAGGAGGCCACCGGCAAAGGTGACAACATTCGAGATGAGGTTCGTAATCGTAGATACCATTTCCATTTTATATTTCTCCGTTCAGTTGTTATTCTCAGCACAGAGATTTACGGTCTTTACGTCCTTCACATTGCTGATAAAATCCGCAAAAGACTGCTCTGCGCGTCTGTCATAGTCGAAAGGCTTGCCGCCTTCCGCTTCTACCAAATGGTAATTGGGATGATCTTTCAGATTGTATTTGCGCGAATAAAAGGGTGCCACACCGGAAATCATCAGCAGGCACCAGTTTCGGGGCATGGTTCGGATTTCTTCTGGGGTCATCAACTCACGTCCTAGCGCCTGATAGGACTTCGTATACGAGCCTTGACTGCCTTTGTTCTCCGATGTGTTCATGACTTCAATGGTTGCCTTGCCCAACGCCTTGGAGAAGAACTCCAGATTCTCCGGGTTACCGCCTGCGCCAAGAACGATCATAGAATCGCAGTTTTCATAGATGGTCGCCCAGTCATCTTTGTACTGGCTTTTCAGCTGGTTCAATGACTGGTAAATCAGGGTGCAGGCAATGTCACGGCTGCGAATCGTACTGATAAGGATTTGAAAATCCGGTATCATGCCGATGTTCGGAAATTCATCCAAGAGGAACCGCAGATGCCGTGGCAGGCGCTTATCCGGGCGATGGTCTGCAATATCCACCAGAATTTGAAAGCACTGCTGGAACATAACTGCCGCCAAAAAATTGTAGGCTGTTGTTGTGTCGGGCGTAACAACAAAGAGCGCCACTTTTTTCTCGCTGCCCAGTTCCCGCAGGTCAATCGTATCGTCCGCGCAGATATTGGCAATGGACGGGATGTTGAATGCGCTCATGCGCAGCCCCAGCGACACATTGATGCTCTGTGCGGTCTTGCCGGGAGCCATCTTATAGAGCTTATACTGCTTTGCAGCAAAAGAGTTCGGCTTGTTGATGCTCAGGTCATCAAACAGCAGGTCCAGCTGGCTTACGCTGTTAGGACCATCCCCCTGCGATTCCAGCATAAGGAGCAGCGTCATAACGCTGTTCATGTTCCGTTCTTCCAGCTCCAATTCGTAGAACACATAGCCGATCAGTGCCTCCAGCAGTGCCGTCATGCCTTCCTCCCATATCGGGTCGGCGGTGCTCTTGGCGGTGGGATCTTCTTTCAGGTTTTTGACAAGGTTCTTGGTGACGACCAGAATATCATCCTCATTTTTTATGTAGGCGAAAAGGTTATAATGGTCGGATTTATCCCGGTCTTTCAGGTTGAACACTTTCACTTTGTATCCTTGAGAGAGTAGGACATTGCCATATTCCTGAAGCAACTCTCCCTTCGGATCACTGAGCACATAGTTACTGTTAAACTGCAATAGCTGCGGGCCAGCAACGCTGTAGCTCTTGCCGGAACCGGACGGGCCAAACACGATCACGTTCTTATTGCGGTTATAGTTGTCGTTTGCCGTCACCTTCATTTTTGGAGAAAGACTCAGGCTTTCCGATGCCGTAAGCGGCAGATTGTTCTGCGCATCTTCATCTAGAAATGGTGCAATATCTTCCGGGCCTCCCCAGCGGGCGCTGCCGTACTCTTTCTGAGGCATAAGACGGTGCTTGCTGTACTTCACACAAAGGTAAATAAGCCCTGCCATGAGCGCTGTGGCAATGCCGCAGCCAAGCGAAAAGGCATCTGCCGAGAGCCTGAACGGGTGCAGCAGTAGGCTGTTCAGGTTCAGTGCAGCCGCCAGCCGGTGTGTGGTAGTGCCATCGGTGAGTTCGTATGTGTGACCCATCCAGTCACCCAGCCAGAAGCATACAACCGCTGCAATGGGTATCCAAATTTTCAGGTTTCTTTTCGGCTGGTTCATAGGCGTTCTCCATGTTCCGGCGGCGGTACAAGGCGGGACTGATTCATTTCCTTGACCCGCTGTGCTGCACGGTCGCAGAGATCTCTCAGTTCTGGAATCGGGCGTTCCTTACCGCGCTCTGCAATACAATTTTCCAACGCAGTCTGAATACGATCCACATCCTGCCCCTTAAACCACAAATACATCTGACCGGTATCTCGGTCCTTGGTGACAGAGAAATCCACGGAATATTGCTTCAGCTGCCTGCGAATGTAGGGCAGCGTTTTCTTATTTACATCCACCGATGCCAGCGGGCGTTCCTGCCGGTTGAGCGCGCTCAGGCTTTGCTGCCCATAATTCTGGCTGTTCATTGCCTGCACCGTCAGCCGGAGTATATCAAAAATACTCTGGCTGGCAAACCGCGCAGCGCTGATTTCCACGCGAACTGCGGTCTCTTCAATCATAGTTCATCCCTTCTTGCGACATTTTTCCGCACTTTTCAGTCATAGTCTGCGACATTTTTCGCAGCTCACCATGGAAAGGGCAGTTTGTGTCGCGCTGCATAGTTTTCAATTTTCATTCCCAACCTGTACTCATGCAGTCTGTCGCGCAGACTGTATTCCAGTGTTACAACCTTGATGCCATGCTGCATGACCTGTTGGAAAAAGCGAAATAGATGCTGTTCCTTGCCGCTGATCTGGCGCATACGGTAAATATAAATGCAGTCAATTTCCCCGGCCTTGACCTGCCGCATCATTTCACGGTAGCCGGGGCGCAGCAGCCAGCCATATCTTTCGTCAGCGCTGGTGCCGACAATTTTGCAGTTGTCCTGCTCTGCTTTCGCTGCACACTCACGGATGCAGCGAAGTGTTTCGCCATCATTACCGGGAATTCGCGCATACAGCCATACGCGTTTTGTGTTTTCATTTTGCATTTTCATCGGTTCCTTATATTTATTTTTAAGAAAAAACGCAGGCGGGCTGCGGATTCCACCTGCGATGCAGGTATAAATCATATCACTGGTCGTCCTCCTCGGTATCAGCTTCAGATTTGCGGCGTTTGTAGGTCAGCACACCGATTGCAGCAATAGAACCGAACACAACAACGACCAGCAAGGCCACCGGGAACGTGTCTCCGGTCTGGGGGATCGTCAGCTGCGGCGCGGGGGTGGAAGTCGGTGCGGGGGTCTGCACCGGTGTTGGGGCAGGTGTGGGAGCCGGAGTAGGTGCAGGGGTAGGTTCTGGCGTATCCTCATGGTGCGGGGTAGCCTTATCGACCATCGTGATAAGACGCTTATCGGCTCGTTCCCAGTCTGCCTTTTCATCTGTGCGCAGATACAAACAGACCGTCTCGTCTACCAGCTTGACTTTGAACTGAACAGAACTTGCCACCTCATAACCGGCAGGCGCGGCATCTTCCGTCAGGGTGTAGATATGCTCGTTTTTCCCGTCAGAAAGGTGGATACCATCTTCCGAAATCGGAACATGATGCGTATTGGAGTCGGTTACCCATGTGTCGATGACGTTTTTATCTTCATCACGGATGGTCAGCGTTGCGCCGAGCAGCAAGGTGCCGCCTGCGTCCACCTTGTCAATATCCAATACAGGTGCGTCCTGCATGACTACGGTGGTGTCGTCCAGCTTTTCCCACGTACCACCGGTCTTTACATGAACCTCGTTTTCCTGTTCATTTCCAACCTGTACGAGCTTAAACACAATGTTTTCGGCTTCCGCATAGGTTTCAGGAGCGCGCTTTTCAATAAGGGTGTACTCCTTGTCCAGCTCCAGACCTCGCACGGTATGCGGTGTCTTGGCAGAGGTCCAGCCTTCTATCAACTTGCCATCTGCCTCGTGGATCTCCAGCTTGGCACCGGGCAGCTCTTTGCCGTTGGTGACATCCTGTTTGGAGATGTTCACCGTAGTGCGCAAATTGGTGTTTGTGCCATCCACTACCTGCCATGCCACTTCTTGACCGGCATAGGTGAACTCGACCTCGATGGGGCTGTTATCAAGAAGATACCCAGCAGGGGCGGTGATTTCGACAATGCGGTATTTACCGCTATTGCCGGAGTCCGGATAGGTTTCGGCGTGAATGGGCACATCCACATCAAACCAAGTAAAACCGCTGTCGTTGGTTGGGTCACTGGTTGCCAGCTTTGCACCGGCGTCCACCAGCTTCGTGCCATCTGCTGCGAAAATATCGTCCACCGTGTACAGTTCATACACAGCACCGGGCAGATAGGTCAGTGTTTCGCGGTCCTGCTTATAGATGCCAACGCCGATTTTGCTGACCTTGTCATCGGGCTTTTCGGGAACCGGCAGCACACGCGCATTTTCAAAGACAAGGATCTGTGCGGTCTTATGGGCATCCGAAGCATCTTTAACATTGACAATGCCGTATGAACACTCTTTGTTGCCATCCTGCCCGTGGCTGACGATGGTTTTCGCCAGCACAATATCATTGCGCTGGTTGTCCCAGCCGAATTCCACACTATAGCTCTGCTGCGTCAGCACAAAGCCATAGGGTGCTTTGACCTCGGTGATCATGTACTTGCCCAAAGGCAGGGTCACGGTCACTTCACCTTTGGTGCCGTCATGGGAGATGGTGAGGAAATCATAGGTGGCCTGTGTACGATTGGGGGTAAATTTCACCTCATCGACCTGACCTGCCGCACCTGTGGTAACAGTGGCAACAAGGTCGCCATCCTTATACCAATAAGTGCCCTGACGGTCGAGCGTGGCAATATCGCCGTCCGCGTGGATTTCGTAGGTTGCCCCTGCCAAATTATCCTGCGTGTAGATGAACTGCCCGTCTTTGTAATCGGTCAGGACATTGCCCAGCTTGCGGATGGTCAACTGTCCGAGGGTTTCATGGTTGAAATACTTTTCTTCTACAATGTACTCGTCCATGTCATTGGTGGCGTTGCCCACGACCTGCCAGACACGCTCGGAAGTGATTTCAAATTCTACAGAGTAGGCAGGATCATTGTAGTAACCTTCGGGTCCCTGCAATTCCTCAATGAAATAGCGACCAAGCGGAAGTTTTTCCGGCGTTTTCATCAGGCCATCCGCATCGGTGTAGAACACATCGGTTTTCTTGGTGGCGTTGCCGCTGGCAGGATCAATCATCGAGATACGGGTCTTGTTGCCTTTATCATCCAACTTGTACAGTGCAAAAGCAGTGTTCGCAATCTTGACCGCCTTGCCGGTTTCGGTATCGGTCTTGACGAGCTGCAAGTAACCTTCCAGTTCTTCATCCAACACGTTATAGGCCATGTAGTTGTTGGTGGCGGTGGTGACGCAGCCGGCAGGAACCGTAAAACGGCTCTGCGGGCTGTCCTTGCTGACTGTTACGATAAAGGGATCACATTGGAAAACGTCCTTGGGGATCGTAGTCTCGACAATAAGGTACTGCCCATACGGAAGTCCCTCAATGCGGATGACACCTTCCTCGTTCGTATACAGTTCTGTCAACCGGTACTCTGCATTCTGATCAGTGGGAACCCAGCCATTGCCTTTGCCGTTGGCGTAGTCACCATCTGCGGTCAGGGTGGCATTGTAGGCTTCTACCGTGGCAGCGTTGCTCTCATACATATTGGCAACAGCCTGCCCCTCGGCAGTGAAATCGTACTTAAGCGTCAAATTATCGTAGTTGTCTTTGCGGTAAACGTCCAAAATACTTTGTGCATTGTAGCTGCCATCCGGGTTTTTGGTGAACTGCGCTTCCTTACTCAGCTTGGAAATGCGGTAGACGGTGAAGCCCGCACCCTCCAGCTTCAGCGCCGGGGAGGGCTGACCGGTGGTAGAAACCAGTTTATTCAGCGAGAAGCCGGATTTGAGGACTTCATCTTGGCTTTCCTGCTCCGCGTTGATATGGTAGCTGGATTCATCTGCATAGGTCAGTGTTTTGTAGTGATTGACCTCATCGCAGAGATACCCGGTGGCATAGGAGAGATAATAGCCATCCCATGCCTTGCTGCCGTCCAGCTTGCGGCTTTCAGCTACGGCAGAGTACTGATTCTTATAGAGGTAGTCGGTGTATTCGTTATTCTTCCGAACCAAATCACTGTATTTGCCGGTGCGCTCCAGCTTTTTATTCAGCTGCGGGTATTTGCCGGTCGTATACAGTTTGCCGTTGCCGTCAATGGGCAGCACCAAACCTGTGGCACGCTCGACAAGGTAGTAGCGCCCCATATATAGGTTGGAAAAAGCAAGTTTCCCGTCCTTGATGGCAGCAGAGGCAACCAGTCTGTCTTTCTGCAAAATGGGCAGGTAATCGGTATCCCAACCGCCGTTGGTAAGCACAGTGGTGTGCCAGATGGGGTTACCGTTGGCATCCAAAATTTTGGAATAATCCACTGTGCCGGTGACGCCATCCGGGTGTGCGATGGTATCCGCTGCATACAGGTCGTAGACGGCTCCCTCCAAGGTGGTATCACCGTTGCTGCCCGCAGCCAGATACCGCGCTGCATCCAAATCGACTTTGGTCAGCAGGATACTGCCAAGAACGCGGTCGTTTTGCATCTTATCGGCATCCGCGTGCATCGTGTAGGATTTTTCATTGTTGGCAATGCCAGTAGGATCTGTGTCGTAGGTTTTGTCGGTTGCGCGGTCGCCAAACGTAATCGTGACGATGGCTTCACCGGTGTCGATCAGAGTGCCGCCGTTGTTGGTGGTGGTAATATCGGCATTATAGTCTGCATTGCCGAGCCAAAGAGTCTGACCGTCCAGCGCTTTGGTGATTTCAAAGGCATAGGCCCGCTTGCCCAAAACGGAACCTACCGCACCGGGCTTCGTTACATCCGTCCAGTCGCCATAGTAGCCACTGGGGGCACGGCTCTCCACAACCACAAAACGGCCCTCGTTGCGCTGAGTATAGTAGATGTTATCCGAACCGTTGGCATAGTTGCTGTGGTTGATGACTTTGTAGGCGCCGTCTGCCTGGCGTTCCACCGCATACTGGTTATAGCCGCCTGCGGGGATATAGCGCTGGAGCACGGTATCCCATTCATAAATCTCAAACTCTGTGTCACCTTTGATACGCTGTTTGGTCTCGCTGTCGATTTTGTCGATGGCAACTTTGACAGACCACTCGTCGTTTTTCATGAGGTAATCGTTGCTGCTGTTGGCGGGAACCGTAATGGTCTGGCTGCTGCCAAGGTCGCCGCCGAAAGCATCAAAGCCGTGGGGCACCGTTACCTCGTTGTAGGAGAATTTCAGGTTGTCAAAGTAGTTATGGGCAGCAGAAAGTGCAGCTTCAATTTCGCCGTTGACCTGACCTTCGCAGGCGCTCTGTGCAGCAGACTGTGCGGCGGATGCCTGTGCATCGGCGTCCTGCTCACTGTTTGCTGTAATGCTGCCGCTCTGGGAGGCCGACTTGCTGACGCTGAAATGCACCGTCCATGTTACAGAACCATCGCCGCCGTTCAGGTGGTAATTGTCATCTGCCGTATGTCCGCTGGTCGTGACGGACTGCATCCCATCCGGTGTAATTGTCCAGCTGCCGCCGTCAATGTCGGCAGGGATGCCATCAAGGATCGGTGCAATTTCAATGCCTGCGCCATCCACTTTTTCCAATGTGTCCCGTTGGATTTTGTCGGTATTGACCGTGTAGGAAAAATCCAAGGACTCGCTGCGCTCATAGCTGGCGCTCCACGGCTTATCCACCGATTCGCCACCGGTTTCAAAGCCGGGAATCTCGCTGTCGCCGCTAAGCACAACCGGGGTATAGTTCAGAACCACAAAGCGCTGCCATGCAGCATTGCTGGGCGTATACAGCGTGCCCACATACACGGTCTTGCCGGTCGGTGCCGCATAGGCTTCCGGTGCATTGACGATCTCGGCAGCGATGCTGTCAGGATACTGTTCTGCCTGCCAAGACAGCAGTGCGAGGTAATTGTCTGTTGCGTTATCTGCTGCATCTAAGGCAAGACTCGCGACCGCAGGCGCACCGTTATTGAAGCCTTTCGACCACAAAGTGGCCTGATCCGGCACCCAGCCTTTGTTGAAGTATTCAGCTTCGACCCACACCTGACCAGCGGGGGTATAATTGGCTACCGGTGGATATTTGTTCTTATAGGTAGCACCGGGACCCCATGCCCACTTGCCGCGATCACCGCAGAGGGCAGGCTGACCGCCCAGATAGTTCATCCAACCAACCGAGGTATTCACGCACTGGGTAACCTGCAATCCGGCATAAGTTGCAATACCTTCATCCGCCGAACACATTGCAACCTGCGTTTCCTGTGCAAAGCGATCCTGCAAAATACCCGGCACCGGTGCGGAATCGTCCAGCGTAACATGGACGGTTTTCATCAGTGTCTGCGTTGCATCCGTGTAAGTCATGGTGACGCTGAAATCTTCGCTGGCTTTCACATAGATGCCCGCCACACTTGCGGAAACTTCAGAGAAATCATAATGCAGCTGGCTCTGGCGTTCTTCTTCGGTTGCCGGGGTCAAATCGCCGCTGGTAAAGCTATATCCCAGCAGCTCGACGTTATCGGGCAGCGTAATGTCCGCGCTGCTGCCGTTGGCGGGGTACATAACCTGCATACTGATAGGCACGATGGCGTAGTTCTCGCCATCAATGTGCGGGAACGCAGCAGTCGTGCTGTCCGCATCCAGAAGTGCAGCATCAAGCGCCACCTGCTGGAAAGAATCATCACTGACGCTGCTGTAATCTTCATTGCCCCAGCCCTCAATGCTGATTTTGGTTTCACCAACCAGTACCGGTAGGCCATAGGAATCCAGATAATATCCGGTCGGCTCCTGCGTCAAGCTGGGGTACATCTTATGCCAGATTTCGTACAGTTCGTCACTGCCGCCAGTGTCGCCCTCGGTTTCAGGTTCCTGTTGTGGGGCATCCTCGTCCAGTGATTCATCGGCTGTTTCCGGGGTTGCGGTACTGTTGGCATCGCTTTCGGATTTTGCTTCCTGCGTTGCCGCCTGTTCCGGCGTTGCGACCACAACCGGTCTTGCGCTGTCCTCCGCCAGTGCCCCATAGGGGAGCATACCGCAGCACATCATCGCCGCCATGCAAAGGGCTGTAACGCGCTGCCTCATTTTGAATTTGTGATTCATTGCACACAAGTCCTTTCTTTGTCAAAATTCATCTATATAAAAACAGCGCCTGTGGGTACAGACGCTGGAAAGCCAATAAAAAGTCCCGGCATTGCTGCCGGGAAAAGCTATTATACGAATTGTCACTTAGTAGGAAAAGTAGCTGAGAAACTGCGGAAGTTCTGCTTCCGGCAGTGTTTCCATGATTCTCAGCGCCATGTACTCCGGGCGACTGATTGCAGGCAGGAACTGCCGCGCATAGACTTTGCCTACGCGGGCACTGCCGACATCACGGATCATCCCTTTTTCGCTTAGTTTCCTCATCAGAGGGTAAATCGTTCGCGGATGCCATGAACCTTTGTATTGCTCGGTGATCTGGCCTAGAACCTGCTGCCCTGTAATGGGGTGCCCGGCGTTCCAGATAATCTGCATAACTTTCATTTCGGACTCGTTCAGCCTTGTCTTTTTTCGTTCCATGTTTATGACCTCACTGAAAAGTTACTGCCCAATAGGTATACTGTCCTGCTTCCGTGCTGCAAAACCAGCATCCGATTCCCATGCTGGAATAGTTGGGCGACACGATGCTGGCGTAGTGGTCGGGGCTGCTTTGCCATGCAGCACAAACGCTGCTTGCGGATGCAAACGGACCGGCTGCAATAATCTCACCGCAGACGGCACCGGAATGGTCAAACGAGCCACCAGATGCAAAACTATCACAACGGGAGTTTGCAATAGAACTTAAGCCACCATCTACGGTCAGCGCAGGCAGACCAGCCGCGGCGCGCATGGCGTTGATATTTTCCGCTACCGCCCAGTAAGCTGAATCGGAACTGTCAATGCTCCACCACTGGTCAGTCCCTGCTGCAAGGTCAAACGGAACTGCACCATAGCTCATGGATACTTGCTGCGATGCCTCCGCCTGCTGCACAGGTGCAGCGGTTGCGGCAGGAGCCTCAGTAGGAGCTGGGGTAGGTTTCGCAGTCGGGGCTGCGGTGGGGGTCGGTGTTGCGGTAGGCTCTGCCGTTGGTACCGGCGTCGGATCAGGCGTTGGCGCAGGAGTGGCAGTCGCCGTTGCTCCACTGCTGGTTTCCGGCGTGACCTCCACCATCACACTGGTTTCGGGGGTCTCAAGGGTTGTCGGCTGCTGCGCGGCGCATCCGCATAGGGCAGCAACCATAAGGGTCAAAATCAACATAGATTTTTTCATTCGATTCCTCACAATCTATAAAGGTAAGTGTACAGCGCGGACGCGGCGCAAATCAGAAGATTGCCCGACCACATAACCAACTGCGGCAGCGCAATTGGACTGATCAGAAATGCAACGGCGGCAGAAGCTGCTGCTTCCCCATAGCAGCCATCCAGCAGCGCCAGCATAGCAGCAACACCGCCGAGGAGAGACAACAACCCGCCAAAAGCTCCCACAACTCCATACAGGAGATTGAGGAGAAAGCCCGCTGCAAAGAGCACCAGCACGACCGGCACCGCAAGAATCCTGAGAATCCAGAGTAAAGCGACATTTTTTCCAAGTTGAATCAGCATAATTTCCACCTCCACCTTCATCATACAGGAATGATTTTATTTTGCAAGGCTGTCGATTTACCGTTCCAATTCATCATCCGATTGAATCAGTGCATCTTCCGGTTCTGCTTCCAATTCTTCCGCTTCGCCCTCAATGATGGGTGCATCATTGCCCACATTCAGCAGGGCATCCAGCTCGGCAAGGCGGGCACTTTTATCGCTCAGTTCCTGCTCCTGCAAGAACGGCTGCTTCAGTTCTTCCTCTGCATTGGTAAGCTGTTTTGTAAGCTGTTCCAGACTGCCATGCAGTCGGTTCAGGTCCTGTGGCAGAGCAGAAACTACATTTTGGAAGCGAATCATGTTGCCGGCAGCATCATTACCCAGTTCTGTCGTGTGCGTTGCCTCGCCAACAAGGTGGGCATGGAATACCTTTTCCAGCGGTTTATATTCGACTGTGATTTCAAAGCCTGCATAGTGACCTACCGGCACAGATTTCGTTGCCCGCACTGCTGCACCGACAAGCCCCAGCAGCGCCTTACCTGCATCCTCGCGCTTATCGTAGGTTTTCCCGTCCAACTCGATAGAAAAGATGAGCTTTTTATCGGCATCATAAGACTGGTGTTCTTTTGCTGTCTGAATATCCTGCTCAAATGCGCGGATTCGATGCTCGGTTCCTTTGATTTGGCGCGGGAAAGCCACGGCTATCGCATCTTCCAATCGGTAATGCTGGCTGGTGTAGGCAGCTTTCAGGATTCGCAGCCGCGCCACTTGAATGTCCAAGTCCATCTTTTCCTTGATCATGGGGTTACCCGCTGCCAAAGCCTTGACTTCGGCATAGGTGAGCGCAGCTTCGTCCAGATCCTCGCAGCTGCGGGCTGGGGATTTTGACGTCATAATTTGCGAAATAAACTTCTGTTTATTCTCGACAAGCTGCCAGCTGTACGAATCAAAAGTTGACTCTGTAACGTAAATAAATATGGAAACTTCCTTGTTCAGGTTGCCTTGGCGGACCATGCGTCCGTTGCGCTGGGCAATATCAGCAGGTCGCCATGGGCAGTCCAGATGGTGCAACGCAATAAGCCGTGTCTGTACGTTGGTACCAGCGCCCATCTTCTGGGTGCTGCCCATCAGGACGCGCACAGTGCCATTTCTGACTTTTCCAAATAGTTCAGCTTTTTTTGTTTCGGTATCCGCATCGTGGATGAACTGCACTTCCTCTTTGGGGATGCCCTTGGCAACCAGCTTATCGCGCACATCGTTGTATACGTCAAAGCCGTCCTCCTTGGGGGTGCTGAGGTCGCAGAAAATCATCTGAGTGGAGTGCTGCTCCTTGGTCTTTTCCCATATCTCATATACCTTATCCACACAGGCGTTGGCCTTGCTGCCGGGATCATCCGGCAATAAAGGGTTCATGAGCCGCTGGTCCAGTGCAAGTTTTCTGCCGTCATTGGTGATGCGCAGCATATTATCTTCCGTGGGCTGCACTTTTCCGCTTCGGACCTTTTCGGCGCGGTCTGCCAAGCCTTTGACCATTCTTTTCTGGACTTCACTTGGCTGTAACACCACATTGGTGGGCTTGCCGCCCACCAGTTCCGGCACCGGCAAATGCAGCATATCGGCGGTCTGAATGTCCGCAGACATCTTAAAAAGGCTCATGAGTTCCGGCAGATTATAAAATCGCGCGAATCTGGTTTTTGTGCGGTATCCTGTACCAGTTGGGTTAAGCTCAATCGCTGTAATGCTTTCCCCAAAGGTCGATGCCCACGAATCGAAGTTGAGCAAGCCCTCTTTTTCCAACAAGCCCCTTTGCAGATAGCGCATCATGACGTACATTTCCGTCATGGAGTTAGATATTGGTGTACCGGTCGCAAACACGATACCATGCCCACCGGTCACCTCATCAAGATACATACACTTCATCAGCATATCACTGCTTTTCTGGCTTTCTGTCTGGGAAATGCCCGCAACATTGCGCATTTTGGTGGCAATCATGGCGTTTTTGAAATAATGTGCCTCATCCACCATCAGGCTGTCCACGCCCAGATCCTCAAAGGTGACGACATCATCCTTGCGCTGCTGGTCGTTGAGCTTGTCCAGCTTTTTCTTGAGCTGCTTTCTCGTGCGTTCCATCTGTTTGATGGTAAAATTCTCGGCGCGGGAGCTTTTCAAAAGTGCGATTTGGTCAATGACGTCATCAATCTGCCTTTGCAGGTACATATGCTGGCGTTCTGCCGAAAGCGGGATTTTCTCGAACTGACTGTGCCCGATAACGATGATGTCATAATTGCCGGTCGCAATGCGGGCACAGAATTTCTTGCGGTTTTCCTTTTTGAAATCGGTTTTCTTTGCTACCAGAATTTCCGCGTTCGGATAGAGCAGGAGCGCTTCGGATGCCATCTGCTCGGTCAAATGGTTGGGAACCACGATCAGCGTTTTACTGCAAAGCCCCAGTCGTTTCTTCTCCATGGCACTGGCCACCATTTCATACGTCTTGCCCGCACCCACTTCGTGCGCCAGCAGGACATTGTTGCCGTACAGCACATGGGCAATGGCGTTCAACTGGTGTGGGCGAAGGGTGATTTCCGGGTTCATGCCCGGAAATTTCAGGTGACTGCCATCGTACTCGCGGGGACGCAGCGCGTTAAATTTTTCATTGTAGATGGCGACCAATCGCTGGCGGCGTTCCGGCTCCTTGAAAATCCAGTCTTGGAACTGCTCACAAATCTGGCGCTGCTTTTCCTGTGCAGCCTGCGTCGCCTCCTTATTCAGCACCCAAGAAACGCTTCCGTCAGCCGCCGTAACTTTATCCCGAATTTGGGTAGAACGCAGGTTCAGGGCGTTCTCCGCAATCAGGTAGGCGTTGGCGCGGTTCGTACCGTAGGTCACCGTTGCTTTGATATTGCCGTCACCAAATTTCTTGTTGGTAATGGCCCAGCTGCCGGTATATGCTGCGAACTCCACTTTGACAACCCGCCTCGTGTAGTAAGGCGCATCCAACAGTTCCTCTAAAAACTGCTGCACATATTCTGCGGGAATCCAAGTAGCGCCAAGGCGGACGCTGATTTCACTGGCTTCCAAGTCCTTTGGCTGCACCTTTTCAAGCGCAGCCACGTTTATTTGAAACTGCGGGTCATTCGCCGCTACTGCCTTTGCTGCCTGCAGTTTTTCACGGACGTTGCCGGACAGGTATTCATCCGCAGGCAGGTAGATAGGGTTGCCATCGGTATCGACCTTTACGGGGTCACGGAAGATAATGCCGGTCAGATCGTTGATGACGGTTTCAGTGGTTTTCCCGGTCAGCTTGGACATATACCCCAAGTCAACGTGTCCCTGCTCGGAGAGACTGAGCGCCAGTGATTCTTCTGCGGTATCCACATGGTCTACTGCCTGTGCGGGGCGGATCGTCCGTTTGGTGAACATATCCGTCTTGCCTTTGAAGTTTCCCTCATCGTCCAGATCTTCCAAGGAGCAGAGCAGGAAGTAGCCGGAATCCTCACGGAATGCGGATGCCGTGCCACGGCTGTTGATAAGCCCATATTTCTTGCGGTAGGCATCGTATTGGTCGTTCAGACGGGCTTGCAGCTTTTGAATATACTCATCCGGAAAGTTTTCCAACTGGGCATCGATCAGCTCACGGCAGGTATCCCGCAGGGGCACCAGTGCGCGGATGCGGGCCAACGTGGTATCTCCGCCTTTTACCACACGCATCTTGGAATTTTCGCGGTAGTAAATGACGTCATCCTTTACCGTATAACTGAAATTGCGCACATTGGGGTCCGCGTCAATGGTGCCGCTTTCTTCTTCGGCATATTCCTGTTCGTCCACCAGCGTGTAGTCCGCGTGCAGGTTAGAGAGCGCTGCATCCAGTTGCTCCGCCAGCGGGCTTTGCTCATTCGGCACACAGGCAGAGCGCATTCCGTAGGGGCCGCTGACCATCTGCATTTCACCGCAGACCATTTCCGGGTGGTCGATGAAATACTGGTTCAGCGGGATTCCGTTTTCTGTTTCTCCAACGTGTATCCACGGTGCGTCCTGCTCCAAGACTCTGCCGCGCTTTTGCAGAAACAGAATGTCGGAGGTCACTTCCGTACCGGCATTGCTCTTGAACGTGGTGTTGGGCAGGCGTACTGCGCCGATCAGGTCACACCGCGCTGCGAGATATTGGCGCACGTCCTCTGATTTCTTATCCATCGTGCCGGAGGTTGTGATGAACGCCATAATGCCGCCGACACGCAGTTTATCTACCGTCTTGGCTAGAAAGTAGTCGTGAATTTGGAAGTGCAGCTTATCATACCGGCGGTCGCTGACCTGATACTGTCCAAACGGCACATTGCCGATGGCAAGGTCAAAGAAGTTGTCCGGCAGGTCGGCTTTTTCATACCCTGTAATTTGGATTTTTGCTTTCTGGTAAAGCTGCTGCGCAATGCGCCCGGACAGGCTATCCAGCTCCACGCCGTACAGCTTGGCATTGTGGGTATCGAACTTGCTGTGCCGATGCCCGAAGAACGCACCGACACCCATACTGGGTTCCAGCACATTGCCGCCCACACAGCCGATATGCTCCAAGGCGCGGTACATGGCGTGAATGACCGCAGGCGGTGTGTAAAAGGCTGTCAGGGTGGATTCCCGCGCGGCGGTATATTCGTCCTCGGTCAAAAGGGTTTTCAGCTGTTTGTACTCGGTGTGGCAGTTATCCTTGCCGGGGTCAAAGGCATCTGCCAGACCGCCCCAGCCCAGATAACCAGCCAGAATGTCCTGTTCCTGCTCACTTGCAGGCGCACCACCGGATGCCATGCGCTGCTCGATTTTTTTCAGCGTGCGGATGGCCTGCACATTGGCAGCGAACTTTGCTTTTGCGCCTTCCGGGATGGCAGGTTCATACGGTGCAAGGTAGTTCGTGCGGTCATACTCGGCAGGTTCCTCACGCGCAGCAAGGCGGTCTACATCCTGCATGACCTGCGATACAAAGGTGGATTCCTCCGGTTCGTCTGCGCTGATTTCGGGTTCCTGTTCCTCGATTTCGTTGATGTCCACTTCCATCAGGGAATCAAAATCGAGTATTGAGAGAAATTTTCTGTTCATTTCTTCCAAAGAAGAAAACTTCTCTTGTGCGTACAGGGTATTGTCCACAAACTTGCTGATGGTGCAATGCTCCAGATCCGCATTGACCTGAATCGTATGTTGCTCGTCCTCGGTGGTGGTGTAGCCAAGACCGATTTGGGTAAGATTGGAGAAGTCCGGCTCTGTGATTTCAAACTCGTCCTTGAGGTAGTCCTCGATGTAGGAGAGAGCCTGTTCTCTCTGCTCCTGCACCAGAGATTCACGCTGCTGCTCCGATAGCACCATGCCGCCGTTGCGGGGATTGGCGTCCAATAGCTGTTGGAACTGTTCTCGGCTGACGGCGCGGCCTACAAGCGGGAAATCTTCATTGCGCAGGTGAACATCAAATTGTCCGATACTTTCTACGGTGAACCGCTGGTCATTTTCAAGATAAACGGTGCTGCCCACTTTGCAGACAGGTTTCTGGTCAGGGATGGGCGGCGGCAGGGGCTTCGACTCTGTCTGCCTGTTTATCCATGCAGGCATCTTCTCGCGCTCTGCATCCGTCAGGTAGCGGTCCATCCGGACAAGGTATTCCAGCCGCTTGCCGACCTCTTTCCACTTGAGCTTTTTCTCATACCGCAGGTCATCCTTGAAATCGTAAAGGATGCTGAATCCTTTACCGTCAAAACTGACGAAGCCGCTTCCACCGTCAGCAAACGTCCAAGAGAAACCGCCGATGCCGTACTCTTTTTTGAGGAAAGCTACGGTTTCCTTTTCTGCTTTCTTCTGCTGGAAATGGTTATAGATGCGGTACTTGCCGCCTTCAAAGACGCTGCCTCTTGTAATGATGGCGTTCACATCATCTTCCGTTATGTGACCACCATCGTCCGGCTGGGGTTCTTTGTAGTGGTATGTGGGCAGGGCTGCTTTGATTTTTTCGTCCTGTTCTTCCTCGGAATAGATGTCGTCCACTTCCAACGCGCCGACTTCATCGCCGCGAGAAGCATTTTCCGGCAGGTCAAAGGACAGCTGCTCGTCCTGACTGACAGCTTTTTTCGGGTCAATGGCTGCGATAAGTTCGTGGTTATCGACCAGTGCGGAGATGGCAGCAGTAACGCTATGCCACGACAGATGCGATTCCGCGCTGCGGGTCAGGTAGGACCCCTGCCAGACAAGCAGACCATTGCTTTCTTTATAGAATCCAACGCGGGTATCATCTTCCAGCAGAAGCTCCGTAAACACGACCTTGTAACTATCGCGGATATACCGCAGCCGGTCGATCAGCAGCGGTGTTTTACTGAAAAAGGAAAGGATGTCCGTATTGGAAGCGCGCGAGGTCGTGTCTGCTTTCAGCAGGGACGGCAGCAGTCCTGCCGGAAATTCGGGCAAAGAAAAAGCGGAGGGCGATGGTTCGCTCTCCGCAGCTGCGGGTTCTTCCGTTATACTTCGTACAGCATCGGAAGGATCATTTCCTCCGCCTGCTGCTTCAGGCTGTTGCACATCTGCGCCCAGCCCAGCGGGTTTGTCTTGCGGTCGGGCATCTGCGCTTTCTGCATCAGGTCGTGCAGCGTCTTGTCCACCATCTGCTGTGCGTCCAGCCCCATCTTGCGGCAGCTCGGCAGCAGCGTTTCCTCCAGCATCATCTGGTCGCACAGGTTCGGCTCGTTCTGTTCCAAGTAGTCCAGCCGCATCCTGCCGTACCGGTTCAGGTTGGTTTTCTTGGCTTTCGGCAAGCTCAGGTTCGGAATCTGATAGCCCTTCACGTTCGTGTACATCATCTGTGACAGCCTCCTCTCGACTGGTCGTCTGTGTGGGTGATTGAGTATCTGTATTATGCACTGGTTCAGCCTGAATTGCAACACTGTCGCGGGCAAGCTGCATGACCTCGTGCCCCAGCTCATCCAGCAAAGGTTCTGCCGTTGCCTGCACATAGCCGCCCAAGCAGAGGGAGATTCGGCTGGTATCAAACTGGGTGACATTCTGGAAAGCCGGGAAATCTTCTTCCCGCACCGGGATGCCCAAACGGATGCAGATCATGTACAGGGTGCTTTGTGCAGCGAGTTCCTGCAAGATGAACCGCTGATCTTCCGGGTGGCTCCAATTCAGTGTGCTGTCCTCAATGGAGCCTGCCATGACACGATTGGCGCGTTCGGACAGGGAAATGACTTGCTCGGTTGCCCGATCCATCAGGCTGCCCACGGAGTTGACCTGCATAAGAAGTGGCCGGATGGCATCTGTCACTTCCCACGGGGCAGCAGCTTTGTCACCAGTAAGAACCGTGTCTGTCATGGAGAACACTCGTTTGGCAGTGGGTACACCCTGATGGCGTTGCAGGATGATGATGCTTTTACTGCCGTACATAACCTTGCGGTGTGCCTGCTCATTCCAGTATTTCATGGTAGCGCAGGCGGTAGCATCGGGACGCTGGGCGTGGATCAGCAGCTGGTTCAGGTAGGTGGTGTGGTAGTTATGCGCTGCCGTATACAAGAACCGCCGCCAGTTTTCCGGTGAGGCTGTGACCTGTGTAGCGGTCTGCTGTGCCAGTTGGAAAATATCTTGTGGATTTGGCATTGCTTCACCTTTCCGGTTCGTCCTGAACCTGTTCTTTTTGGCGCTGGGCTTCGACTTCATGCAGTTCCGGCAGTAGGTGGCTCACATCCTTGAAGCCAATACTGTCCACATAGTAGGCAGTCTCTTTTCCGTTTGTCGTTGTGACCACAATATCACTGGTTGAAAGAGAACACATATGATAGCGCAGCGGACGATTCGGGGCATTGAACTCCTGAAAGCATCTGTCCAAATCGTAATCCGCAGGAAGATTTGCTATATAGACGCTGCTGTAATCGGCTGCATGGATGCGGCTTTTGGAATAGGCATAATTCATAAAGCGATATTCGCAGCCGCCTTTTGTAATTTGATAGATTTGGAGCTTATCCAGATTGTCTCCCGGCTGGGGGTGTTCAGGGGCAACATAGCAGCCGGTTCGAAAGTTATCCTCTGCATATTGCTGGATATGACAGCCATAGTGCCCGACATAAGCATGGGTTACGTCAATGTTTTTTACTGCCCTAATCCGCTTTGTTCCGTCCGCATTTGTCTCAATCACGCGCTGCCCGTCACGCACCTGAAATAGTTCCCGCCCATCTCGGTTCAAGAACCGCGTGAATTGCAAACTGCTGCATAGCTCATGTGCGTAAAGCCATTCTGTAATGTGCATATCCTTTTCCACCTGTACCCATGTATAACCATCCCGCTGGGTATAGGTATGCGGTCGTACCCGGTCCACACCAATAACTTCTACAAGTTTCTTAGCCATTTGGGTGATTTGTGCATCACTACCGTCTGCGTAGGGGCCGCGGTAGTCATCGCACAGGTAATTGATGCCATTTCGCACCTGTATGACTGCAACAGCTCCGTCCGGATTCTGACGATCAACACCTACCACCAATCGTTCATAAGGGAATCTTGCCCGTTCATTCCAAGTGCGTTCGTTGTTATAGGGCATTTCACGCAGTTGAAGATAACGCTTTTTCAAATCTGCGATATTATCAAAGAATTCCGTTGGTGTTTGCTTTCCAAATTGCTCCGGAAACGCACGGGTCATAGCATCCGGAATCAAGTAATACCGATACTCTGCCATATCAGCGCTCCTCCTCATGTGCTTGCTCATGCGCCATCTGTCGAAAATAGCTCTCCAAAATTTTCAAAATGCGATTTTCCATCTGCTGTTTGGTGCAGCCGGTCGGAAAATACTGCGCCACCTTGCTGACATTGATGTTCAGCACCGGTTCACGCGGCGCAACGCTCGGTTTCTGCGCCAACATGATTTCTTCCAACTTGTCCAGCGTTAAGTTTCCTTCTTTGCTGGCTGCTTTCAATTTTTGTGCTTGTGAGAGGGATGGGGTGCAGTCCTGCGCCTCGGCATAGTCGAGGAAACTCTGCTGCTCGTCCGGGGTCAGGTAGGAAAGTTCAACTGCGGGGTTGAATTTCAGGGTGCCACTGTCCACTTTCTTTTGCAAGTCAGGAACGAGGCTGTTAAGGCGAACATATCGTCTTACTTGCGTACCACTATCTCCGGCTTGTTGCCCGACTTCATGGGCGCTTTCCAACTTCCAACCAACTTGGTTGGAAGTTTCTTGGCGGCGTTCTCCTTGATGACTAATGGCTTCCAACTTCATCGCATACGCCCTAGCTTTTTCCATCGGGCTGATATGTTCTCGCTGGATATTGGCATCCACCATGTCGATGATGGCTTGGTCGTCATCAACATCTCGCACCTGCACCTTGATTTTATCCAGCCCTGCAAGCTGCGCTGCATGAAAGCGCCGGTGCCCGGAGATAATTTCATAGCCGCCCTCGGCGCGGGGGCGCACGGTCAGGTTGGTAAGTACACCGTTTTCCTTGATGCTGTCCACCAGCTTCTGCATATCTTCATCGTCACGCACCTCGAAGGGATGATTGACGAAAGGATGCAGTTCAGAAAGTGGTACTTCCGTAACAAGGTCGCCGCTTTCTCGTTGGCGGTCAGCCTCTGAGGAAAACATATCAGCGATCGCGGGCATCTTCATCGCGTTCATAAACTTGTTCTTCGCGGCCATGACCTAATACCTCCTGCGTAAAATCAACGTATGCTCTTGCGCTGCTGCTTTTGGGTTCGTACAGGATAGTGGGTGCTGCAAACGCCTGACTTTCCTGCACTTTGACGTTATAGGGGATCTCCGTAGTAAATACACGGAGCGTTCTCCCATACTTGGCGCGGACATCATGGGCATAATGTTCCGAGACTTTCGTATGCTGGGTCATCGTCAGCAAAACGCCCCTGATATGCAGTCCGGGGTTGATTTTGCGCTGCACGCTGGAAATCGAATTTGTCAGCTGCGACATACCAACCACCGAGAACGGCTGCGCCTGCATCGGGATGATGACCTCGTTGGCAGCGGACAGCGCGTTTGTCAGCAGAAGCCCCACGGAGGGGGAGCAATCAATGATGCAGTAATCATACTGGCTGCTGTACTGTTCCAGACAGGTTTTCAGCAGAACCTCGCGGCACATCATGGTGCCCATTGCCAGCTCAAAGCTGGCCAGCCGGAGATTGGACGGAATGAAATCCACCTGTGGTGCAGAGTCATCCGTGCGCTTGCTCTGATAAACGCACTCTCTGTGGGAGAGGGGCTTTTCATAGGCAACCTTCATCAGCAGCTCTGTGATTGTCTGTTCAAGGTCCTGCTCAGGCGGGATACCGCAGTAGCAAGACAGATTGCCCTGCGGGTCAAAGTCCACCATGAGTACACGGTAGCCCTGCTGGGTAAGGGCAATGCCCAAGTTGTACGCGGTAGTCGTTTTGCCCGTACCGCCCTTCTGGTTTGCGATAGCAATAGTTTTCATCTGGTTTCCTCCTCCAAAATATCATCCAAGCTGATACAGTGCTTTTGGTATTCCTGCGTGACCTGCACCAGCGTGTCGTTATAGTCCTTGCCGATAGGCGGCTGGCGATCTTCCACGGTTTTGCCGCTGCCATCCAAGTGCTTGATAATGTCCTGCGTTCTGGTTCTACCGGCTTCGTCATTATCAAGACACAGAACAATGTGCGTTATGTTCGGGTAGTATGTAAGAAACGCATCCAGTGCAGCGTAATCCGTACCTCCCAGCGCCAGATAGTGAACACCGCGCCAGTTTCCGGTGTGCTGTATGATTTTGAGTGATGCGCCTGACATGGCATCTATGGGTGCTTCGTACACTTCCACCGTGTCGGCAGTGGCAGCAGCTTCGATGTAGAACGGATATATCTTTTTGCTGCCGGGAATATCGCGGCGGAACTGGATTTGCGAACAACCGCGCAAGCTGCCGCCCTTGGCCTCTCCATTTCCATCGCGCCCGACAAATACGCAATTCGGATGATCCTTGAAGCTCGTCTGATACAGGATTCTCTTTTGCTTGCAGACCGTCAGCACATTGGGGTGAATGCAGCGCTTGCGAAGATAGGCAGTAGCAGCGTAGTTGTTCTTATCTGGCTTCGGCAGCCTGAATTCCTTTGCCGGTTTCTTCTCGGCAGGGGGTGAGGGCGCTTTTACAGGTTGGAAAGAAGGACGGACACCGCCCTGTATCCGATTGATTTCCCGCACCGCTTCTACAAACGAAACACCTTCAACCGCTATGAGATAGTTCAGCGCTGTGCGGCCTGTAGCTTTCGTTTTGAAGTACGTCCACGAACCATCCTCTGCGAAGGTCAACGAGCTGTGCCCTTTGTGGCGGAACTGTCCGGGTCCTTCCGGTTTGAAGTTGTCCGGCTCGCACAGCTGCATATACTGGTACAGATTCATCTGCTTCGCTTGGGCGATTTCCTGCTCTGTTACACCGGGCATACTCTACCACCTATTCTGTTTTCCTAACTGTAATTTATATTCTCAGTATCACTATAATCAGTCTAATTATTATCAGTATTAGTTCCGTGTGATTTTCAAGAATCCAGAAGTGTGAAAATCACATATCAAGAATCACCTTTTTCACAGCTCTTGCTATTTATCGTTGCTGCGAAGTTTTTTACATAAATCAAATTCGGTCTACCAAGCCCCTGTCGCTTGCGCTCGATAAGCCCTGCCTGCTTTTCCAGTTCCACCATCAGGCGCGTGGCTTTCTGGTTGGCACAGTTCAGTGCATCCATGATTTCCTCCACGGTGAAGATAATGTAAACCTTGTTCTGTGCATCTAACCATTGATTTTTCAGCGACAAACTCATTCGATCCAGCAGAATCCCATACAGTACCTTGGCATCGGTGGACAGCTCCCTGAAGTTCGGCTCTGTAAATAGCGCTTTGGGTATACGGTAAAAAGAGAACTGCTCGGCTTGAGCGCCGTAAAAATATTCGTATTGCATCTCACTTCTCCTGCCTAAAAATGGGTGCAGCTAAGAAAGCCCACAAAACTACATTTCGTAAGCTATTACATATTGTACTTTTCACTTATCTTTCCAGTTCCTCTTCGCGCTGTGGTCGCTGGCGGCTGGAGCGCTTGTGCTCCCAATTCCGCAGCAACGAAATGATGACATTCTGCATCTGCTGCGGTGTATAGCTGGATGGGAAGTACTGCTGCACATCAGACTGATTTAGGAAGAATTTCTGTCGCTGATTCGGCTTTTCTTCTGTCAGCAGGGTATGCAGGTAATTCTCCGTCAGCGTTCCATTTCGGCTCATATCCTTTAGCGTCCGAGACTGAACCAAAGACGGTGTAGCATCACACATATCCATTTCTTCTTTGAGCCATGTCTGGTGTTCCTCTGTCATATAGGAGATTTCGACCGCTGGGTTGAATGCGATGCGACCGTCATCGACCATTTGCAAGATGGATGGAATTAGATACGTCAAACGAATGTAACGATGTATTTGATTACGGCTTTCATCAACTTCTTTACCCATAGCATCAAGTGTTCTCAACTTTGTCCCAAGTTGGGACGAAGTTGCTTTTCCTTGATGTTTCATCGCTTCCATGCGCATTTTATAAGCAAACGCCTTCTCACTTGGCAACACATGCTCACGCTGGATATTGCTGTTGACCATCAGGATCGTGGCTTCGTCATCGTCTATGTATTCCACTCTAGCAGGGATGCTTTCGATGCCGAGTTCCTTACAAGCCTCCCACCGGCGATGTCCGCTTATCACTTCATAGCCGACACCAACCTTTGGTCTGACGATGATGGGCGTAATGATGCCGCTCTCTGAAATACTATCTACCAATTCACTGAATTCCAGATCATGTCGGATATGGAACGGATGATTGGAGAATGGATGCAACTTATTTATTGGAATAGTTTCCTCTTTGCTTGCTCTGTAAGCAGGCGATGTTTTCTTTGTCATGCTGCGTACTCCTGCGGTTTTTTGATAGCTCTTAAGTACCCCGATTTGACCCCAAAAATGTACCCAAAAATCGTATACTTTTTGCCGAAAATGTACCCAAAAGGCATTTTTGCATAAAAAAAGCCCCTAACCACTGTAGTACAGCGATTAGGGGCTTGCTATGATTTATAGAACGACCTTAACCGTCAGGTCTTTCCATTGCTTCGGCCAAAGCACGCAGCCACGCGAATTTAGATAAGAACGAGCCTTGTCGTAATCCACATTTAATTGTAAAAATCTACGTGATTCAAGAACGTGGATTTTTAATTGCTGCCTGTGCGGCGGCCAGGCGGGCGATGGGAACACGGTAGGGAGAGCAGCTGACGTAGTCCAGGCCAACGTTGTGGCAGAACTCGACACTGCTGGGATCGCCGCCGTGCTCGCCGCAGATGCCCAGACCCAGGTTCGGGTTGGTCGCGCGGCCATCGTGGGCAGCCATCTTGACCAGCTTGCCAACGCCGATCTGATCCAGATGCTGGAACGGATCGCTCTCGTAGATCTTGGTGTCGTAGTAGGCAGTCAGGAACTTGGCAGCGTCGTCACGGCTGAAGCCGAAGGTCATCTGGGTCAGGTCGTTGGTGCCGAAGCTGAAGAAGTCAGCTTCCTTGGCGATCTCGCCGGCGGTCAGAGCGGCACGCGGGATCTCGATCATGGTGCCGACCTCGTACTTCATGTCAACACCGGCAGCGGCAATCAGGGCATCGGCAGTCTTGACGACAACGTCCTTGACAAACTTCAGCTCCTTGACCTCGCCAACCAGAGGAATCATGATGTGGGGGGTGATCATCTTGCCGGTTTCGGCAGAAACCTTGAGGGCAGCCTTGATGACAGCGTTGGTCTGCATCTCGGCGATCTCGGGATAGGTAACAGCCAGACGGCAGCCACGGTGACCCATCATGGGGTTAAACTCGTGCAGGCTGACAACAACGTTGTTCAGCTCCTCGGTGGTCATACCCATGTCCTTAGCCAGAGCCTCGATGTCCTCGGCCTTGGTGGGCAGGAACTCATGCAGCGGCGGATCCAGATAACGGATGGTCATCGGACGCTCGCCCATGATGCGGTACATAGCGGTGAAGTCGGCCTCCTGGAACGGCTCAACCTTAGCCAGGGCAGCCTTGCGCTCCTCAACGGTACGGGCGCAGATCATCTCACGGACAGCCTTGATGCGGTCCTCAGCGAAGAACATGTGCTCGGTACGGCACAGACCGATGCCCTCGGCACCCATGTCAACGGCGTTCTGCGCGTCGCGCGGGTTGTCGGCGTTTGTCATGACCTTCATCTGGCGGTTTGCGTCAGCCCAGCCCATGAAGCGCTTGAAGTTGGCGTTCTCGGTGGAAGCGACGGTAGCGATCTGGCCCTCGTAGACGTTGCCGGTGGAGCCGTCGATGCTCATCCAGTCACCCTCATGGAAGGTGTGGCCGTTGATGGTGATGACCTTGGCGTCATAGTCGATGGCGACGTCGTTATCGTTGCCGCAGCCGGAGACGCAGCAGGTGCCCATGCCGCGGGCGACAACAGCAGCGTGGCTGGTCATACCGCCGCGGACGGTCAGGATACCCTGAGAGACCTGCATGCCGACGATGTCCTCGGGAGAGGTCTCGAGACGGACCAGAACGACCTTCTTCCAAGCGTCGTCCTTGACCTTCTCCTCGGCGTCCTCAGCAGAGAAGACGACGCGGCCGCAGGCAGATCCCGGAGAAGCGGCCAGGCCCTTGCCGATTGCCTCGGCGGCCTTCAGAGCGGCAGCATCAAACTGCGGGTGCAGCAGGGTGTCCAGCTGCTTGGGCTCGACGCGCAGAACAGCGGTCTTTTCGTCGATAACGCCCTCGTCGACCAGGTCGCAGGCGATCTGCAGAGCAGCCTGGGCGGTACGCTTGCCGTTACGGGTCTGCAGCATGAAGAGCTTGCCATCCTCGATGGTGAACTCCATGTCCTGCATATCCTTGTAGTAGTTCTCGAGGCGGGTAGCGATCTCAACGAACTGATCGTAGACCTCGGGCATCTCCTCATGCAGCTTGCTGATGGGAGAAGGAGTACGGATACCGGCGACGACGTCCTCGCCCTGAGCGTTGATCAGGTACTCGCCCATCAGCTTCTTCTCGCCGGTGGCGGGGTTACGGGTGAAGGCAACGCCGGTGCCGGAACGCATACCGGAGTTACCGAAGGCCATCTGCTGCACGTTGACGGCAGTGCCCCACTCGTAGGGGATCTCGTTCATCTTACGATACACGTTGGCGCGGGGGTTATCCCAGGAACGGAAAACGGCCTTGACGGCACCGATCAGCTGCTCCTTAGGATCCTGCGGGAACTCCTCGCCCTGCTTCTCAAGGTAGATCTGCTTGAACTCCTTGACGAGCTCCTTCAGGTCGTTGGCGTCCAGCTCAACGTCCTGCTTGACGCCCTTGCGCTCCTTCATAGCGTCGATGCGCTCCTCGAAGAAGCTCTTGCCCAGCTCCATGACGACGTCAGAGTACATCTGGATGAAGCGGCGGTAGCAGTCGTAGGCAAAACGGGGGTTGTTGGTCTTTTTGGCCAGACCCTCAACAGCCTGATCGTTCAGGCCGAGGTTCAGGATGGTGTCCATCATGCCGGGCATGGACTGACGTGCGCCGGAACGGACGGAAACCAGCAGGGGGTTCTCGATGGAGCCGAAGGTCTTACCGGTCTGCTCCTCGAGGATGCCCATGTATTTGAAGATGTCTGCCTTGATCTCATCGTTGATCTCACGGTTGTCAGCATAGTACTGGGTGCAGGCCTCGGTGGTGATGGTGAAGCCCTGCGGAACCGGCATGCCGGCGTGGGTCATCTCGGCCAGGCCGGCACCCTTACCACCCAGAGTATTCTTCATGGTGGTCTGGTCGCCGCCGAAGGCGTCATGGCCCTCTTTGAACAGATACAAGAATTTCTTGCTCATAGTTACCTCCCAAATTGGTGACGTGTTTGCATCACATAAATCATGTTTGCATAGTCCATTATAACAGACCGAAAGACAGATTTCCAGTAGATTGTTAAAAAAATGCTCAATAGTTTCGCTGAAAAGTTGCCAAACTTTTTTGGTTCAGGTATTGCAATTTGCACAAAAATCGTGTATTTTATAATGGGTGGAAAGTTCGAAATATTTTTCGAGCTGTCACTTTTTTCTTTTTGAGTGCCGCGGTAAATTTTTACGGCGAACGGCGTTTTTCGGCTTGCTAAAATGCGCCGCATGTTATACAATATATAGGTATAAGGTCCGTCGGCAGCCCCCGTGCGCCGCGGGCACGAAATGAGTGTATAAAGGAAGAACCGCTATATGTCTACCGCAAGAGAGAATTTCGAGCTGGCACAGCAGCGCTATGCCGCCACGTTTGAGCGCCATCTGGATAACGGCGTGAATTTTATCAGTGATAACGTCTGCATTGAGCCGGAGGTCATCATTGCCCCCGGTGCGACCATCCTGCCGGGCTGCATCCTGCGCGGCCAGACGGTCATCGGCCCGGACTGCGTCATCGGCCCCAACACCCTGCTGGAGGATACCGTCGTTGACGCCGGGTCCACGATCAATGCCAGCCAGTGCTATGGGAGCCACATCGGCCCCAACAACAAGATCGGTCCCTTCACCCATGTGCGCGTCGGCACCAAAACCGCCGAGGGCTGCCATCTGGGCGCTTATGTCGAAACGAAGAACGCCGACTTTGCCGAGGGCAACACGGTCAGCCATCTGACCTACATCGGCGATGCCACGGTGGGCAAGTACTGCAACTTCGGCTGCGGCACCGTCACCTGCAACTACGACGGCGAGGGCAAGTTCCACACGACCATCGGCGACTATGCGTTCATCGGCTGCAACACGAACCTGGTCGCACCCGTCACCATCGGCGACCATGCGTTCACGGCTGCCGGCTCCACCATCGGCCGCGACGTGCCCGCCGGTGCGCTGGGCATCGAGCGCGCCAAGCAGGCCGAGATCGACGGCTGGGGCGAGCGCAAGCTGGAGAAGTATATCGCCAAGAAGCAGAAGCTGGAAGCGGAGAAGAAAGGGAAGTAAAGCGTTGTAGGGGGCGGCGTCCTCGACGCCCCGCGGCCTTCCCATAAGCAGCCGCTTATCTTACGCTGCCGGGCCGGGTATGCCCGGCCCCTACGGTACTTCACGATTTTTCAAAGGATGTATCTATGTTCGAAATGACCTCCGGGGCGGACTGGCTGATTGCCGGACTGGGCAACCCCGAACCGAAATATGACGGCACCCGCCACAACGCCGGTTTTGAGGCGCTGGACTATCTGGCCGCGCAGTGGCAGTGCGACATTGCCAAGGCCAAATGGCAGGGTCTGTACGGCACGGCACAGGTGAACGGCCACAAGGTCGTGCTGCTCAAGCCGCTGACCTACATGAACCTGAGCGGCCAGAGCATTGCCCCCGCCGCCAACTTTTACAAGATTCCGGCAGACCACATCATTGTGCTGTGCGATGACATCACCCAGGAGCCGGGACATCTGCGCATCCGGCCCCACGGCTCTGCCGGCGGGCACAACGGGCTGAAAAGCATCATTGCCAGCCTGGGCACCGACCATTTCAGCCGTATCCGCATCGGCATCGGCGCCAAACCGAACCCGCAGTACGACCTGGCCGCCTGGGTGCTGGGCAAGCTGCCTGCCGCAGACCGCAAGGCCATGACGGACCGCTACCCGGACATTGAGGAAGCCTGCAAGCTGCTGATGGACGACAATCTGCAGTACGCCCAGAACAAGTTCAACCACTAAGGGGACGTGAATCATGAGTGAAATCCGTAAAAAAGCAATGACCCGTCTGGTGCTCTGCGCTGTAGCGCTCGTCGCCTCCATCATTTTCAGCGTCCTGCTGCTGAGCGGCACCTTTGACGGCCAAACCGGCGGCAGCCAGCCCGCCTCCGGCGATACCATCAGCAGCAGTGCCCCCACGGAAGGCGTTGACGATCCCACCGCCGACAACTTTACCGCAGAGAGCACCCCCGCCGAGCCCGAGGCCACCCCTGAGGCCACCCCCGAGCCGACGCCGGAGCCCACGCCCGTGCCCGAGTACGAGGGCCTGAGCGTGCAGCCCACCACCTATTATAATGAGGGTGAGCAGCCGACCTACACCGTGACCGACGGCAACAACCTGAACATGCGCGGCGGCCCCGGCACCGACTATGACAAGATCGGTCAGGTGCCCGCCTCTACCGGCGTGACCGCGCTGGGCACCAATGAGGACGGCAGCTGGGTCGTTGTGAACTACAACGGCACCTACGGCTGGCTCAAGACGGAGTTCTTGAACGGCTGATAAGCAAGAAGCCAATTTTCGGTCAGACGTAGGGCGGCCTGACCTCAGGCCGCCGCGGCGGGGTGAGGTCACCCCGCCCTACGTTTGCTTTATACAATGGGTTCTTTTATGTTCAACGCACTTTTCACCAAAACAGACGAATACGCAAGACTGGCGCAGGCGCTCGGGGGTCCGGGGGCTTGCGCCTTATTTGGCATACCGGGGTCGGGCCGGGCGATGGTCTATGCCGCGCTGGCGAAGGCCCTCGACAAGCCGCTCTGCATCGTGACGCCCGGCGAGGCCGAGGCGACCCGGTTTGCGGGCGACCTGAACGCGCTGGGCGTGGCAGCGGCAGTGTTCCCTGCCCGCGACTATGTGCTGCGCCCCATCGAGGGCACGGGCCGCGAGTACGAATACCGCCGTCTGGCCGTGCTGGGCGACCTCGTCGGTGGGCGGCTGCAGGCCGTCTGCGTGCCCGACGAGGGCCTGACCCAATACACGACGCCGCGGGCGGATTTCTGCGCGAACACCCGCAGCCTGCGTCCCGGCGACACACTGCCCCGCGCCGAGCTGACCGCGCTTTTGTACGGCGCAGGCTATACGCGGCGCGACCAGGTGGACGGCCCGGGTCAGTTTTCGATCCGCGGCGACATTGCGGACATCTACGCGCCCGACATGAAGCAGCCCGCCCGCATGGAGTTCTGGGGCGACGAGATCGACACGATGCACACCTTCGATCTGGCGACCCAGCGCCGCGACGAGCCGATTGAAAAAATCTACGTCTCCCCCGCGCGGGAGATACTGTTCGGTCAGCCCGCCGACGCAGCGGAAAAGATCCGCTCCTATATCAAAAAGGCCCGCGGCAGGCGGCGCACCGCCTTAGAGACCTGCACCGCTGCGGACCTGGCACAGCTGGACGGCGGCGCGATGCCCGTCAACATGGACAAATATCTCACGCTGCGCTATCCCGAGCCCGCGACGATTTTAGACTACTTTGACGATCCGCTGCTGATCCTGGAGGAGCCGGCCTCCCTGCGGGAGGCCGAGCGCGCCACCGCGTTCCGCCGGGGCGAGGAGCTTTCCGCCCTGCTGGAGGACGGCGTGCTGGCGGCAGGGCTGGATAAGCTCTACGCCGAGAGCGGCTGGCTCTGGGCGCAGTGCGCCGCACACCGCACGCTCTGCGCCGAGAACTTTGCCCGCAGCATGCCCGATGTGCCGCTGAAAACCATCGTCAACGCCCCCGCCCACACGCTGCCCGCCTGGGGCGGCGAGGTCGCGGCGCTGCTGGAGGACATCCAACCGCTTTGCAGCGGCGGCACGGCGGTCACGGTCATGGCCGGCACGCCCCGTGCGGCGGCAGGTCTGGCCGCCGACCTGCGCACCAAAGGGCTGAACGTCACGACGGACGCGGCGGCGGAGCCGAGCGCCGGGTTGGTGCAGATCCTGCCGGGGCAGCTTTCCGCCGGGTGCAGCCTGCCGTTTGCGAAATACGCCGTGTTTACGGCCCGCGCCTTCGGCGTGAGCGGCGCACAGAAGAAGAAAAAGCGCAATAAGGACGCGCTGAACAGCCTGAGCGAAATCTCGGTGGGTGATCTGGTCGTCCACCAGAACCACGGCATCGGGCGGTACGCGGGCATCCAGCGGATGGCCGTGCAGGGCGTCACAAAGGACTATCTGCGCATCGAGTACGACAAAAAGGACGTGCTGTACGTGCCCGTCACCCAGCTGGACCTTTTGTCCCGCTACACTGCACCGGGCGACAGCGACAACGTGAAGCTGAGCCGCCTGGGCGGCAGTGATTGGGCCAAGACCCGCAAGAAGGTCAAGGCTGCGACGGAGCAGATGGCGAAGGAGCTGATCGAGCTGTACGCCCGCCGCAAGCAGGCGCACGGCTACGCCTTCCCCGCCGACGACACCTGGCAGGGTGATTTTGAACAGCGCTTTGCCTATGAGGAAACGCCCGACCAGCTGACCTGCGCGGCGGACATCAAGCACGATATGGAGGAGCCGTGGCCGATGGACCGGCTGCTCTGCGGCGACGTCGGCGTCGGCAAGACCGAGGTCGCACTGCGCGCCGCGTTCAAATGCGTGATGGGCGGCAAGCAGTGCGCGATCCTGGCCCCCACGACGATTCTGGCGTGGCAGCACTTCAACACCGCGCTGACCCGCATGGAGTCCTTCCCCATCCGCATCGGGCTTTTGTCCCGCTACCGCACCCCCAAGGAGCAGAAGGAGACGCTGCGCGGGCTGAAGGACGGCACCGTGGACATTGTAGTCGGCACGCACCGGCTGCTGTCCGGTGATGTGAAATTCAAGGACCTGGGCCTTGTCATCATCGACGAGGAGCAGCGGTTCGGCGTCAAGCACAAGGAAAAGCTCAAAGAGAGCTTCATCGGCGTCGATATGCTGACGCTGTCGGCCACGCCGATCCCCCGCACGCTGAACATGGCGCTGTCGGGCATCCGCGATATGAGCACAATTGAGCAGCCGCCGTTTGAGCGCCAGCCGATTGAAACCTATGTGCTCGAGTACGACGAGGGCATCGTGTCCGAGGCCATCCGCAAGGAGCTGGCCCGCGGCGGGCAGGTATACTACCTGCACAACCGCGTGGACAACATTGAGGAATGCGCCGCGCGGGTGGGCAAGCTCGTGCCCGGGGCGCGTATCGGCATTGCCCACGGCAAGATGACCGAGGAACAGATTTCGTCGGTGTGGCAGCAATTGTTGGACAACGAGATCGACATCCTTGTCTGCACCACCTTAATTGAGACCGGCGTGGACGTGCGCAACTGCAACACGCTGATCATTGAAAATGCGGACCGCATGGGATTGAGCCAGCTGTACCAGATCCGCGGGCGCGTGGGACGCAGCTCCCGCAAGGCGTATGCGTATTTCACCTTCACACGCGATAAGGTGCTGACCGAGATCGCTGCCAAGCGGCTTTCGGCCATCCGGGAGTTCACGTCGTTCGGGTCGGGCTTCCGCATTGCGATGCGCGACTTGCAGATCCGCGGTGCGGGCAGTCTTTTGGGCCACAGCCAGCACGGCCACATGGAGGCCGTCGGCTACGATTTGTACGTGAAGATGCTGGGTCAGGCCATTGCCGCGGCCCGCGGCGAGGCCCCCGCCCCCGACAAGAGCGACTGCCTGGTGGACATCACCGTGGACGCATTCCTGCCGGAGGAATATATCCCGGACGCTGCCGGGCGCATCGAGGCATACAAGCGGATTGCGGCCATCGAGACGACGAGCGACGCCGAGGACGTGCTCGACGAGCTGATCGACCGCTACGGCAGCCCGCCCAAGAGCGTGCAGGGGCTGGTGGACGTCTCCCTCGTGCGCGTGACCGCAGCCCGCGTCGGCATTGCGGAGATCGTCCAGCGCGGCGACCAGCTGATTCTGTATAGTGACATCGTCGGGCCAAAGCAGCTGGGCGAGGTCATGGAAAAGTTCCCGCATCGGGTGCTGTACAATGCACTGGGCCGACCTTATTTCAGCCTGCGCGTGCAGAAGGGCGAAAGCCCGCTGGTACTGCTGCGGGATGTGGTGACCCTGCTGCCGGGCGCACAGAATCAGCCACAGACAAAGCCATAAAAAATAAGCACCTGTTTGCTGCGGTAAAAAGCAGTAAACAGGTGCTTTGCTTTTGGGGTAAGACGCTGAAATTTCTTTGGTCCTTTCTTTATAAAGAAAGGACAGAGGAGGCCAAGTGCCGGGCAGCCGTAAACGGGCAGAGTCCCTCAGGCGGCTTCGCCCGCGTCTAAAGCCTCCCCTCACAGGGGAGGTGGCCGAGCGCCAGCGATGGCCGGAGGGGCTTTGTCGGGCGTAAATCAAACCGCCCGTCCCCCTTTTACTCACTCAAACACGTTCTCCTCATCCTCCACCACTTCACCAACGTGGTTTCCCTCACTGTCCAGCCCGCGCTTGTCCAGCATATAGTGCACAAATTCCCGCGCCAGGCCGTAGAAGGTCGCAAAGAGCGGCACGCCGACGACCATGCCCACAAGACCGAACAGGTCGCCGCCGACCACGATGGAAAACAGGATCCACAAGGCAGAGATGCCGATGGACGAGCCCAGGATCTTCGGGCCGATGAAGTTGCCGTCCACCTGCTGGATGACCAGAATCAGCACGCCGAAGATGACCGCCTGGATCGGGTCAACCAACAGCAGAATGAAGATGCTGGGGATCGCGCCGATGAAGGGGCCAAATACCGGGATAATATTCGTGATGCCGATAAACACACTGATGAGCAGTGCAAAATCGAGCCGCAGGATCGCCATTGCCACAAATGTGATAACGCCGATGATGGCCGAGTCAATGATCTTGCCCACAAAGAAGCCCGTGAAATTCACGTTGGCATAATGGCAGATGCGCAGCGTGTTTTCCGCAGCCTTTTCCGGCAGGAAGGCATGCGCCAGCGTGCGCAGCTGATGGAGCAGATGCTCCTTGTCCGCCAGCATATAGATACTGGCCGCAATCGAGGTGAAGATTGCCACAAAGTTCGATGCCACGCTGCCGATGCTGGCCACGATCTGCGGCATGGCGGCGCTGGCCATGCTGTAGATTTCCTTGACCATCGCCTCGGAATCGTCCAGCACTTTTGTGGCCGACGACAGATCAACGCCGAAGCGCTCCTGAATCATGCCCAGCATATCCTGTACGCTGTGTATGTAGCTTGGGAAGTTCGTAAACAGCATGGCGATGCTGTCCACGATCTGCGGGATGACCAGCCATGCCAGCAGCACAAGCAGCAGAATTGCCACCAGATACGCCAGAAGGATTGCGAATCCGCGCGTCTTTTTCTTCTCTTTAAACAGCTTTGTGTAGAAGAACTTGACCATCGGGTCAAGCACATAGGCAATGACTATGCCGCCCGCAAACGGCGACACGATGCCGATAAACACACCGATTTTCCCCAGAAAGTACCCCAGATTGTTCAAAGTCAGATACAGCGCAATACAGGCCCCGACCACGCAGAACCAGTCCAGCATCGTCTCCGGCTTTTTGGTCCAGATATGTTCCTCTTTCAAATGCTCCGCTCCTTTTACATCATTTTACAAGAGTATTGTACGCTATGCACGCCTGTATTGCAAGGAATAACTTGTTAATTTTCTTGCGGCCCGCCTGGTAAATTCCGGCGCGGCTCACCGTTTTCATCCAGGCCGCGGGCCGTCAGCCCTGCCCCGACAGCCTGTTTGAGCAGCGCCGCCAGCACGGCCAGCGTCGGCACGCCCAGCACCATGCCCGGGATGCCGAACCACGCCCCGCCCACCACGATGGCCAACAGCACGCCCAGCCCCGGCAGGCCGGTGGCCCCGCCCAGAATGCGCGGCGCAATAAAGTTGCCGTCCACCTGCTGGACCACAAAAATAATAATGGCAAATTCTGCCGCCTTCCAGGGCAATTCCAGCAGCAGGATGATGAGCCCCGGCACCGCACCGAGGAACGGCCCCAGCACCGGGACAATGTTTGTCACGCCGACCAGCACGGCCAGCAGCGGCGCGTATTCCAGCCCGAAGATCGACATCAGCGCAAATGTTTCCCCGCCCACGAGCAGGGCGTCCACCAGCTGCCCGCCGATGTAGCCGCTGAAAATTTTGTTGGCAAGACGGCAGATTTCCAGCACACTGCCCGCGGCACGCGGCGGCAGCGCCGCGTGCAGACACGCCCGGGCCGCGCGGAGCAGCGCCTCCTTGCCGGAGAGCAGGTAGATGCTGGCGGCCAGTGCCACCACGGCGTTGCCCACAGCCCCCGCCGCGCCGGAGACGAAATCCGCCGCCGCACGCGCCGCACTGTGGGACAAACCGCCGAACCAATTTTGCAGTGCCGTGCCCACCATCTGCACAAGCTGTTCCGCCGTGGCCGTATCGATGCCGAACGTATTTTGCACCCAGACCAGCAGACCGCGGATGGTCTCCTCATACGCGCCGAGCCGCCCGGCAAAGGTCGTCACGCTCTGCACGAGCTGCGGGACGACGAGCGCCGCCAGCAGCGCCAGCGCACCGAAAAACAGTGCATAGCTGACGGCCATCGCCCCGCCGCGCCTGCCGCCAAAGAGCTTTTGCGCAAAAAAGCGCGTGGGTATGTCCAGTACATAGGCCAGCAACAGCCCCCAGCCAAACGGTGCCAGCAGCCCGAGAAACGCCCCGGCCCCGCGCAGCACGCCCGGCAGCCAGTCTGCCGCGGCAAAAACCGCCGCGACGCCCGCCGCCAGCAGCAGCCAGTCCTTCATCGTGTGGGGTGTGCGGTCAAAACAGTTTTTCATTGTCGCTCCTCCTGTTTTGTGGTACACTGTTTACAGCGCATACTTTGTTCATCTTACTTGCTTCTGTTATACCACTTTTTTCCAAAAGGTAAAGAGCCGTATGATTGGAAATTACAATAATTTACGGAAAACCGATGTTTTTCGTGAAAATCCGCGTCAGCGCCCGCCTGCCGGGCGCATCGGTGCTGTAGGGGGGCGGCGTCCCCGACGCCCCGGGCACTTTGCTGCAGCCGCACACATCCCGGCGGCATGAGGGCATGCCGCCCTACATCCCCCCTTACAAGCAAACTGTAGGGCGGGGTGCCCTCACCCCGCCGCGAAGGGGGCAAGACCCCTCCCTGCAAAGCCGCTCGAAAGAGGGCTGCATTCCTTTGCACTTTTCCTGCAGTTTTGTAAAATTTCTCCGGCAATCTTGACAGAATACCGTCATAATGTTAAAGTGGTCACAAAGCCGCTTTCTGTCCCTGAAAGGAGATTTCCATGTGGTTTGATACGATTTTATGGCTGGTTGCCGTCGTGGCGTTCATCATGGTCGAGGCCGCCACAACGGCGCTTGTCTCGGTCTGGTTTGCGGTGGGCGCTGCCGCGGCCATGCTGGTCAGCTTTTTTAATGTCGGCTTTGGCTGGCAGATGCTTGTTTTTGCCGTTGTATCGGCCATTACGCTCGGCCTGATGCTGCCCCGGCTCATTAGCCGACGCGGCGCGCACCGTGCCCCTGTCACAAACGGTTCGCCGCTGACCATCGGCAAGCAGGGCGTTGTGCTTGTGGACATTGAGCCCGGCCTTCCGGGCCGGGTCCGCGTGGACGGCCTGGACTGGCAGGCCCGCGCCGAGGTCACACTCCCGCAGGGCACCCGCTGCAAGGTCGTGGCCGTGGACGGTGCGATCCTTATTGTCGCTCCCGTGACCGCTGACGCGGCTGCGGTTTAAATCACAAAGGAAAAAGGAGGACCCCCAAATGCTGTTAGTCTTTGCCATCCTGCTCATCATTATTCTGGTGGTTTTGGTGCGCTGCATCGTTATTGTGCCGCAGTCCAACGCCTATGTCACCGAATGGCTCGGCGTCTACAAGGATACCTGGGGCGCGGGCCTGCACATCCGCACGCCGTTTGTCGAGCGCATCTCCCGCAAGGTCTCGCTGAAGGAGGAGGCCGCCGACTTCCCGCCGCAGCCCGTCATCACCCGCGACAACGTCACGATGATGATCGACACCGTCGTTTTCTTTCAGGTGTTTGACGCCAAGATGTACGCCTACGGCGTGAACCGCCCGATCCAGGCCATCGAGAACCTGTCCGCCACGACGCTGCGTGACATCATCGGCTCGATGACGCTCGACGAGACCCTGACGAGCCGCGACCTCATCAACACGAAGATCACCGCCAGCCTTGACGAGGCCACGGACCGCTGGGGCATCAAGGTCAACCGCGTCGAGCTGAAAAACATCGAGCCGCCGGTGGAGATCCGCCAGGCCATGGAGAAACAGATGAAGGCGGACCGCGAAAAGCGCGCCTCCATCCTGCTGGCCGAGGGCGAAAAGCAGGCTGCCATCACCCGCGCCGAGGGCGAAAAGGAGTCCGCCATCCTGCGCGCCGAGGCTGTCAAGCAGCAGCGCATCCGCGAGGCCGAGGGCGAAGCCGAAGCCCTGCTGACCGTCCAGAAGGCACAGGCCGATGCCATCCGTATGATCAACGAGGCGAACCCCAACCACAACTATCTGGCCCTGCGCAGCATGGAGGCCATGGAGAAGGTCGCTGACGGCAAGGCCACCAAGCTGATCGTGCCCAGCGATATGCAGAATCTCGCCGCAACCGTGTCTGCGATCAAGGAGATCTCCGGCGAAGTGACCGAATAAAATTTTACATTCTGTTTTCCCTGCCCGCGGTGTTCTGCCGCGGGCAGTTTTTGTGGGGACGAACGCTGGCGGCAAGGCGCGAAAGTCCCGCCCACGCTGCTCCTTTCCCGCAATTTTTTCTTGCGTTTTCCACAAAATCAGGTTATAATATAAGCAGAATAGTATGCCTTTTTGCGCATACTACATAAAATATTGCGAGGTGTATCAGTATGAAGGAACCTATGGTCATCACTATGGCGCGTGAGTACGCATCCGGCGGCAGCGAGATCGCACAGGCTGTTGCCGACAAGCTGGGTATTCCCTTATATAATAAGGAGCTGATCACCCTTGCCGCCAAAAAGAGCGGTCTGACCGAGGAGGCCATTGCCGCCAGCGAGAACCAGCGCAGCGGCAGCCTGATCTACAGCCTGTATATGATGGGCAACACGATGCCCCTGGCTGACCAGGTCTACATTTTGCAGAGCAACGTCATCAAGGAGCTGGCCGCCGAGGGCCCCTGCGTCATTCTGGGCCGCTGCGGTGACTACGTCCTGCGTGAGCGCCCCAACGTGCTGCGCACCTTCGTCTACGCGCCGCTGGAGACCCGCATCCAGTTTGCCAAGAGCCGCCCCGACGCCAAGGATATGCCGGACCGCCTGTGGGAGACCCAGCTGGCCAAGCATGACCGCGCCCGCGCAAGCTACTACAACTATTACACCGAGAACCGCTGGGGCGAGGCCAAGAACTACGATCTGTGCCTGAATGCGACCCTGGGCCGCGAGGCCTGCGCCGACCTGATCGTGGCCGCCGCCAGGGCTATGCAGGAAACCGACAAGTAAAAAGGAGCCTTTCACTATGCTGCGCTATGTCAAAAACGGAATGCTGCTGTTGAGCGTCGCGTATATCGTCATCGGTATGCTGCTGCTCATCATGCCCGAGACCAGTCTGCTCTGGATCTGCAACATTTTTGGTGTTGTGGTGCTTGTCACCGGCATTGTCTGCCTGATCCAATATGCCCGCATCCGCGGCACCGGCTTTACCGCGCCGTTCATGCTGGTGGGCGGCGTCATCACGGCGGGGCTGGGCATCTTCACGCTGGCAAAACCGCAGGTAGTGACCAGCTTTCTGCCCGTTGTTTTCGGCATCTTCATCGTCGTTGACGGCCTGAGCCGCATCGGTACCGCCATTGACCTTGCCAAGCGCAAGGGGCAGAAATGGTGGTTGCTGCTGCTGTTCAGCATCGTATCCGTTGCCCTGGGCGTACTGCTGGTGCTGCACCCGTTTGATGCGGCGGTCAGCGTCGTCATGCTCTGCGGCATCCTGCTGATCGCCGAAGGTGCGCTGAATTTAGGCTGCATTCTCTACGCCGCCATGGAGCTGCGCACACTGGACCGCATGGCCTCTGCCGCCGCCAATGCGGCCTTGGGTGCCATCGGCGACGCCCTGGACGAGGCCGAAGCCGCCGAGCGCGATGTCGGCAGCGACGGCCCTGTGGTGTACGACGCCGAGAGCAAGGATGTGTCGGAGGACGGTGAATAACCGTTCCGTGACACCGTAGGGGCGCATTCTATATGCGCCCGCAGCGCCGTGCCATCAGCAAACGGGCACGGGCGGATATAGAATCCGCCCCTACAAGCTCCGTTTGTCTTTATTTTGTTTCCCGCGCGAAGGATCGCGAGTTATGTTTAAAGGAGAGAACCCCTATCCATGTATGACCTTATCATCGTAGGCGCCGGCCCTGCCGGCATTTTCACCGCGCTGGAGCTGCTGCGCAAGAGCAGCACCCCCCACAAAATTTTGCTCGTCGAAAAGGGCAAGCCTGTGGAAAAGCGCCACTGCCCCAAGGATAAAACCGGCGTCTGCGTAAACTGCAAGCCGACCTGTGCCATCACCACCGGCTTTTCCGGCGCGGGCGCATTCTCGGACGGCAAGCTGTCCCTGTCCTATCAGGTCGGCGGCGAGCTTCCCGACCTGATCGGCGAGGATTTCGCGCAGGAGCTTATTGACTACACCGATAAAATTTACCTCGAGTTTGGCGCCGACCCGAAGGTCGAGGGCATCTACGAGGGTCCCGACATCAAGGACATCCGCAAGCGCGCCATTCAGGCGGGTCTGCAGCTCGTTGACTGCCCCATCCGCCATCTGGGCACCGAGAAGGCCCAGCAGCTCTACCTGAACATCCAGAACTATCTGGCCGACGCCGGTGTTGAGATGTTGTTCAGTACCGAGTGCGAGAACATCATCCTCGAGGGTTCCGTCTGCAAGGGCGTCCGCCTGCGCGAGAAGGACGGCGTCCGCGACGTCTACGCCAAGCAGGTCGTTATTGCCACGGGCCGCCGCGGTGCAGACTGGCTGGAAAAGATCTGCGCCGAGCACAACATTGCCCACAAGCCCGGCACCGTTGACATCGGCGTCCGTGTTGAGTGCCGCAACGAGATCATGGAGAAGATCAACAAGGTCCTGTATGAGGGCAAGCTGATCGGCTACCCGGCCCCGTGGCGCAACAAGGTGCGCACCTTCTGCCAGAACCCCGGCGGCTTCGTTGCGCAGGAGAACTACGACAACGATCTGGCCGTCGTCAACGGCCACAGCTTCAAGGAGAAAAAGAGCAACAACACGAACCTGGCCATTCTGGTCAGCCACAACTTCACCGAGCCGTTCAACCAGCCCATCGCCTACGCGCAGAAGGTCGGTGAGCTGACGAATATGCTGGGCGCGGGCCACATTCTGGTGCAGCGCTACGGCGATATTCTGGACGGCAAGCGCACTTGGGCCAACGAGCTGGCCCGCACGAACGTCCGCCCGACGCTGAAAGACGCCGTGGCCGGTGACATCACCGCCGCCATGCCCTACCGCGCCATGGTCAACATCATCGAGTTCATCAAGATGATGGACGAGGTCGTGCCCGGCTTTGCCAGCCCCGAAACGCTGCTGTACAGCCCTGAGCTGAAGTTCTACTCCAACAAGGTCAAGATGGACACCGACTTGGAGACGAACATCGCGGGTCTGCACTGCCTGGGCGATTCCTCCGGCTGGACCCGTGGCCTGATGATGGCCTCCGTCATGGGCGTCCTGATGGGCCGCAAGCTGATGGAGAAGCACGGCTTTTAAGGGTACGAGGAGTACGGGTGTTCTTTTCTTATAAGAAAAGAACCAAAAGAATTTTAAACATAAGCAAGGGGAGAGCGCCGGGTGTGGTGCCCTCCCCTTTTTTGCAGGCGGCGAGTGGCGGCGGCATGAGGGCATGCCGCCCTACGCACTCACTTTATGTCATTCGTAGGGCGGGATGCCCCCATCCCGCCGCGGGCAGGCATCCACTTTACTGCCAGCCTGTAGGGGGCGGCGTCCCCGACGCCCCGCACCCACTTCCCGCAAAAAAATTGCAAAAATCTCCAAAACACCCGCTCCGTGTGACAACTTTGCAACATCCGGGGTGTAGGATAGGGGCAAACCAGGCACAGAAAGGAGCTTTGAGGATGAAAAAAGTAGCTTTATTATTGGCGGCAGCCATGCTGGCGCTGGCCGGATGCGCGTCTGCGGGCGATACCGCGGCGGCTTCGGAGGCCGCACCGGCTGAGAGTACGGCGGAGAGCGCCGCGGCGGAGGACAGCACAGAAGCAGCACTGCCGGGCGAGCCGCACTCCCTCTCTGCCTATAGCGCCTGCGCGGTCAGCGGCAGCAGCGTCTATACGGCGGTCTCCCACTTTTCAAGCAGCGAGGACAGTCTCGGCAGCTTTGATCACAGCAGCGTCTACAAAACCGACCTTACCACCGGGCAGACCTATGAGATGTACCGCACCGGCTCCCAGCTTGCGTCCGCGCCGCTGATCATAGACGACACGCTGTATTTCATCTGCTACGACGGCGGTATGCTGGCCCTGCCGACGACGGGCGGTGAGGCGCGCGTGCTGCCGTTCTCCTACGACGACTGGATGCCTGTTTTTTACGCAGGTCACTACCTCTACTGCCGGAGCGTCAGCGCCGCGCCGTTCTGCCGTACCGGCGGTATGCGGTTTAACTTGGAAAACGGGGAGACCGCGCCGTGGAATATCCCGGTGGAGACAATGTACATTCCCGATGTCGTCGGGGACGCGCTGCTGCTTTGCCGCGTTGTCTCGGATTATCCGGTGCCCTACCCGGACGACGACGAGATGTCCCAAGCGCTTTTGCAGAACACCACGCTGGAATACACCCTGGCCGACCCCGCGACGGGCGCGGTGCGGCAGACCTGCTTTACCCTCCCCTATGACATACCGCAGCCGGGGAACCTTACGGTCTACAACTACCTTGGCAAGTGCGGCAGTGACTTCTATTTCCGCGCAGACCAGTGCGACGATGAGTACGCTTTGGTTTCCCAGTCCGTGCTGCGCATCGGCACGGACGGCACCCGGACCGACCTTGGCATTACCAAAACGCCGGATTACCTGGATTACTGTGCGGTTTTGCAGGGCGATGAGGTACGCTGGCTCCTGACCCGCGGCACCGACGGCATCTATCTGATTTACGACACGCAAGGCCATGAGATTGGCCGCAACGAGCGGCCCGCCGGGCTGGAGGCCTTCTTCCCGCTTTGTATGCTGGACGACGGACGCCTGTTGATGGTCGTCGGCTACGACTGGGAGCACGACAGCGCGGCCCGGTACGCCGTGATGGACGCCGACGAATTTCTGAACGGCGGGTCGGCATACCGCGAGATGACGTTTGCGGAGTGAACGGGCCGCCCCTACAGGGAACGGCACGGTGGGCCGTGCCCGCTGCCGCAGGTTTTTTTCAATCACTGGAAAGGACGTGTACCCATGAAAACGAATAAGCTCATTCCCCTCATCCTCACCGCGGCGCTGGCGCTGTCCGCCTGTGCGTCGGCGGCGAATTCCGCAACCACAGCCGCGGCGGCGGAGACTGCCGCCGCCACACCAGAACCGACGGCGGCACCTGAACCGGTGGGGGAGCTGCACGCCATTGCCGAAACCGGGCAGAACAAATTCGGCAATGTGATTTGTCAGACCCGCCCCGCCCTTGACGATGAGGGCAACTTTACTGGAACTGTCATTTACAAAACAGACCCTGACGCCAGACAGACAACCGCGCTCTACGAATACAACGATAGCGCGTATAGTACGTTATACCAATTTCTAGCAAACGAGACGCTGTATGTCGTCATGTACCGCGATGACAGCGACACCAAGCTGCTTGCCGTTCCGTTGGACGGCGGCGAGGTTTGGGAAATTCCGCTTGGCCCCAACACATGGAGTGCAAAACTGTACGATGACCGCTATGTCTACTGTATGTCTTACAGCCAAGCGCCAGCCGCGCTCACCCGAGGGATGCGTCTTGACCTGCAAACGGGGACAAGCGAGACATGGGACATCCCCGTCGAGACTTACGGGGTGCTCGGTGTGGCCGACGGTGGCATTGTCACAAGCCGCATCATTTCGGACTATCCTATCCCGCTCCCGTCCGACGCCGAAATGCTCAGTGCCATCCTGCAAAATTCCACCTATGAGTTCGACCTGACGGACCCTGCCACGGGTCGGCCCATCCAAAAGATTTTTGAGTATCCCTGCTACGGCACACCCGAGGGGGACGGCTATATCACCTACACCTACGCGGGCAAAAACGGCAGCGATTTCTATTTTTTCGCCGACCACATGACACCGTCTTACTGGGTCGGCTCCTCTATCCTTTGCATCCACAGTGACGGCACGCAGGAAGATTTGGGCATTATGACGGCGCAAAAGTTTATTCGCCCTATGCACCAAAACGAAGCGCTGCGGTGGTTTATGATTCCGAACGATGACTTTCCCCGCACTTACACGTTCTACGACTTGCAGGGCAATGAAATCGGACACAACGCCGCCCCTGCGGGTGTTGACGTGGCCCTTATTATGGAATATCTTTTGGACGACGGCCGCGTTGTGCTGACCCTCGGTAGCGACCCCGCGCATAATTATGTCACCAATTACGTCACCATCCCCGCCGACGCATTTTTGAACGGGAGTACGGAGTATACAGAGATGGAGTTTGTGGAGTGAGTGTCATTGCCCGGGCGGTTTTTACTGGCCGGAAGCGGGCACGGGTCGTCGGGGACGCCGACCCCTACGGGCTGGCCGTGGGGCTGGCGGCTGCCTGTCGGCGGCCAGAGGACTGCCCGCCGTGGCCGTTTCCGTTAGCATAAACAAAACCCAGCCCCCGTAATGTTTTCCACATTGCGGGGGCTGGGTTGTTTAAAACTTTAAGACATGAACCGATCCTTCAGGTTCTTGAAGAAGCTCTTGCGCTTCTCGTAGTTCTCGTCCTTCAGGCTGTCCTCAAAGGCCTTCAGGGCTTCGCGCTGGGTGCGGTTCAGCTTCTTGGGGATCTCCACGTCCACAATGACGTACTGGTCACCGCGTCCGCGCCCGTTCAGGTACTGGATGCCCTGGCCGCGCAGGCGGAACTTCGTGCCGCTCTGGGTGCCCTCGGGAATCTTCTGAACGACCTTGCCGTCCACGGTGGGGACCTCAATTTCAGCGCCCAGCACAGCCTGGGAGTAGGTAATGGGCACGCGGACGTACACATCGTAGCCGTCGCGCTCAAACACGGCGTCGGGCTTGACCGTCACATGGACGATCACGTCGCCCGCGGGGCCGCCGTTCGTACCGGCGTCGCCCTGGCCGCGCAGCGCAATGTTCTGGTCGTCGTCGATACCCGCGGGGATCTTGACCTCCAGCGTCTTGCGGGCACTGGTCTTGCCGGTGCCGCGGCAGGTCTTGCAGGGGTTCTTGATGATGGTGCCGCGTCCGCCGCAGTGCGGGCAGGGCTGCTGGCTCTGCATCACACCAAACGGCGTGCGCTGCTGGGTCACGACATAGCCGCGGCCACCGCACTCGGTACAGGTCTCGGGGCTGGAGCCGGGTGCACAGCCGTTGCCGCCGCAGTCCGGGCAGGTCTGCTGACGGTTCAGCGTGACCTTTTTGGCGCAGCCGTGGGCGGCCTCCTCAAAGGTCAGGATCACATTGGCCTGAATGTCATGGCCCTTGCGCGGCGCGTTGGGGTTGGAGCGGGTCGAGCCGCCGAAGCCGCCAAAGCCGCCGCCGAAAATATCGCCGAAGATGTCGCCCAGATCGACGCCGCCGGTGCCGCCGAAGCCGCCAAAGCCGCCACCGTAGCCGCCGCCGGGCTGGCCGGCCCCATAGTTGGGATCGACCCCAGCGAATCCGAACTGGTCATAGCGCTTGCGCTTGTTCGGGTCGGAAAGAACATCGTTGGCCTCATTGACCTCCTTGAACTTTTCCTCGGCGTCCTTGTCGCCGGGGTTCAGGTCGGGGTGGTACTTTTTGGCCAGCTTGCGGTAGGCGCTTTTGATCTCGGCATCGGTGGCGTTTTTGCCGATCCCCAGCACCTCGTAGTAATCACGTTTTTCTGCCATAGAATCTATCCCCTCTATTTATGGGTTGTGAAAAGGCTTCCCCTTGCGGGGAAGCTGTCCGCGGAGCGGACTGATGAGGTGAGACCTGCCGGATATTGCCCGCAAACAGGCAATCCCGGCAGCTTGGCCCTCATCCGGCCTTGCTTCGCACGGCCACCTTCCCCCGCGGGGGGAAGGCTTTATTTTAACTTTCTCTATAACCCCCAAGGGCCGCCGCCGGGTTTGCCCAGCGGCGGCCTTATTATGGGTTTGTTACAGCTTAGACCTCGTGGAAGTCGGCGTCAACGGCGCCGTCATCCTTCGGCTGCGCACCGGCATCGGGGCCGGGCTGCGCACCGGCATCGGGGCCGGGCTGTGCACCGGGCTGCTGGCCCTGTGCCTGGGCGGCCTGCTGGTAGACCTTCTCGCTGATGGCGTAGAAGGCCTTCTGCAGGTCATCCTGCTTTGCCTTGATGTCATCAACGCTGCCGGACTTCAGGGCTTCCTTCAGGGCAGACAGCTTGGTCTCGACCTCGCTCTTTTCCTCGGCGGAAACCTTGTCGCCGAACTCGCCCAGTGCCTTCTCGGTCTGGAACACCATCTGGTCGGCGTTGTTGCGCACATCGACTTCCTCGCGGCGCTTCTTATCCTCGGCGGCATACTGCTCGGCGTCCTTGACAGCCTTGTCGATGTCGTCCTTGCTCATGTTGGTGGAAGCAGTGATCGTGATGCTCTGCTCCTTGCCGGTGCCCAGGTCCTTCGCGCTGACGTGAACGATACCGTTGGCATCAATATCGAAGGTGACCTCGATCTGCGGCACGCCGCGGGGAGCCGGAGCGATGCCGTCCAGATGGAAGGTTCCGAGGCTCTTGTTGTCGCGGGCAAACTCACGCTCGCCCTGCAGGACGTTGACCTCAACGCTGGGCTGGTTATCAGCCGCAGTGGAGAAGATCTGGCTCTTCTTGGTAGGGATGGTGGTGTTGCGGTCAATGATCTTGGTGCAGACGCCGCCCAGAGTCTCAATGCCCAGGCTCAGCGGGGTAACGTCGAGCAGCAGCAGACCCTTGACGTCGCCCTGCAGAACGCCGCCCTGGATGGCAGCGCCGACAGCAACGCACTCATCGGGGTTGATGCCCTTGAACGGCTCGCAGCCCAGTTCCTTCTTGACAGCGTCGTAGACGGCGGGGATACGGGTGGAGCCGCCGACCATCAGGACCTTAGCCAGGTCGGAAGCCTTCAGGCCGGCATCGGCCAGAGCCTTGCGGACGGGGGTCATGGTGCGCTCGACCAGATCAGCGGTCAGCTCATTGAACTTAGCGCGGGTCAGCGTCATGTCCAGATGCTTGGGGCCGTTGGCGTCCGCGGTGATGAAGGGCAGGTTGATGTTGGTCGTGGTTGCGCTGGACAGCTCGATCTTAGCCTTCTCGGCAGCCTCCTTCAGGCGCTGAGCAGCCATCTTGTCCTTGCGCAGGTCGATGTTGTTCTCGCGCTGGAAGTCCTCGGCCATCCAGTCGATGATGCGCTGGTCGAAGTCATCGCCGCCCAGGTGGGTATCACCGTTGGTAGCCAGAACTTCGGTAACGCCGTCGCCCATCTCGATGATGGAGACATCAAACGTACCGCCGCCGAGGTCGTAGACCATGATCTTCTGGTCGGCTTCCTTATCGATGCCGTAAGCCAGAGAAGCAGCCGTAGGCTCGTTGATGATACGCTTGACGTTCAGACCGGCGATGGTACCGGCGTTCTTGGTGGCCTGACGCTGGCTGTCGTTGAAGTAGGCGGGGACGGTGATGACGGCCTCGGTGACAGGCTCGCCCAGATAAGCCTCGGCGTCAGCCTTCAGCTTGGAGAGGATCATAGCGCTGATCTCCTCGGGGGTGTAGTCCTTGCCGCCGGCATGGACCTTTTCAGCCGTGCCCATCTTACGCTTGATGGAAGAAATCGTGTTCTCGGGGTTGGTGATGGCCTGGCGCTTTGCGACCTGGCCGACCAGACGCTCGCCGGTCTTGGTGAAGCCGACGACAGACGGGGTGGTGCGGGCGCCTTCGGCGTTCGCGATGACGACAGGCTCGCCGCCTTCCATAACGGCGACGCAGCTGTTGGTAGTACCTAAGTCAATACCGATGATCTTGCTCATAAATAAAACTCCCTTCAAATTTGCTTTGAATGCAGTGAATGTCAATTTATATGGAAACGAATCGTTTGATTCGGTTCGACGTGTTTTCTTGGCTCCCTCGGCGAGGGAGCTGTCGCCGCAGCGACTGAGGGAGCGAGCCTTCCGGGAGGCTCTACCCCTCCGCCCTGCGGGCACCATCCCCTTCTGGCACTTCGTGCCACCTCCCCCGTATCGGGGGAGTCTGTCCTGCAAGGGGAGGCAAGTAAGCGGTGCGTTATTCTGCGACGACGACCATCGCGTGGCGGATGATCTTGTCACCGATCTTGTAGCCCTTCTGGAAAACCTGCACGACGCTGCCGCTCTCCTGCCCTTCGGCGGCGGGGACCTGCTGGACGGCGTTCATGAAGTTGGGGTCAAACGGCTGGTTCAACGCCTCGATCTCGGTGATGTGCAGCGTTTCCAGAGCCTTGGCGGCCTTGTCCAGCGTCATCGTGACGCCCTTCTTGTAGTTTTCGTCCGCGCAGGCGGCGTTGGCGGCCATGTCCAGCGTGTCCAGGATGCCCAGGATCTGGGTCACGGCGTGGGACACACCGTCGTTGAACTTCTGGTCAGCCTCGCGCTGGGAGCGCTTGCGGTAGTTGTCATACTCGGCAGCGGTGCGGAGCAGCTGGTTCTTGAGGTCGGCGTTTTTCTTTTCCTCCGCCTCCAGCTTGGCCTGCACGGCCGCGGTCTCGTGGTGGTGATGCTTGCAGTCGTGCTTGCCCTCGTTCTTTTCCTCGGTCTGGGGGGCCTCTTTTTCAGGGGCCTCCTGTGCGGGGGTCTCGGGCTTTTCAGCAGCCGCTTCCGTCTCCGGGGCGGTCTGTTTCTTTTCTTCTTGGCTCATTGCGGGTCTCTCCTTCTTCGTTTATTGGCCCTGCCCGGCCATGCTCTGTCCCATTCTGGCGGCAAAGTAGTCCAGGATCGGCAGCAGCCGCTCGTACTCCATGCGGGTGGAGCCGATCAGTGCGACGGAGCCTGTCAGCCCGCCGCCGGCTAAGTACCGCTTGCTGACGATGCAGGCACCCGGCATCGCAGGGTCAAGGTCGCAGCCCAGCGTTGCGGTAATCTTGTTGCCTTCGGGGCGGATGAGCTCCGTCGCGGCCTCATTGTCGGAGAAGATCTCCAACAGCGTGCCGAGGTTCTGGCGGACGTCCGCCATCTTTGCCAGATACTGCGCGCCCTCCAGACAGGCCTGCGGGCCGGTGGTGACGAGCGCCTGTGCTGCCATGATGACGGGGGCCAGCCGCTGCCCTGCGGCCAGCACCATGCTGGCCATGAGCATCGGGCTTAAATCCTGCGGGGCGACGAAAGTCAGCCCGCGGTTGAGCAGCTGTGCCAGGTTGGCGGCATCGTCCCGGGTCAGACCGGTGTCAACGCGGGCCACGCGGGTCCGCACGCCGCCTGCGCTGGTCACGGCCAGCACTGCGGCGCTGTAGCGGCCCACCTGCACGACCTCAAAATGGGCAATGCACAGATCCGGCGCCTGCGGTGTGGTAGCGGCAGCCGCGCAGCCTGTCATATCGGCCAGGCAGCGGGTCGCGGCGGGCACGAGCTTTTCCGGCTCGGCATCCATGGCGGCGAACAAATCGTCAATGCGGCGGCGGTCCTTCTCCGGCAGGGTGCCGGACTTTGGCGCGTCGATCAGATGATCGAGGTAGTAGCGGTAGCCCTGGGCGCTGGGCACGCGGCCCGCGCTGGTGTGGGGCTGTTCCAGCAGACCCAGCTTGGTCAGGGCAGCCATCTCATTGCGCAGCGTCGCGCTGGACAGTGCCATGTCAAAGTAGTTTGCCAAAAGACCCGAGCCGACAGGCTCACCGTCGTTGGCATACAGGGCAACAATAGCTTCCAGTATACGCTGCTTGCGCGCATCCATGGCCATGCTGCTCATCTCCTTTGGTTTGCTTTTGTTGGTTTGTTTAGCACTCTTTATCTCCGAGTGCTAAGTTTATTATATCCCCGTTTTGCAAACTGTCAAGGGTTTTTCCGAATTTTTTGTAAGTTTAACAGTTTCGTCACAATCGGATTGGGCAGTTTCCCTATTATTATATATGTAGGGGCCGGGCATGCCCGGCCCGCAAAGCCTCCCTTGTCAAAGGGAGGTGCCGAGCACCAGCGAGGCGGAGGGATTCCGACGGGCCTTTCCTTTATTGCCCTGCTAAGGCAACGTCGCGGGGACGCATCGCTTCGCTTGCCCCCGCAGGGGACTCCTTCCGTCCGCCTACGGCGTCCACCTCCCCCGCTGCGGCGGTGGAGGCTTTTCCCATCACTCCTCCATCCACCGCGCCAGAAACTCTGCGGCGGTGGCGGCGGCGCGGACGGTCTCGGCGTTGGGCGCGGCCTCGCGCAGGGTGCCGTGCAGCAGCACGCCGCCTTCGATGTCACCGTGTACCAGGATCGGCGCGGCGCACAGCAGATACCGGCTGCCCAGAGGCTCCCGCTCCGCGGCGGACGCCGGGGCCGTGTAGAGCTTGCGCCGGGTCAGCAGCGGCTCGATCTCGGGCGGGAGCGGTGCGCCGAGCAGCTCGCCCTTGCCCGCTCCGGCGGCGGCGACGATATGCTCCCGGTCACAGACGGCCACGGCGCAGCGCAGCCGCCGGGCCAGCACGTCCGCATAGACGGCGGCAGGCTCGCCAAGCTCGGCCAGCGGCGAATACTTTTTAAATATGACCTCGCCGTTGCCGTCCGTGTAAATTTCGAGTGAATCTCCGGTGCGGATGCGCTGCGTTTTCCGAATCTCCTTCGGGATGACCACCCGGCCCAATTCGTCGATACGGCGCACGATTCCGGTTTCTCTCATACAAAATCCCCCCTGGTTTTTTCTGGTAGTATCTGCGGGGGTGCCTATAAATATGTAAGGAGTTTGGTTATGGAACTATTGCAGACAACGCTTTGCTATCTCGAAAAGGACGGTGCGTACCTGATGCTGCACCGTGTCAAAAAGAAAAACGACATCAACCACGACAAGTGGGTCGGCGTCGGCGGCAAGTTTGAACCGGGTGAGGACGCGCCGGCCTGCGCCTTGCGCGAGGTGCGCGAGGAGACCGGCCTGACGATGCACGCGCCGGTTTACCGCGGCATCGTGGATTTTTTCTGTGACCCATGGCCCGCCGAACGGATGCACCTGTACACCTGCACGGATTTTTCCGGCGTGATGACCGACTGCGACGAGGGGTGCTTAGAGTGGGTGGACAAGGCCGCCGTGCAGGATCTTCCAATCTGGCAGGGGGACAAGATATTTTTCAAGCTGCTGGCGGAGGACGCACCGTTTTTCCATTTAGAGCTGACCTATGACGGGGATGTGCTGGTAAAGGCGGTGCTGGATGGGGTAAGTTTGGCGCTGTGATAAACGGGCAGCGGCGGCATGAGGGCATGCCGCCCTACAGGCAGATGGTATACCTGCTACTATGGCAAACGGCCCCGCGGGTCGTCGGGGACGCCGACCCCTACCGTGCGGCAAAAAAAGAGCGTGTGCTTTTCTGTGCACACGCTCTTTTCTTATGTCTCAATACGTCGTGATCGTCGTCCCAACGAAATAATGCGTCAGAATATCCTGATAGCCCCAGCCGTTGCGGGCGTAGCCGATGGCGCCCCACTGGCTCATGCCGCAGCCGTGGCCGTAGCCGTAGACATCAAAGATAAAGCAGTCCAGATCGGCGTTGTAGCTGACCGTGAAGCACTGGCTGCGCAGGCTGCGCCCGTCAACGCTCTGGCGGGCCAGCAGATTCTCGCGGAACCAGCGCCCGCTGACGGTGCCGACGCCCGCGTCCGGGCCGACCTGGATCTTGGCGACCCAGCCGTACTGGTTGGCGGACTGGATCGTGAACCAGCTGTTGGGGTCCACGCCGGACAGGTCAATGTCCATCACATCGCGGATGCGGTCCTGCAGCGTCTGGCGAGAGAAGCGGGCCGTGCCGCTGGAATTGCCGTTCGTGTTCCAGTGGCTGGACACGCTCTGGTCATACGGGCTGTCCACGGCCTGCAGCCAGGCGCGGTCATTGCCCCAGACCTCGGCAGCGGAGGCCGTGCCGGTGCTGGCCGACGCAAAGTACGGCGTGAAGCAGACCTGCCCGTTGTAGGTAACCAGCACATGGGCTACCTCCTGCGCGGCGGCCAGCGCGGCAGCGCCCGGCTCGGCACCCAGCACCGACGGGTAGCCCGACTGGCTGATGATCCAGCAGTGGGTCGCCACGCACTGAGCCTTGTAGGCTTCGGCGGGTGCGTTGGGGCCCAGCTCGTTCTGGGCCACCATGGCCAGGCACTGCACCAGATCCATCGTCTGGGCCGTGCCGTTCATCGTCACGTTGATGGTCTCCCCTGTGCCGCTGTTGTCGGGCTGAGGAGCCTCGGTGGGGGCAGCTGTCGGCTCGGGCGTCGTCTCACTGGCGGCGGAATCCGCCGGGGGCTCGGTGGGCGCAGGCGTGGCGCTGGTCTTGATCTGATCCACCGTCACGGTCTGCTCGGGCAGACTGCCCTCGGCACCCTTGTTCAGGTCGGCCTCCGCGGCGGAGGTCGAGCCGGCCACGTCGGTCAGGCCCGCCAGCAGCTTGTCGGTGCTGGCCAGCAGGCTGTCCGTGATGGCCTGCAGGTCGTCCGCGCGCTGTGCCAGGTCCGCCGTGTCCGCGGCGGTGTCGCTGCCCGTGCCGCCGTTCTTGCGGGCGGCCTGGGCGGCGGTGCTCTGCTGGGCGTAGCGGTCCACACTGGCCTGCACCAGCGTGCTGACCGTCGGCATCGGCTGACCCTTGCGCTCATACTGGGCCGCCGTCAGCAGCGGCTCCTCCGCTGCCGCGATGGCCGAGGTGTTTAAAAGCTCTGCCTCTCCCTCGCGGATCAGCCGCCCCGTGATACAGAGCAGCACGCCGCTCTCGTCACTGTGGGTCGTCACGGTCAGGAAGCGGGAGTCGTCACCCACGTCAACGCCGGTGTCAAACAGGCTGCGGGCCTGAATGCCCGCGACGAAGGTCAGGTAGTCGTAATAGCTCGACAGGTCGGTGCTGCCGTACAGGTCAAATGCGCCCGCGCCCTGCTCGGACGGGTCAAAATAGTAGACCGCGATGGCCTTGAAGCGGTAGACACCGCCCGCCGTGTACAGCGTGAAGCCGCTGTTCTGCTTGAGCGTATCCTCGTCGGCCAGCGCCTTGTAGTCGCTGCCCGTGCATTCCACCACGGTGTTGCCGGGGGTGGCGGCGTCCAGTGCGCTGGGCGTGGCAAAGCGGACGATAGACGGTGCCTCGCCGCTCTCGGGCGTTTCCGGGTCGGGCGTGTCGGCGGCGTAAACCAGCGCGCCGTTCAGCCCGGGCCAGCCCAGATAGCCGACGACGCCGGGGCGGCGCTCCAGCGCCTTGCCCAGGTAGTTCTCGGCGGTCGTATCGTAGAGCGCCGTGCCGTAGCTTTTGGCCGCGGGGCGTGCGCCCAGATCACAGCGCAGGAACAGCCACAGCGCCCCGCCGCCCAGCACAAGCACCAGCGCCAGCACGACAAGCCCCAGAATAACGGTGCGTCTGCGGCGGCGCTCGCTCTTTTCAATGATCTCAAGGCTGCGGTTCTTGATGCTGGGCTGCACCGGCCCGCTCTCGGGCTTTTCGGCCTTGCGGCGGCGCTTTTTGTCGGTTTTCTGCACGGCCTTTTCTGCGGCGGCCTCCTCAACGGCGCTGGCGTCAAACAGCTGGGTCGCAGCGCGGGTAAAGTCCTCAACGCTGGCGCTCTTGCCCGCGGCCTCGGCGGCGTCATCGGCAGCCTGCGCGGCGGCGATGGCGGCGGGGTCAAGATCCGCGGAGAAGTCGGGGATGTCATCGTCCAGCACCGACGGTGCGGGGGCACGGCCCTGCGGGACGTCGGGCAGAGGTGCTTCGTCCGCCGGGGCGGGCGGCTCCACGGGCCGGGCACGGCGGATGCGGGCGTGCCGCGGCGCTTCCGGTCCGGACGTCCGGGCCGGCTCCGGGGCCGCCGTCTGCGCGTCCGCGTCCGTTTCAAAGCGGATGACGCCTGTCGGCTCGGAGACCTCGGGCGGCGTCGCGGCGGCGTCGCGGCGGTGCAGCGTGCGGTGCGGGGCCGCGGGGTCGGGCACGGCAGACTGCTCCGGCTGCGGGAAGCTCGGCGGGCTGACCGGCGCGGGCCGGTCAAAATCGAGCATCGGCTCAAAATCGGCGGTATGGTCGGCGTCCCGCGTGGGCGGCGTGCGGCGGCGCAGCGAGAACCGCACCGTGTTGCCGCGGCTCCGGGCGGCCTCCGACACAACGAGCAGCGGCCTGTCATGGCCGGGGCGGAACGTGATGCAGGAATCTGTCAGCTGCAGGCCGAACAAACGGCGGCGCAGCAGGTCCAAAATCTGGTTGCCGATGAAGGTATCGTTCATATCGGGCGGCAGGGCGCAGGCCACCGCGCCGCGGCGGTCACACACCAGCACAAAGGGGCACTGCCCGACGCTGGCGGGCATGTAGGCGGCAGCGTAATCCGCGCCCGTGACCTGCAGCGCGGCCAGCGCACGGCCCGCTGCGGCCTGCACAATGTCGCCGGGGAAGCGCCGGAGCAGCTGCTCCGGCACGGTGATGCGGCGGGATTTCTGCGGGTCGGCGTAGCTCTCGGTGCCAAAGTCAAAGACGGCCTCGCTGTGGGGCAGCGGCTGCAAAAGGCTGCCCAGCAGGCGGCCCGTCGGCTCGTCCACGGCAACCAGCAGCTTGCGTTTTTCCAGCAGAGCGTCCAGCGTGGCCTGGGCCAGGCTGGTCTCCCCCTCGGCAAAGACATCGTCGCCGAACTTGGCGCGCAGCCGCGCGGCCCATTTATCGCAGTATTGCTCCGCCATGGCGCGGTTGGGGGCGCTGACCTGCACACAGATGGCAAACTCGCCGTCCCGTTCCAGCAGACGCAGGCCGGGGCAGCCATCATCCCGGATGCCCCGCAGCACGGAGGATACCTCCGCGCCCGTGGGCCCGAAAACACGCAGGATTTTCAGTTGAGTGTTGACCATGGTGGAACCTTTCTTTGTTTGGAAATGTTGCCGAGCTTGTCCGTAGGGGCGGATTCCATATCCGCCCGGGGAAGCTTTCTACAGCCGCAAACGGGCCGGGCGCATATAGAATGCGCCCCTACGGTTTTGCGTTTTAAATATCTAAATCTCTGTTCGCCGTCTCCGGCGTGAAACGCACGCTGTCCGGCACATCGAGGCCCAGCGCCATGCGGCGGAGCATATCCAGTGCGTACAGGGCGGCGCGGGTGCGGATGATCTGGCGGTCCTGATAGCCGCCCAGGGTCAGGCGCATTAAATACCCCGTGTCCGTGCGGGTGTCGGCACCGGCCAGATAGACCGTACCCACCGGCTTGCCGGGCAGTGCGCCGCCGGGTCCGGCCAGTCCCGTGATGCCCACGGCCAGCTCTGCACCGGATTCCCGGGCAGCGCCAAAGGCCATGGCCGCGGCCACAGGGCCGGACACGACGTTGTACTTTTCAATGACAGCCGCATCCACACCCAGCAGCTTTTGCTTGGCGGCCTCGGCGTAGGTGACAAAGCCGTAGCCGAACACCTCGCTGGAGCCGGGCACGTTCGTCAGCCGCTCGGCGATCATGCCGCCGGTGCAGCTCTCCGCCGCGGCGGCGTGCAAGCCGTGCTCCCGCAAAGCGCGTACCACCGTGTATTCCAGCGCGGGCACGTCCACATCGTAGGCGGCTGCGCCGAGAATCTCTTTAAACTCCGCAATGCGGGCATTGCAGGCGGCCTCGGCGGCCTGCTCGGTGGCCTCGCGGGCCGTCACGCGGATCTCGCACTCGCCGGTCTTGCAGTAGATGGCGGCGGTGGGGTTCGCGGCCTCAAACAGCGGCGCGACCTTGCTGGCAATGGCGCTCTCGCCGCCCAGCACCCGCAGCGTGCGGCTGTGGATCGTGCAGTTTTGCCGTTTCAGCAGAATCGGGCGGACCTGCTCGGCCCACATGGCCTTCATCTCCCGCGGGACGCCGGGCATCAGCGCGGCGCAGCGGCCGTCGGCGTCCTCAAACCACGCGCCGGGGGCCGTGCCGTGGTCGTTGATGAGCTTGTGGCCCACCGTCGGGCACATGGCCTGCTTGCGGTTGTTCGGCGTGGGGCGTCTGTTTGTCCGGGCGAAAAAGTCGATGATCTTCTGCCACTCGCCCTCGTCAAAGGCCAGCGTATCGCCGAACGCCTCGGCCACGGTCTCCTTCGTCAGATCGTCCTCTGTGGGGCCGAGACCGCCCGAAAAGACGAGCAGGTCGCTGCGGCTTTTCGCCTGCAAAACCAGCTCCTTCAGGCGGGCAGGGTTATCGCCGATGACATGCTGGTGCATCACGCTGATACCGAGCTCGGCCAGCTCGCGGCTTAAAAACTGCGCGTTGGTGTTCAGGATGTCGCCCAGCAGAAGCTCCGTACCTACGCAGATAATTTCAGCAGTCACAGCAGCTCGTCATCTCCCATGCGGATATAGATTTTCTCGACGTTCTCGGCGGCCTCGGCTTCCAGCGCGGCCAGGCCGGGCATAGCGGCCTCGGCGGCCAAGATCTCGTCCAGCGTCGGGTTCGTCTTGGGGTGCGGCGGGGTAAAGATCGTGCAGCAGTCCTCATACGGCTCGATGGACGTCTCAAATGTACCGATCTTACGCGAAATATTGATGATCTCGATCTTGTCCATGCCGATGCAGGGGCGCAGCACGGGCAGGTCCTGCGCCTGATCTGTGCAGGCCAGCGCGGCCATGGTCTGGCTGGCGACCTGGGCCAGGCTCTCGCCGGTGATGAGGGCCTGCAGCTCGAGCTTTTTCGCCACCTGATTGGCAATGCGCAGCATGCTGCGGCGCATCAGAACCGTGAACAGCACATCGGGCGCGTTGTCACGGATATACTCCTGCGGCTTCGTGTAGGGCACGACGAACAGCGTGCAGTTGCCGGTGTACTCGACCAGCTCGCGGGCCAGATCGCGCACTTTCAGCTTGGCGCGCAGGCTCGTGTACGGCGGGCTGGCAAAGTGGATGTGGTGCAGCGCCAGACCGCGGCGGGCCATGCACCACGCGGCGACGGGGCTGTCGATGCCGCCGGACAGCAGGTTCAGCGCGCGCCCGCTCGTGCCTACGGGCAGACCGCCCGCGGCCTCGACCTTGGGGCCGTGGACATAGGCGGCGTAGTCGCGAATTTCCACCATGATCTCCAGCTGCGGGTTATGCACGTCGACACGCAAATGATGGTGCTTGTCCAGCAGGTAGGCACCCAGCTCGCGGCAGATCTCGGGGCTCTTCATCGGGTAGGTCTTGTCGGCGCGCTTAGCCTCGACCTTGAAGGTGCGGATGCCGCGCAGCGTCTCGCCGAGATACGCCTCGGCGGTCTCGCATATTGCGGCAAAGTCCTTCGGGCACTCGACGGCGCGGCTCAGCTTCACGATGCCGAACACATGGGACACGCGGCGGAACGCCTCGTCCATGTCGAGGCCGTCCTCCTTCGGCTCGATGAAAACGGTGCTCTGGGCCTGATAGACCTTGAACTTACCCAGCGGCTCCAGCCGCCAGCGGATCGTCTTGGCCAGCCGCGCCTCAAACTTGCCGCGGTTCAGGCCCTTCAGCGTCATTTCGCCCTGATAGGCGAGGATGAGTTCTTTCATAGGAATATTCCTTTCCATATAAATCCTTGGCTTCCCCCTTGGGGGAAGCTGCCGCCGCAGCGGCTGATGAGGGAAAAGTTTACTGCGGCAACCCGTTCACGGGTCACACCAGCAAGGCCGCCCCTCATCCGGCTGTGGTCGGGGCCACAGCCACCTTCCCCCCCCCAAGGGGGAAGGCATCACAGCTTTAAATATGTTGCAGCTCCTTCAGCCCGTCCCGCAGCCCCGCCAGCAGCGCGTCCACGTCCTCGGCGGTGTTATCGGCGCAGAAGCTCACGCGCAGGGCGGTGCGGACGGTCAGGTCGGCGCAGCCCATGGCCAGCAGGGTGTGGCTCGGCTCGCCCTTGTCGCAGGCAGAGCCGCCCGAGACATAGACCGCGCGGGTGTTCAGGTAGTTGATGAAGGTCTGGCTGTTGATGCAGCCGGTGGAGAAATTCACGATCTCCCCCACCGCGTCGTCGGGTGAATTGAGCGTGATGCCGTCCAATTCTTCAAGCCCCGCGCGCAGCTGCCGATTCAGCGCGGCAATGTGTGCAATGCGGGGGCGCAGCTTCTGCTGGCCCTGCGCGGCGGCCACGCCGAGACCCACAATGTAGGGCGTGTTCTCGGTGCCGGGGCGCAGGCCGCGCTCCTGATGGCCGCCAAGATAGGGCGGTTTGAGCGTCTGGCGCTGGCTGTCCCGGATGAACAGTGCGCCGACGCCCTTGGGCGCGTGGACCTTGTGGCCGGAGACGGAGAGCGTATCGACCTCGCGCCATTTCTGCAGGTCGATGGGCATGCGCAGCCACGCCTGCACGGCGTCCACATGGAAGTGGGTGCGGCTGTTGCGCGCCTTGATGCCCTTGCCCAGCGCCGCGATGTCCTGCACGGCGCCGGTCTCGTTGTTGACGGCCATGCAGGCGGCCAGCACCGTGTTTTTGTCGATCTCGGCCAGGAATTTCTGCGTGTCAATGCGTCCGTCCGCCCCGGGCATGACCTCAACGACGGTGAAGCCCTCGTCCTTCAACGCGCGGATGGGGCGCTGCACGCTGGGGTGTTCAAAGCCCGTGACGACGATCTTATTGCCCCAGTGCTTACGCGGGCGGGCCGCGCCGGTCACGGCCATGTTGTTGCCCTCACTGCCGCAGGCCGTGAAGTAGATTTCATCGCTGCGGCAGTGCAGCGTTTTGGCCACGCGGGCGCGGGCCGCGGCAATGGCATCCTGCGCGGCAACGGCGGGGTCATACAGGCTGCTGGGGTTGGCCCAAAGCTCAGTCAGCGCCTCGCTGACGGCCTGCGCCACCGCCGGGTCCACCCGGGACGTGGCGGCGTTATCAAGATAATGCAGCTGGGGGTCGGAAAGCATAGCACTCATTCCTCACATTATTGCACAAAATTATACAGATTAAATTATACACGTTCGCCTAGCAAAAAACAATATTCAGAAACAAAAAAAGGCTTCCCCCGTGGGGGAAGCTGGCCGCGAAGCGGACTGATGAGGGCAGAGTTCATCCTGATTGCCCATTTACGGGCTGTAACTCGGTAGGGGCCGGGCATGCCCGGCCCGCGGCTTACCGGCAAATGTGCGATTGCGGGAAGACTGCTTTATTCTGTTGACCCTGTAGGGGCGCATTCTATATGCGCCCGGGCAGCTTGCGGCTGCGAAAGCCCCCACGGGCGGATATGGAATCCGCCCCTACGCCTTGTTTTATCTACCCTTACTCCCCAAAATCCTCCGCGGCCTTCTGCATCATCTGGCGGATCGGCAGGTTGTACGGGCAGCGCGGCTCACAGGCACCGCACCGGATGCAGGCACCGGCCTTGGTCTGCAGCGTCGCATAGCGCTCGCGGCCCCACTGCTGCAGGCCGTAGCGGTTCAGGTACCCCTGGAACAGGAACACACTGGGGATGGAAATCCCCACCGTGCAGGGCGCACAGTAGTTGCAGCGGCGGCAGAACTGGGTGCCCAGCGCGTCGCGCACCTTCTGGCAGGCAGCCTCCTCCTCGGGCGTGAGCGGGGCGGTGTTGGCCGCGCCCGCCACGTTGGCGTTCAGCTCCTCCACCGTCGCCATGCCGGGGATGGACACCGTGACTGCCGGGTTGGACAGCACGTACCGCAGTGCCAAGCGGCCATCCTCAATGGCACCGCCCGCCAGCGGCTTCATGTCGATAAAGCCCTTGCCCGCCGCGGCGCAGCGGTCGATCAGCTCCCTGCCCTGCTGCTCCACGATGTTGTACGGGAACATGATCGTCTCGATCTCGGGGATGTCCAGCGCTGCCTCAAACACAGCGGCCAGATGCGCCGTGATGCCGATATGCCCGACGATGCCCTTGGCCTTTGCCTCGAGCAGCGCCTCCATTGCGCCGCCGGGCGCCAGAATGGTTTTCAGGCCGTCGAGGCTCGGGTTGTGGAACTGGAACAGCTCGATGTGGTCGGTGCGCAGGTTTTTCAGGCTCGTGGCGATCTCGGCCTCCATGTCGGCTTTGGTCAGCGCGCGGCATTTGGTCGCCAGAATGAAGTCATCCCGCAGCCCGGCCTCCTCCAGCGACTGGCCGATCCATGCCTCGCTGACCGTGTAGGCGCGGGCGGTGTCGATGTAATTGATGCCCGCCTTATGCGCGGCGATCAGCAGCTCCCGCGTGCCAGGCTGGTCGATGCGCTGAATGGGAATGCCGCCAAACCCAAGGCGGGAGATTTGTAAGCCTGTGGTGCCGAAATTGACGTATTGCATGGTGTTTACCTCGTTATATTGCTCTCCGTTTGCTGCATGGGTCGATGCAAGCATCCGCCCCTGCACGCTCTGTGCTTATTATAGCAAATCCAACGTAAAAATCCAGTTCCCCTAAGCCATCCCCCGCGTGGGAGGGCAGTCGGCTTGCAAGCATGGTGCTATTCTTCTATAATAAACAGTACAAAAACGAAATTTTTGCGGGGTACAGCCACCTCTACGACCCGCTGACCGGGCGCTGGCCGTTTCTTGCGGGGCCGGAGCGCAGCTACGGTGCGTGTGTCGATTTATTGGTGGAGGAATTTTTGCCCAACACAACTGCTGGCACCTGACGGCAGCCGCGACCACTAGATGCCCGGAAAGTTGTGTCCGCGGTGTCACAATTATCCACAAACAGACCCTATGGATGTTGAAAATTTCGGCGTTTTTCTGTGCGATTTTCCACCCCTGCCCACTTGCAGCGGGGGCTTTTTTCGTGGTATGATTCATTTTGTAGTAGTTTATCGCTTTTTAACTGTGAGGAACAGGAATGTTTAATAAAAAGAACCCCATGCGGTATTTCTCCGGCAGCACCTTTGCGCGGCTGCCGCTGTATAAGCTGGCCGCGGGCGGCACGGCGGTGGTGCTGACCGCCAGCATCGGCTTGGGCGCGTTTGCGGCCAGCGTCGGTCCGCTTTCCGCGCCCGAGCCCAGCCCCACGCCCATCGTGACAGCCACCCCCGAGACGGCGGCCACGCCGACCCCTTCCCCGACGCCGAGCCCCACGCCGGAGCCGGACAAGCCGCTGACGATGGAGGCCAGCGTCATCCAGCAGGACGTCGGTGTGACGCTCTACGTCGAGAACGCCCCCGAGCCCAGCCCCACGCCCGATGCATCCGCCTCGCCGTCCCCGACGCCGTCCAAAAGCGCGAAGGAGGATGACGCCGAGAACGAAAAGACCCCGCTGCTGGGCGTGGCGGCAACCATCACACTGACCGACGCCAAGGGCAATGCCACGGATTACGAGCTGGATACCGAGACCGGCACCGCGCTGGCCGAGGACGTGACCCCCGGCGACTACACGCTGGCGGTCCAGCCCATCGAGGGCTACACGCAGCCCGAGGCCCAGACCGTGACGGTCAAAGAAAAGGTCGTCTACAAGGCGGACGTCAAGGCCGTTAAAGAGAAGATCGTCCAGGCAAGCCAGGTCAACGAGAGTGCCGAGGACTCCGGCGTCAGCAACGCGGGCTCGGCCCCCATCGTCAACGAGGTCACCGACACCGTGACCTACGCCGACAGCGCCAGGACCGAGACCGGCAGCAAGACGAGCTACACAGCCAAGCTGAGCAGCAGCGGTCATCTGCTGCTGGCCGACGGTACCGAGACGCCCTACCTGCCCGTTTATCAGGACGGCACGAAGGACCTGATCGGCGCAATGCGCGATACGAGCTACGCCGCCAACACGGCCACGGCGGCCTGGCTGCCCGGCGCGGCGGATTCCGTCACGCTGCTGGGTGCGGCCAACACCCGCATGGCGTGGGTACACCGCGCGGACGAGCCGGTGACCGTACAGGAGGATACCGGCGGGGCCGCCCCGGCTGCCGAGGAGACCCCTGTCCCGGCGGACCCCACGCCGGAACCGACCCCCGAGATCACGCCCGAGCCGACCCCGGAGGCGACGCCCGCCCCCACCGAGGCCCCGACGGAGACACCCGCCGAAACGCAAACGCCTGCCCCGACAGCAGCCCCTACGGAAGCCCCGACAGCGGCTCCGACGCAAGCACCCACCCAGGTGCCCGACCCGACGGCGGGCTGGCCGGATAACATTGCGGTGCAGGAGCTGGCCAACTACGGCTTTGCCGTGACCAGCGCGACCACCACGATATACGAGTACACCGGCTGGCAGGATATTGACGGCGCAACGTATTATTATGACCCGTCCACCCACCAGCCCGTAACGGGCCAGCAGGTCATTCAGGGCAATGTCTACACCTTTGCGGCGGACGGCGCACTGAACCGCACGGCCCGCGGCATTGATGTCTCGAAGTTCCAGGGCAGCATTGACTGGAACGCCGTCAAGTCGGACGGCATCACGTTTGCCATCATCCGCTGCGGCTACCGCGGCTACGGCAGCGGTGCGCTGGTCGAGGATTCTACCTATCGTCGGAACATTCAGGGCGCGATCAACGCGGGCCTGCGCGTCGGCGTTTACTTCTACAGCCAGGCCATCAACGAGGCCGAGGCCGTCGAGGAGGCCAGCATGGTGCTGAGCCTGGTCAGCGGCTACAGCCTGCCGCTGGGCGTCTACTACGACACCGAGAGTGTCGGCGGCGGGCGCGCCAATGCCCTGAGCGCCGCCGAGCGCACGGCCTGCGCCGTCGCCTTCTGCGAGACGATCCGCAGCGCGGGGTACAGCGCGGGCGTTTACTCCTATGCCAGCTGGTTCTATAACGCGCTGAACTTTGCGAACATCAGCAAGTACAACATCTGGATCGCCCAGTACCGCGACACGCTGAGCTTCAGCTACAAGCACAATATATGGCAGTACACAGGCTCCGGCAGCGTCAAGGGTATCTCGAAGCCGGTGGATATGAATATTGGGTAAAATAAAAGCACCTGCGTTTTCGGACGCAGGTGTTTTTGCGTTATGGAAGCCTTCTCCCTCGGGAGAAGGTGGCCGAGGCCCCGACCGAGGCCGGATGAGGGCAAAGCCCGCCATAGCGGCCAGTGAACGGGCTGCAGCGGCAAGGTCTGCCCTCATCAGTCAGCGGACGGGGCCGCTGACAGCTTCCCCCAAGGGGGAAGCCTTATTTGTTTGTGTAGCAGCTCATCTTTGCGCTGCTTCCGCCCCTGACCTGCCCATTGCCGTGCACAATATATTTATACGTACAAAGCTCGGCCAGCCCCATGGGGCCGCGGGCGTGGAGCTTCTGGGTGCTGATGCCCATCTCGCAGCCAAGGCCGAACTCGCCGCCGTCGGTAAATCGGGTGCTGGCGTTCACGTAGACCGCCGCGCTGTCCACGCAGGTCGTGAACCGCTGTGCCGCCGCGGCGTCCGCCGTGACGATGGCCTCGCTGTGGTGGGTCGAATGCTTCGCAATGTGGGCGATGGCCGCATCGACGTCATCCACAACGGCCACGCTCAGCTTATAATCCAGATACTCGGTGTCAAAGTCCTGCGGCGCGGCGGGCACACCGTCGATGATGGCCGCGGCGCGCGCGTCCAGATGCAGCTCCACCGGGGTGATGCCGGCAGCGGCGCGGGCATCGACAAGGCGGGCCTTCAGCATCGGCAAAAACTGCGCTGCCACGTCCCTGTGGACCAGCAGCGCCTCCTCGGCGTTGCAGACGCTGGGGCGGCTCGTCTTGGCGTTTTCCACAATATCCACGGCCATCTCCAGATCGGCGGCCTTGTCCACGTAGACATGGCAGATGCCGGTGCCGGTCTGGATGCAGGGCACGGTTGCGTTCTCGACGCAGGCGCGGATCAGCCCGGCCCCGCCGCGGGGGATCAGCAGATCGACCAGCCCGTCCGCGGTCATCAGCTCGTTGGCGCTGGCGTGGGAGGTGTCCTCGATGAGGCTCACCGCGCACTCCGGCAGGCGCACCCTGCGCAGACCGGCGCGCAGAGCCTCCACGATGGCGTGGCAGCTGGCCCAGGCATCGCGCCCGCAGCGCAGGATGCACGCACTGCCCGCCTTGATGGCCAGCGCGGCGGCGTCGCTCGTGACGTTGGGGCGGCTCTCATAGATGATGGCGATGACACCCATCGGCACGGCGGTTTTTTCGATCAAAAGGCCGTTCGGGCGCACAATTTTGCGCAGCACTGCGCCCACCGGGTCGGGCAGGGCCGCGACCTCGCGCATACCCTTGGCCATGTCGGTCAGGCGGCTCGGCGTCAGCGCCAGACGGTCCAGCATCACGTCGCTGACCCGCCCGCGGGCGTTCTCGACGTCCTGCTTATTGGCGTCCAGAATTTTATCCTGCGCGGCGATGAGCGCAACGGCCATTGCCTCCAGCGCGGCGTTCTTCGTGTCGGCGTCGGCCAGCGCCAGCGGCAGCTTTGCGCCCTGCGCGGCCTGCAAAATTTCCTGCGTAGTCATGGGGTCAGACCTCCCTTATGCCTTGCGGCCCACGAACCGGGTGCCGACGGGCTTGCCCTCGACAATGTCGTACAGCACCTCGGCGTGGGCACCGTTGGTAATGATCATGTCCACACCGGCCTCGGTGGCACGCTTGGCGGCGGTGACCTTCGTCAGCATGCCGCCGGTGCCCAGGGCCGAGCCTGCGCCGCCCGCCAGCATCTCAATTTCCGGCGTGATCTCCTCGACCACCGGGATGAGCTTTGCGTCCGGGTGGGTGTGCGGGTCGGCGGTGTACAGGCCCTCGATGTCGCTGAGCAGCACCAACAGGTCCGCTTCAACGCTGACGGCCACAATGGAGGCCAGCGTATCGTTGTCGCCCACTTTGATTTCTTCGGTCACCACGGTGTCATTCTCATTGATAACGGGAACGATGCCGAGTCCCAGCAGTTCAATGAGCGTCATGCGAGCATTCAAATACTGCTCTCGGTCCGCCAGATTGGCGTGGGTAAGGAGCACCTGAGCGGTCTTGATGCCGTGGCGGCCGAAATGTTCTTCATAGGCCTGCGCAAGCCCCATCTGTCCCACCGCGGCGGCGGCCTGGAGCTCACAGACGCGAGTCGGCCGAGTTTCCCAGCCGATACGAAGCACGCCCTCGGCAATAGCGCCAGAGCTCACCAAGAGCACTTCGCGGCCCATCGCGCGGAGCGCGGCAATTTGACCGGCCCAACGCTCGATCGCACGAACATCAAGACCGCGTCCGTCATTGGTAACCAATGCGCTCCCAACCTTGACAACAATGCGACGCGCCTCTTTAAGAAGCGATTCCTGACCGACCATGGCGTCTTCTCCTATGGAAATTGCACGACAGGAAAGCCGCTCACACGGGGCTTGATGCGGCTTTCGGGCTTAAAACTGATGTTCGAATCAATGCGCTGCCGGATCGTACGGTTCGGCGTTCTCCCGCTCTTCATCAAAACGCTCATCGTCGAGAAACGCGCGTTCGGCGCGGCGGTCTTCGTCGACCTTCTGAGCAAGCGCATTGAGAAGTGTGGTCAAACCTTCACGCGTTGCAGCCGACACCGCAAACACAGGTTCGCCTTCACGGGCGAAGGCCGAGCGGAACTTCTCAACCAATGCGTCGCGCTCTTCCTCGGGCACGAGATCCATCTTGTTGAGCACTACCCAGCGAGGCTTGGCGGCAAGTTCCGGATCGTACTTTTCGAGTTCAGCCACGAGTGCATGCGCCTGTTCGAAGGGATCGACCGTATCGTCCAAAGGCGCCGCATCGATGACGTGCAGCAGCACTTTCGTGCGGGAAAGGTGGCGCAGGAACAAATGTCCGAGACCAGCACCCTCCGCAGCGCCTTCGATCAGCCCGGGAACGTCGGCCAATACAAAGCTCTGCTCGGGCCCCACACGAACGACGCCCAGATGGGGGTGCAGCGTGGTAAAGGGATAGTCGGCGATCTTAGGCCGAGCATTGGAGACGGCTGTAATGAGCGTGGACTTGCCGGCATTAGGCATACCGAGGAGGCCTACATCAGCGAGCACCTTCAGCTCCAGTTCGAGCGAACGGTACTGACCAGGTTCTCCCGGCGTAAATTGACGCGGCGCGCGATTCACTGAGCTCTTGAAGTGAAGATTGCCGAGTCCTCCCTTGCCGCCGGCGGCGAGGAGCTGACGTGCGCCATGCACGTTAAGATCGGCCACAACCTCACCCGTATCGGTATCGCGGATGATGGTACCCACCGGCATGCGCAGGACAACGTCCTTGCCGCCCGCACCGTAGCAGTCCGCCCCTCGGCCGTTTTCACCGTTAGGCGCAAAAAACTTACGGGTGTACTGATAATCCACCAGCGTATTGATGTTGCGGTCGGCTTCAGCCCAGACCGAGCCGCCGCGGCCGCCGTCGCCGCCGTCAGGACCGCCCTTCGGAATGAACTTCTCGCGGCGGAAGCTAGCGGCACCATTGCCGCCTTTGCCGCCCTGAACTTCGATATTGGCTTCGTCGACGAATTTCACGTTGAACCTCGAAAAAAGTCGGGGTAAAAAATCAAACAATCAGAATAACAAAAGCCCAGCCGGGAGATCCGCGCTGGGCTTTGTTTTAACCGGACCGGAAGCTTCCCTTGGCGGGAAGCCTCTG
>ERZ827088.330-NODE-330-length-74193-cov-15.804163_pt1 | contig 74193 bp, 48 predicted proteins | sample MGYA00519922_ERZ827088 | MGnify/ENA primary metagenome ERZ827088 (study PRJEB31778, sample SAMEA3449254) | human gut metagenome | biome: human gut; feature: human-associated habitat; material: faeces | place: United Kingdom | collected 2010/2012 ... | reverse complement strand
TGTCTGAAGAAACTACTTCGTTAGCTACTACCTTACCTAAGATTGTGCTTACGATAACGTTCTTGCCTTCAGCACCCTTAACAACTACAGCACCGTTAACACCAGCTACTACTACGTTACCAGCAGCGATGTTTTCGTTAGCGGTCGGAGCGTCAGTTGTTGTATTGTCAACATAGAATACATCTGCATCATCATAGTCATTTGTTACGACTGCGAAATGATTCTGATACTTCAACCAACCACGAGTACGATTACCACTTGCATCAGCAGGACCGTAAGCTGTTTCGATCTTAACACCTTCACGAGCCTCGTCAACATAACGGAATGCGAATGTGCAAACTTTATCATTGTTGTTGTTCAAAGCAATCTTTGTCTTAGCTTTAGCTGTATTCAATGTCAAAGCATCACCAGTATGATAACCGTCAATGAATGCCAAACGGTAGTAAGAGTTCTTATTCCAGATATACGGATTCGTCTTGTCTGAACCTGTCCAAGCCTTAGCTGAATCAACCATATTTACTAAGAAGCGACCGTAAACAGTATCCGGATGCAATGTCGGATGACCAGGAATTTCACAAGGAATTTCAGGTTTGATATCTGTACCAACAGCCAATAAGTACTGAGGACGGTTTGTATTATTACGTACATATGCTGTATCTGCCAAGATAGCGGCCTTCATGTCCTTCACATCACCCACATGGTTCATACCTAAGAAGTTTGTACCATTCTGATTCTGTTCATACAAGAAGAAGTTAGTGAAATCTTTTGCTGAGATCTTAACTGTATCTTGTGAACCAGTGATAGTCATGTATTCCGGAGCATCAACATTTGCCAAAGCAAAACGGTCGTTATCGTTATAGTTGTAGATATAGGCCATGTTAGCTAAAGTTGCTGTTTGGAAGGCTCCATACATCTTTTCGGATGTTTCAGTTGAAGACCAATAATAGTTATCGTACAAATTTGCATTGAAGTCATTATCAAACTCTCCAGTAGACGAAGCAGATAATGATGTATGATTACAATTATCATATTCAACATAATAATTTGAAATCAGGTTATAAGTGTTATTAGCTTTTTCTTTCAATACAAATGTAGAATAACCATCATAGTCATTTTCCCATTGCCAAGCCCGGAAATCTTCATGTTCATTATCTGTCAAGCTAAAACTAGATAATACAAATTTCTTATCTTGAGTATCATAAGTCAAATACTTTTCAGAGAATGTTTCAAACAAGCGGTAGTGATAGAACTGAACTGTATCCTGAGCAGGTGTTAGATCTGCTTTTGCTAAGTAAGTTGTAATATGCTGCAATGTATCAATACCAGCTAAACCATCATGATCTGTATAGTTATGCTTCAAATCTTTGATACGGAATTCAATAGCATTAGCTTTATCCTTTGTCAAAATAACATTGTCATCAGCATCTTTACCAACATAAACAGTTTCGCCAGTTACACCATTTGTCAATGTGATATATTTACCATCCAAAGCTTCTTTTGCTTCATCAAATTTAGCATAACCATTTTCAGTAAAGCCTAATTCTGCATTTTTAGCTTCTGCGATATAAACTTGATAGACCTGATCTGCGTTTGTCCAATACTTAGAATTATAAATCTCATACAAATTAGGTGTATCTGTTGTACGAATTACCCAACCATCATATAAATTCCATGTTACACCTGATTCACGGTTTACAAAACCATAATTGTTAGCATCTCTATAATAAGGTAACCAATGACCTTCCGGTTTATCCAATTGTACTTGAGTTGCTGGATCAAACTCATTATTCCACATTCCAGCATTAACTTATGCCCAATCAACATTCGGAGACAAAACTTTTCCATCTTTGTCTGTGATGTTCCAAATCTTACCAGCGAAAGTTTTTGCGAAGTCAACGATGTTGCTTGCACCCAATTTGATATAAGGAACAGATGCTCCTACTTGATAATTTGCATATGCATCGTCTTCTTGTTGAGCCAAACGATCGTTAGCTTTTGCATACTCGATAACTGTCAGATAGTTTTTGTTATCTACATTAGAAACATACAAACGAACACCTTTATCTTTGTTTGCATTTGCTGAAGTTGCATCACCACTCCAATTTGCCACACCTGCAGGAGAAGCAGGCATTTCACCAACACATGCATTCGGTAATGTTACAATCAATGAATCGGTATCATTGAAATCATATGATTTCAATACTTGGAATTCAGCCTGTGCAACTTTCTGTGCAGCAGTCAACAAACCAAAAGCATGTTCAGAAATAGCTTCAAACTTATAACCAGCATAAGCAGAACGTTCTTTACCATCCAAGTTAGCGGTATTTGCAGACCAAACATTTTCTGTTAATACAATATATTTCTTATCAGCCTTACGATAGAAATAATATGTACCTGCTGTAGCTGCCTTTGCTTCAATTTCACCGGTAAATACATTTCCTTGAAGATCTGTATATTCCTTATCTTTTGCAGAACCAATGATCAAGCCAAAGGCATTTTTAGTCAACATTGAATTCAATTCAGTAGCAGAGATAGCTACTTCCTGTATTTCTTCTACTTCTAAACCAGCTGAATATACACCACTTGTACCCCACGCAGCATAAGTCAAATTATCAGCTGTTGCACCAGGTGTTGCAACTCCACCAATCTGAAGTCTCTGTCCTGTCTCATCAAATATAACCAAACCTCTTACATCACCACCAGGAGCAGCTTCTGTATAAAATTCAGTAACAACTTTATCACTAGGTAACTTCACAGACAATGGTTCACCACTTTCTGCATTAATTAATTGAATTTTACCATCTGTTGATGCGGGTAAAGATTCCCCTGCCTTAAGCACATTCTTAATTGTCCAATAACCAACTTTTGCGTCAGCCGTATTTAAGAAAGAAGCTCCATCAGCATCAATTGACAAATACTGAGCATCCCAAGTAGAAGGAGTAGCCGTCCAACCAGCACTAGATCCATTCATGGACATTCTTAACTGATAATATTTTCCATTATCAGCAACATCCAAAAGACTTTCTGCATTGGCAGTACCAATTACTCCACCAGCCAGCAATAAGCTAGCCATTAAAGTAGAAAACTTTTTGTTCATAATAATAAAATTAATTGTTAATAAATAGATTAATAGACTTTTTCAAACAACTAATTTTACGAAGAGGCTCCTCAACCCCCGCGATTCATTATGAACGGGCATAAAAAAACGCGGGCTAGTTGTCTATTATTTATTCTAAGGCATCTGGAAATTCGCCCACGTCACAATAATAGAACAATAGCCCGCGCTTATACGATATGATACAATCCGCCCATTACGGGCAGACAATTCTATATACGTAGTCCACGCAAGCATTTTTTGTCCATTATTCCGTGACGTTAAAAATTTTCCAGATTTTTAGAATAGGAATAATCTTCGTAAAAATGCTTACATAATATATGTATAAACCGCACTCGCGAACCGCTGTTCGCTACGGAATCACTGCAAAGATAAAGAGGTTTTCTGAATCAACAAGAAAAAACTTGCATTATTTTCCAAAATATATGGATTATAGGACGAAACAAATGGATTTATAGCACAAAATACCCCGTTTTCAGTACATGATAAAAAGCCGGCGTATTTTGATGAAAAGGTAGGCATGAATTCTCCAAAAGACGCCGGCTTTTTATTCATTCATGCCTATGTTTTTCTACAAATCCAACGGGAATCGTTTTCTATCTTCGTTGGATTGATTTCCGATTCTCGTTTATTTGAATGGCTCGTTCTACCTATATATAATAGATATCCCATATCGGATTTATTTTTATACCCTTCACACACGGTCCTATCTATCTTATATTCTGCGATTTCCTGTGAAGGGTGTGAAAGGAGGCTCTATATTCGTACTTTTGGCTTGCCCCAAAAGTACCAAAAACTCAAGATCGTATTCGTTCTTTTGCCTTGATGCAAAAGAACCAAAAAATCAAGGCTGCGTCTGCTGAGCTACTCCGTCTCTTCGTTACGCTGTGCGCGCCGCAAACTCGCTTCGCTCAGACAGCGACGCTCCGGCCGCTTCACTCCGTTCCTCCGCTTAACGCTCACCAGTACGAGGCCGAAACAATTGAAAATTGACGATTGACAATGGACAATTTTCTTTTTCTCTTTCATTTATCCATGGAACTTGCCTTGCGACTGTAGAGGCGTAGCGTTGCTGCGCCTCAAAACGACGTTCTGCACAACCAAATAGCAATCAATAAAAAACGAATGGGTTTATTGTGTTATTTGCTGTTTTATCCTGTCGCGTTGGCTGGAGGCGCAGCGTGCTGCGCCTCTACTCGCATTTTCCAAACTCAACGGGGAATTAAATACCCCATGTAATCCGGCCTTATAAATTTTCAATTTTCAATTCTCCATTTTCAATTGTCCATTGCTTTGGCCTCCGTAGTGTGAGCCTTGAACTCTTTGGTTCTTTCTAGATCAAACAAGAAAGAACGAGAAAATACATCATAAAAACAGAAAGCACGGAAACCTCGCTTCACACAGTCATCAAACCATGTTTCTGCGAATTCCGTGCTTGATTTATCAATAGGATAATAAGAAATCTATTTATTTCAATGCATAAATACGGCGAATGATATCAACAATTTTCAATCCTTCCAGCGCCGTTGTCGTATTCTGAGAACCGGTGTGCTGCAGGACTTCCACGACGTTACGGATCACGAAATTATGATTCTGCGCAGAACCTTTATACGGTCCGTAGTCATTACCCGGATTTGTCGGAGCCAATTCAGGCATCTCATAGTCTTTAATATGGCAATGCTCTACCTCGTTCATGTACTGACCGCCAATCTTGACGCTACCGTTTTCTGCCACAATCAGCATACTGCTTTCCATGTTCTTATTCCAAACCGCAGTCGAATAGTTCAAACAGCCCATACCGCCATTCACAAATTCGAATGTTACCAGTCCCGAATCCTCGAAATCCGTTAACTGTTGATGATTGAAATCAGCAAAGCGTGCCTGGATATGCTGTATATCGCCAAAAAGCCAATACATAATATCGATAAAATGAGAGAACTGGGTGAACAACGTACCACCATCCAGACAAGCATCACCATGCCAGCCTCCAGGTTTATAATAACGTTCATCCCGATTCCAGAAGCAATTGAGTTGTACGAGATAGATTTTTCCCAGCCGCCCCGAATCAATCATTTGCTTGATCCAGACAGATGGTGGAGAATACCGATTCTGCATCACACAAAAGACTTCTTTCTGGTATTTCAGCGAAGTCTGCAAAACCCGTTCGGCATCTTGCACTTGTAAAGCCATTGGTTTCTCAATCACCACATGATGCCCCGACTCGATTGCCTGTATCGCCAGCTCGGCATGAAGACCATTCGGAACACATATATTGATCACATCGATATCCAAACCGGATTGTAGCAAAGATGTCATATCCGAGAAGAAAGCTACCGGATAAGCTTCAATACCCAGTTCTTCCTTCGGGCGTATATCACACAATGCCACCAACTCTGCTCCCGGATCGCGAACAACCATTTCTGCATGCCGCTTTCCGATATGTCCGCATCCAACTACGGCAAAACGAATTTTCTTCTTATTACTTTCCATAATTACGAACGGTTTCAATGATATAATCCACTTCTTCATCTGTCATTTCCGTATGAATAGGCAATGACAAAACCGACTGGACCAGTTTTTCAGAAACACTCAAAACCGAGCCTATACGGGAAAAGCCGTAGAAAGCCGCCTGTTTATGTAATGGAAGCGGATAATAAACCATCGACGGAATTCCTTTTTCCTTGAGATATTGTTGCAAATCATCCCGTTTTCCATCTGCAACCTGCAAGGTATATTGATGATAGACATGCGTCGAATAAGGAGCTTTGCTAGGAATCTGCCAGCGGGAATCCTGATCAAAAGCCTCGTCATAACGCTTGGCCACCTGCTGACGGGCAACGGTAAACTCTTCCAAATGCGGAAGCTTTACGTCTAAGACAGCCGCCTGCAAAGTATCCAGACGAGAATTACAACCGATTATCTTATGATGATATTTCTGCTGCTGCCCGTGGTTGGCGATCATCCGGATCCGTTCTGCCAGACGTTCATCAGCAGTCATGACAGCTCCGCCGTCACCATAACAGGCCAGCGGTTTGGAAGGGAAGAAAGAAGTCGTACCGATATGAGCTATCGTACCGGCTTTCCGACGAGAACCATCCGAGAACAACACTTCGGCTCCTAATGACTGGGCATTATCTTCCACCACATACAAATGGTTCTGTTCGGCTATCTGACGGATCTTTTCCATATCACAACATTGGCCGAACAAATGCACCACCACAATAGCCCGTGTCTTGGGAGAAATGGCCGATTCAATCATCCAAGGATTGATATTGAATGTCTTTTCATCAACATCCACCCACACCGGAATCAGTCCCAGCAATGAAACCACTTCGGCAGCTGCTACATACGTAAAGGCCGGAACAATCACCTCATCTCCCGGCTTCAGGTCAAGTGCCATCAGCGCAATCTGCAAGGCATCCGTTCCGTTACCGCAAGGTATGACAGACGGAACATCCAAGTACGATGACAAATGCGAGGCAAAACGCTGCACCTGTGGTCCGTTAATAAATGCACAAGTATCCATTACTTCCTGCACAGCCAGATCCAACTCCGGACGCAGTCGAAGATACTGTCTATGCAGGTCAACCATCTGGATTTTATCCATATTCCTTCTTATTTCACCTCGCTACCCGGTTTCACTTCCTTCTCCGGTGTAATCACCGCCAGCTTACCGTCAAAGTTTTCTGCCGAAAGAATCATTCCTTCAGAAACAATTCCCTTCAGTTTGCGCGGAGCCAAATTAGCGATGAAGCAAACCTGCTTACCGACCAGTTCTTCCGGTTTGTAATGCTGTGCAATACCCGAAACTATGGTTCGTTTTTCTAATCCGTCGTCAATACGGAACTGCAACAACTTATCGGCTTTCGGTACTTTGGTACATTCCAAAACCGTTCCTACACGGATATCCAACTTCAGAAAATCATCAAAAGCGATATTTTCCCGAATCGGTTTTGCCTTATAATTAGCTTCTTCGTTCGCTTTCTTGGTTGCCAACAGTTTGTCAATCTGAGCCTGGATGACGTCATCTTCAATCTTTTCAAACAATAATTCTGTTTTTCCCAGTTCATGACCCACTTCCAGCAAATCGGTTGAACCCAAACGATTCCAGCCTAACGGTTCTACATTCAGCATCTTGTTCAATTTTTCCATGCTGAAAGGCAAGAACGGCTCGAATACAATAGCCAGGTTGGCTGTAATCTGCAAAGCAATATTCATGATGGTAGCCACACGAGCCATATCTGTCTTGGCCAACTTCCAAGGTTCTGTATCAGCCAGGTATTTATTACCGATACGAGCCAGGTTCATGGCTTCCTTCTGCGCATCACGGAAATGATAAGTATCCAACAGACGTTCTACGTTTTCCTTTACATCTGCAAAATCCTTCAGTGTCTGACGATCATAATCCGTCAGTTCACCGGCAGCCGGAACCTTATTGTCAAAATACTTACCCGTCAATACTAAAGCACGGTTCACGAAGTTACCCAAGATAGCAACCAACTCATTGTTATTGCGTGCCTGGAAGTCTTTCCAGGTAAAATCATTATCTTTTGTTTCAGGAGCATTGGCTGTCAGCACATAACGCAACACATCCTGCTTACCCGGCATATCCACCAAATACTCATTCAACCAGACAGCCCAGTTACGAGAAGTAGATATTTTATCACCTTCCAGATTCAGGAACTCGTTGGCAGGAACATTTTCCGGTAAGTTATAAGAACCTTCGGCTTTCAACATAGAAGGGAATACAATACAGTGGAACACGATATTATCCTTCCCGATAAAATGTACCATCTTCGTTTCCGGATCTTTCCACCATTTTTCCCAACTGTCTGGCAACAATTCCTTTGTATTGGAAATATATCCAATCGGAGCATCAAACCATACATACAGCACTTTGCCTTCTGCTCCTTCTACCGGCACCGGAATACCCCAATCCAAATCACGGCTTACGGCACGCGGTTGCAATCCCATATCCAACCAGCTCTTGCACTGTCCATAGACATTCGGTTTCCATTCCTTGTGGCCTTCCAGAATCCACTGACGAAGGAACGGTTCCCATTTATCAAGAGGCAAATACCAGTGTTTCGTTTCCCGCATAACCGGCTGACTACCACTGATAGCCGACTTCGGATTGATCAAATCAGTCGGACTCAACGACGTACCACAAGCTTCGCACTGGTCGCCATAAGCCTTTTCATTGCCACAATGCGGACAAGTACCTGTAATATAACGGTCTGCCAGGAATTGTTTGGCTTCTTCGTCATAATACTGTTCGCTTGTCTTTTCGATAAATTCGCCTTTATCATACAACGTACGGAAGAAATCTGAAGCCATTTGGCGATGCGTAGCCGAAGTTGTACGAGAATAAATATCAAATGAAATACCAAAATCCTCAAATGATTTCTTGATGATATTATGATAACGGTCCACTACATCCTGCGGCGTAATGCCTTCCTTCTTCGCACGAATGGTAATAGGCACACCGTGCTCGTCCGAGCCACCAATCATAATTACCTCTTCACCCTTCAAACGCAAATAACGGGCATAAATATCGGCAGGTACATAAACGCCGGCCAAATGACCGATATGAACCGGTCCATTTGCATACGGCAATGCCGTAGTTATCAATGTTCTTTTAAATTTCTTTTCCATACTGTGATGTTCTCTTTTTGAACTACAAAGGTAAGGAATTATTTGGTATTGAAGATAGCTTCATTAAAAATTGAAGTCGACAAGACCGGAATTACACGAGACAATTAAATTTCTTAAAAAAACCAAATGATTAAACAATACGTGATGATTCCGGTTTTAATAAGCGAAACGTCAAACAATTTTACTTAATCAAAACTATTTGTTTAATTATTAATTTCAGTAACATTCAAAATGAAACAAAGAGTGTCTAAAAAGATTCTATTAGTAGGACTCAGCAGTGTATTTTTCATGTCATGTACATCAGACGAAGACCCAGTAAATCCGGTTCAACCTGAAGCGGTTACTAAAGTGCGTATGATTGTAGATGATTTCTTTCAAAGCACGGCTTCAGCCTTGCCAACAGAAGAAAGTTCGATTTCTGAAATCGAAGCTTATTTGTTCCAAAATGATACGCTGAAGAAATGTTTAGGTCCTTTGTCGAGCAGTGGAGGTGATACTTACGAGCTGAACATCATGAACAGTGATAAAGGTGACATCTATTTCATTGCCAATACAGAAGGACATGTTGACGTCAGTGGCCTGGAAGAAGGCACAACATTGAAAAGCGAGTTCTTACAGCTGGCTTCTAAGTTGAACGACGATCAGACACGCCTGAAAGGGAACCATATCCTGACAGGTAGTTATCAACGCCAAAAGGCGGGAAGTGCCGAAGTGAATTTACAACGTGGTGTGGCACGTCTTGACTTAACAGTCAATGTTCCTCAAATCAAGATCAAAAGTGTCCGCATCGACAACGTATCCAACACCGGATATGTATTCAAGCAGTCGGGTGTTGAGACTCCGGTTGATGTAGAAAAGAGAACAATCCGAAGAGATTTCCCGGAACCGTTGACAGCAAGTGAAACAGGTTTATTCTATCTGTATGAACAAAATAATGCAGAGATGAAACTGACCATGGAAATTGAAGCCGATGGCAAATCAAATACATTGTCGGCACAATTACCGGTATCATTGAGCCGAAACACAATCTATACACTGACTGTCAATAAGACGGGTACAGAAGACTTTGAAATCACCATCAATGTCACAACCAGTGTAGAAGAATGGACTCCGGGAGAAGATGTAACAGCAACTCCGGATTCAATTGTTTCCCGAAACGTTTAAACAATACTTGATCTCGTATGAATAAATATTTCTTGTTAGGACTTATTTTCATGCTCGTCTTCAGCAGATGTACCGAGCACGATGATATTCGTCAAACCATGGGTAACTCCAATACATTCCGTATCCAGGCGGCTCATTTCTCCGTTTCCGGAGCTAATGCGTCATTGCCTGATGAAAATCAGATACATGAATTGGATGCTTATCTTTTTGACGAAGGAAAGCTTATCAAAAAATATGAAGATCTAGCGAGGCAAGATGTAAACGAATATTCTATAGAGGTCCCTGGTAACAAAGGGACACTCTATTTCTTAGGAAATTCAGATGCGATAACAGATCCTTCTTTCATCCAGTCAGGCATGAATGAAGAAGATTTTCTGCAGCTGACAACCTTGCCTTCTGTTTCTTCAGCCTCAGATTTCCTCAGTGGACGACTGGATCTGAGTGGAACTTCAACTTCTCAGCAAGTATCATTACGGCATGGCGTTGCCCGTATTGACTTGGCTCTTCAAGATGCGGAGACAACGGTCAAAAGTATTTCAATCAAGCATGTAGCCCAAATGGGATATCTGTTCGGACAAGATCCGATCAAAACGGCTGCAAACGCCGAATTCGAAGATATCAATTTACAATTCGAGCCCCAACTGGACGCTTCGAAATCAGGCTTGTTGTATCTTCATGAGCAAGCCAATGACCAGCTGGCTGTATCTATTATCGTATCACGGGATGGTAAAGAAAGTGTGCTAAAGGCACAACTTCCCGAAACTGTCAAACGAAATGCCGTTTATACGATTCGTATATTCGGAAATAATGCGGCTATTGAAGCCGAGATAAAAATTGATGAATGGAATGACGGAGAAGATCAGGAACTATACCCGGATCTGTCGTCACGGATTCTGGTGAATCCGGATTTATCGACCTTTTCTGAAGGGGTGATACTGGCAGAGAGCCTTGATGCCATCCAAGTGCCTTATCAAGCAAGCCGGATGACATTGGTTCTGAACGCTCCCAGTGAAGTGGACTTGCAACTAAAAGATCCGAATCTGGGAATAACGGTAGAGGCCGTGCCGGATACCATCAATAAATTCATCATTACCACCTGCTTGAATCCGATCGGTCATACCGAAAAGAGCACAGCGCTTGGTATCAAATATAAAATACTGGAACAAAGCTATGAAGACAAGATAGATTTAACCTTGCAGAAGAATGATATAGAAATGGAAGGTTCCCTTGCATTCGATCTCCATCGTCTTTGCGACTATGGCAAATACCTGGATGGAGAACTGGCCCGGTTTACGCTGACCGGAGGGAAACAGATCCAGACAGAAGGAATCTGGTTAAAGACTGTAACCGATGACAGCCAACCGGAACAAGTACGTTTGCTCGCCGGATGGAAACCCAATGACCCGGAAGCCGACGGACGTGTACAGGAAGGAAAGCTGAAGATTCTCAGTGAATCCGGAGAGACATTGGAAGAATATACGATCCGACGGAGAAATTACGGCTTACCGGTAGTCAATGTAGACGGAACCTGGTGGTGTAAATACAATCTGCAAGGAAATGTAAAAAGGTTTGAAGACCAGATATCCATTCAGGATGATCCGGCCAAAGATGTAAGTCTGTACGACTACCTGACAACTTGTTCGGATGAGGAATGGTTGGCCATCTGGGGAGACAGTTACCAAGGAGATAATCCGAATGGACTTAAACTCCGGCATAACGGGACTTCTTTTTACTATGAAGGGTTCAACCAGAATAATGCGGTCTTTATCGGGAACCTGCCAGTTACAGAAATGGCACCTGATGGTTATCAGTTACCGGGCGATGAAGAGTTCACCAAGTTCAAGATGGACCATGCGACTTCTTCTACGGATATTAACTTCGGTAACGGAGCAACAAACGGTTACTGGACACAGGCCCGAAAGCGAATCAACATCAAGAACTATGAACGCGCCAACCTGGAGATCAACGGTATCAGTTATGGGCCGGTTCATCATCATAGTGTCAAAATAGAAAGTGCGAACTCTACCGAATTGATTCTTTTCGGTCCGGGAGCCCAAACGTATGGCGACGGTTCTGACATGTTCAAATCGCTCTATATCATCTGGGCATCTCACTTCAACGACGGGTTTACCTGGTTGATGGAAGGTTATGCCACATCTACGGGAAGAGGTAACTGGTTTAAAACGGCTACTTATCCGGCCAGATGTACACGTGTCATCCGATGTGTGAAAACACCTGTGGAATACATCTATAATTAAAGGGAGAATCATTGATTAGTTATATATAATATAAAGGAACGATAGGACCTTGAAACTGTTCTATTGACGTTTCAGATACAGCTTCAGCCTATCGGTCCTTTTTTTCTGAACAGACTTTTACGTATGAATCTACAACGATATTTCTTATTCCTGCTCGTGATACCTTTTCTTTTTGCCTGCGATGAGCAGGATAGCTGGGAAAAGCAACCAGACGCAGTCCGAGGTATTGTGTTTCATCTGACGGAAGAACCTTTCGACGGAGAGACCTTGCAGACTACCAAATCAACCGGCGAATTCAGTCGGGTTGAACACCTGATTGTTACAGAAGATGGTGAAGCTGTACCGAATATTAAAAGTACGTACTTGCCTGACAGCCGGAAAATCTTTGCTGAAGGATTACAGGTAGGAGACTATAAGTTATTGGTTCTGGCTGTCGTGGGTGACGAAACCCAGGATCAGGCCACCATACATCCGATCTCGTCTATCCATGATACGTGGCTTACTTTCCCGGAGAACCTGCAACGTCCGCTGGAGGCAGAATATTTCTATGCCCAGATTCCTTTTTCGGTATCTCTGAACAGCAACGGACAAGAAGAGAGTTCTTTATCGGAAGTCATCCTGAAAAGAATCATCGGAAAAATCTCTTTCGACTTTTCCTACAACAACGATTATGTCCGTACGGCAGTCACTGAACTGACGATGGATGCGTCGAATACGCGTTTCTATACGTCTTTCTCGGCCAACCAGGAATATTCCGGACAGAGTGACGGCTCTTTCCAAATACAATCTCTTTTAGAGAAGAAAGAACTCCTGTTTATGCCGGTGGTAGGAGAAGAAAGTACGGGTACGATCGAAATGAGTAAATTACATCATACTGACCAAGAGAGCAAACAGCAATATTCATTCCGGATTCATATCCAACCCAACAGGAACGAACAAGTCAATACGGTCTTGTCGTGTGATGATGATCAGGACGGAACGGTCTTCGCGACTGCTCGGGCTTACGAAGAAAGTGAGCATTACAGCATCTTAAGTGATTCCGAATCCAAAGAGGTCTATTATGATGCTAGCCAGCGTTCATTCCGGATCAATCAGCCGCTTCAGGTACGTATCGATGAAAATGCCATGTTGCATACTCGTTTCTACTCGGTCCGTCCGGTCAAAGGAATGACAATCTACGCTCGGATCAGCCAATACAGCTCGGAATGGCTCAAGTTTGCTTATTATGAGGAAATACCGATGTTGGGAGATGCTCTCCTGCCGATTCCATTTATGAGTAGAGATGTCATCTACTATACAGAATCCGGCAAGCGGGTAAAAATACCCAGACAGGAAACATTTACCAACAGTCAGATCGAATTCAAGCTTGTCTCTGATGATCCGTACTGGAAAATGATTGAGCAGATAAAAGTCAACTGGTATCTTTCTTTTGCCTCTTACGGAGGCGATCCGGATGCTCCCGACGGACAACCGGCCGGTAACTGGAGAGGTGTGCGTCCGGTCCATATTCGGGAATACATTGCTTACTTTACCAATGTAGCCTATATGTGGGAACTTCCGGAGTGCGAACAGACTATGCATGACTATGTTGCTGCCAACGGTGAGTTCCATGATGATGCCAACCGACCGGTTCCGGTAAGTACCATCATGACCAAGTTTCGGAGCATGTCGTCTTTTAAGCTGGGACTGATCAAGCCGGGTGCTGTTGCCGGATTAGGTGGTATTGGTGTGTACGGACTTGCCCAGTATATCCTGAACTATCATTACAGCAATACCTACTATTGCAGTCTGGCTTTTCATGAGTTAGGACATTGTATGGGATATGGTCACAGTTCGTCGTTTACCTACGGACCTTGGGCAGAAAGTGTTATGAATCACTTTTACGTCAACAACATTCACCGGTTCCCGATTGATTCGTGGGAATACCTGCGATCCAGAGAAAATCCGAATTTGTATAATCCATAATAAATAAAAGCGTAACTGCAGTCTATTCAATATGAAACAATATGTTATGGGGTTATTTGCCCTTCTTTTTCTGCTTGTGTGTGTTGCCTGTTCGGAAGATACGGCAAGCTTATCTCCTGATTTGAACCGCCCGGGTATCAAAGTCCGGACTGTTTCTTTCGGAGCACAAGGAACGACTACCGAATTACCGGCAGAGAAAAAGATCGCTCATCTGGCCGCTTATTTATTCTCCGGGAATGCGCTGGTGCGTTCATTTCCGGATCTGGTCATCGGTTCCGACAGTATCTGCCGCATTGATGCCGAAGACGAAACCGGAAAGCTTTATTTCCTGGCCAACACGACTTCCGACGTAAGGGAACAAATCTACGAGCAGATGCCGGAAGAGGAATTTCTTCGTCTGACGATACAGAACCAGGCAACCGGAAATGCACCGCAGATCATGTCGGGTACAATGGACTTGGCACCTTCTGCCATGGGTACAACAGTTCATCTACAGCGTGGGATTGCCCGAATTGACTTGGAAGTTGCCTCTAAATCCGTAGCCGTAAATGAAGTAACGATTACTCATGTATATCAGGCGGGTTATTTATTACCGCAGGACGACATTCAGGCTGTTCCGGATGCACAGCAGGAAAGCCTTGTCCGGACATTCGATGCTGCCCAGACAAGTAATGTTCCCGGTTTGTTTTATTTATATGAGCAACAGAACAGCCAGTTGGCTGTCAAGGCTAAAGTAACGATCAACGGTGTTACACAAATATTACAGACGTCTTTGCCTCAGCGTATCGTCAGGAATTTTGTCTATACACTCCGGATCAAAGGAACCGGCGCCAAGCTGGAAGCAGAAATCCTGACGAACCAGTGGGAAGCCGGCGATCAAGAGGAAGGCGCTGTGAACGATCGGGTTTCTGTAGATCTCCAATCATTACCGGCAAACGTCACATGCGAAGGAAATCGGATTTACATCAGCCATGTGGGAAACAACTTCAGCTTCCGCCTGCACAAACAGGAAGCTGTCAATGTTCAGATCAGTTCGTCTGATTCTCATTTCCAGGTGACTCCCATGGCTGATCCAGCTTCATTTCAGGTCGTAGCCCATCATCTTTCTCCCGGTGTGAGCGAGAAATGGGTTCATCTGGATGTTTATCCGGTAAACGAACCGGATGTCCGGATCGGACGTATCAGTCTGATCCAGCAGGCAAACCCGACAGAACTGACGGGAGCCTTGAGTTTTGATGAGAACTGGCGATGCGACTTCGACCGTTACATTGACGGCGAACTGGGAGTCTTCCGGCCACAACCGGGTAAAGAGATTCGGGTGGAAACAGATGATATGCCCTGGTTGAAAGTCTATCCGGAAGAAGGAAACCGATACCGGGTTGTAGCCGGATGGAAACCGAATGATCCGGATGCTGACGGCCGTACGCAAGAAGGGAAAATCATTATCTGCAATGCCGACGGCAGTGAACCGGAAGAATTCTTCGTGACGCGCCAATACTGGGGATTACCGGTAGTCAACGTCAACGGAACCTGGTGGTGCAAATACAACTTGCGGGGAAATGTCAAACGCTTTGAAGACCAGATTCTGGTAGCCAACGATCCGGCAGCCGGAAGAGATCTGGGCGAGTATCTGACCAACTGTACCGATGACGAGTTCCTGTATATTCTGGGAGATCAGTATCAGGGAGGAAATCCGAACGGTCTGCCGTTCCGGTACGACGGTTCGAACTTCTACTTCGAAGGAATGCAGGCCAGCGCCGGGAATTTCGGAACACTTGATCCGACAGCAATGGCACCCGACGGTTTCGAGATACCGGATTATGATGATTACCGATTCTTCACGGCCAGCAACAACTTCAACCTGGGCTATGGTTCCAATGCATTTAACAACAACTTGGGTCAGCGCCTGACGTTTGATATTGTAGAGCGCGACGCCTCATTCTTAGGCGGTTCTTACGGTCCGGTCAACTTCTACGACTTCAACTACAACGGAGCGCATCTCGTTCTCTGCGGCTTGGGCCATCAGTACAACACAGAAGCAACAGCCGTAGCCAAGATGATGATTCTGTTTGCTACCTACGGCAACAGCGGTTCTACCTGGCTGATTGAAGGCAGCTCGCAGGCAACGGGAACAGGCAACTGGTATAAATATACCGGTCAGAACTCAACCAAGACGCGTACCATACGATGCATTAAAACGCCAGTTGAATATATGATCGAGTAATTCGTTTTAAGACTTACACGGCCAAAGGACAGGCGGGGAATAAAAACCGATCCTGTCCTTTTTTTCATCTTCAATCATCCATTTTCCGCTATCAATTTGTTTCCAAACAACAGAATTAAAAATCTCCTGAACTTTTTCCGGTACCCAGTTGTTATCATTTATATAGTAATCAAAAGAAGTCCTTGACAGAAGGCAAATATCATGAAAATTCAGTTTGAGATCAAAGAGACGTTAGCCGGTATATTAGACCAGCTACTGCATTCCGACTTTTGGATTACCGAAGTGGAAGAAATTGATGACAAGAGAAAACGTATCAAGATCAGAGATTTTGCATATCCGCAAGAAGCGACAGCCGAAGTTTCTGAGAATGAGATTCTGCTGAAGACGGCATGGTCCAAATATACCTACCGTCTGTATGAAGTAAACCATGTTTGCTGGTGCGAATACACAGGCGCTTATCGAGGACTGCTGGAACAAAAGCTTCTCCCTATCATAACGCCGAAAGAGAATCTGCTCGATCAGCCTGTAAGCAGCTCTTTATTGGGCGATATGCACAAGCCGCTCCGTGAATATGCCATGGACAATCTGAAGCTGAAGAAATTCCGCCAACAGACTTTCGGTGATATTGGTTTCTCGACCAACGACCATCCGAAACGGGTGTACGATGCGTTTATCAAGGAAGACTATATTCCTGAGTAAATTAGCTCGGGGGTTTGCCCCTGAGCTATTAACGGTAAACCCCAATCCTGACTCATGAAAATCTTATTCTATTACAAACGAGCGGGTCACTAAATTGTATGTTACAACATATACCGTTCCCTTTTTCACGGCCTTTCCCTCTTCTTCTCCGTAAGAGCCTTTCAAGTTATTCTGGTCGCCATCAGTATTCTCCGTTTGTAACGTATAAGTAATTCCCACGCCATCCGTATAATCAAAGTAAGCGGTTTCCTGATCTTTCAGTGTGACAGATTGTTCTCCCACCTGCACTGTAAAGGTATAATTCGGGAACCACGTGTTGAATTCGTCTGGCAATTGCAGGCGAACACCGAAATTGACCATCGGAACTCGTATCGTTTCCAACATGTTCGTTTCTCCTTCCTTAATTTCGAAGGCATCCTCAGGCGTATAGAAATAATCGGGTGTACCCGGAGCTACCCAAGGCTTGCCATGCGAATCATTATACACACACAACGTGTAAAGTCCGGGTTCTAACTCGATCTTTTCCGGTAATGCATCCGATGCATAACTTTTTACAACCTCTTCTCCTTGCCGGATTTCTACAGTAAGTGGGTCTTCGTCACTTGCAGTCCGTGTCGGAAGCAAGTTCAGATTCTCTACCTGTACTGATACATCCGGTAAGGAAAGGTAACCCCATCGTTGTGCCGTTTGAGCTGTTTCATCTTCTTGGCAACCCATCAAGCAGCTTGCCAGACTAAGCCAAAGACTAAAAATCCAAAATTGTTTCATCGTTTTTATTGTTTATCCTTGTTGTTTTATCCTCTTGATCGCAGTCTGACGGCTTCTGCCCTCAGCAGGAACTCTTTGACCGCAATCGAACAGTCCCTGCTGTTGTCGGAAGCTCTTTGATTGTAATCTGACAGTTCCCGCTGTCGTCGGGAGGCTTTTGATCGCAGTCAAACGGTTCCCGCAGTTGTCGAAAGGTCTTTGATCGCAATCAAGCGATTCCCGACGTTGGAAGACACCGGCTGATACCCGGAGCTATCAAGTTACTTGTCGTAGACGAGGGAAATGTCGTCAATGTAGAGCATACTACCAATATGTGCATTCCAATCACCCATCACAGGAAATGTTATTCCCTTGCTTTTGTCAAAATCACCTTCTGAAAAGGATGTTTTTGTTGTTGACAGGAATTGAACATAAATAGAAGTAGCATTTTTCGGTTGATCTACATATTCTATGTCAATGATAGCTTCTACCCATCCACCATTTGAAGTTGATGAAGTAAATGTGCCCGACCCAACAAGTTCATCTCCATTCTTCAACTCCACATATGCTTGGAATGTATCTGTATTTTTGGGTACATAATTATACCAAAATTTTAAAGTAGTAGGGCGAGAAGAAAATGTATGTCCTTTTGTTATAGTTTCACCATTATCTCGATTCCAACTATATGTTCCAATGAATAAGCTTCCAGCAAAAGCTCCTTCAGGGTAAAGTGTACCACTTGTAGATGCATATCCTCCTCCATGTCCAGACGTATAAATTAAAGCAGAGCGGGAACCTGTATATTTCGTATTCTCTGAATAACTAACACAAGGACTAGAGGTAACAAGTACACGAGCCACGCTATAATCCCTAGATCGTTCATTATTTGTGGTCCAAACAACATTTGTTTCAGTCTCTTCATACGGTAAAAAATCATAATAAGATACATTTCGCCAATCAAAAATACCAAATGCAAACGTAAACTCACCTAATTTTTTAGCTTGCCACTCCTCCATCCCAGAATTAGGCAACTGTTCCGGTTTCTCCATCTCGATGAAAACTGGTTTTGCATAAACACCTTCTCGATACACCGCACGCACTTGCATTTGATTATCCGCTGGAATATTGGATAATATAGCCAATCCATCTACAAAATCTTTCCATTCTGAACCATCCAAATACTGATATTTCAGAATCGCACTAGGATCAAGTTTTCCAGTCTTCACTTCGCAACCACTGACTGTCAATGTCTTTGTCCAAATATCTTCTGGTTTGGCGGTCGGTACTATTTCCGGCGCAATAGTTTTTATAGTAAATACCTCCTCTCCCCCGTCATCACTACTCCATCGATTATTAGCTTTAACACGTAACCTAATCGTGTTGGAAGTTTCATCGCCTGACGCAACCTGTAGTTTTTCAGTTAACCCAGTAAAATCAATTTTTCCATCTTTTGCCTCATCCAATGAAGGCAATACAATACCTGCTTGAGTTAAAGATGTTCGCTCTTCATCGGTCAATGTTGATAATGTATATTTCTTGTTTAATGAATTATATACAGGATCTGCAAAATCCAAAGTCATTTCCCAATCTTCAATCGGCATTGCTCCTGAAAAAGAAATAGCAGCTGAAACTGCATCAGCTGTTTCAGTATAAGTTATTTCTTTTGTCCCTTCTGCATCAAAACCTGTAACCTTCGGCCTCGGTAACCACTCCATTGGTATAGTTTCAGAAATGGTTTCTTCTTTTATTTCCGCTTTTTCCACGACCAAAGAAAGATTTCCGTTCTGTCCTTGCAACCCCAAAGTAATAATCAAATGATCTTTAGCTTGGAAAGGTTTCGGAACAGTTGCTCCAGCCTCTTTCAAGAGGTCTAACTCTCCTGTTTCATGCCCTTTGTATAGAATCAATTGAGATAATGTTGAACCAGCTTTAAAATACGCACTTGTATTAAGATCCGTCCACATCTGATCCTTTACGCTTCCTACGCTGATTTTCACATATGCATCAGGGAAATTCTTCTCAAACGCCGCATGATCTTCTTCCTTGATTCGGATTGAAACCAATGCATTGGCCACCTCACAAGGAATACTTACTTCCTTCGTATAACCGTCCCGCACCGTTTGATCTGTTTTTTCTCCTTTATAATAAGGTTGATCAAAGCCTAGATCTGGATTTTCACCAAACTCGGCTGTCAACGTGTAGGTTCCTGGTTCTGCCGGAACTACCTCTTCCGACCACTTGACTGTTTGTTGCTTGTCGGTTTCCTGATTTCGAATAGTTAGCTTAAACTCTGTTTTAACAGGATCAGGCAAATCAGCCGGAGCTGTCCGCGTTTCCACTTCAGATTCAATCTCCGACAAAGCAATCAAGAAACCACTTTGAAGTCCTTGTTCCAAACGTTCTTCTTGGCAAGCGACCAATAAGAAAATCCACAAACCTAATAAATACTTTTGCATCTTTTTGCTCTTATTCATAAACCAATTCCATTTCATCCAACCAAAGTTTGCTTCCTACGCCTCCAATATAATAATCTCCATATTTACTCGACGAAGCTACTATAATAATATATTTCGGGGTACGATTTGTATAACGATATTCCAATGGAATTTCTATTTGCTTATAGGAAGAAGTTGACTGATTAGATGAAAATTCACCGTATGCTATAATATTAGCATCATCCTTATCAAACAGTTGTCTCTTGTCCGGATTATTTCGTATTTCGTATGGTTCTGATTTATCTGATAAGGCTATATAGATATGACAAATGTCAGGCTCACCTTTCATACTAGCCAAATCACCTACATTATCTCCTATCATATTAATGGTAGTAGATGTATATTTATAATACAAACGAAGAGCTGTAGGGAAAGAGGAGAATGGACGCCCGAAATGTAAAAGACCGTTCAATCCATCTAATTGGAAATCTCCTGTAAATAAATTACCTGCACCTAACTTGATAATGGCATTCTTCGTTTCCAACAGAGCCGCTTTCCCCGAAATACTTTCATCGGTGGGTTCTGTCAGATTCCCGATAAAATTGGCAGCTCCCGGATTTCCTGTTCCCCAAAACGGATCGGCATCCGAAGCATTCGGATACCACACTTTACCGTCTTGCGACCAGTTTTCCAGACTTCCATTTTCCAAAGCAACGGCCGCTACCGTTGTAAATGTCTGTTCACTCCCAGTTGTTCCCTCTACACTTACCCGATATTTATAGGTGGTCGAAGCACTTAGTCCGGAAAGTGTAGCGGTAAAAGAAGTTCCAGATACTGAAATATCCGACGAAGGTACACTATTCCAACTAGACTCACTTTGCTTGGCATACTCAATTTCCGGAGTTTTACCACTTTGAATCGATCCTTTTAAAATAGCTCTGGTTGTCATCGGAAAAACATCAGCCGATCCACTCTCTCCATTATCATCATGATAGACATAAACAGTCCATGTATATGAATAATCTTCCCACGAACGTTGTACATTAAATTTAATTGGAGAAGAATAATCCTTAATTTGCGTTGGGTCAGGAGATACCTTTCCAAATTCGCCCCCCAGATTCATCTTAGATACGTTCAAATTCGTTAAATCCTGATCTTCGCCAACGTAGAGAATAACACTCCGACTGCTTTCGTCCACAACCGATTTTACCAACCCATCTACTTCGATGTCTCGCTGAACAATCTGATTGACGGTTACTTTCCAAACATAGTCCTGATAGGTACGTAAAATGAAGTTTACCGGTTTTGAGAAATTCATCCGGGTGTTCGAAGACAAAGGAATACTATCCAATGAAGCAAATCCTGTACGGGGAAATTTATCATAATCTTTACATGCGGCTGAATCAGGTAATAACTCCGCATCGGCAGTCACTTTCAGACGAGTTATCTTCAGGTTAGAAATATCTACCGAGTCATTGACATAAAGCATGACAGTCCGTGCTTTCTTATCAATCACCGCATCGGCAAAATCCGTACTCTCCGCCCCCCGTTGTCCTTCCACAACCATCGACTCAATGGAAGACTCAATAATCGGATAAGGGATATCATTCTCAATGGCACATGATGCTATAAATAAACCTAAGGACAAACAAGCCATCCATTTTTTATATTGGCTATAAATACTTCTCATATCCACTTATAAATAAAAGGTCATACCTATATTAATAGAAAACAAATTGATCTTGAAATTTCCTGAAGAAACACGCTGACTGCCTTCTTCCACCCGGTTTGTTTCCTGATCAATCCACTTAAAGTTAAATCCCATCACGCCAACAGAAACTTCTATTGCCGACCAGTCAGTAATAAAAGCGGTCAGACCCGGAGCAAAACCGATCTGTAAGTTTTGTACGGTTTGGAAGGAACCATCATAATCCGTACCTGATCCGGTTGAGTTTTTACCCCGACCATATCCGTAAGTCAGGCGCGCTTCATTGAACAAACCGAATATTTTACTTCTTCCTATAGGCATATAGGTTCGTATGAAACCCGAGGCTTCATATTTATGTTCCAGATAATACAAGTCTTTAAATGACAATGTCAAATCGCCCAAATCCATATCCAGATTACCCAAATCCAGATAATCCCGATTATATGCAAAACGAAAACCGGCAGCTATATTATCCCGGAAGAAATAACCGACATACGGACTGACGTTGAAATCATAGCCTTTTCCTTCCACATCTTTAATGACGAGGAAATTCAAATTGCTTTCATCGTGTTCGGAATAGGAAACCGTTCCTCCTGCCATCCATGTTCCTTTCGGAATAAATACCTGGGATTGTACATCCCGATCAATTCGTTTGATGGCACGCTTTCCACGTTGTGCCATCACGCTACCGATCATCGCGATCCATAGCCCCATTATTATAATTAGCTTTCTATACATATAATCTGTTTTCTAAATGTCACCTCCTTGTAATACTTCCTCTTTTAAAAGCGACCTGTCATCTATTTTCATTTCCACAATTTGAGTTTGCAAAGGTACTCAAATTCTTTCAAATACAATTAGATAGAAAGGAATATCGAGCAGAGCTTTCACTCTACTCGATTTATAAATTATTCTGACAATACAGGTTCATTCCCATAAATCAATTCAAAGTCGTCAATGTACATGACACTCTTGGTACTTCCCGTGAAATAATCTCCATATTTACTTGCAGAAGCAACTACGATAATATACTTTGGAATACGAGTAATGTCACGGTATTTCAAATCGATCGTGAATTCCTGCCATTCTCCGGTTCCTTTAGCCTCCTCCTCGGATATCGTGCCATAAGCGATGACGTTTTTGTTATTCTCCGAGAAGTCGATCGCATTTTTGTATTTGAAATGAGCGGGATCATCTCCACTCAAGTCGCCATTGATCTCATAGGCGTAACGATGTCCTTCGAAGTCAAAACCTTCATTATCCACCAAAGCGATGTAGATACCGCATAGGTCACCGCCGGCTTGTTGTAAAAGAGTTTTATATTCACCTCCATTCTTTGGATAATCAACATCGGTTCCTCGATTGTATTTAAACCAACCTTTTAATTGTGTTGGCCTGGACGTAAATGGCTGACCGAAATAGATTTTTGCCTGGTATGTACTAGTGTTTGCGCTACAGAAATGCCCAGTGAAAATATTTCCGGCGGCAAATTTACCTAAAGAGAGAAAACCAACAAATTGTGATTGCAATTTTGCACTTTTCCCTTCTGGCGTATGAAGTTCCGTTTCCTCTGGGGAAGTTGGATTTTTTCTCATTAATGGAGCTGTTCCGCCATTACCAGAGTCCCAGAAAGAGAATAACATTTTATTGGTATCAAACGAGGTAGCGTCATCAGAAGCAATGGCATACCATGGTGAATTGTCTTTCTCTTCTATACGCCACCACTGATTGAAATTGCTATTAGGCAACATTACTGCTTCTTCTGTAGTCAACGCCTGTACCGTAGTCATATTCTCTCCATCCGCTAAACAATATTCGTATTCGGTTTTACCTTCCAATGGAGTAAGGGTTGCTGTATATTTCCCATCTTGGTATGTTGTGATCACATCATTCCAATCCACGTCTCCCTTTTTCCGATATTTGAACGTTACGTTTTCAGGGACCAATTCACCTTTAGCTGATTGCACATTCGAAGCCTCCAGATAAGCAAACTTTGCCCAAGCATTAGCTGGTACAAAATCAGCAGTCAAGGCTGATTCTTGCATATTGACTTCAAACGTATAGTTATATTCGTTGTGGGTAGGATCTACCGTCACAGAGATATCGCTACTGCCTTTATCTGCCAATTTGTAATTCAAGATATAATGATCACGCACCTTTACACCCTCCAACTTTTGTTCCAATGTGTAAGGCTTCAGTGGATCCTTCGGATTATTGATCGATATTTTAGCATATAAATCCGTTTCCGGGAAATAGGCTGAACGTTTTTCCGTTGTTGTAAAACTCAATGGAGCAATACTGGAATTAGCATCTATAGCACCAACTTCCACCGCAATTTCCCGCCCTTCAAAAGCTTTTAAGAGAGCTTCGTCATAACGAACTGAAACCTTCACATTCGCTAATTTACAAGTAACTTTAGCAGAAACCTCTTTACCTGATTCTACCGTTACTGTTTGGCTGCCATAATAATAAGCTTTATCAAAACCACGTTCACCATCATACGCATGCGAATACGCTTTGATGGTATATTTCCCTACCGGAAGTTCTAGGACTGTTCCTTTCCATTCCGTATAATCGTCGGTTTTCTCTACCACTTTCTTGTTTTCATCCAAAACCTCTACATGAAGTTGTTCGGGATTATAAGCAGCCCGTGTATTGACCTCTTGGCTTTCCGACACATCCAAACGCAGATAGCCCATTCCTTTTAAGGAATCCATATCGTCTTGCTGGCAAGAGAACAAACAAACTGCCAACAAATATACCATGATATTATAGATTGTCTTCATCATGCATTATTTCGTTACTTTGACACTTAAACTACTGCTCTTTGTTTTACCATTCGCATCTTCCACCGTGATATTGAAAACATGACCATCAGGGGAAGTTGTTGGTCCCATTACATTTACATCCATAAATTGAAAAAATACATGTACTGGAAAAGTATATTTTGTATCTCCGGACTCTGGTAAAGAAACACCTTGTGCTTCAAGGGCACTTATAAGTGTAGTATTCTTACAATCTATTAACTCTAAATTTCCTCCATCTAAGACAGTTTTTAATATATCACCAAACATTTCATTCCCTGCCACAATTTGTACTTTCACACTCTTAATACCTGCATCCGCTTTAATGACAGCATCTGCATTCTTAGAAGCATCTGCCGGCAAAGTATAAACAGACTGAGGGATAGTTATAGTTGGTCCTTCTGCCGGAGTTTCATCTCCGCCGTCACCGTCTTCACCTCCGTCGCCTTCATCTCCGCCATCACCAGAATCATCTCCCGGAGTTACCGGTACATCTACAACTTCTTCTTCCAAGTCACCAAATTCACCATCAACTTTAATTTCAATACCCTTTACACCATGATCTTCTTCGGGATCCGTTGGCTCTTCGGGATCTACCGGCTGGTCAGGATCTGTCGGTTCTTCTGTTCCCGGAGTCATAGTAATTGTTAAAGCATCATTTCCTTCCCAATATTCAGAAGAGCCTTCAGGTTTACTTAAACGGCGTTTATCTGAAACCTTTTTTCCATCGCTTGTAGTTGCAGAAATATTCACTTCAATCGTTTTTACGCCCTCTTCGATCACCCAATAAACAGCTGCTGGCTCTTTATCTTCCTGGTTATAAGTCAGATTTGTAACTCCATCCGTTATCGTGATATCCCAAGTTGCAAATGTTGTCAAAAAATCTCCCCCATAGATCAGTTGGATCTTTGTATTCTCCATTTTACATACAACTTCCGCTTTTGTTGTTAACCCCTTTTTGACAGAAAGACTTTCTTTTCCACCATAATAAGGAGCATCCATTTTTACTTCTAATTCTCCCGGAGTATGAGCGTATATTTGATACTCACCTACTGGCAACTCAATAGCATTCGATTCTTCTGAATCATCATATGTATATTCCTTGGTAAAACCTTCTCCATTAATAATATCCAAGATGAAACCATCGGCACTTGGCGAAGTAGAGATTACTTCATCATCAGAAGCCTTTGTTACATTATTTACCTTTGAATTAACGGCAACACCTATCTCTAATAATCCCATATCGGAAGAGCCATCACCTTTTCCTATTAATTCATCTTTCATTTCACAAGAGACAAGGCTTAATAAAGCCATGCTTGTCAATGTAAATATATTTTTTAATTTCATACTTTCTATTCAAATCAATTATTAGATGTTTAAATCAAATCCAATTTGAAGGAATGGTTATATCCACTTCTTTATCATTCGTTGAATGGTCGATCGTTATCTCTATTCCTAATCCTGTTTCCCCGGTTTCTTCGTCCACTTTGGGTTTCAACGTATATTTCTTGTTACTACCAGGACTCAAAGTCACATCCATTTTTGTCTCCGCACTTTTCCCCGTGTTTTTATCGGTCAACTTCATCACGGCATCGACCTTCTCTTCGGCCTCAACAACAAAATATCTTGTTTCACCACTTGCTGTTTTAGTCCAAACAAAAGAGGCATCATCTTCCATCGCTTTTGTTTTGAATACTACCGAGTAATCACTGAAATATTCGTCCATACTGGGATCAAAAGCAACCATTACTTTGGCTGATTTCAATTTGCATGACACCGAAATCTTTTGCAAATCGTCATCAACAACAAAATCTTGCATACCTTCCACATATGGAGCTTCTTTAGTAACTGCATCTGTTGTACCATAAAAAGCTTTTAAGGTATAAGAACCATTCTCAAGCTCTATTGATTCCGGTATTTCCGGATAAGCCCATTCACAACCGGATACAGGTTTACCTTCTTGTAAAATTTGCACCGTATAGTTATCCACATCTTGATAATCATTTTCATCGACAGCTTTTGTCTGAAAACGATCCTCTATGGAAAGCGATAAAGAAACATAACCCTTTCCATCCTTCAATACCTCATCTGCTTCCGAGGTACATGCTGTAAAGGCAGCAAAGCCCAACAGCAGACATACATACGTTCGTAAAAATTTCAAATACTTCATGCTATATTTTTTCTGATTTATACACTTTTTTCCGGTTGCAAAGGAACAACAATTCGCAAAGCCTCACAAGGTCAATTTGTAGAAAAATATATTCTTTTTTTTATATCTAAATGTTTCTGTTTTTTCGTTATCTGTTTGTTTTTGCATGATATATGAATTTCATCTTAGCTGATGATTGTTCCATTTATTAGAATGAGATGTTCTATTTTTTGAATAAGTTGATAACAGGGAAAAGCTTGTTGGTGGTTCATTTTTCCCGTCGGTTATGTTCCAACCAAGTAGTAATCCGATACAGATATCCAGGAAAAATCGGACACAGAAAAGGCTTGAATCACCTCATTTATTAGACTATCAAGCAGATAGAAGAAAAGTGAAAGGTAAGTATGGAAATAAGTCACGGACGATTGTCGGGAGTTTTGAAAAAGGATGATACGGGAATCGTTTTTGATGCTCGGGAGCTTTGTTTTCAAATACCCTTTGTTTTGATGAAAAGCCGGCGTATATTCATCAAAAGCCGGCGTAAATTGACAAAAAGCCGGCGTGTTTTGAAACAGGTCATTTTTCAATGAATGTTAAAAACTCTGTTAATTAAGTATGTTGTAGAACATCATTACATATTGCTAACTTATCTTTGCAACGATTATCAAATAGTGTATAAATAGGCATTTAGTTTAGGCAAAAAGATTATGTTATTGCAAGTTTTTCACATCTTGTTTTTCTACTTTGTAGGAGAGTGTATCAGCCATTTTATCCACGGGTTTATCCCGGGAAGCGTAATCGGGATGGTTCTGTTATTTTTAGCCCTGGCATTTAAAGTTGTAAAGCCTTGTCATGTCAATAAGATATCTAAGTTACTGACAGACAATATGGGTTTGTTCTTCCTGCCTGCCGGTGTGGGCCTGATGACTTCTATCGGTGTGATTTCGCATTATTGGGCGGTTATCCTGATCTCGTGTGTGATCAGTACGATACTGGTCATTGCCTCGGTTGCCCTTATGCAGCAGAATTTCGAAAAACGAAAAAAGTAAGCCGGTATGCATTCGTTGGTTCATTCTGAGATATTCGATTTAGCGTTGGTGGTCGGTACATACATTGCCGCCACCATTCTGTATAAGAAAACACATCTGAGTGTGCTTCATCCGTTACTCACGTCGATTTTCGTGATCATCGTCATTCTCGAGTTCCTGGATATTGAATATGCTTCGTTTCAGGAAGGCAGTCATCTGATCCATTTCATGCTAGGTCCTTCAGTCGTTGCCTTGGGTTACGTCTTGTTCGAACAGATGAAATACCTGAAAGGGAACGTCGTATCAATCCTGACTTCGGTCTTTGTCGGAGCGATTGTCGGAATTATCAGCGTGATTGTCATCGGAAAACTGATGGGTGCCGACCAGTCGCTGATTGCTACCCTGCAACCCAAGTCGGTCACGACACCGATCGCCATGGGTATTTCTGAGAAGAACGGCGGCATTCCCTCGCTGACAGCCGTCATTGTCGTAGCCGTTGGAATCTTCGGAAGCATTGTCGGTCCGGCCGTTATGAAAGTACTAGGTATCGAAAGCCGCATAGCCAAAGGACTGGCCCTGGGCGCTTCGTCGCACGGAGTCGGTACGGCTGCAGCCATCCAGCTGGGAGCCGTTGAAGGCGCATTAAGCGGACTGGCCATCGGTCTGATGGGTATCATGACCGCCATTCTGGTACCGGTCATTTCGTATCTGCTTTCGTTGTTCGCATAATTTAAAAACCCTATATATTCAATCGCCGTCATACGGGAATTAACGTGTGGTGGCGATTTTACTTTTTTGTTGTACCTTTGTTCCCTGTAAATCTATGTATTATTAATTCTTACCTTATGAAACACGTAAACTTGATTTTGACCTTCTGGCTGACAGTCTGCATGCTGCTAACAGGCTGTTCAACCTCAAAGGACGGAGAGAAACACAACTTTTCAATCGGGAAAGGCACTTTCCTGCTCGACGGAAAGCCTTTTGTCATCAAAGCGGCAGAAATACACTATACCCGAATTCCTGCCGATTATTGGGAACATCGTATCCAAATGTGTAAAGCACTTGGCATGAACACCATCTGTATTTATGCCTTTTGGAATATCCACGAACAGAAACCCGGAGAATTCAATTTTGAAGGACAGAATGATATTGCCCGTTTTTGCCGGTTGGCTCAAAAACACGGCATGTACATCATGCTACGCCCCGGACCTTATGTCTGCTCGGAATGGGAAATGGGCGGATTACCCTGGTGGTTGCTCAAGAAAAAAGATATCAAACTCCGTACCAACGATCCTTACTTCCTGGAACGGACCCAATTATTCATGCATGAAATAGGTAAGCAATTGGCGGATCTGCAAGTATCACGAGGGGGAAACATCATCATGGTACAAGTAGAAAATGAATACGGAGCCTATGCAACCGACAAAGCCTATATTGCCAACATCCGCGATATCGTTAAAAAGGCAGGCTTTACCGACGTTCCGTTGTTCCAATGTGACTGGAGTTCGACCTTCCAGCTGAATGGCCTGGATGATCTGGTCTGGACCATCAACTTCGGAACAGGTGCCAATATCGACGAACAATTCAAGAAGCTGAAAGAAGCCCGTCCGGATGCCCCGCTGATGTGCAGCGAGTTCTGGAGTGGCTGGTTTGACCACTGGGGACGTAAGCACGAAACGCGCGACGCGACCGTAATGGTTAACGGGATAAAGGATATGTTAGACCGGCATATCTCCTTCTCCCTCTACATGGCTCATGGAGGAACGACCTTCGGACATTGGGGAGGAGCGAACAGTCCGGCCTATTCAGCCATGTGCAGTTCCTACGATTACGATGCGCCTATCAGTGAGGCTGGCTGGGCAACACCCAAATATCACAAACTACGCAATCTGTTATTGCAATATGCCGATTCAGGACAAGTCATTCCGGAAGTACCCGAAGCTTATCCGGTCATAGAAATTCCGGAATTTGGAGTCAACGAAGTTACTCCGTTATTCGATAACCTCCCCAAATTCCAAGAATCAGAGAACATCCAGCCGATGGAACAGTTTGACCAGGGCTGGGGAACGATCCTGTACCGGACTCAGCTGCCGGCAGTAGCCGAAGGAACAACCCTGCTGATTGACGAAGTACACGACTGGGCACAAGTATTCGCAGACGGAAAACTGATCGGCCGGTTAGACAGACGAAGAGGAGAAAATACCCTCTTGCTTCCTGCCCTTGCTCAAGGTACACAATTGGATATTCTGGTCGAAGCCATGGGACGTGTCAATTTCGATGTGGCTATCCACGACCGGAAAGGAATCACCAACAAGGTTGAGTTGGTTAACGAAAGCGGATCGCAGGAACTGAAAGACTGGAAAGTTTATAGCTTCCCCGTAGATTATGCATTTGTACAAGACAAATCGTATGCGAAAGGAAACAAATACGACGGTCCGGCTTATTATCGGGCAACCTTTGATCTGGAGCAGACTGGAGATGTATTCCTCGATATGCAGACATGGGGAAAAGGTATGGTTTGGGTAAATGGAAAGTCGATCGGTCGCTTTTGGGAAATCGGTCCTCAGCAAACCTTATTCATGCCGGGTTGCTGGCTCAAAAAAGGGAAAAACGAAATCATCATTCTGGATCTGTTAGGTCCGGAACAAAACACAGTCAGAGGATTAAAGCAACCTATACTGGATATGTTACGGGCAGAAGCACCCATGACTCACCGGAAAGAAGGAGAAAATCTGAATCTCAAGCAGGAAAGACCTGTCGCTACGGGTTCACTGACTCCCGGAAACGGCTGGCAGGAAGTCCGTTTCAACCAGCCTGTCAAAGGCCGCTACTTCTGTCTGGAAGCACTGAACGCCCAAAATGGTCAGGACGAAGCCGCAATCGCCGAATTCTACCTGTTGGATGAGAATGGGAAACCGCTACCGCGACAAGACTGGAACATCGCCTATGCCAGCAGCGAAAGCACGCAGTACGGCAACTTCACGGCAGACAAGATCTACGACCTGCAGGAATCGACCTATTGGAAAACCCGTCAGGGAGACAAGTTCCCGCATCAGTTCGTCATAGATCTGAAAGAAGAACAACAGATTTCAGGATTCCGGTATTTGCCCCGTGCAGAAGAAGGTTTTCCGGGTATGATCAAAGACTATAAAGCCTATGTGAAGGAAAAAGCCTTCAGCTACTAAATAAGATTTTTCGTAGTCTTATTTTTATCGTACCTTTGCGAAAAATATTTATACGTATCAATTATGTCACAATTATTTCCTACAGATCTGCCTTACAAGGTAGCAGATATGAGCCTGGCGGAATTCGGACGGAAGGAAATTGAGATTTCCGAACACGAAATGCCCGGTCTGATGGCTCTCCGTAAAAAATATGGTGATTCGAAACCATTGAAAAGAGCACGGATCACAGGTTCTTTACACATGACAATCCAGACAGCCGTTCTGATTGAGACACTGGTAGCTTTGGGTGCTGATGTCCGTTGGGCAAGCTGTAACATCTTCTCGACTCAGGATCATGCCGCTGCCGCTATCGCTGCCGACGGTGTACCGGTTTTTGCCTGGAAAGGTGAATCATTGGAAGAATACTGGTGGTGTACGGAAATGGCATTGCGTTTCCCCGGCGGTAAAGGTCCGCATCTGATTGTAGACGATGGCGGTGATGCTTCTCTGTTGGTGCACATGGGTTATCGTGCCGAAAACGACCCGACGACCATCCAGCGTGAGGGAAGTAATCACGAAGAACAATGTATTCTGGATACATTGAACCGTATCCTGGCAGAAGATCCGCAGCGCTGGCATCGTACCGTAGCTGAAATGAAAGGTGTATCGGAAGAAACGACAACAGGTGTTCACCGGTTGTATCAGATGATGGAACGGGGCGAACTGTTGGTTCCGGCCATCAACGTAAACGATTCGGTAACGAAGTCTAAATTCGATAACCTATACGGTTGTCGGGAATCATTGGCCGACGGTATCAAACGGGCCACCGATGTAATGATTGCCGGGAAAGTAGTAGTCGTAGCCGGTTACGGTGATGTAGGAAAAGGCTGTTCACACTCCATGCGTTCATACGGAGCCCGCGTACTGGTAACGGAAATCGACCCGATCTGTGCCCTGCAGGCAGCTATGGAAGGCTTTGAAGTCACTACAATGGAAGAAGCCGTGAAAGAAGGAAACATCTTTGTGACAACCACCGGTAACTGCGACATCATCACCATCGAGCACATGCAGCAGATGAAAGACCAGGCGATTGTCTGCAACATCGGTCACTTCGACAACGAAATACAGGTAGACAAACTGGTGAATTTCCCCGGCATCAAACGCCTCAACATCAAGCCGCAGGTTGACAAATATACATTCCCCGACGGACATTCCATCTTCCTGCTGGCAGAAGGCCGTCTGGTTAACTTGGGATGTGCTACCGGACATGCATCTTTCGTGATGAGTAACTCATTCACCAACCAGGTACTGGCACAGATGGATCTCTGGCAGAAGCCTTACGAAGTAGGCGTTTACCGCTTGCCGAAATACCTGGATGAAGAAGTAGCCCGCCTGCATCTGGAACGTATCGGCGTGAAACTGTCTAAACTGACCCAGAAACAAGCCGATTACATCGGTGTACCGGTTGAAGGACCGTACAAGGCAGATCATTATCGGTATTAAGCCCAATCATCCCCTGACCGGAAATAGATCAGATAAATTCCATACAGCTCGGCCTTTGTGTTCTCAAGGGTCGAGCTTCTTTTTTATATCTCCCAGAAGCTAAAAATAATGTTGTTAAGCTTACCGTTCCAAGCGATAATTTTGTATTCAGAGGCGACAATTTCGGTCTTGACAGGCGACAATTTCGGCGCGCAGAAGCGATAATTTTCATCTCGATACATCAATACCTGATCAAAACCGTCCATTTCACCGGAATCAGTCTGTTATTCTCAATGAATCAGCCAGAAAGCCCGATTCTGGCCCTTTCCATTTATGGATAATATTCCTTAACTTTGTTAGTGGAAACTAAGTCATCTACATCACTTCCACACCATTCATCCGTACTCTTAACACAAAATTCAATATATAAGTATTACTAATTTATTAATGTATGAGAATGAAAAATTTCCTCCAGCCATTCGGTTGGAAAGCTTGGTTCGTAGTAGGAATCACATGTATGGGTATGGTAGCCTGTTCGGATGATGATGTCCCAGGTGACGACAACAACTCAGGAACAGAAATACCTCCTATTTCGGAGGCGAATACACCTGCTCCCAACCCCTACTTGGCAACCGAACATTACAGCGTCACTCATTTCAACTCAGCACAGACGGATGGATTTCCTTACAGTGTAAAATCCGGAACATTCCAAGTTGACATTAATGATTGCGAAGGAGATTGGAGCGGTCCTATCAATCTGATGACACTTTCTTCAACGGATCCTAACTATATGTGGAACATGAGTAGTGACCGTGTAGCATATGTATATGTAGGTGATGGTTCTTTTACACGTGTCAGTGAAGCTGCGTTACCAGGTGTCGCTACAAAATCGGAAGAAGAGCTGAGAACAGTAGTTGCCGACTACAATTCGGTGGATGAAGTGCGGAATGCCATCACTCCTTTCTTGGGAGAGTATCCACAATTCGTCTTGTCGAGCGGGAATTATGTCATCTGCGACAAAGACAATTACGCTTATATCAATGCCGTTACCAGAGTCGTGCGCTATAAGTTGAAAGATGCCTCAGATCCGACACAAGGTATCGTCCTTGACAAACAGATCAATTTGCAGGATTATAACTCGAACATCCAGACGATGGTAGGACTGGTTATGACTTACGACGGGAATCTGGTAGCTGTTGTATCACAAGGAATCCTGATCATCAGCCGTGATCTTTCAGCAATTAAAGACTTCTACGTATTACCCGAAGGTCAGAAAATTTCCAATTCGGTTGCCGTCGATGAAAACAACGGTATCTATGTAGTAAGTAGCAGTACAACTGCCAACGGACAAGGTATCATGCAGAAGATCGTCTGGAACGGAAGCAAATTATCAACCGACGAAGCAGACGGAGCTTGGCAAGCCACTTATGACGGCGGACCGGAAGCACCTTCCATCAAAATGGGCTTTGGATCAGGTTCTACACCGACATTGATGGGCTTCGGCGATGATGAAGACAAGCTGGTAGTCATTACTGACGGAGCCAAACGAATGAAACTGGCCGCGTTCTGGCGTGATGAAATTCCGGAAGATGCCGTTGCTGTTGATCCGGAAAACCCCAGACTGGCCGGAGAAATAGAAGCGAACTGCGGATTACCGGAAACAACCGAATGGATTCAATCGGAACAGTCGGTAGTTACTGCCGGTTATGGAGCCTTTGTTGTAAACAATATCGCTGCTAATGCTGTCGTAAACGACAAGCTGGTAGGTGTATTATCGATCGGGCCGATTCTGGAACAACCGACAGGTGTAGAACGCTTCCAATGGAATACGGAAAAGAACAGCTGGGAATCTGTCTGGACACGGGGCGATGTCTCTTCAACAAGTATGATTCCGGCTGTTAGTACTTCTTCTAATCTGGTATTTGTTAATGGTTATGATGCTAACGACGGTTGGGATGTTAAAGGTCTTGACTGGAATAGCGGAGCTACCCAGCATCGCGTTGTATTCGGGAAAAACAATCGTGGAAACGGAGCTTACGCCATCATCCAATACATGGAAAATGGAGACTTGCTCTTCAACTCTGTCAGCGGACCTTTCCGTGTAAAACTCTAATCCTATTTGACAATAGATAATAAAAACGGGCTGATGAAGGTAAAAGAATACCTTTTCAGCCCGTTTATTCATTGAGTGGTTATAATCCTCTTTTATTTATCCCAGTAGATAAACTGGAACGGACAATCTTTCAGATACGGATAACCTTCGTTTTTACTTCCATCTGAATCAATCACCCATATATTTGTGAAATCGAAGTTATTGAAGGTGGAGCTGTTCTTTGCCTCACTCGATAAGAACTCTTTTGCCTTCCAGCCTTTTCCACTATCTTTCAGGTAATACAAATCGTGTGCATACCAGATACAGGCATCTTTATGTGTGCCGACAATGGCATTGCCATCTGCCACTTCCCCCACATTAATACAATACCGGATCTCCGCATAATGATCGACACAGCCAATGATACCACCATTATCTTCATCCTGATGGCTTGTAACATTCCCACTATTATAGCAATCATGCGTCATCCAATGGGTGGCATCACTCTGATTACCTTCTTCCTGATAGCCTAATAATCCGCCTACAAAAGACTTTGTATTACTCGAAGAAATCACTCCCCGGTTACAGCAATAAGCCAGTTCCATATTCTCACCCAACGTAATTCCTCCGGGATCCTGCCCCATACTTCCGGCAATACCACCGACACGGCTTACATCTGCTCCACCGGTAATTTCCCCGTGGTTGGCAGAACGTTCGATAATCATACGAGACGATTTACCATTCCCAACAATACCTCCGACTTCACCACTGCTGGCTGTAACCGGACCATAGTTAGCCGAATAACGAACCCGGTGATCTCCCCGACGTTCTGAATCATAGATAAGTCCGATACAACCTCCTGCCGTACTTTTACCACCCGTTATGGAATCCGTATTGACCAGATATTCCAAAGTTACCGCATTGGAAGTTTGGTATTCAACCCGCCCGAAAATACCTCCGGTATTATTTTCTCCGCTGACCACCGCATAATTGATTAAGCGGCCAAATGTACCTTCACACAGTTCAATCCGTCCGGCAATACCACCGGTTTCTTCACCAGCCCCTTTTATAACCGTTGAGTTATTCATACAATTCTTAATTCCACCCTTCTCAGACAGGCGCATGTGTCCTACGATTCCACCGACACGTGCATATCCAAATACCTGACCGGTCATATACAGTCCTTCCAACGTAGAATTCTCGGCATAACCCACAATACCACCCATTGACGTTCCGGTATTGCCACTTGTTCCACCTGAAGAAATGATTCCGGCATAACAGCTCAGATCATCATTCGGTTCCGGAATAGAAGAAAAGTCAATATCTTCCGTTATGGAACCACGAACGGTAGCCTCAGAAGCATAACCAACGATACCGCCCACAGCATCCGGACCAGTAACACGCATATTCGGATCCAGATAAAAGTCCGTACAATCAACCGTTCCTTTAACCAGCAGTCCGACTACTCCACCGGCATAATTGGAAGAACAGTTGACATTTACATTTACCAGAAAAACAGCATCCGTAAGAAAATCACCGGTTACTTCGCCGAACAAGCCACCAACTCGTTCACTCCCTTCCACCTCCAGGTATCCGTTATCAACCTGGGCAATTCGGTTAGCACGTGGCATACCAGTGAATTTAATGAGACCATTTGGATCAAATCTTCCGATAAATCCACCAACACGTTGAGCACCGCTCACATAGGAAGTAACTTTTATAGAAGAAAACGTAGACATTCCTTCCATTCCCTTACAATAACCAAACAATCCGCCGATCGAACTTCCTTCTCCTTTAACCGGAGCCATAATGGAGATGTTGCTGACCGTAGATGACTTAAAAGCCGCTTCACCGGCTAATCCGCCACAAGTCACATTCGAATGGATGATATTCAAATCTTTCTCTTCCTCAGAAATCTGATGTTGCAAAGTAACATTCTGTATGTCGCATTTAGCTTCAGAGATACTACCAACCATACCTCCTACTTTATTCTCTCCACTTACCGTAAACAAAGAAGGATTCGTATTCCCTGTTTCAAAGTTGGTAAAACCGTTTACCTTCAGCTCTCCGTTAGTCTCCAAACGACCTAACAATCCACCTACATAGTCACTTCCACTTACATTCGCATGGAAACAACAGGAATTGGCAATCAAGGTTCCTTCTGCATGACCAATAAATCCACCAATGTAAGAACCCGTAGCTTTGATCGTACCGCTAACTTCGATATTAGAGATAGAAACTGTCCCTGAAGTTTTTCCGGCTAACGCGCCTCCGTAATTAGCTACATTCTGCAGATCTACATCCAATGACAGATTTTGTATCGTTGCTCCATTTGTCAGTTGCTTGAACAGACCGATTTCAACATCCTTTTCTGTATTTCCAGAACCAATAAAAGAGATTTTGACCGTGTGTCCCTGCCCGTCATAATTACCGGCAAAGACTTCTCCGGCATACAAACGTCCCTCATAAACTTCACTCCGGGGCGGTGCGGTAAAATCAGCCGTTTGGATAAAATATAATCCGGCACCATGACTGATAGAATCACGATAAAGCCCATATTCAAACATAGAGAAATCATCTTGCGAACCAATCTGGTACGGATTCTCTTCCGTTCCATCTCCTTCCAGGGTGAAAACAACTGAGGAAGCGATAATGGCATAAAGCATCTCATCACGCACAGTTACTTTCAACTTCGTGCCCAACTGTTTTCCATTCAGGAAATAGGCCGTCAAGTCATAGTCACTATCCGGGAGTAACTCACCTTTCGGTATAAACAGGCTGTAAGACGGCGAATCGTGCTGAACAGAAGCATCGAATTCAAACAGCGTATCATCCGTATGCGACTGGAGTTGGACACGAATCTGAGTAACGGAATCAGGAATTTCCCAAATACCTTTCTCCAAGAAGAACGTACTCAGTTTATAATCGCCAACTTCTTCGAGGGTTGAACCCATCTCATTCGAATTGTAAATATCGTCATCATTACAACCCGTCCATGAGAAAGTAGCCCATGCCAGCAACAAGCTAAAAATATAAATTCTTTTCCTCATATTCATTAAATCTAGTTTTTCATTCGTAATTACATTTTATTCATTCTTTTAGTTATTCCATTTCTGAATGGAATGGTATTGGGAAAAAGCCATCTTTTTCTGTTAATTGCCAAACGGAATTTGTTCCATTAATATCCCAAGTGTGATAATAAGAAGCTTTTTTCAGTTTATCTAGAGACAAAGGGATTCCAGTACCATCATAGTTTCCCAGTACTTCGAAATAATAACAGTTTTCAGCCCCATCCACGTCATATGGAGATCCTAAAACAGCTCTAAACCAAGACTTCCCAACATGCAGACATCTACGCACGTAAGCTTCGGCGCTTTCTTTACCGGCTATACCACCACTCAAAGCTCCTGTATCTCCAACCCCTAAATTCAGACAGTCCTCTACAATACATCTTTGCTGCAAATAACCAACGATACCTCCTGCGTACGTTCCATCATCGGCTTCTAATTTCCCCATATTGACACATTGAGAAACAACGACCACATTATTCTGAAAATTCGTACACGATTCTATAATGGCATTTGTACCTCCTATAAGGGTTGCGCTAAATCCGACTAAGGCTAAACCGGCTGCAGCTGTTGATCCCGCAGTAGCAACCATACTTCCTATCCAAGCAATTGTCCCTGCGGCAATACAAGCACCCGCAATTACTTTTTGTGTAATTTCTTTCACATGATTCCAATGTTCTATTTCTTCGTAACGTTCTTCTCGTTTGAGATTAATATTCAAACTAATCTGTTCTGCATTTTCATTGGATGATTCATAATATGCTAACAGTTTTGATAAATTAGTATTATAATCTATTACCACCTGCGGATTCAATTGATCATACAATATACCGGAAGCCAAACTATATCCATTTCGGATATCCGCCATTTCTTGCTTAACAGAATTTCCCTTATCTGTTATACTAGAATTTATAGACGTACGCATCAGACTGGCTTCCTCTTCAGTTAGCATACCATAAATACCATATGTCAAAAGACCACTGTCTGTCAATAAGAAAAGGGCATCAAGTAGAACTTCTCCTACATGCAATACAGTCTCAACAGTTTCTCCCAAAGCTTTTCCTACGACTCCAATTACAGGACCTCCAAAAAGCAGAGCTATCTCGGCTGAACCAATGACTACGCCCACAATATCCGTTGCCGACCATTCTCTAGGATCTCCTACTTCTCCTAATACGCCACCAGTAACTCCTGAACCTTGATTCTTAACGAATCCCATATTAGCACAATAGTTGACCATCGTATAATTTCCAGCCAAGCCGATAACGCCTCCAGCATGTTCAGCTTTTACATCTAAGTCTCCAAAATTCTGGCATGAAAAAATGGCTCCCCATGCAGTCTTTCCTAGTACACCACCTGCATGTCCCATACTATAAGAGCAGATTTTACCCGTGTTTAACGCATCATGAACAACCGCAATAGACGTATTTCCAGCAATACCTCCAACACAGGCTGCATCACCCGTTGCCGAAACATCACCCGTATTATAAACGGAAACACCTCCAAATTGAGCTTCCCCACAAAGTCCTCCAACAGACAATTTACCTGATATCTTCCCTGCATTTGAACAAACCTTGAGGAGCGTATTATTGAATGTCAATTCTTCAGTTCCCAAACGGGTACTACCAATTATTCCACCAACTCCAATAGAGCCTTCTACGTCACCAGTATTAAAACAAGTATAGATGTAAGAGATACCAGATCCACCAACAATTCCACCTGTTCCATATCCACCATTATTTTCATCTCCTTCCTGATAAGAAATCGAGCCTTTTATATGCCCTCTATTTTCACATGAAGCGATAATCAGCGTATCTACCGAACCGGCCAAACCTCCAGCTCCTGTATATTCGGAAGTCACATCACCGTCGTTTTCACATTCTTCTATCATTGTAGTTGAATATAAAGAACCAGCACCTAAAAGTCCTCCAATCGCATAAGAACCCGATACGGATGTGCTCTCGTTTACACATGCATAAAGATTAAGCAAGCCATACATATCTACTACTCCAACAAGACCTCCGATACCAACACTTCCAGCACTGGCTTTAATGTATCCATCTGTTGTTATACAATTAAATAAACCTGTTTTTCCTCGCTTATCTCCTGCTGTTACAGATCCACCAATCAACGAACCCACAGCATAGTTCCCTTCTACTCGGGCGTTCTCCATCTTGACATTCTTGAAAGTGGAGTTTTCTACGAACCCAAAAAGACCGACACCGGCCGAATTGCCACGAAACGACCATAAGTTTTTCACTTTATGCCCGTCACCATCATAAATACCCCGGAAAGGATTGTTGCTCAAATTACCAATCGGTAACCAACCGGCTTCATGGTCGCTGTCCCAGGAAGCTCTATCCATATCAATGTCGTTCGTCTGCAAGAAATGTGTATTCGAGAAAAGCAGATTATTTTTTACCTGATCGTTTGCCACATCGCGAAGCCGTTTGAAATGATCATAGCTGGAAATGATAAACGGATCCTCTTCCGTACCGCTTCCACACAGCTTCATAGCCTTACTATATACATCCAGTATTCTGGCTGAATCGGCAGCTGTTATTTCAACCCGGCAACCCAAACCAAATTCCACCCAAGTTGTATCGCCGTCTACCACTTCCGGCGTCTTTAAACACAGTAAACGGTAAATACCCGGCTTCAGTCCGGTTTCAAATGTCAAAGTAGATTCTTGTCCCAAACGGACATGATCACCTCTACGCGTGATAATCGTTCCGTTCTCTGCCAGAATATCACACTTAAACGTATTACTACGGAAATCTTCTGTCTCCTCTGTCAGCCGGACAATCCGACTATCTCCTACAAAAGAATCCTCGCCTGAAGGTACAAGCGTACCTCCACCACTTTCATCATCACTACATCCTGTCAACAATAATCCACAAATGCAGCATACGTAAAAAATGAACCAAGTAAAATGTTTATTCATCCCTAATTAGTTTTGTTGTTGTTATCGAGATGCAAAATTAGGTTGGTTATTGATAAACAAATTTAAATTAATAGCGACAATTTTGGTCCTGGCAGGCGACAATTTCAGCTATTATCAAATAAATAGCTATAAAACAAACAATTATTTCCTATCACGGATAAATCCCCGATATTGGGACGGAGGCATTCCATAGCGATCATGAAACAAACGCTGGAAAGTCCGTAGTGTTCCGAATCCACACTGTTGGGCAATATCTTTAAGAGGGAGAGATTCATTGGCAGACAATAAATGACAGGCATATTCCAACCGATAAGAAGTAATGTATTCCAGCACACTCTGATCAAATGTTTCCCGGATGAGAGATGCCAATACTCTTTCATTTATTTGTAAATACTGTGCCATATCTTTCCGCTGCAGAGCCGGATTCAAGAAAGGACGCTCGTCCATCATGTATTTCTTCAACCGTTCAATCACATCCGAATCAGAATCTTTGGAAATGGCCGAAGTTTTCTCTTCCCGCTTCTCTTGAACTTCTTTATTCGCTGCTAAGAACCATAACTGAGGAGTCTTGGCCCATTTATCATATTCCTGCAAACGGGCAACCAACAGGCGTTTATTGGCTCTTAACTTATAAGCATAGGTGATATAAATAATCAAAGCGAGGGAAATCAATAAGAGAATTACCCAAGAAAGTCCAAGCAGACGGCTCTTTTGTCGGCTCTCCAATTGGCTCTTTTCTACCTCATAACGAACTTTCAATTCCTCTAGCTGGTAGGAAATTTCTTCATGAGCAATCGAATCTGCTGCCGCTATATATTTTTTATAAAATGATACACTTTCTTCTTCATGCCCTCCTAAAGCTAATATTTCAGCTTTTGCCAACACATCATCTAGATAGAAGGGGAAATAACCTTGATGGGTTTCTATCAGGATATTGACATCTGCAAGAGCTTGTCCATATTCTCCAACCTGTTTGTTATATAAAATACGAGCTTCATAAAAATGTTCATACGCACGGGCCGGAAAATGAGGCAAAATACAATCTTCCGCTTGTTGCAAACAGGTTCGCGCAGCTTCCATATCTCCAGCTTTAAGTCGAGAAATAGCCTGGAAAGCATATCGAGTTGCCATAAAATGGCCACTGTTGTCTTTCCATCCTTGCTTTGACCAATAATCGACCATCTCTGCATAATAGTCTGAGAGTTCCTCCAGTGCTTGCCAAGCTTCCTGTTTCAGGCAAGTCATCATCTGCCACTCACATAAACTCTGTACTGTCGAAAAAGCATTCAGACTTTCTTTATACGAAGGACAGGTCTGCAATCCCTTCTCAAAGGCAGTAAAGGCTCTATCGTAAAACCGGAGTTTATAATAGGTTTGCCCCTGCACCCGAAAAGCCATCGCCATACCGATCGGCTGGCCAAACTCACGCGCTTTCTCGAACATACGTGTAATGGCCTTTTCTACCTGATCATATTCCCGATTGGAAAACCAGCGTGTGATACAAAGATTGTACAAAATGAAATAGTAGTCATATTGCCTGGCCTTTGAGAAAAAAGAAAAGATCGAATCCGTCTCCCTCACCAAGTTTCCCGAAGGAATCCGATTGGCATATGACTGATAATAGGATATATAAGCCAAACCCAAGTCAGCTGTATCCCTGCGGTTACGGGCATTTTCAATCACCCGTTGCCAATCTGCAGGTGTATCCTTCTGCTGGGCCTGTTGCATTAATTCTTTAAATGGAAGATCGCTCGTCTTGCGGTGTTGTGCCTGTAACGCCTCTGCAGGCAAACCGATTAGAAATACAGAAAGAAAAAGAATTACATATGTAAGTCGGGCGTTAAACATGTGTTTTAGTAATTGAACGAGCAAATATAAGGAGATTTTATTAAACAAAGCGTTTAAAAAAGAATATTTTGACACAATTCCAATAAATAAAAAAGGCGATACTTTTTACCTCTCTCCAGGTAAAAAGTACCGCCCTTAGCACTTTATTATAAGACTATCCTTATCGGATCTGATTCATCATTCTTCTTTCGTTTTCTTATAAGAAGTATATAACGAATAACCCACAGCGACGATCAGCAATACTAAAATCAGGAAGCTGCTGTAGGCTTCTACATTGGCTGCGATTATATAACCTTCGGGCTTGAATTCGAATACGATTTCATGCTCTCCGGCAGGTACTCGCATGGCGCGTAGAATCCAATCAACCCGTAAATGATCAACCGGTTTCCCGTCAACCGTAGCCTTCCATCCCGGCTGGTAATAGATTTCCGAGAAGACTGCCAGCTGGTCGGTAGCAGCTTTCGACTGGTAAACCAGCTTGTTTGGCCGGTAAGATTGCAACTGAATGGTTGCTGTCGAATCAGCCTGCGGAGTAAATCCATCCACCTGAGCGGCGAAACGCTGATCTACCACAGCCGTCTGTTTCGGATCAATCTCATCCAAAGCAGCCATTTCCTCATCCGCATTGGCTACGATTTTGATATCCTTTACAAACCAGGCATTTCCATCGGCAGAAGGATTCACCAAAGGTGGTTGTCCCGAATTATAAACGACATAGCGCGTATTCAGCATATTCAAAGTCGGACAAGCCTGGAAGACAGTCCAGAAGTCAGCCGCACTTTTGGCTGTCTGGAACGAAGCGATGATGGAGTTGATTTCCTTCTGCAAACGATAGTCGATCAATTCCTGGTATCTTCTCAACTTAGCAGCATGATATCCACCAATCGAATGATGGTAATACGAAGTATTGGTCTCGAGGAAAGTATTGTTCAGATTCAATACACGGAAATTATCTTTATCCTTCAGAATTTCCTGATCGGATACCGATTCCTGATAAGTGGCCTGGATATCTTTCTTCGGGAAGAAATTCTTGTCATTCAAATAACGCTTGTCGACTGTCCATAAATCTACGAAGATCAAGACGGTCATACCGATACCCACCCACGTAGCAACTGTTTTCTTGTTCTTGGCCATCATAAACCAAGCTACCAGAGCGGCACTCAACAGAACAAACAGCAAAGAACGCAACGCATCATCAGAAGCCAACGTCGCACGGTCCATCAAGAGGGCATTGTAGAATTGTTCTGGTAATTGATACTGGGCATCGTAAGCCGAACGGAAATCAAGCAACAACGACGGCATCAACCAGACAATCAGAGAAAGACCGCCGGTAATGACCAGAGCTCCGATCAGTCCTTTCTTCACTTGTTCATAAGCAACCTTTTCCTGCAGAATTTCTTTCAGTCCCCAGATTCCGATTATCGGAGCAACCAATCCCGGAATAACCAAGGCCATTTCCACCGTACGGAACTTATTATACATGGGCAGATAATGGAACATGAAGTCGTTAAACCAGTCCAGATTCCGTCCGAGAGCCAGTAAGGTCATAAAGGCTCCTCCGGCAAACAGCCACCATTTCATCGGATTCCGAACCACGAACATACCCAGGACAAAGAGGAAGCAGACAACAGCTCCGAAATAAACCGGGCCTGAAGTAAAACTCTTATCACCCCAATACGTAGGCGCCTGTATCTCTTTTCCGACCTTCATGCCACCGGCTTTCGCCATCTTGTAAAACTCAGAATCCTGTCCTAACATACCACCTGAACCGCCACCGTAGGCATTCGGAATCAGGGTTGTCAGCAATTCCATCTTACCATAGCTCCAAGCAAACGCATAATCCTTATCCAATCCAGTAGATTTCTTCTCGACTGTTCCATCTGCATTAGGCTTAGGAGTCAGTTCAGAAGCTCCACGAATAGACTGTTGTCCGAGTTCCCAGTTACTATACAAACCCTTTGCACCCGGAAGTACAGCCAGTACCGCACATACTACCATAATTCCGGTTACCTTTCCTAACTCAGTCCAGTCTTTTTCCTTGATTTTCCAAACCAGATATCCGATGTAGATAAACAGACAGAGGATAAATAAATAATACGTAATCTGAATATGGTTGTTACTGATTGATAAGGCAACGCCCAAGAGGAAGAGAATCGCTCCCCACAAATGTTTCCGTTTGAAGAGAAGCGCCATACCAGCCAACGTTACCGGCATGTAACCAATTACATACCCCTTTACGATATGTCCAGCTTCAATAATAATCAGATTATAGGAAGCCAAAGCAAAGGCAAACGCACCCGCCAAGGCCAACCACCAGCTGGCGCCCATCACACACATCAACAGGTAGAAACAAACCAATCCCACAAAAACCATGGAAGCATCTTCATAGCTCAAGGATTTAAAAAGTTTATCGACAAATCTGTATTGAGGCAGATCGGGAGCCGGATTTCCATACGTAGCCACATAAGGCATACCACCAAACATGGCATCCGACCAGGCACTGAATTCTCCCGGCTGTGCTGTTTCTTCATATTGTTTCATCTGGCTAGCTCCCATACCTGTAGCCTTGATATTATCTCCTTGCCGAAGTACTTTCCCATCGATTACCGACGGAGAAAAATAAACCACCGTAGCCACCAGCAAGATCAGAATAGCCACGATGTGCTTAACCCAATTTTTTAATAGTTTCTGCATATCGTCATTCGTTATTAATTCCTATTTCAAAACCCGAGAGTTTCGTTTTCGATTCCAACGAGGATTCTTTTCAATTCTCATTAATTCAGAACATCAAACTTCTATACCCTTCCTTTGAACAGCTTGGCCGTATAAAAACGGACAGCAAACCATCCATGTAAAACCGTGGTGGCAAATTTACCATAATATTTGCACATGATGGCATAACGTTCCTTCAAAGAAGCTTTTCTTTGTTGCGTACTCATCCCGGCTTCCAAAAAGTTGGAGAGAATTTGATTCGTATTACATACATACTTCGCCTCCTTCAAACAACGGATACACCAGTCGTAATCTGCACTCAACCGATAATTCAAATCATACAAAGGAGCTATTTCCCGCCGGACAATAAAAGACTGGTGGCAAACCAGCATTCCCATACGAAAACTCTTCCACGAAAGCTTCTTGGGTGGACGCAGACGACGCATGCCCAACATCTTCCCTTGCGCATCAACAATAGCCGTCTCTCCGTAGATAACATCCGGCAAATGTTTCCGCTTCTCTATCTTCTGAACAATCCGCTGTATGATATCAGCATGGGGCAGCGTATCGCCAGCATTGATAAACCAGACATAATCGCCGGTAGCATGCTGCAGCCCCTTATTCATGGCATCATACAAACCTTTGTCTGGTTCACTGAGCCAAAAAGAAACACCGGGTGCATATTGACGGATTATATCCACTGTTCCGTCGGTTGAAGCCCCATCTATAATCACATATTCAATATTCCCATACGACTGGCTCAAGATACTCAAGATGGTTCGTTCCAGCCATTGCGCCGCATTATAAGTGATTGTTATAATCGTGAATTTGACAGACTGATTCATGAATTAATGAAATGAACTTAAAATTTTATACAACATGGATGGATTCTGACGATTATCCCAAACAACAACGATTTGTATTGTATTCTGAGTTATAAAATAAAAAATCCTATTATGCGTATTAACCGTTAAAACCCTGACAGTTTCTCCTGCGATCAAATTATCTGAATAAGGATAACCTAAATGTGGAAAAACATTTAATCTTTCTATTTCCTGTTGTATTTGTTTAAAAACCTTTTGAGCGACCTTTTCTCCCCAAATCATTTCAATATTGGCAAGAATAAACTCCAAGCTTTTGAGAGCTAATTCACTCCAAACTACTTCCATCCTAAACGGTCTCTTATAATATTAAAAGTTTCTTCAGTTGTATAGTTGTTTCCTGCGTGAAGGCACTCTTTATGATATTCCACACATTTTTCAACAAGTTCTTCCGGTAATTCGCAGGAAGATGCTTCATGTGTAAGAACATTTAAATAATCATATATTTGTCCTAACGTCACTTTATTATCCATCTGTAAGATCATTTGCATAAGGCTAAGCTTAAGCGTTTCAGTGGAAACATTCTCCTTATTCATAATCAAATTCCTTTCCATAAATTATATGAATCCTAGTTTTTTGCTTTTCTCCATCAGCTTCTGATACAAAGCTATATATTTTCCGGCAATAACCTCTTCCGAATAATGAGTTTTTACTTTCTCCACACAGGCCTCTGCCAACTGTTGCGGATGAGGATGATCCAAAACCCACGTAATTCCCTGCGCCAAATCTTCTGCATCTTGATAACGGGCCACATACCCGTTCTTCAGATGATCAATCATCTCCGGTATCCCTCCTGTCTGAAACCCGACGCAGGGAGTTCCACAAGCCATTGCCTCCATGATAGTGTTGGGGAGATTCTCGTCCAATGAAGAAGTCACGAACAAATCAACTGCATTATATAATGCTACAATCAGATTGTCATCAGACAAATATCCCAGCGAATGAATAGGAACAGGAACCAAATCCTTTATTTCCCGTTTGACCTGACCGAATACCACCAATTCCATATCATTCTGAGACAATAATCTCAATGCCTTAATCAGATAATCTACCCCCTTACGCGTATCTGTTACATTCAAGGCTCCGAATAAAATCAAATGTTTATCTTCTGGTAAATGTAACAACTTTCTACTAACTGATATGTCCTTAGGGGTAAAAAGAGAAAGATCCAGAGGATTAGGAATATTTATAACTTGCTTGTCTTTCAACAAAGCACTTTGGGCGGCTCGTTCTGTCAGCCATCGGCTACATCCTACAAATGTGATGGGAGCCGAGTGATAAACTTTGTTTTTCTGTAAAAACACACGAGTAGACAAATCTGTATGCTGCGTACTATGCAAATAAAAACAACCCCCACACCGCTCATGATAAGCAGAACATTCTCGCGCATGATGGCAAATCCCCGTACAAGGCCACATATCATGCATCGTCCACACGATCGGTTTACCTAATTGGAATAATTTCTGAAGATCTGATAGCGACAAAAATCCTTGATTAATCCAATGCAAATGAATAATATCAGCCTGTCTTACCAAGGGATGATTACTGATATCCGTACCTGTATTGGCAATCGACACCCGAAACAGTTCTTTTTTATCCAAATGATTACACAAAAAGATAATCAGCCGTTCCCAATAAAAACGGAATAAGTTCATTTTCCGCTTCCACCCAGTAGTACTCACCGAAGAAATGGAAGCATCCGCTATTTCTTTGTCGCGTACCAACATCGAAACGTCTATTCCTTTCTTCTGTAAAGCCTTTCTCAGACGATTGGCAGCTACAGCAGCACCACCAGTCCGAGCAGAAGTATTTAGTAGGAGGATTTTCATTACTTAGAATAATATTTACAACACAAAATCGGCCATAAAGCAGCTCTTACCACAGCAACCAATCCATTGTTTTCTTTCGCATAAAAAATCTTATTTCTCAATTTTATGCACAAGCAGGAAGCTTTTATCATCTTCATAAACGATTTGTCTGATAATAACCCTGACAAATGCAAAGCATCCTGTAAACTTGATGATCGCTGAGGAAATTCCTGCAAATACAAATGTATGTCTTTCATATAATCACAACGCCGCTTCACATTGCTTTTATACCCTTTAAAAGCAGATGAGAGATATCGTATTATATTATTTATGGAACGTTCATTACTCTCTGGCTTAATATAAGATACAGCATTTAAATGCCGACGATGAGCTGTTAAAGTTTCATTTAAAACAACAACTTTTCCATAAGCATTTGCAGTAATTGCAATCTGACCATCATAAGAGCGTTTATGCAAAAAATCTTTAGGTAATAAATCTATTACTGCCCGCTCTAAAAGCATGGCATGACCAGGAATAACCGGATAAAAAATCAATCGTTCAAGTCCATAATTCGGAACACGTAAGTCGATATTTAAAGGAATGGAATCAAGCGTAAACGGTTTGCTCAAAGAGAAACATAATAAAGCATTCTGTTGCACCAAATAAGAAACCTGCTTTTCGATCTTCTCCAAATTCCAAATATCATCTTGATCCGATATGGCTATTAAATCCCCACTTGCCCTTTGTAAAGCTGTTATAAAATTTAAAGTTACCCCTTTTTGTTTCTCATTCACAAACAGCTTAATAGTCTTATTACTCTCGGCATATTCTCTAATAATTTCTACAGTTGCATCCGTAGAACAATCATCCTGTATAATAATTTCAAAGATTGGATAAGTCTGATTTATAATCGAATCTAATTGTTCACGTATATATTTGGCACCATTATAGGTACACATGACTACTGATACTTTCTTTTTCATTTTCCTTCTGCTAAGACATTACCACTCATACCAAAACCGGAAATCCCTATGCCGATGGCTACGGCGATAGGCCGCCGGCGAACACCCGATCTCCTTCGTGAATACATGAGACAACGACGACTGGCTGGAGAAATCGCAACACTCGGCTATTTGCGACAAACTCAGGTCTGTACACGCTAAGTACTCCTGCACCAGATACAGGCGGAAGATGTTCAGGAAATCTTGCATCGGCATTCCTGTCAGGATTTGCATGGCTCCAGCCAGTTTTACCGGATCGACCCCTAAGATATGGGCGATATTATTGATTTGGAAAACACGTCTGAAAAAAAGGATCTGTACGACGGCATCCATAATCATAGAGCCTGACGGACGGATGGCGTGAGGAACTTCTTCCATAATCTCGCTCCCGTCTTCCCGCCGCACGCGTCTGCGCTTGAGCGGAGAGATATACACCTCGTCGATCGTTATTTTCCGTAAGATTTCTTCCATGTCACGATGATTTTCTTACAAAGATAGATTTTATTTTTGAATATAACATGCAAAAACTTCACAATATTGACTGATTATTTGATGAATTTAGTCAAAATAATCAAGAAAATGGCGTACAATTTGATCAAATTGATCAACGCGATCATAATACAGATATTTTATTTGATGAAATTAATCACGATGATCATAAAATACATATTTTATTTGATTAAATTGCACAACGCGATCATAAATAGATCTATAATTTGAACAGATTATCTAACATCATCAAGAAGAAGAAGCTCTGACTTTGGAAAAACAAGCGAAAAATCAATTATATTTCTCCCTTCCTAACCATTTATCAATCCTGTTGCGAATGGACTTAAAAATAAACCGGAAGTTTCCATGACGCAGATTCAAATAAAGCTCTTCAAACGAACGTCCTATCTTGATCCAAGGATGCCCCCAGGCCATAATCCGGAACATACGATCTTTATATTCAACATTTTCGATCATATAACGAGGATGCCTCAACGGAAATTCTAATTCATGGCGTTGCATGGTGAAAATACGGCGGATTGCTTTAGGTAAAACGTCATTCGAATTTCCAAAATGCGTTGAACCTTCTGTAGCACCCAAATTATTAATCATATTTTTGGCAGGAACAATACTCAATCCGGAATTAAAGAAAATAGCCGCATGGAAAATCGTTTCATAATAAGCCTTTCCTGTCGAACGATGATAACGACAAAAATCGATAAATCTATCCTGATATTTACGTTCTTTTATATAAGCATCCAATTGATGCAAGTTAAATGGATCATCCAAAAATGTATAATGTTCATCCCACTGATCCAATACTCGTTTCCAGCTAGCCCAACCAGAAATAGAGAACGTTGTTGCAAAAAAGTAATCATAGGGCATATTCTCCGTGACCTCATCATAATTAACACCTGTAATCATACTGATACGCGTATCGTTTTCATACTTATCCAACAGCTCTTTACAAAATGGGAAAAATGACAAAGAGGGAATATCATCATCTTCCAGAACGATACATTTATCAACATGAGAAAAGGCCCATTTTTGGGACATATATTCCGAAGGATCACAACCGTAATTCTTTTCTTGATAAAGTTGTTGTACTTCACATTCCCAGTCTATATCCTTCACAACTTCCCGGCAAGCTAAAATACCAGGCATATCTTTCTCGTTTCTTGGTCCGTCCTGATATAAAAACAACTTTGACGGACGCGCTTTTTTCACCTGACTGAATACGGCCTTCAACGGCTCTGGCCGGTTGAAGAACAAAATCAGTACGGCAACATCTACTAATGCAGATTTCATTGTATATCCTTCTATTTATAGATTTCTAATTTAGAATAATGTGGATGAATAGCATCCAAGTCTGGTAATTTCATATAATCACCATAAATTTTTCGTAACAAAGCATCCGTATTATGTGGAACAGGAAACTTTTTCCCTTCAAATTCCATTTCCGACAAAGGAAATATATCTTCCAAGTAACGTGGTTTAAAATAAGCCGTTCCAAAAGAATGCCGTAATTTCTTTCCTGGGATAAATTTTGCCAAGAATCTTAAAATAGGGAAACCGATCTTTGAATTAAATCGATATATCAACCGAATCCTACGCAACATCGTTTCCTGTTTAAGAGATTGGTTATTCAACTGATTATATATTTGACCTTGCATATGTCCGGCAATCCAGGCTAACGAAAAAGGAATCCTTTCCAGAGAAAAGATATCAATATAAACTCCCTGATACTTCCAAATGCGATCATAGGCATTGGTTTCTTCCAAATAGGAATTCATATCACGCACCTTAGCATAATTAGAAATATAATTCGGATCAGTTTCGTGAGTTTGCAAAACGAACTTATCAGGAAGTTCTTCCGGCAACACTTTCATAAGACGGAGGTAATCCTCTCGTAGCATTTCAATATCCAAATCATCATCCCAAGGAATAAACCCCTGATGCCGTACTGCCCCAATTAATGTTCCAGAACTTAACCAATATGGAATATCATATTTCTTGCATACCAAATCAACAGCCTCCAACAGTTCTAACATTCGAAGTTGTTGGCGACGAAGAAGAGATCCATCAGGATTAAAGCGTTCCCGTAATTCTTGTTTTAAGTTATTATCCATCGCTTATTTATTTATCAAATCATGAAATAAATCTGGGGATACATATCCCGAATGAATCAAATCCTTACCATTCAACCTTCCTGCTAACATATATTGTTTACCAATCATTTCCTGTCCCCAAAGTAATATTTTATCGATTGTAGGGGTTGGAACATTCAATATTTCAGCAATTGATTTAATAATTAATAATCCGAAAGGAATATCTTCCAGAAAATATCGACTACTAAAATCAGGAATATAACCATTATTCATCTGTTTCATAGGAGTAAATATTCCTTCAAATGCAGTAATCGATTGAATTTTCCGGGTCAATGACGCAGCATCTATACTTTCATAATAATCTAACAATGTCGGGATCTGCTCTATTTTTACCGGAAGAGCCGACAATACAGCATGAAACTCCTTGTCACAAGAGATTAATAATTCTGAACTATAATCATCCCATATTTTATAAAAGGCAGGGATCTCTTCATATACAATATCTTTGTTCCATGCATGAAACAATCCGTATAAACGGGCAGGATGCAACAACGGATTACTATTTGTCAGACTCGCTTCCAAAAAATGATCCAACATTCGTACTGGTGTATCCAAGCGGGTCTGCCAATATGCTTGTAAGAACATATTATCTGCTACATTAACAGTTGCTATTTGTAGTTCTTTTTTATAACCTAACAAATGTGCACTTGCACCATATTCTGCTACTCGGGCAATATAAGGAGCTCGCTGAAAGCCAAATAAAGGTTGTGTTTTATTATTTACAAATACTTTATAAGCAATAAAAAAGAAACCCGTACAACATACAACACTACCGACATAAGTGTTCTCAGATAAATAGGGAGCAATTTGCTTCAATACGGGCTCTATAGCAAATCCAGGAAGACACAATAAAACAATATCCGCATCTGGTATTATTTTTTCTGCTTGATCTGTAACACAAGAGAACTTTCCTGTAAATATTTTACCCTCACAATCATCTATTTTAATCTCCGAATTCCATTTTTCAGGACAACGGGTCAATATTGAGACATTTTCTCCCTTAGATGCAATTTTCCCTGCTATTACATGTCCCAAAGAACCTCCCCCACATATACAGATCTTCATATCTTATTCTAGATTTCTTTTAATTTAGTCACCAAAAAATGATTATCCTCCCGATTACGAATAGCCAAACGAATATAATTCCGTCCTTTATTGGCAAAAGCTGATTTAGTACCACAATCTTTAATCAGCAAATTGAAACGATTCAATAAGACAGTGGCAAGTTCCGCAGAAGTGAATCGGGCAGTTATCTCACACAAGAAATAGTTTGCCTGAGAAGGAATGACTCGCAAATAATCAACCGTCTGAAGTTCCTGATAAAACAAATCACGTTCCTCTCGAAAACGTTGGCAGGCTGTAATATAATCCGCATCATATTTGCTATATATCTGCAAATAAAACTCTGCAAACGAATTTATATTCCAAATACTTACATCTTTTCGAAGATTTGCAATCAATGAGCAATCTGCTGAAACAGCTAAACCTAATCGCAAACCCGGAACACCATATGATTTAGAAATACTCTTCACAACAATAAGTGTAGGATACTTTTCAAGAAGATCATCTCTCAATAACGAATTTGACTGTCCTCCATCAGAGAAATCAACAAAAGATTCGTCCACGACAAATCGGATCTGTCGCTGAGAAGTCCAATCTAAAAGTTTAAACAGATCTTCTTTCGGTATAAAATTCCCTGAAGGATTGTCCGGATTAATCAGCAACAATGTTGATAATCCCTTATCTTCATAATAAGATTGTAAATCAGCTGCCGTATAATAGAAATTCGGATTATTTGGGACAAACTGTACTATCTCCTGATTCACTCGATTCGGATATTCCTCAAAAGTTGGATAAATTATCCCTATTTTTCCGGAAAGATGTTCCATTAAACTTTTGATGAGTTCAGCAGCGCCGTTACCTACAACCACATAATCATGCTTGATTCCAAAATTCTTCGCCATTATTAGCGTATTCACATACATTCCTGAAGGATATTCTGTAAGCAATGTATCGAAATTAGCCTTCAATTCATCACGCATTTTCTGTGGCGGAAAATAAGGATTTACCAAATAACAGAAATCTTTCAACTTTGGGAACCGCCAATACCCACCATAACGCTTATGATACAATTTTAACTGCTGTTCGTCCTCTGCAAAAATAGTTTCTGCTATATCCAAATCCTGAACATCATCTATTTCATACCAGCGCTCACCATCTAACGGCAAACCTTTCAGCTCACATTTGTCTAACAATGTGATTACACGCAGGACTTGTTCATAATATTCATTATTACCTAAAGCCTTACTATAAGCTTCAAGGAAAGGTACATAATGAGTACAAAGGAACGCTTTACTGAACTTATAAATATTAACTGTTTTATAATATGTATCTATTTGATTATACCGGAAAGCTTTTTTCGAAATGAAATCTACAATATCTCCTTCCTCGTTTAAACAAACCATTGTCCCATCCATCCAAGGTTCATATTTGGCAATTAATGCCAAGTTAGGATATGGGTTGTCTATAATCTTTCGGAATAAAGAATCTTCAAAAATCAAATCAGACTCTATTAAAAGCGTATCCTGCTTCTGAAGTTCCTCTTTTGCCAAATATAACGAATAAATATTATTTGTCTTATCATACACCGGATTATAAATATATTCAATCGGCGTATTTCGGCACATATCACCTACATGCTCGCGAAGTTTTTCTCCTTTATAGCCAATCACCAAAATGATTCGTTCCAAGGAAAGTTCAGAAAGCTGACGAAGTAGCCGATCGATCAGACAAACTCCATTTACCTGAACCATACATTTGGTATTATCCCGAGTAAGCTCACCAAGACGCTTCCCCATTCCTGCTGCCAAAATGATTGCCTGCATAAATAATTATGATGGAAAATATTTATTTTACAATTAACTTTCGCAAAGTTAATGAAAACCCATACGAAGTTATGTGAATTTACAACCTAATTTATAGAATATACTTAAAAGCAATTTTCTAATAAGCAATGTAATTAAAGATTTTTTCTTATATGCTATTAAAACAAAATAGGATTAAGTCATTTTTCTTTCTTCCTAAATATATACCCTATACTTTCCTTAAATGTAACGGAGCCGCTAAGCCACATGATAAAGACAAAGGAGACTGCAGCAATGACTATTTTTAAGGCGAACGCCCCATATAGATTCGTAGTGATAATGGCAGTCACATAGTAAGTGAAACACATCACCCCGCCTGCTATTCCCAAATAGGGGAGAACATCTTTTAAGGCTGAAGATAAAGGCAAGCCGATCTCTTTCTGTACAAAATAATGCCAGATCAGTAACCAACAGATGTTAATGCCGACGTAAACCGAAACCATGAAAAATATTCCGTGGGAATGCAAAAGACAGATGACTATCAGTTGTAGAATTCCCAAAGTAACCGTATTGCGAAGATATATGTCGGATTTTCCGCGACTAATCAACAGGTTGGAATACAGATTGGCTATCGGGAAGAAAGCCCCCCAAATGGCTAACAGCTGTAAGATCCGAGCACTGTCTATCCATTTGTCGGTAATAGCTATTGTAATTAATTCGGGAGCTACTAACGACAATCCCAACATGCTGGGAAAAGAAATGAAGGCAGTAAACCGGAGCATCTTGCGAAAAGCTCTTACTTGTCGTTCGGAATCATCAGTCATTTGTGCGAAAATGGGTTGTGCTACGCTTCCTACCATACCGGAAATCAACGAGAAACCCATGTAGTTCCATTTATTGGCCTGGTTGTATTGTCCGACTTCTTTTTCGGAATAATAGCGTCCTAAAATAATCGAGAAGATATTGTTATTGACATGATTGAATATGTTCGTAAATAACAGCTTACTGCTGAATCCCAACATTTCGCGTACCGGAGTAAAGTTCCATCTCCATATCGGACGCCACGGACATTTATACCAAAGATAGATATTTAAAACACTGATATAGACAATGCTCTGCGTAGCTATGCCCCAATACGAAAATCCGTTATAGGCCAGCAGGACACCGGTCGTACCGGAAAAGATCAAGGCTAAAACAGTTGCCAAGGCCTTTTGTTTTACCATCAGGTTTCGGAAAACATAGGCTCCGGGAATTACTCCTAAACTGGCAATAAAGAAACCCAAAAAGGAATAACGTGCCAGTGAAATCAATTCGGGCTGGTTATAAAAATCGGCGATCAGCGGAGCACAGAAGAACAGTATCCAATACAGACAGAAACTGACCGTGATTGAAAACCAGAACACAGCATTATAATCATCGTGGGTGATTTCTTTTTTGTTGGCCAAAGCTGCAATAAAACCACTTTCTTGCAGAGAACCGGCTATCAGAGAAAAGATGGTCAACATACCGACCATTCCATAGTCGGCCGGAGTCAACAATCGGGCCAGAAATATACCGAAAAAGAGATTCAGCAATTGCTGGGTTCCGTTATTAATGAATCCCCAAAAAAGACCTTTTGCCGTTTTCTGCTTTAATGTTTCTTCTGCCATGTATTTTCCTTAGTACCTCATTATCGTCCGATACAATGGTAATCGAACCCATATTCAGCCATTTCTGCCAGATCATAGATGTTTCGTCCGTCAATAACCAACGGATTTGCCATCAGTTTCTTGACTACCTGCCAGGACGGCATACGAAATTCCTTCCATTCGGTAATCAACAGAAGCACGTCGGCATCCATCACTGCATCATAAATATCTTTAGCGTAACGGATTGTATTACCTATCCGACGGCGAGACTCGTCCATGGCTACCGGATCGTATGCCGAAACTTCACAGCCGGCTTCCAATAATTTCTGGATAACGACTAAAGAAGGAGCTTCACGCATATCATCCGTCTCCGGTTTAAAAGCCAGTCCCCAGATAGCTACTCGCTTCCCTTTCAAATTACCTTTGAAGTATTTATCTACCTTCCGAAAGAGAATAGATTTCTGTTGTTCATTGACTTCCTCAACAGCTTGCAGGATTCGCATCGGATAGCCATGATCAGCTGCCGTCTTCACCAAAGCTTTCACATCTTTCGGGAAACAGGAACCACCGTAACCACAACCGGGATACAGAAAACGGTGACCAATCCGAACATCCGTACCAATACCTTTACGTACCATATTCACATCTGCTCCAACAATCTCGCACAGATTGGCTATATCATTCATAAAGCTGATACGGGTTGCCAACATGGCATTGGCTGCATATTTGGTCATTTCAGCCGAAGGTACATCCATGAAAATAACCCGGAAATTATTGAGTAAGAACGGACGGTATAAACGGGTCATCAGTTCTTTTGAGCGTTCAGATTCCACACCTACCACAATTCGGTCCGGACTCAAAAAATCTTTCACGGCAGCTCCTTCCTTCAAAAATTCCGGATTAGAAGCCACATCAAAGGTCAGGTCAGAACCCCGTTTATCCAGTTCTTCCTGAATAGCCTGACGAACTTTCTTAGCTGTTCCGACGGGTACAGTACTTTTCGTTACAACTGTCAGGTATTTATTCATGTAACGGCCTACCGTGTGAGCGACTTCCAATACATATTTCAAGTCGGCACTTCCATCCTCATCGGGTGGAGTCCCTACAGCACTGAACACCACTTCTACCTCATTCAGGCAGGAAGCCAGATCTGTCACAAAATGTAATCGTCCGGCTTTCTGGTTACGGTTTACCATTTCTTCCAGTCCGGGCTCGTAAATAGGAAGAATACCCTGATTCAAATCAGCTATTTTCTTCTCATTTACATCCACACAAAAGACTTCCGTACCCATTTCGGCGAAACAGGTACCACTGACCAAACCTACATATCCAGTTCCGACAATTGCTATCTTCATATTCCTTTTATTTTCTGATTTTCTTCACCTTGGATAATTCCTTTCAACGAAAGTGCAGGGTACACCAAGGTTCGTCAGTCCCATGATGAGACCAACCTAACTCCTTGCAAAGATAGGAAATAATCTGACACCATCTTTTTTATTCGCATATTCCAGCTATTTTTGTATTTTTGTACCAAGATTCCAACAGATTAAATGAAGATTTGCAACATAAAAACAGTAAAAATATGAAAATAGCACTTGTCGGTTATGGAAAGATGGGGAAGACCATCGAACAGATTGCCTTGAGCAGAGGTCATGAAATTGTATCCATCATTGATATAAATAACCCGGAAGATTTCCAGTCGGATGCATTCAAAAGTGCCGATGTAGCCATCGAATTTACTACCCCTGTAACAGCGTTCAACAATTATATGAAATGTTTTGAAGCCGGTGTTCCAGTTGTTTCTGGTACAACAGGCTGGTTAGATCGCTTGGGTGAAATAAAGCAGATGTGTGAAAACGAAGGAAAAACATTCTTCTATGCTTCTAATTTCAGTATTGGCGTGAATATTTTCTTTGCTTTAAACAAATATCTGGCCAAGGTCATGAATAATTTTCCGAACTATGATGCCCGGATGACAGAGGTTCATCACATTCACAAACTGGATGCGCCCAGTGGTACTGCTATTACCTTAGCAGAAGGAATCATTGAGAATCTGGACCGGAAAGATCGTTGGACCTTGGAAACAGCCGAGAAACCGACCGATTTGCCAATTCACGCTATTCGCGAAGGAGAAGTACCGGGTATTCATGAAATCATTTATGAATCAGACGTAGATACAATCAGCATCAAACATGATGCCAAGAGCCGTGCCGGTTTCGCTTTGGGAGCTGTTGTAGCCGCTGAATTTACAGCTGGAAAGAAAGGCTTTTTAGGAATGAATGACTTGTTCCATTTCTGAGATTTTGAAAGCATAATATCATCAGAAGTATGAAGAAAATAGAGAAAAAACAATATATCAAATTTGCCATTGCTGCCGTCCTGTACGGATTGTTTATCCTATGGATGCAAAACGGATGGCTGGCATTGGGATATATTTTGCTGGCAGATATTTATCTGACAAAATACATTCCGTGGGGTGCCTGGAAGAAGACAAACAATCCGACTCTGAAAAGTATTTATGACTGGATTGACGACATTATCTTCGCGCTAGTGGCTGTCTATTTCATCAATCTGTTCATTTTCCAGAATTATCAGATTCCCAGTTCATCCTTGGAAAAGTCTTTGTTGGTAGGTGATTATCTGTTTGTCAGCAAAGTCAGTTACGGACCTCGCGTTCCGAATACACCATTATCTTTTCCGCTGGTGCAGAACACCTTGCCGATACTTAACTGCAAATCGTATCTCGACTGGCCTTCTTGGGATTACAAACGTGTGGCTGGCTTAGGACAGATACAGCGAAACGATATTGTCGTATTTAACTTCCCGGCTGGGGATACGGTAGCTACTCTTCAACAGAATCCGGATTACTATACATTGGTTCAGATGTACGGACGTGAAGCTGTACACATGAACAAACAATCGTTCGGTGATATCATTTACCGGCCGGTCGACAAACGGGAAAATTACGTTAAGCGTTGCGTAGGTCTTCCGGGTGACAGTCTGAGTATCCGTAATAATCAGGTTTATATCAACGGCAAGGCTGCTCAGAACCCGAAGAATATGCAGCTGAACTATTTCGTGGAAACGGAAACACCGCTTACCGAAACCATGTTCCGCAACTGGGGAGTCAGTCGTGACGATTATATGCCTTACGGGCAACCTTGTACGGTAACAGATCCGGAAACCCTTTCTTTCCTCGGATTCCAGCCGAATGCGAATGGAGCATATAACTTGGTTTACCGTTTCCCCATGACAGAAGCCATGGTGGCACAGGTAAAGAAGTTACCATCTGTCAAGAAGGTGATCGTCGAGCCTGAAATTATTGGAGGAACCATGTATTATCCGGTTGACTACGATAACGGATGGACACGCGATAATTACGGTCCGATTTGGATTCCGAAACGAGGAGCTACCATCGAACTGACACCGGAAAATCTGGCACTCTATCGCCGTTGTATCAAGAACTACGAGCATAATGAACTGGAAGAAAAAGATGGTGTAGTTTATATTAATGGTGAAAAGGCTACTACGTATACCTTCCAATACGATTATTACTGGATGATGGGTGACAATCGCCATAACAGTGCCGACAGCCGTTCGTGGGGATTTGTTCCGGAAGATCATATTGTTGGAAAACCAATCATGATCTGGTTGTCACTGGATAAAGACCGCAGCCTGTTTGACGGAGGTATTCGTTGGAACCGCCTGTTCCGCTGGGTTGACAGCATGAAATAAGACAGGATCATAGAATGTCGGTATGCAACGCAAAAAGAAAAACAGGACATACTATCTGAAGTGGCTGGCAGGAGTGTTACTGCTGGCCGCTCTTGTTATGGGAATCCGTCTGTTCCTGGTTGAGTCGCTCCATCTGTCGACCGACTCCATGGAGACATCATTACATCAGGGAGATTTTGTATTGCTCGACAAAACGCCTTTCGGAAAACAACCCAAACGGAATGCGACGATGATGTTCTATAGTCCGCTGCGAAAAGACACCGTTCATCCACCTGTGTTTGTCAGCCGTTGTATTGCCTTACCGGGTGATACGATACGGGTAACTCATACAGGTTATCGTATCAACGGAAAAGAATATCCGCATTCTCCACACGCCCAGGCTTCTTATTTCATGGCCAATCACGGGAAAGAGGCATTCATCCGTCTGTTAAAGAAATTGCCAGAGCGATCAAGAGAGTGGAAAGCGGTTGATGGAGGTATTACCTGCGTCCTGACATCGTTTGAGGCCTATCAGATCAAAGAGGAACTTCCGGCTTACCTCCGGTCTTATTTTCGGATGTATTCCTCACCAGACTATCAGTTTATTGTCCCCCAAAAAGACAGAGCGTATGCGTTAGACAGCCTCTCGCTTTTGGCATGTCGTGAAGCCATATTAAATGAAACGGAGGGAAAAGCAGTCTTCAAAGACGGGAAATTATTCCTGGATGGTAAGCAGACCAATTTCTTCTTTTTCCGACAGAATTATTATTGGTTCTTATCAGACTATAGAGATGTAGCCATCGATTCCCGACATTTGGGAATCATTCCGGAAGACCATATTCTGGGACATATTTTCTTTTGCTGGTACAGTTCCGATAAAAATAACCGGTTTACCCGCGTCAAATAATCAGATAATCCGGTACAAACTTGATAAAACAAATAAATATGAATACAGCCTATATTTCAACGGCCTATTTAGGTCCTATCCAACTATATACTAAATTACTTGCCTATGACCAGATCTGTCTGGAAACGCAAGAGAATTACCTGAAACAGACCTATCGCAACCGATGTATCATTGCTGCGGCAAATGGACCTCAGGCGCTTACGGTTCCGATTGTCAAGCCGGATACACTGAAATGCCTGACTAAAGATATCCGCATATCCGATCACGGAAACTGGCGTCATCTACATTGGAATGCCTTGGTCTCAGCCTATCGGATGAGTCCTTTTTTCGAATATTACGAAGAAGATTTTGCTCCTTTCTACGAAAAGAAATATGAGTTTCTGCTTGATTTCAACGAGGCACTGCGTGAAGTTGTCTGCCAATTGATCGACATCCAGCCCCAAATCCGTTATACAACCGACTACCAAGCAGATGTGACAGCAGACTTCAGAGAAATTATACGTCCTAAACACGAAGGAAACGATCCCTCATTCCTGCCTGTTCCCTATTACCAGGTATTCCAGGAAAAACAGGGTTTCCTTCCGAATCTCAGTATCGTAGATTTACTTTTCAACATGGGGCCGGAAAGCCTTCTTGTTCTACAAAAATCCATACAAAAAGATATTTGAACATCTAAGCCAACAAAAGAAACGAGATTCGAAAACAAAAGTAACGGGAATCAACATCAAAACCAACGAGAATTATAGGAAGAATATAAAGGAAGACTGAAGAATGAGACTGATATAAAAAATTAAAGGCTGTCTCACGACAACCCCTAATCAACTTTGTTAACCTTAAATCTAATACTATTATGAAAAAACCACAGTGCAAAAGTAGAGATTGTCAATAGAGTTGTCAATAGTTTTGACTATAAAAAAGGTTAATATATGATGGTTTTAAAATCTTTTTGCCATACATACTTCGTTTTTACTTACCTTTGAAAAAGCAGATCTAGTCAATCATTTTATTAACTTATAATCTATATTTCACATGATGAACAGAAGAAATTTCCTAAAAGCATCCTTGGCTGGAGGAGCGGTAACCGCCTTGAATCAGATCCCAGTACAAGCAACTCCAACCCCAACTCCCGCGCCTGATTTAATGACTGATGCCGTACCTGAACGAAAAGGTAAATCTGTTTTAGGCTTGCGCTGTCAGCCTATCCCCACAGTCCGGTTAGGTATTGTCGGATTAGGTCGTGGAGCCGGAGCCGTAGAACGTATGAGTCATATTGAAGGTACAGAAATTGTTGCTTTATGTGACTTGAATAAAGACAGAATTGAAAATTGCCGACAGATCTTAAAGAAAAACGGAAGAAAAGATCCGGCTATTTATACCGGTGAAGAAGACTGGAAAAAAATGTGTGAACGGGACGATATAGATCTCATCTATAATGCTACTCCCTGGACATTGCATGTACCGATTGCTTTATATGCCATGGACCATGGAAAACATGTCGTTATCGAGGTTCCTGCCGCTTTAACCGTAAAAGACTGCTGGGCCTTGGTAGATAAAGCTGAAGAAAAACAATTGCACTGTATGATGCTGGAAAACTGTTGCTATGACTTCTTCGAATTAGCAACGTTAAATATGGCCCGTCAAGGAGAATTAGGTGAAATTATCCATACCGAAGGGGCTTATATCCATACCCTGACAGGCGAAAAATACAATGGATATTATAAACACTGGCGATTGGAATACAGCAAATATCATACTGGAAATCCTTATCCAACCCACGGATTAGGCCCGATTGCCCAAATCATGGGTATTAATCAAGGTGACCGAATGGAATACCTGACTTCCATGTCCACCAATCAGTATGGATTGGCTTTGTGGGCCAAAGAAAATCTGAAAGATGATGAACGCATCACACTGTCCGAACGCTATATGCTGGGAGATATGAACACTACCCTCATCCATACAGCCAATGGTAAGACGATCCTTATCCAACACGACACAACAACTCCACAACCATACTCTCGTATCCACTTGGTACAGGGGACCAAGGGAGTAGCCGTGAAATATCCGGAAGAAAAGATTGCAATTCAATCGCATGAATTCATGACTGAAGAACAACAGAAAGAATACCTGAAAAAGTTCGAACATCCGTTGAGCAAATACATTGGCGAAAAAGCCAAGAAAATCGGTGGACACGGAGGAATGGACTTTATCATGGACTGGCGACTGATTTACTGCTTACGTAATGGCTATCCATTAGATCAATCCGTATATGATGCTGCTGCCTGGTCGTCGATTGTGGAATTAAGTGAACGTTCGGTATTAAACAAAAGCCGTTCGGTTGCGATTCCGGATTTCACCCGTGGTGCCTGGAAAGATTATCAGCCATGGCCCGTAATCGATATGGAAAAGGTTCTTCACGGCTAAAATATAACTGAAAAAGAAAAGCAGAAAGCTTGTAGAGACTTTTTACAAGATAAACAAAAGAGTCACGAAATGAACATTTAATCTGTTCCCTTTCGTGACTCTTGCCTTTTATTCCAAAATACGATACAAGATGTTTCCTCTTATTCCATCTGGAACTTCTTGCTTACCTTTATCAAATTACAAGAGAAGTTGACAACGTTAATCGTTTCATGCAACATATTCAGATAAACCATGCTGACCTTTGTACTACCTGACTGCCCTTGAATACGTTTCAATTCTTCTTTCTTCAATTGTGTCAGGCCTACTACCAGCTGATTAGATTCATCTACCAGTGAAGGCATAATATCGTAGTTGTTCTTGTCGATCATTTCCGCACAACGGTTCAGATAACTGATTACCCGATTATCCATACCGGTAAAGTCATTTTTCTGAATATCATTCAACGGATTGAAGTTGTTGTCAATATGCTGTTTGCATGGTTCAACCAAACGACGGATACTATATACGATCTCACTGGCAAAGTCGTTACTCTGATAGTAATACAATCCTTTATCAATAGCGATATCGCGATCCAGCTGAGTCACACCCAATGTACCCACACGCTTAACCTGCTTCAAGTGTTCTTTTTTCTCCTCGATGGCCGCCATCACATGCCGCAGTTCCTTCAAGTTTTCGTGCGTGAATCCTTCTACAGCAGCATTCAATGCTTCTGCAGCAAATTGCAGATCATCCTTCAATTCTTCACGGCTATGCTGACGGAACAAATTCAAAGCTTCGATAGGATTAGTAGCCATACGCAATTTGGCTACGGTTGTATTCACCTCGCTCTGCATAGCTTCCTTGTGTTTTTTCTTCTTATAAATGATCTGACTTTTTATCAAAGAGTAAACAGCCAAAGCAATCATGGCTATGATAGCAGGCGCACCTCCTAAATAAATAATCATCGTAACAATGAAACAGATAGAGAAAGCTGCTCCTGCTGTGATGAACCAACCACCAATCACTGACAACACACCGGTGATACGGAATACCGCACTCTCACGTCCCCAAGCACGGTCCGCCAAAGATGAACCCATTGCCACCATGAAAGCAACATAAGTTGTTGACAAAGGTAATTTCAAGGAAGTACCAATAGCAATCAACAAACCGGAAAGAACCACATTAACGGAAGCTCTGACCAAATCAAAACTTGCCTGATCTTCCAAAATTATCTCCTGATTATTAAAACGACGGTCAATCCAATTCTTAACCGGGACAGGAACCACATTCATGATTGTTGCCGAAGCATTACTGCAGACACGCACCAAGACACGAGCAACCGGTGAGGTTCCAAAATTCTCATCGCCATCTGACTGACGAGCCAAATCCACAGAAGTCTTAACCACATTATGAGCTTTCTTGGATGTCAACAAAGCAATCACCATCACAATTCCTGAACCTACCAAGAAATACCACGGCGTCTTGGCTGAACCCTGCAAAGAAGTCATCAGGAAGGTATCCGGAGTGGTTGTTCCATTCTGTGCCAAGAAATCAGTATAAGCAGAATAACCGGCCAATGGCACACCGATAAAGTTGACCAAGTCATTACCGGCAAAAGCCAATGCCAACGCAAAAGTCCCCATCAGTACAATTACTTTGAACACATTTACCTTCAACCAATGCAATACCTGCATCAGGATAGTAAAACCGATAAAACAATACAATACCAGATCAGCCGTATGGCTAAAGATATAATCAGCTACCGGACCAGCCAAAAACGGACTTGATTTCAAGCCTTTGAACAACATGAAATAGACAATGGAAGTAGCAGCCAAGCCACCAAACAATCCAATGAAATATTTAGCTGTCTTACGATAGTTGAATGTAAAAATCAGACGAGAGATATATTGAACCAGTACACCGAAAATAAAAGCGATAGCTACTGAAGTAAAAATAGCCAAAATTACGGTCAAAGCTTTATCGGTATTCATCAAATTACCAATCTGAAGGATACCTTCCGTATCATTAGCGATCTTAATTAGAGAATACGCAACCGTACCTCCCAACAATTCAAATACCAATGAAACAGTTGTAGAAGTAGGCATTCCCAAAGAGTTGAATATATCCAAAATCACCACATCCGTCAGCATCACGGCTACCAGGATACACATAATCTCTGAGAAATAGAAATACTGGGGCTGATAAATACCATGCCGCGCAATATCCATCATACCATTCGACAGAGCTGCTCCGACCAAAATACCGACAGCCGCTACAATCATTATCACACGAAAAGATGCAGCCTTAGAACCAATCGAAGCGTTTAGGAAGTTCACCGCATCATTACTGACACCGACCGACAAGTCAAAAATCGCCAGTACTGCCAGGAAAAGGACCAAAAACAAATAGAATGTTTCCATAAAGTGTTAAATGTATATTATTCTGGTTGCAAAATTCCTAATTGTCTGTTTCAATAAGATGTCACAGATATTACAAAACGGTTACAAGATAAAAAATGCAAAAGTTTCCTGCAGGTAAGGTTCTATTGATTCGATATTTAAGGGACAGGTATCAGCTGTCAATAGGAATGACGATAAACTAAAAAGGGCGCACCTGACCAGGCACGCCCTACTACAATCAGAAGTTTTAATCAAGCGCCGTAATTTCAAAGATATGGCTGGTTGTCTGTCGGGCAGAGAATACCCGTACTCCTACTTTCATCAGGTAATCACCCGAGTAAGTCTGTCCGTTAATGGCAGCCCCCGATTCCGTATCCGGCATCAGATTGATTTCCTCCACCATATACATCTTGGCAGGATCTAATCCTTGCAACAGAACCGGATAGGTACTTTCAGCATAACGAGGATGAATATCATACGTATACAGAATGGCTTTCTTCTGGTTATCACCTACGTGCATTACAGCCATGTGTTCTGTATCATACGGAGATACCAGACGATAGAAATCTCCATTGAGGATAATCGGTTTCAACCGATGATAATTAGCAACGGCTTCCTGGCAGAAAGTCAATTCATCTGCGTTCAGATCTTTCAAACCAATATCAAAGCCCATTTTACACATCATGGCTACATCGACACGAAACTTCACAGAAGTATTCTTATTCCAGCTGGTTACATGTGCACAAATAGCTTTCGATGGGAAGAATTGTGAAAAGCCCCACTGAATAAACAAACGTTCAACCGGATCGGTATTATCACTTGCCCAAAATTCAGTAAAATATTTCAGAGCTCCATAATCACAGCGGGCTCCACCACCCGAGCAGAGCATCATCGGCACAGCCGGATATTTGGCACGGATACGGTCCAACACCTTATACAATCCCCGTACATAATCTACATACAGTTGTTCCTGCTTATCTTTCAAATACGGAGAATAAATATTGGTAATCGGACTGTTGCAATCCCATTTGAAGAAAGCAATTTCCGGATTCTCTGTCAACAGATTGTCCACTACGTCGAATACAAAATCCTGAACCTCCGGATTCGTAAGGTCGAGTACCAGCTGATTCCGATAATAATAAGTCTCCCGATTCGGCAGACGGATTATCCAGTCCGGATGTTTCTGCGCCAAGTTACTCTTCGGATTTACCATCTCCGGTTCAATCCAGATACCAAACTTAACCCCCGCTTTTTTAGCTTCTTTTACCAGAAAAGGAATACCATCCGGCAGTTTGCTCTTCATTACCTGCCAATCTCCCAAACCGGCATGATCATCGTTACGAGGAAATTCATTTCCAAACCAACCGTCATCCAAAAGGAATAGATTGACGCCCAATGATTTTGCCTCAACCATCAGCGTACTGAGTTTATCCTGATCAAAATTAAAATACGTATTCTCCCAGTTATTCAACAGTGTCAACCGATCACCTTTACCATCATATAACTGATAATTTCTGGCCCACTGATGAAAACTACGGCTGGCATCTCCTTTTCCTTCATCACTACGTGTAAAGATAAACTCAGGAGTGGTAAATGTCTCTCCCGCCTTCAGTTCATAATGCGAAGCGTATGGATTGATTCCTGAAATAACCCGCAGATTACCGACATTATCCACTTCGAAAGTAAAGCGGAAATTACCGGTCCACCCGATTGTTCCCAGTACCACTTCTCCCCGATGTTCTTCTGCCGGCTGTCCGAAACCCAGTTCAAAAAACGGATACACATGCATGGCTGCCCGTGTACCCAACTTGGTATCCAGAATCTTCTTGCCATACTGCAACTGCTGGGTTGTCATATTCATTTCCTTAGCCCAATCGCCATTGAACTCCGTCAGATAATAAGACGGACGCTCAAAATAAATGATCGACGATGCGTAACGATTCAACCGGATCGGTTTCTTTTCCTGATGACTGATTTCCGTCCAGGTCTTGATCACATTTTCTTTCTTGTAAGCAACATAATGCATTATCACCTGCAAGGGATACTGATTATCTTTCAACCGGATGATCGTTTCCGTCGCATTACTGTCAATTGCTTTCTGTTCAGAAGAGACATACGTGAGGATTGTACTCATGTTTCCATCCGCATGCGTGATACCTAGGGCCGGTTCAAAGAAATCTTCTGCACCCGAAGTCATATAAATCTCCCATCCCCGTTGTCCGGCACTTCCATCCGATCCACCTTTGGCAAAAGGAGAAAAATGTTCCAAATCTGTCTGATGCATTAACTTAGGTCCCAGATAGACCTGATACAAGCGTCCATTCGGAGCCTGACGATAAATCAAATCCGTTTCGTCGGTTGATATACGGATAACTTCTCCAGTTGATTCAGCCCTTACGGCAATATGCCAACCAGATATAAGCAAAATAAAAAGGATCAAATACTTTTTCATGATACGACCGGTAAATATTATAATTGATACCGACAAAGGTAGATAAAAAATCCCTGCCATCCGAAATAGAACGACAGGGATTTCCTCTTTTTGAGATTCCGCGCTCACCTTTCGCAAGACTACGAGCGGAACATAAACTTTATATTACACTATTATTAATACTAACGCCACGTTTTCGCCTTCGCAGGGTACTTGCCTATTCCTTTCATTCTTCGCCCTAAAGGACGAAGCTCTGGGATGACTTGTGACTATTAACTCTATTTATTAACAACTTCCACTTTCGCCCTCGCGGGATACTCTGCAAACCGTTGCCGGCTGGTGGATAAACAATTAATTTATTTAATTATGAATTATTTCTTGAAATCTATAGAGACGCGGCACGCCACGTCTCTACTGATTTTATAATTGTCAATTATCAATCGTCAATTGTCAATTATTTTACGACAACCTTGAAGCTTTCGCCATCAACTGATACGACTACGATACCAGCCGGAGCAGCGATTGTAGCGTTGTCTGAAGAAACTACTTCGTTAGCAACTACCTTACCAAGGATTGTGCTTACGATTACGTTCTTGCCTTCAGCACCCTTAATTACTACTGCACCGTCAACACCTGCAACTACTACGTTACCAGCAGCGATTTCTTCGTTAGCAGTAGCTTTATCTTCAGTTTCTGACATACCAAAGATTGTAGCTTGGTTCAAACCTTCACTTATCGGAGCGCCAGCCAAATCGTTATGGTCACCATTATCAGTATAATTCTTACGCAATACTGGAATGTTACCATCCAAACCTACCCATGCACCCTTGTAACCACCGATCTTAGCAGCTGCGTTTTCAAAGTTATTTTCATTCTTGGCATCCGTATCATTGATATCTGAAGATTCCATCAAGAAGTCTTCGTGACCGAACTCTGTTCCTTCGTTAGGACCTGTGATGTCGTCTTCCGTGTAACGGAATGACCACAAGAAGTTACGATGTTTCTTCTTAACATCTTCAATTTCACTGATCTTCTTGTCAGCACCACGTTTAATCTTCAAATTAGCCATCTTCACGTCAATCAAACCGCCATCGATAGCTTCTTTCAGTTTTTCAGGATTGATTTTGCCATTGATGTCGCGGATATCTTCCAATGAAGTTCCATTCAAAACATATACCAATTCTACGCCATTTTCGAAATGCTTGTAAACACTATAAACGTCATCCTTCTGTTCTGCTTCCGGCAACTTGTCATTAGCAATCTGTGCTTCCAATGCAGCCACCAAGAAGTCGTAAACTTCAGTTGTGAAGTATTTGTCAATTCCTTCCTTGAAGGCATCCTTCTTGTCGTTCAATAACTCATCAAATGAGAAGTAAGTGTGAATACCTTCTACGAAGCCCAAACGAGTACGGTTGTTATATTTGAACTTACTAGCTTCATCCAATTTGTTCAATTCATTGTATTTAGCCACTGAGTCATTGAAGTTAACCAACATACGACCTGATACATAACCATTGTAATATACATAGTGTTCCATATCATCCTTGTCAGCTGCTTCTGAAGATGGGAAGTAACCATGACCCGGAGCTTCCAGATAATCTTCGCAGTAATAACCATCAGAGATTGAGTCGTTAGCTACCCACAACATATACTGAGGCATTGCAATCGGAGCTGTAGCTGAAGTCACTACACCGTCTGCATACATAGCTGTCGTCTTACCTGCTGCCGGTTTGATTCCTTCAGAAGTCATACCCAAATAATTTACATCCTTACGATAAGTCAAAGAAGTCGCTGTTGTGTACTGGTTGGTTGACATTTCAAACAACTTCTGTTTAACATCACCCATACCATCACGTTTGTAGATATCGATATTACCATTTACATCACGAACTTCTTCTACTGGTTTGTAAAGCGGACGGATATTAGTTTCCAATGTAAATGCTGTGAAGTCTTTATTCCACTGGTTATCCATGTCATAAGCATACAACTTATCCGGATCATTTACCATTTCCAAAATCTGCCAACCGTTTTCAATGAATTTACGACCATCCCAAAGTTTTGTGCCTTTAACATCTACCAAGTCTGAAATTTCAGTATCCAAGATATTCGGCTGATAGAAAATATCATTATTCAAATTAACTGCATTAGCTGCCTTATCTCCCTTCACATTATCCAAACCACGAGCATCAACCAAAATGTAAGCTTCCTTTGTACGATCTACATTCACTTCATTTGATTTCAGATAGAATTCTGCAATCTTCACATCCTGACCATTAACCTCACTCAGCTTACGAACGGCATAACGTTGATTATTTGTATTATCATCAATTACACAAACATACTTGCGGTTGTTATCAACAGTATTATTGTCGCGAACTTTTAAAGCATAAACCGTTCTCTTCAACTGCGGTAATTTCTTACCATCTGCATATGTAACATCTTTACCATAGCCATATTCATCAGTAGCGATCTTTTCGATCTCGAACAAGCTCTGTTGTACATCTGCTGAAATGTTGTCCGGATTTGTTACAGCCAAATATCCTTCAGGATTTTCAAACAGATATTTGAATGTATTTGTCTGTTCTTCATCAGAAGTCTTATCATTATAACGCAAATAATAAGGATGTTCTGCTGAGTAAGATAAGAATTCAGTCTTATCATCCATATCATACATACCCAATTCTGCATAACCATGGAATGGATCACTCAAAGCAGCTTCATTTTCAACAGCTTTAATAACTAAAGTATCACCACAAGAGAATGCATTCTTTGTAAATTTACCATCTGATTTAGCTACATTATAATAATCACGATGGTTGATCAAATAAACAGCACCATCCTTTGTTGTGTATAATTGGCCTTGGAATACAGGAGCATCATTTACACCATATTCACGGTTATAAATAGCCACTTCCGGAGTTTTGTTTACATTTACTTCGCCATCAGTTACTTGGCAACGAATTTGCTTAACAACCCATTGAGTTGCAGGCATGTTGTTGAAGTCCTGATTTTCATTTGGAGCAGTATAAATCATGCGACCAACATGGTTGTATGCCAAATAAGAACCGTTTTTACGAGCAGCATTACCTGTATAAGTCTTACTTGTCTTCAAGTTGATGAAGTACAAACCATCAGCTACAGAGGTACGTTCCAAGTATTTATATATAGGAGCAAAACCTAAACGCAACCATTGAGTTCCTTTCTTACCTTCTAAAATACCTTCATACAAACCATTGTAAGTAACAGCCGCTGGAGTAGCAGAAGGGGTGAACGTATAAGTACTATTTACATCATAACGACTGCCCGTTTTTGCATCAGCAGCATTCGTTACATAGGCAGGGTTGTCACCGGCAACACGCCACTGATTTGATTCAGCACCCGGACCGTCATACACCAGTTCTTTTCCTGACATGAAATCCGGCTGCGGTTCTCCTGCAACAGGAGTAGAAGCTGCCATATCATATTGCAACCATGACATATCATATTTAGGAGCAGCGGCATAAGCATCAGTGTAAGTATTCAATCCGTGCGGGCAACCTGTTGTCAAATAATACTGTGCATCAGCAGCAGCCGGACCTATATTCTGTGCATACAAGGCTACAGGAACACCGGCAGCTTTGTTGAATGAGTTGTTATAATAGCCTCCACCAGAACTAAATGCAACTCCTTTATTAATTGTATTGAAAAATCTACTAGGAGTTGTACTTGCATCATTTACATACTTAGTATCATTATCATATGTATGACGAGCAGCATTCAATGGTTCCAATACAACGCTATCGTTTGTTGCATAATAAGTAACCTTCCAATGGAAACGGGCGATTCCAGCAGTCATAGCAGTTGCTGGATCTACTACCACCTCATAATCTCCATCAGCGCCAACAAGCTCAAATTCCGGTTCATAACTACCTTTCACACGGATAGCACTATAGTTACCACTTTCGCCATCTTCATAAATAACATCATTGGCTTTCAAGAATACCGGCAGCGGATTACCACTTGCATCTTTCATCTTCGCATTGCGGAAGATAATGTTGTAACCGGCATACACGTTTGCATTGTCTTTGAAATCCGCAGGAACTCCTGATTGAGCAATAACCTTTTTCTCTGAATCATAATTTCTACGATCCAATACACCGAACGGACTAGTTTCAGCTACCCACAAAGAGTCAGCACCGAAAGGATTTTGATAGACTGTCAGCTTTTCATAACCATTGATTTCGCCATTACTATCAAAGGTCGGCTTGAACGGATTATAAATGGTATAAGTCATACCATTCAGGTTCTCTTTATTTTTGCGGTCATACCAAGGATACTGAGACGAAGTACTTTGCTTAGTAAATTCTGCGTATGACTTAGAATCCAATACAGAGTTTACTTCTTCTGCATCCAGCACCTTCGCACCAGCCACAACCGGACGAACATGAACCAAAGCAAGATTTCTCTGCTTATCATAAAGATCAGCATCCTGGAAATCTTTAGCCGCAGCCTTGATGGTCTTTACATAAATCTGATTTTCATCATAACGAACATTGTTCGGCAACTTCACCATGGCCAAAGCCATCACAGAGTCTTGAGAAGTAACATTGTTGTCTGACTTCTTATGGAAATGGGTATACAGTAACTTGCTATCGAAAGAATCAGTAGTCTGTTCTTTAAAAGTATTCCAAGACCAGTTTGTCGCACAGCCTCTCAATACAGTAGGATTCTGATCTTCGAATACTGTATTATTCAAATACCGCAATCTTTCATCTCCGTTTGTCAATGTTGTATTGGCGTTATTATCCAAATTTCTTAATTGATCAGCTGTCAATTTAATAGCATCCGTATGGTCGAATGTCAATGTATAGCCGGTTTCCTTGTTGGTAAAGGTATAATAGCTTCCATTATGATTACCTTCACGTCTAATCTGCCACAAAGAATGAGACAAAGTAGCATCCTGAATCGGCTTAACTGCCAAATACAATTCTCCTGTTGAGTAATCACGTTCCTGAGTCAAAACATAGGTTTGTTTCCAAGCAGCATCAGTATCATTACCGTCCATATTCACAGCCAGCTGATACCACTTACCTTCTTCCATGTTTTTCACTCCGAAGATACCGGCATCCAACGAAGCACTCTTCACGAACTGCGAACGGTAAGGAATCTCACCATCGGTGGTTTCATGAGCATACTGAGCTGCTACCGGGAATGAGCCCGCCAGTAAGGCTAAGGCCATCAAAGTAGAAAACTTTTTGTTCATAATGAAATAAAATTAATTGTTATTAATAAGGATAATTCAACCAATTAATTTTACGAAGGGATTAAGAACGAACCCGGCTTTGGTTATCTTCAGTTCGCTACGGAAAGTACATAAAAAAAGCGCGAGCTCGCTATTATTTAAGTATAGGCATCTGGAAATCGCCCGTGTTACAATAATAGAACAAGCCCGCGCTTTATACGATATAATATAATCTACCTATAGATGGTAGACACTTTTATATACGTAACCAGCGCAAGCATTTACTGTCCATTATTCCGTAACACTAAAATTTTCCAGATTTTATACTTAGGAATAATCTTCGTAAAATGCTTACATTAAATATGTATGAAACCGTTTCTTGCAGACCGCTGTCCGCTACGGATTCGTTGCAAAGATAAAGAGGATTTCCGAATCAACAAGGAAAAACTCATATTATTTTCCAAAATATATGGATTATAGGACGAAACAAGGTTGTTTCATGTATGTAATCCCCATTTTCTTGAATAAACCTCTATAGCGTTCATCTCTATTGAACTATAGAGACAACCTCTATCGAACAGTAGAGGTTACCTCTATCGGGAAGTAGAGCCAATCTCTACCGATCAGTAGAGACGACCTCTATCGACCAATAGAGGATATATCTCATTGGAGGTGCTGCGCCTCCAGCCTATCATAGCAGAAAATCAGGCACAGATTCCACCGTTTTTTAACCGTGTTCCGTGCCTAATATATATGTCGGTATTTTTAACAACGCCGTTTGAGGCGCAGCACGCTACGCCTCTACTTACATCTCTTTATAAACTCTCGATTTCCTCGTCAGATAAGCCCGTACATTGCTTAATGAATTCAACGGAAGCTCCGTTCTGTTTCATCAGGCGGGCGGTTATTAATATACCTTCTGCTCGGCCCCTCTCTTCACCAATTGCTATACCTTCTTTTCGCCCTTCTTCTTTCCCTTCTCTCCTTGCCGTCGTAACAACATTCTCATTATCCCGGT
>ERZ827088.317-NODE-317-length-75398-cov-4.035982_pt1 | contig 75398 bp, 86 predicted proteins | sample MGYA00519922_ERZ827088 | MGnify/ENA primary metagenome ERZ827088 (study PRJEB31778, sample SAMEA3449254) | human gut metagenome | biome: human gut; feature: human-associated habitat; material: faeces | place: United Kingdom | collected 2010/2012 ... | reverse complement strand
ACGCCGCCAGCGTTCGTCCTGAGCCAGGATCAAACTCTTAAAACTATTGTATTAACACACTCTTGCGAGTGTACCAATCAAATCTTAAAAATCTGAGCTTCTCTCATTTCAAACTCTAACGTTCAAAATTACTGTGTTCGTATCTTTCGATACGCAGTACTGATAAAACTCTTTTAGAATCTTATCGGGTTCCTTACTTTCTCGTCGTTGTTTAATTTTCAAGGTCCTTAACCAGCCTTTCGGCCGGCCGCTCTTCTCTCGAGCGCTTGATAACTATACCACAACTTGCCGCAAATGTCAACATCTTTTTTCAAGTTTTTCATTTTTTTAACAGCGGCGGGATCGAAACAATCAAGCGTCCGAGCCTTGCTGTCGGCTGCGCTGCGGTTAAGCAACGTGTGATATTATAGCGCGCCGATCAGCAAATGTCAAGACCTAATTTCAACTTTTTTTACTGGGTTGCAATTCCGTTCTCAATTTGCTATAATGGCTAAACGATATATATAATGTATAAGGAGGGATCTGCAATGCCCATTCGTATTGATAACGAATTGCCGGCGAAGCAAAGCTTGGAAATCGAGAATATCTTTGTTATGAGCAACAAGCGCGCGGACACGCAAGACATCCGCCCCCTGCATATCATTATATTAAATTTGATGCCCACCAAGATCGACACGGAGACCCAGCTGCTGCGTCTGCTGAGCAATACGCCGCTGCAAGTGAATGTGGACTTTCTGCAGGTGAGCAGTCATACTGCCAAGCATACCTCTAAAAGTCACATGGACAAGTTCTACTACACCTTTGATCAGATAAAGGACAGGAAATACGACGGTATGATCATCACCGGCGCGCCGGTGGAGCAAATGCCCTTTGAGGAAGTGGACTACTGGGACGAGCTTTGCCGGATCATGGATTGGACAAAGACCAATGTATATAGCACCTTCCATATTTGCTGGGGCGCTCAAGCGGGGCTGTACTACCACTACGGTATTCCAAAGCACCCGCTCAGTAAAAAGATGTTCGGTGTATTCCCCCACCGCAGTTTAGATGTGACCCATCCACTGATGCGGGGACTGGACGATGTGTTTTACATTCCCCACTCCCGGCATACGGAAATTCTACGGCAGGACATTGCCCAGGTAAAGGACTTGCAGATCCTGGCATACAGTGATATTGCCGGTGTCTGCCTGCTGTCTGATATGGAGTGCCGCAACTTCTTCTCTACCGGGCACAGTGAATACGACCGAGATACACTGGCCAAAGAATATTTTCGGGACAAGAGCAAAGGACTGGACATTGACAGGCCCTACAACTACTTTCCCCACGATGATGAGAACCTGGTGCCCTTGGTCAGCTGGAAAAGTACAGCCAGCCTGATTTTTTCTAACTGGCTCAACTATTTCGTTTACCAACGCACACCCTACGACATCAGCACACTATAACATAAGTAACAAAGACCGCTGTGGAAAGCACAGCGGTCTTTTTCTATGATTGATATTATCTTTAGAATAGAAAACGCATAGAAAAACAGCCCACCTGAAAAAGGTGGGCTGTATGTAATTACTTAAACAGGTAATTGGTGTTATTAAAGGTCAGCGGCTGGTACTCGCCATTATGTGCATAGTACACAGCAGACAACTTAACAGCCACAGCAAAAGTCTTGCCGGAGCAGCTAAACACATAGCAATCTACGCCGTTAACAGTAACTACCTTATTGTTGTAAGAGATAGAACTGCTGGACGGATCCGCACTATAACCAACCTCCTGCCAGTTATCGTGAATGGTCTGCTTCAGCAGCAGCTTCGCATCCGCAATGCTGTAATCCGGTGTGGTTGTAATCTTATGCGGGTTGGAATACGCATCGTAAGTCTGAGCCACTTTTGTTCCCTCTTCCGCAGCCGTCGTTTCCTGGGCGGGATTGTAAACAAACGCGCCAAAACGAACGATAAAGTAGATCAAGAACCAAATGAGCAGGATCAGGATCACAATCAGAACGATCTTGCCGCCCTTGTTCTCCGGTCTTGCCGCCATCTCGTCCTGAGACGGTGTGGGGATCGGAACGAAAGGTTTACCCTTCTTAGCGCACTTCTTTTCCAGCTTAGCATTCTTCTTGTCGATCTTCTTGACCAACTTAGCGTATGCCTTCTGGCCGGCCTTCTCTGCTTTGATCTCTCCCTTAGTCTGGAAAGCATCGATGGTCGGAATGGCAATGGCGGTAAATGCTTTGCCGCCTGCGGCCGCTTTCTTTTCCCCTTTTTCGTTTTTCTTCGTAGTTTCTTTTACGAATTTCTCATAAGCCTTTGCATGCTTCTTTTCCGCTTTGGCGTTTGCCTTAGCAAGTGCCTTTTCAGCCTTTGCTTCTCTCTTGGCCGCCTTCGCTTCTTTCTTAGCAAGCTTCTTTTCTTTACTCAAGGCAGTACCCTCCTTATAAGTATAGTAGTAGTATATCATCTTGCTGCTCAAATTTCAACAAAAAAATGCAAGCAAATGCGAGATTTTTATGAACAAACTGTAAACATTAGTACGCCGGCAGCATACAGTACACAAGATTTGGTAGTGAGCAGCGGTGCATTATGCCTATATATGATCCGGATAGCGGTGCGCGGTAATGGTGCCGTCCTTCACTTCCAATCGGCAAATGCGGGCGTTGCGGCGGTCGCCCTCAAAGCCGTCGTCTTCCACATTACGGGCGTGGTACACCGCGTACCATACGCCATCCTTCTTGATCACGCTGTGATGACCGGTGCCCTCCTCCCAATCATTGGCGCGAATCACCGGAGCATAGGTATGGTCATCCGGCACCTTTTCAAACTTGATTTTGGTCAGGTCCGTTTCGTCCGTCTTGGCTCGGGCATATCCTATATAATAGGTAGGCTGTAAGTAGCAGTTGCCGCTGTACATTACATACTGCCAGTCCCCCTCCCGAAAGTAGCAGGCACCCTCAATGGTGTGCCAGTGCTGGCCCGTCTTGTACCGATCCCGACGGAAGATCTCCTCGTCCAGGGTGGGCACCACCACCGGCACCGGGTGTCCTGCCGGGGTGTACGGATCCAGCATCTTATCCACCACAATATAAGTGCCGATCCGGTCACCCTCAAACGTATTGGTAGAATAGAACAAATACAGACCGCTCTCATTTTGCACAATCTGGGAGTCAATGGAAAAGGGATGCAGAATCTGCTTCTCCTGCCCAAAGGGACCCAGGGGATTATCCGCCTGACTGACAAACAGCGCCTCCCGATGACCGCCCTGATCCGGAGTATCACCAAAGAACTCATAAGAACAATACATATAATATGTACCATCCAGTTCAATAACGCTGGGCGCCCAGAAGCTATGCTCCCCGGGCACGGTAAACACCATACCGTGAAATTGCCAACCGGTGAGCAGATCATCCGAGCTGTAAGCGTAAATGCCATCATCGCCGGTGGTATAAATGTAATATCGACCGCCGCTTTCCAGAATAAACGGATCTGCCTGGCCGATATAATTCTCTTTTTTTGTTTCTAACAGCTGCATAAGTGCGCTCCTTCTTCAAAAATCAGCACCATTATACACGCTGGCGCGGCCTTTGCCTACCGGTATGGACCAAATTCTTAAAATTCAGTACAGTGCACAAAAAAGTGCCAAAGAATTTGTGCAATAGGGCAGGAATCCGGCGGAATTTTGCCGTGGAATTGCAAATTGTCAACTTATTTTATGATTTTGGTTGACATTTAAGCAAAATCAAGGCATAATAGTACAAAATTCAATGTGAGGTAAAAAGTATGTCAGAAACAACCGCAGCTGCCGAAAGCAGCAAGAAGAAGAAAAAACTCCGCACGGTAGACATTGCCTATATCGGTCTGTTTGCCGCACTGATCGCTGTGTGTGCCCAGATCGCCGTGCCCATGACCGTGTCCTTTACCATGCAGACCTTTGCCGTTTGCCTGTGCGCCGGACTGCTGGGGTGGAAGCGCTCCACCGTATCCGTGATCGTGTACATTTTGCTGGGTATGGTAGGACTGCCCATCTTTACCGGGTTCAAAAGCGGCGTGGCAGCCATTACCGGTCCCACCGGCGGCTACATTGTCGGCTTTGTCCTGACCGCACTGATCACCGGCGCTTTGGTGCAAAAGTTCGGTCACAAGTTTTGGCAGTTGATCCTGTTTATGGTGATCGGCCTGACTGTATGCTACGCCTTTGGCACCGTGTGGTTCATCATTGCTTACAAAGCCACATTAAAAGCGGCGCTGGCCACCTGCGTGGTGCCATTCCTGCTGCCGGAGTGTGGCAAGATCCTGCTGGCAGCCCTACTTACCAATCGGCTGATCCGCTTTGTAAAATAAATCTTAAACGACACAAAAAAACGCAAGGTGCGAAATACATCTTGCGTTTTTTTATTATCTTATACTGCATAAAGCATTTGCAACAGGCGCTTTCCCGTCGCAGTGGCGAACAGCTTTTCTCCGCCGGCTTGCACGGCTTCTTCGGAAAGCCCCTCCTCATACGCATTCACCAAAAAGTCCGCCTCAATTAAAATGCGCAAAGTCAATCGGTCCACACCGGTGTAGGTATGGTGTCTGGCCACCAGATCACAAACTTCTTCCACAAAATCCTTTGGCCAGTCTGCAAGCAGTTGGCGCACCACCGGCGGACCCTCCAGCTCTTGGTATTTACCGGCAGAGGAACCGTAATGCAGCTGAGCATTGTGAATACCAATATCATGAAGTGCAGCGGCTGTCAGCAATACGCGCCGCTGTGCGTCGGGCAAATGCTCCCCATCGGCGATCATTTCGGCAAAAACATAAACCTTGATCAAATGCTGTATCCGCTTGGGATCTCCGGCATCATATTGCAGGGCACGGCGCAACGCTTCTCTCGGATCGTTCAAAGGGCTCATTTCTCTGCCTTTACCGCGTCATACTGCTCCAGCACCTCTTTGTCCGGCGCAGGGGTGCACAGGGACACCACCACATTCACCAGCAGACCAAACAGGAACGCAGGCAGCAGCTCGTAAATCTTCAAAACCGGTGCCAGGTCGGCAATGCAATACTTCCACAGGAACACCATTACCGCGCCGGCGATCATACCGGCCACAGCGCCGTAGCGGTTGGAGCGCCGCCAAAACAGCGCCAGCAGCATTACCGGACCAAAGGACGCACCAAAGCCCGCCCAAGCAAAGCTGACGATCTTAAACACAGAAGCATTAGAATCCCAAGCCATAAAGATGCCTACCACGGCAATACCCAGCAGGGTCACCCGAGCCACGATCATCTTAGCCTTGGCAGACAAATTCAGGTTGAACAGGCTGCCCAAAATATTCTCGCTGACGCCGGAGGAGGCAGCCAGCAGCTGGCTGTCCGCTGTAGACATGGTGCTGGCCAAAATACCCGCCAGGATCACACCGGCCAGCAGTGCAGCAACGACCCCGTGCTGGGACAGCAGATTGGCGATCTGCACAATAATGGTTTCCTTATCTGCCAGCGCACCCATAGCGCCGTTCTTGACCATAGCGGAGCCAACTACGCCGATCACCACGGCAATGAACATAGAGATCACAACCCAAATGGTGGCAATGCGGCGAGAGGTCTTTAATTTGCGATCATCTTCAATGGCCATAAACCGCAGCAAAATGTGGGGCATACCAAAGTAGCCCAGCCCCCAGGCGGCGGTAGACAAAATTTTCAACAAGTTGTATGTGGCGGATTTGCCGCTTTCCGGGTCATAGGTAGCCGTCATGGACAGATAGCCGCTCATGCTCTGCGCATTCTCCACCACGGCGCCCACGCCGCCGGCCTTGGACACGCCAAACACCAGTACCACCACCAGCGCAATGCTCATCACAATGCTCTGCACTAAGTCAGTGGTAGACGCGGCAGTAAACCCGCCGGTAGCGGTATAGCCCACGATCACAATGGCGGAAATAATCATTGCCACATGATAGTCCATACCGAACAGCGTGCCAAACAGCTTGCCGCAGGCGGCAAAGCCGGAGGCTGTGTACGGCACAAAGAATACAATAATTAAAATGGCTGCCATGGCGGTAAGAATATGTTTTTTCTCTCCAAATCGGCGAGAGAAAAAGTCCGGCACGGTAATGGCACCAATGCGGGCGGAATACCGGCGCAGACGGCGTGCCACCACCAGCCAGTTGATGTAAGTGCCCACGCCAAGGCCAATGGCTGTCCATCCCGGATCCGCAACACCGGTCAGATAGGCAACGCCCGGCAGGCCCATCAGCAGCCAGCTGGACATATCCGACGCCTCGGCACTCATGGCAGTAACCACCGGCCCCAACCGACGGCCGCCCAAATAGAAATCGTCCACTGTATTGTTGCGCTTGGAGCACACAATACCAATAGCCAGCATAGCGATCAGGTACACGGCTATAGAGATCAGAATACAAACTTGTGCACTGGTCATAAACAGTACCTCCAACAAAATTTGGCGCTTTGCAGCACTACCGGTGCAAAGCAATACAATCTATAGTACCATTTTTTGCCGCCGATGTAAAGAATAAGTTGCGTTTTTTCCTTTGATTAGCGCCTATATCCGGCAGGGATAAAAGAATTGACAAGCCGTAGGCAGGTTGCTACAATAAAATTGTATAAAGCTTATATTCCACAAGGAGACGGAAAAAATGAAGCAATCGGCAATGTCGCCCCGCACCGGGCGTATAATAGAACTGGATATTGCCAAAGGGTTGGGCATTCTCTCGGTGATCCTGTACAACACCCTGCCCGCCTCGCCTTTGCATACAGCGCTGGGCGGCTATATGATGCCCCTGTTCTTTGTAGTGTCCGGGCTGGTCATGCAAAGGGATGCATGCAGCTTTTCTCTCCGTCGTTTTTGGGAGAAGAACGCCCGGCTGCTGTTTTATTACATTTTATTCAGCGCCATTTATCTGCTGTGCAGCGCGGTGACCTGTATTGCCGGCAACGGCAGCTACAAAGCGCTGGCACTGGACGGCATTGCCGCTTTGGTTGGGTGCGGATTTAATGTACTTTGGTTTTTCAGCGCCCTGTTTTTTGGCAAACTGCTTTGCAGTCTGCTCACCGGCAGCACGCTGCCCCGCTGGGCACAAGGGTTGTTCCTGGCCGGGCTGTTTTTGCTGGCAGCCGGTATAGGCAGAGCAGTGGACTTTACCGCCCTGTCCGGCGTGGGCCGGGTGCTGGGCATGGTAGGGCTGACAGTTCTTCGCCCCATGGAGGCGGCCTTTTATCTGTTTATTGGTACCCTGCTGCAAGGTGCGTTTCGTTCTCTGCAAAAGCAGTGTACCAAGCCGGCGATGGTTGTCGCCTGCGGCATTGGCGGCACTGTGCTGACCGTCGGCTGTGGCTTGCTGGCGCAGGCAGCGCCACAGGATATGTACGATTTGACTGCCTCTCGCCCGCTGCTGAGTTTGGCGGCGGCCGCACTGGGCTGCGCCGGAATCCTCGGTATCAGCCTGGCGCTGGGCAAGGTGCCTATGCTGAACAAAGGTCTCGCCTACTTGGGCGTACACGCTCTGTACCTGATGGCCATTCACAACCAGCCCAATTTATATGGCTGGCTCAACAAGCTATCTGTCAAGCTGTGCGCCGGGTTGCCCGGCTGGTATATGCAGGGCATGTTCTTTCTCCTGCTCACCGTGGCGGCGCTGATAATCGCCATGGGACTGGAGCCGCGACTGGATCCGGCAGTGCGCGCCTTGGTTCGCCGCTGCACCGGACAGAGAAAAGAGCAGACAAACCCGGAGCGCTCTTGACTTTTCGGTCCCGATTTGCTATGATACCAAGGTAACAGCAAGGACGAGAAACAGTACTCCCCCCACCCTGTGCAGAGAGAACAGGCGGTCGGTGCAAGCCTGGGCAGGCGGCGGAGGAACCCATCTTTGAGCTGTGCGCCGAACGCAAAGGCTATTAAGGCGTACCGGGAGCTCCCGTTACAGAGCGCGCAGAGTGCAGGCTCAGCCTGAATTTAGGTGGTAACACGGATCAATGATTCGCCCTAAACCGATCGTCACAGATCGGCTTAGGGCTTTATTTTTTGGAGGTTTTTTGTATGAAACTGGAACACTTAGTTGGCGATCGCTTTAAGGAGCGCCCGGCAGACTGCCAGGTAGACAGCCACGCCCTGATGGTGCGCGGCGGCTACATCAAGTATGTGGCAAACGGCATTTACTCCTCTTACCCGCCCTTAAAGCGGGTGCTGAAGAAGCTGGAGCAAATCATGCGGGAAGAGATGGACGCCCTGGACGGTCAGGAAGTGCAGTTTCCGGTGGTGATGCCCGCCTCTCTGTGGGCAGAGTCCGGCCGGTATGAGAGTATCGGCAAAGAGTTGCTGCGCTTTACGGACCGCAACGGTGCCGATATGGTGCTGGGTATGACCCACGAGGAGGCTGCGGTGCAACTGGTGCGAGAATATGCCGGCACCTACACCAAGTACCCCTTTATGATCTATCAAATTCAGACTAAGTTCCGGGACGAGGCGCGCCCCAGAGCCGGGCTGATCCGTGTGCGTGAGTTCACTATGAAGGACGCTTACTCCTTCCACACCAGCCAGGAGGACCTGGACGATTATTACGAAAAGTGCCACAAGGCTTATGAGCGCATTTTTGCCCGCGCCGGTGTGCCGGAGGTGATCTCCGTTGCTTCAGACTCCGGTATGATGGGCGGCAGCGTATCCCACGAATTTATGCTCCTGACCCCCATTGGTGAGGACTCTATCGTGCTGTGCGACGACTGCGGATATAAAGCCAACATGGAGGCTGCCGAGTCTATCCTGGAGCCGGTGGAAAATGCCCCCTCTCAGCCGCTGACTAAGGTGCACACCCCGGGTATGCACACCATTGAGGAGGTATGCACCTATCTGCACGCTGACCCTAAGGACAGTGCCAAGGCCGTGGTGTACCAGACCAATAATGAAGACAAATATGTGGTACTGTTCCTGCGAGGCGACCTGGAAGTGAACGAGACCAAGCTCACCAACTTTTTGGGTGAGGAAATTCACCCGGCGGTAATTACCGAAGAATGTGGTCTGCACGCCGGCTTTATCGGTCCTGCCAACCTAAGCGGCGACTTTACCGTGCTATACGACCGCTCTCTGGAGGGGCGCAACAACCTGTGTGCCGGTGCCAACGAGACGGATTACCACTATACCGGCGTGGACATGCAGCGGGATGTGCCCGGCGCGGAGTACCACGATTTTGCCAAGGTGGTTGAGGGCGGTATCTGCCCCTGCTGCGGCAAAAAGAGCATTCATATTTCCCGTGGTATTGAGGTGGGCAACATTTTCCAGCTGGGCAAGAAGTACACCGAGCCTATGGGTATGACCTATACGGATCGGGACGGCAAGAGCCGTGTGCCGATCATGGGCTGCTACGGCATTGGCGTTGGCCGACTGGCCGCCGCTGTGTGCGAGGCGCACCACGACGACTACGGTCCCATTTGGCCCAAGGCCATTGCCCCCTGGCAGGTGCACCTGTGCGCTGTGCGTGCAGACAATGAAGAAGTGCACGCCTTTGCCGATACACTGTACAACACCTTGCAGGAGAAGGGCGTAGAAGTGATCTACGATGACCGTTCTGTCAGCGCCGGCGTTATGTTCTCCGACGCAGATCTGCTGGGCGTACCCCTGCGGGTGATCGTCAGCCCCCGGAACCTGAAAAACGGCGTGGTGGAGTTGACCGCCCGGGACAAGAGTTTCTCTGCGACCGCACCCACCGCAGATGCGGCAGACGCCATTTTGGCCAAGCTGGCAGAATGAGCGTAACGAACCGGCCGATACGCATTTTGTTCGTGTGCCACGGCAACATTTGCCGCTCGCCTATGGCGGAATTCATCTTTAAGGATATGGTGCGGCAGGTGGGACTGGCAGATCAATTTGAGATTGCGTCCGCTGCCACCAGCCGAGAAGAGATATGGCACGGCAAAGGCAATCCGGTGTACCCGCCTGCCAAGGCAGAGTTGGCTGCCCACGGCTTGTCCTGTGACGGCAAGCGTGCCCGACAGCTGACTGTCGCCGATTATGACTACTACGATCTGCTGCTGGCCATGGATGGCAGCAATGTGCGTAATCTGCACCGTATGCTGGGCGGCGACCCGCAGCATAAGATCAAAAAGCTGCTGGACTATGCCCACGGCGGCGATGTGGCCGACCCTTGGTACAGCCGGGATTTCGCCCGCGCCTACCAGGATATCATCACCGGCTGCCGCGCACTGCTCACTGCCCTTACAACCAAATAAAGAACGCCCCGGCGCAAAGGCAATGCAACTTTGTACCGGGGTATTTTTATCGGCTTATTTGTCAAACGACGGATTGGTCATATAGTAATTTTTGCTGTTCAGCTTATCGGTGGCTACCCGCAGCCCCTCACCAAAGCGCTGATAATGGACGATCTCCCGCTCCCGCAGGAACTTGATTGGCTGGATAATATCCGGATCGTCTACCATGCGCAGAATGTTGTCATAGGTGACCCGCGCCTTTTGCTCCGCCGCCAGATCCTCGTTCAGGTCGGCAATGGTGTCGCCCTTTACGCCGATACTCGCTGCGTTCCAAGGGGAGCCACTAGCAGAGGTTGGATACACACCGGCGGTGTGATCCACAAAGTAGGCGGCAAATCCGGGATTTTCTTCGATCTGCTTTTCCGTCAAGTTGCGGGTCAGTTGGTGCACCATGGCGCCGATCATTTCCAGGTGCCCCAGCTCCTCCACACCAATGTCCGTAAGCAAACCCTTCAACTCCGGATACGGCATAGAATACCGCTGGGACAAATAGCGCAGACTGGCACCCAGTTCCCCATCCGGGCCTCTTTATTGCATTTAGATATAATTAGGTATAGAAAAAGGCCGAACAGTCTTGTGAACTGCCCGGCCTTTTCTCACATGAGCATTGTCGATATTGGAATTATGCGGATAATATCACCGTTTTTGGCTTTAATGCCAACAGAAAGTTGTTTGTAACGCAATCCATCATCCACTAAAACAGCTTCGATGATCACATAGTCCGCAGTTTCAACCAAATCCTTGGTATCTTCCACAATCATTTTTCATTCCTCCTTTGTTTTTCGTTATACTACAAAGGAAGATGTGTTGTCAAGCGTTTTTCATTGAACTTGGTAAAAATTGCAAATTATTCACTTGCCTCTATTTTTAGGCCAGTAAAGTTCATAGCTTCAAAAATCCTGTTAATATGCTCGAAAGCTATGCCCTGTATTTCATCAAGGCAATGATCAAGGATATAATCTCTTAGCTCTTTTGTATCCTCCGGATGCATATTACATTCATAAATAAATTCCGCAGTTGCGCTTACAATTTTTTCAGCGTCCTTCTTATCCTTTTCATACACAGATGCATTAAAAGCCAGCAGTAGAGTATCATCATCCCCATTCAATGGGAATTTGGGTGAAACAAAGCACTCTATTGCCAATTCTTCTTTTCCATCCTTAATCAACTTAGTATCAACAGCAATTTGACTTATTTTGTATGCTTGCAATTTCAAATTATAGTTCATTGATTTACCCCTCCGCTCGTAATTAGATTTCTATTTATGCCATAAGAAAATCCATCTTCGCCTGATTTATAGGCATCTTTATCAATGGAAAATTGTGGAGCATGCTCTGTCCGAGACAGCCTTGATGGGACAAGAAAAACAACCATTGGATCAGTCGTTTTTTTCAATGAGGCTCGCAATGCCTCATTCACATACGCATTTAATGTCATATCGCGTTTGGTTGCTGCCGCCCATATATCCCTGTGCAATTCCGGACTTACTCTTACATTGAATGAGCCGCTAAAGCTTTTGTTTGGATCTTTGCCCTCCTCTTCGCAAAATTCCAAATAATCGTCCACCGCCTCTTTGAAAGCTTGTTCCACCTCGCCTGCGTTTTCGCACTCAAATGTGACTAAATCACGAATGCCCTCTATTTTGCCGAAAAGGATTTGGTCTTCTTGGCTATATTCCACATTCGTAAAATACCCTTTGTACTGAATAACATTGCTCATTTAATATCACCATTCCTTTTCATAGCAGCAATTATGCTTCTAATCGCAGCTTTTCTAACATACGCATCGGATCCATGAGGTTTGTGAAGAAATATTGTCGTTTTTTCTACATCATCCCTCTTTATAAATACTACTCGAGAACCAGATGTTTTCCCTTTATTATTCTCACTATAACCGTAATGTTTCATGATTTTTCTTAATTCATCATAGGTAAAATCACTTGGAACTAACAAAAACCGGTCCCAGAGTTTTTCAAACTGGCTCAATCCTTTCCACCTCTTTGCAACTAATTTGCAGTTGCATTCTATCATAAGAGTATGTGAAATTCAATAAAAACATGAATTTTTTTATCTTTTTGTCATATTTTTTTTGATAAAAAACACAAAAAGCCCACCGGATAACGGTGGGCTTTCTGCTTTACTTGATGAATTTACGGTCAATATCCTTTTCCCAGATACACAGCCAACCGGAGGGGCAGCGTGCCCACAGGTTGCCGGTGGAGAGCAGCTTTGTCTCCAGCACGGTGATGGTCGTGCCCGCCCGAAACATAGCGTCTGCTTTCTGCTTGCTCGTTGTAGCGTGGCGCCGGCCGTCCGTGGTCAGATCCTTGACCTTTTTGCGTCCGGTGGCTGCACCTGCGCCCTTGTAAATACCACGCACAGCCGTGGTGGTGTATGTGCCCGGCTTAATGGTGGGCGCCTTAGGGCTTGCCTTGCGGTAGTTTACATCATTCTCCGCATATACAGTCTTTGCTCCCTTTGCGTTCGTGAACAGCCAAATACCGCTGATGTCAGACGCAAGGGCGGCAGGCTGTACATACACTTCCCTGGCGTTTTTCACTTTAGTGTACTTCCGCCGATTGGCAGTCATTGTAAACTTGCCATCATACCAGTACGGATCCAGCACAATCAGGTTACCGCTCTTGTCCAGTCCGCCCACATACACATAGTGGCCGCCATTACTGAACAGCTGCTTGCCGCCACCGCTGACGCATACAATAGCTTTGCCACCGGCTTTCAGGTGGTTCTTCAGGTCGGCAACGGTCTTGGCCCGCTTGCTTACGATGGAGAAATGCCTCTCGATGAACGCCGCCACCTTATCCATGTTGGTGCCATCTGCGGACCGTGCGCCCATCAGTAGGCACTTCTGTGTCCAAGCAGCGGTGTCCAAGCCGGTAAAACCAAAGTTATGTAAAACCATAAGACTGGCACACACCCCGCAGCCGCTGGTGTAGATACAGCCGGAAGTGCCGTATTTATAGGGGTGGAATTTGCTGGGATAACGGATAGACTTGCATTTTTCCGTGGTCTGACGGCAGTAATACAGCTTACTCATGACTGACCGCCTCACTCTCTGCTGTCTCCGTCCGTTCCAGCGCAAGGGTTTCGTCTGCCTTTAGTGCAGCCTTGGTAAAGCTGTTATTCTTCCACCAAGCAGCCAGGGAAGCCACCACGGCTACCACCGTTGACACGGCAGTGTACACCTCATCGTCACTGAACGGCAAGGGGTTCTTACCAAAGGCGTTCAAGAGTACATTCAGCAGAGATACCGCCAGAACGGCGGTTCTTGCAATTGTTCCTGCGGTTACTTTCATTTTTTAGTCCTCCTTTTGTTGTGGCTCCTCCGGGAGCGCGATAATCTCATTATAAAATTTGGTCATCATACCATTGCCGCCCAGGGCATGATAGGCGTCGTACACCTTGACCATGGCTTCTTTTGCATAGAGGGGGCAGTAGTGCCGCTCGGTATGCTTTTCGTGCTGCCGTATGATCTCGGCGCGCAAAATTGACTGCAAGCCGTTTTCAATGGCTATGTACCGGGCTGTGGTGACTTCGTCCATTGCTTTCTTGCTCTTTTTCTTCGCAATCAATGAAGCAATCACAGCGGACACGGCACTGCCGACAACCGTTGATACAGCAGCAGTCAGGGCGGCGGTGACGAATGCGTTATACATCGGTCTCACCCCCTTGCAGGGCGTTGATCTCTGCCCGGTATGCTGCCCGCTGCCGGCGGATCGGTGCGTACTCCTCCTCGGACAGCGCGCCGTCTGTGTACTTCAAACACAGGTAGTCTGTCTCCGCCAGCTCGGCTTTTAGAAATGCAATTCGACTTTCTGTTTCAATGCTCATTTTGCCACCCCCAATACTTCCACCTGGGTGCCGGCGCCAATGGTCTTGCCGTTTGTCGGGAACGACAGCGCTTTGATCGCGCCGTGGCCCTCAACATCTTTGAAGATGTTAAATGTGACCCCACTTGCGGCCCAGATAGCGCCACCAGTCATTAAGTTGGCTGCATTAAAACCGCTGGATATGTTACCCTTGTTGACCAGCACCCGCACCATATCTTCGGCGATCTCAATTTCTGCAACAACAAATGCACCTTTGGTCGTGGCCGTCTCGTACCGGAAAGCGTTAGGCAAAAAACACTTACTTGTGTATGAGTTCATGTACACCGTCTGATCGCCTGCGGCGGAATTTGCAACGCTCCCGGCCACCGCCATACGCAGCCTGATTTTGCGGCATGGCTTGGTGAGGTTCCACTGCTGGTTTGCTGTTGTATCAGCGTCAAAAGTCTTGGCAAACACGGGTTCCCAGGTCTCCACAGAGCCGGTATTACCCGCAGTCAGCAGGGTGACCGTCCCGCTGCCGTCCGCAGCTCGGCGGACCACCGCAACACCAAAGTCAGATTGCGTAATCACGGCACACTCCGTACCATCCTCATCAAAGAACGACACCAGCGCCCCACTTCGCAGGGTTAATGCATGATCACCACTTTTAGCGTCATCAGCATGCAAGGTGATTGTTCCAGTAGTGTCATAATCCACATTCAGCACATAGGGACAGAACTCGGAGATGTTCCACCATTCGTGTAAGGTGACCGCATCGCCTGCCGCTTGTGCCAGAGTGCCCACCCAGCTGGTAAGTTTGGCTTGCAACTCATCACTTAACAGGTTCTCTGTGACCGTTTTTAGAGCCAGCCGCATGCCGGTTATTGTACGCGGCTTAATATGCTTGGCCTCAATGGCCAGTGAACTGACCTTATCACCGGTGACAGCACCGTCCGCCAGCTTGTCCGTAGTCACAGAACCATCCGGGATCTCCACCTTGGCGGCAATATCGGTTTTATCCGTGTCCGTCAGCACATAGTCCTTGCCATCAGCGCCTGCCGGTCCGGGATCACCCTTTGGCCCTTGTTCGCCCTGAGGACCTTGCTCACCTTGTGAGCCTTGCGGACCCTCTGTGCCCGGCTCCCCTTGGGGACCCTGTGGACCCGCTGCACCATCTTTTCCCGGTTCGCCCTGCGGTCCTCGCTCTCCATCTTTACCAGGAGCGCCCTGGGGACCTGTGTCACCCTTAGGGCCTTTAATGTTCACCGGTTCCGGGTTGTCCTTCCCGCCGTCATTGGTCCAGCTGATCTCCCCCGCTGCGGACACGCTGGGCGTATAAGTGGTGCCATTCACACCCTTACCAATATCCTTGAGCAGTGCCTGCACCTTGGCGTAATAAGACTCCAACTCCGTTGGATCAGGCGCGTCTGCCTCCACAGCCGCCGCGTCATAAGAACCCGGGCGCACATAAAACACGCACGGCTCCGGGCTAATACGCTGTACCAACTGCTCACCGTCCATAGCATAGCCGTAAACGCCCAGGCGGCACATTCCCTCTTGCAGCGGCGGGGCGAAGCACTGTCCATCCACCACAGTGGCAAACTGGCCGTTCATGCACACCCGCACGACCAGATCGGCGTATGCCGGATCCAGCTCTACCACACAGCGGATCTGATTGACATTCTCAGCCGTCACCGGGTCTTTGTTTTGCAAGATCACCGCCTGTTGGGTGACCTTAATGTTTAATGTCTGCATAAAATCCTCCTTTTTGGCATAAAAAAACGGCGTGCCTAAGCCGCCGTTTGCAGTTGACTGCAATTTGTATTTTACATAGAGATCACCGCCTAAAGGATACAAAACCGCAATCGTTTCGCTTCCTGTTGACTTTTGCGCACTGTTTGCATATAATGATGTCGATGAGACTCCCCGCACCTCTGTTTGTGAACGCAAGCAAGTGTCCCAGTGGGAGTTTTTACTTTCGTAACATAAGCGCAGATAGTAAGCGGACTGGCAATTGCCTGTCCGCCTTTTTTGTTTACAGCTTGGCTTTCAATGCGTCCACCCCTGCCCGCAGATCGTCCAACTGCTGCTCCAGCGCTTGTATGCGCTTTTCTTGATTCTGCACCACCGCAAGCAGCGGCGCGATCAGTTCACTATAATTCAGTGACCACATCAATTCATCGTCCGTGGCTTTTGCGTCAAAATATTTTTCTTCGTTGCCATCGACCACAGCTGCCTTGCAAGCCGCAATGTCGCCCACGGTATTCTTTGCGGCTTCCGCCACATCTTGGGCGATCAGTCCCATGTGCGTGCGACCGGTGCCATCCTTCAGCTTGTAAGTAACTGGCTGCAAGGCATCAATAAACGCCTTCGCCTGTTCTGTATTGAAGTCGGCAATATCTTTTTTCAGCTTACGGTCTGAACCGGTATTCACACCGTTTCCAGCATATACCGTGTCCCACTTATAAGATGCAGTCCCCAGGAATGCTCCGTTGTCCTTTTGTGGCCGCAGGATCGTTCGCTTGCTGCCGGATTTCTCAACGAAATATAACAACATAGTCCCCAGTGTGGGAAAGCCGCTTTTCGTTGCGTCTGTAAGTCGCATCAGAATCCCGCCAGTGTCCCCGGTATCGCCGCCGGCGGTAAAAGCCACACGACCCCCATACACAACTGTTTGCTTGCCGTCTTGCAAGCGACCGTAGCCAAGCATTGTATTCCCGCTTGACGCATTCTGCGGGTTCAGTACATTGTATCCGCTGCCATCGTACACAGAGCCACCGGGCGAAACATAAAGGCGATACACCCCTGCACTGCCATCCTTATTCACATAGAAGCTATAGCTGTTGGAACTGCTGTCCGTGACAGAGATCAACGGCCGCAGCGTTGAGCTGCCGCTTTGGCTGCTGATGGCGACCGTATAGTCAATATCTCCGATAGTGAATGTCTTAGTCAGTGCGGTATCGTTGATCGTAAACCCGGCGATTTCACCGGCTTTTGCGTTGATCTTGCCGTTTTGCAAAGTAAAATCATCAGAGAGTATTTCTATACGGCTGGCAGAAAGGCTGATTGTGTCCGGGCTTTGGTTGATCTCACTGACCACATCACCCTTGCTGACCTTAAGCTGCAACCCGCTGGCCAGCTTGTTGATCTCCGACTTAATGCCGGCCGCAGACGGTTCAGTGTAGCTGTACTCCGGTTGCTGCGATGTTGGTGCATCGAGCTGTATGCTTTCCTTCAAGCCTCCATCGACTGTGACGGTGTAATTCAGCACCCACACCGTCTTAGCGCTCCCATCTTTCCCCTCAGCCGTACACACATCGCCGAAATCCATCCAAGGCACGCCGAATGTTCCTAAGTTCACGGCGTTATAGGCATACAAACCGGCCGAAAGAATGCCAACAGTATAATTGTCTGTCAGTGGTTGCTTATTGGCATTCTTGGCTATGGCGTATTGCAAAATTGGGTTGTTTTCAATGGTCAGCTCCACCGTTTTCATTCCGGATGACAGCGGCAGCGTTTCGTTTGTGATGCTGTAATTCTGACTTTCGCCTTGGAGCACCACGGTGTTGATCGCCACGCTTTCGCCGGCAGAAAGGGCGGACATTTCTTCCAGAGAGATGTTTTCGTCCGTTTTGCTCAGCCGACTGAACACTAGCGTAGACCCGTCCAGGCGGATGATACCGCACAGCACCTCCGCAACATCGTCCAAGAAGTCTCGATAGGTTGCGCTGGAATAGGCACTCTCTAACACCGGGTACGCGGTCAGGCTGGGAAAGTTTTGCGCCGTCCACCCGAACCGTTCAACAACTGCGTTAAGCAACGCCTGCGCAGTTGTCGGTGTTTCCGTCTTCTCTTCATCTGGCACCTGGACCGTCATGGCCACCATGGCTTTGATCAGGCCATCATAGGCCGTAAATGTGTACGCCTGGGTGTCCTCGTTGTACTTGGTGGAGTTGTCGTCCGTGGCAATATAAAACTTGCCATAATCCACATATTCCACCGTTCCGTCCGGAAGCTGCACACCGACCTTTACGCTGTCAAAAACACGGTTGTTCCCAACAGCGATAGTCAGTGCCTCAGCGTTTTTCAACGACACATTGATGGAGCGCATAGCCGTACCGGGGAAAGCGGCGTTGCCGGTGACTGTTAGGGATACGATATCATCAGTGGTAAACACCGTGTCGCCGACCGTCAACTGTGCCTCCACGATACGCCCGCTCTCTCGCATTGCGGCCTTAAACTCATCTGTTACTGCAAACACAGTATCACTCCTTACTGATCGGCACAGCCACAATGGATATGGCGTCATACCGGTTATTCTTTGGTGCGCTGGGGTCAATGTGCTTGTGGGTTATAGAAATGCTATCAAAGTAAAATTTCTTTTCTACCATGGCGGCGGTTCGATCGTCCCAGTATCTGCACATGGCTGTCTGCTGGTCCACCAAACGCACAATGCTCTTTACATCCGTGTAATCCAGTCGTGCGCCGGTCACATTGATAGTCAGCTTTGGAAAGATACCCACAAGGCTGCCTTGATATGTACCGGCGAGGGAGCGCCCACTGTCGCTCCCCCACAGTTTTTCTCTGGACACATTGTAATCATTCTGAATATACGGAATGGGCACATAGGTGTCCTTGGCATAGGTCTTGCCCTTCACAGTCAGGCTGCCCACACCGTTTTTAATCGCAAATGTCGTACTCATACAAGGCCTCCATTCAGGCGCACACGCTTGCGGTTATTGACCTCAACGACCTTCTTAGCGATGGTTTCACCATCAAGGGTAATGATCGTCTGCACCATCTGCCCGCTGCCGTTCACACGCTGGGCAAGGCGTTCTGCCAGCATATCCATCCAGCCGGTGTTTTTATCCAGCGGTAGCACAGCCTCACGGCCGGCTTCACCAATGGTGGCTTGCACACCACGGCCGGGGTTGTTCACAATACCACCTCGGGCCAGCTTGGGAATATTCCTGATGTCCTTAAATGGCTTATACCCGGCAATGCTGATTTTGCGCAGCTTGGCAATTAAGCCGTTGATTTTACCAATCATGGAATTCAATGCACCGGTGATGGCATCTTTCAGCTTTGCAGTGATCTCCACCGTTTTGCTTTTCACATTATCGAACTTCTTTTTCATATCTTTGAAACTCTTTTTCTGCTTGCCGGTAGCAGTGGCCCTTTTGGATTTATTCTTAAAAGCATCCCATTTGCTTTTCAACTTCTTGAAGCTGTCTTTGATGGACCCTTTGCCGGTTGCTGTATTGGTCTTGTTCTTGATGGAGTCCCACTTCTTTTTTAGCTTTGAGAAGCTGTCCTTAATTTTACCGCCGATTTCAGCAGTAACGCTTACAACGGTCTTCCAGGCGTTTTGCACCTTGGCCACGACATTTTCCTGCCACCAGGATCTCAACTTGTCCAGGCTCAATTTCTCCCTTATGCCTTCAAGCAAGCCTTCCCAAATGTATCTGCCTATCGGCTTCATATTTTCAGCCGGTGAGTGAATACCGAACGCCTCACACAGCCCGTTATAAACTGTATCAAAAACGGTCCGCAAAGTTTCGCTAACATTTGTGCTAGCCCCAGCAAATGGAAGCGTTATAGCTGTTACAATACCAGCGAGAATGCCGGCCACGATTTGCTTACCGATATGTTCCCACAGTTTTGAACCGTATGATGTACCATCTCCGGAATCCATATACAGAGTATCAAAGGCACCTTGCAGCATGTCATACAGCCCGCTGGCCACTTGCTCCGCGTTTTTCTTGTCTTTGGAGAAGTCGATGGAGAGTATACCTTTCACGAGCGCTGTCATAAAGCTTTGGCCCACTCTATACCACCCGGTATGTCCCGATTTATCCGTTTTTGACAGCTCGGTAATAACACCGTCTAAATACTTTTTAATCGAATTGATGATGTTGCCGATCGTTTTGGCAGCGTTGTCCAGAGCCGTATCACCATCTTTGTCCTTTTCGGTGAAAAAAGCGACAAGAAGTTTACTCATTCCTTCGCCAGCTTTAAACGCACTTTTTAGTTCTTTATCCCAGTCTATGGTCTTCAAGAATGTGGACAGTCCTTTAGAAAGCTCTCGCCCTACCTTTGTCCAGTCCAGTTTCTTCACAAACCCGTATGTCGTGTCAATAATCACATTCACGGAGTTACCAATAGTCTTGCCGATGGAGGCGCAAAGCGTATTGCCGTCCTTGTCTGTGTACCTGAAAAGGCCATTTATAAACTCTGCAAAGTTCGTTCCGGCATTCTGCGCCTTATTACGTATAGAATCCCTGTCAATTTTGTTGAGTCCGGACACGATTTTTTCAGCAATGGTGCCGCCAACGCCTTCCCAGTCTCTAGTCTTAATCTTTTTTAAGATTTCTTCCAACCAGCCGTCCACATCGACCTCATTAAACTTGATGGCGCTATCATCTGTGCTACTGCCGGAAGATGCAGAGGACGAGCTGCTGGTGTTATCCGACAGCTTGTTGGCCACATCAAAGCTGGCCATTTGCTTTTGGTATTCCTTGGCATTCTCCGCTGCGTCTTTTGTAGCGTCTGCCTGTTTCTGCGCCTGCTTGGCATTGTACTTGGCAATCAGGCTTGTACCGGTGAACAGCTGATACACCCGGTCCGCAAATGTGACCACCTTTCCCAGCGCATTCACGAGCAACTGGATCGCCGGGGCCAACGCCTCACCCATCACGCCTTTGGCCGCCTGCAGCTGATCTTGCAGCTCCTTGTTATTGCTCATGGCCTCAGAAACAACTTGTTTGAACATTATAAAAGCTGATCGAGCGGCCAACATTGCCAGTCCGATTTTCAGAAATTTCTTTCTAAGGTTTTCTGCCGGTTTGACAGCTTGCTTGATCCTGCTGCCAATGTTTCCAGCCAATTTGGCTGCACTTTTGATCCCGCTGCCGAGTTTGGACATTGCGCCCTTAGCCACAGACACCACCGTTTTCCGCACGCCTGTCCAAGAAGAATGAATACGCTTTGTCAGCCGGCCTAAGCGCGAAGTTTCACCAGATGTTTTGCTTTGATAGCGAGAAGTTTTCTTCGCTTCATTAGTTACCGCTCTTTGATTGGTTGCGGTTTTCTTGGCTTCACTGGCTGCCACTCTTTGTTTTTTCGAGGATCGATCCGTTTCTTTGGCTGTCTCCTTGACCGCTTTAGCATGCTCCTCTTCCGCCTGCTCTGTCAGTTCGATTCTTGCCTTAAGCGTACTTCGTTGCTGAACAAGGTTGCGTTCGGCGTTTTGAATCTCTTTCAGCTCTGAAAGTTCAGATGCATATTTGTTTCGGATAGCTTCTTTTGTTTTAGCGTTGTCCGCGTCTATGTCCTCCATTGCTTTATGGAATTGTTCTAAAGTTGCTCCTTTCCCAGCATCCTTCATCTTAGAGACATACGCTTCATGGTTGATGTTAAGTTCTTCCGCATATTGGCTGAGTCTTTTGCCGCTCTTTAATTTCTCCTCCTTTTCTTTAAGTTTGTTTATTTCTTTAGTGAGTTGCTCAACTTTTTTCTCTGCTTTTTTAACATCAATGTTACATTCTGTTTTTTTGCCGACCTCACTGTTAAGCTCATTAGCGCTCTTGACAGTATCTTCAATTTCCTTTTTCACACCTGAAAAGCTATCACTCAATTTTTTGGTTTCCTGCTGCGCTTGCTTGGTTCCAAGTTTCACATCAATTCTCAGCTTATGTTCTGCCACGTTCTCACCTCCTAATCAAACAGTGCCTCAAACCGCTCCTCTGCTTCCTGTTCCTCGCGTGTACGGCGGCGTGGAAGCGCCAGCTGGTCCTTGGCACGGTATATTGCGTGTCTGTCCTTTTCTGCGTAATCATCCGGGTTGCAAGAGCGTATCTGTCGCACGCGGGAAAGTATGCAGTTCTCTGTCAGCCCGGCAATCAGATCGCAGTACCGCCAAAAGTGCATATTTTCCTTTGACAGATCAATACCATAGTCCGACATAAAAGAGGCCATAATGTACTTCTCGTCAAAAAGAATGTCCATATCCAACTCCTCAGCGCACTGTCCCTCCTCCGGTTCGTTGCGCTGCAAAAAGCGCGTAGCCTGCTCCAGCATAGGCTCCCACAAGGTCTCATCCTTGGGAATAGAGCCGTACATAATGAACAAAACGGCCATTGTGCGCTCATAGTCTCCAATGCGGTTATCGTTCACCACTTCCAGCGCACGCAGGGCCGTGCGTGTATCCGTCTTGATTTTGACCTTTTCGCCGTTTATGCGGACATATTCCGGGTATATCACTCCATCACATCCTCGTCACCATCGGCGTACTTCTCTGCGACACGATCAGCAGCGGCCTTTGCGCTGATCCCCATTGCTTCAAAGTGCGGCTTCAATGCGGTAAACAGATCGTCAAACATATCCGGGTAGTTCCGATTGCCAAAGATCTTCTGCATGCCGCCCTCACCCAAAAATGTGTCCATTGCTGCACGCATTTCGGCGTATGCCTTCTTGTACAGCTTTCGGGTCTCCTCGTTCTTTGCGGATACAAGGCCGTGCTTTTTGGCATCGTCTTTCTTTGCGATCACAGCTTCCTGCCGCTTCAGGTTTTTCAGCGCCTTGTCTACCTGAATGTAAGCGTCATTCAGCTTGAAAGGCAGTTCAATATCTTCTGTATCAAAAACGATGGTATCGCCCTGGTCGTTCACCTCAATGGTGTACAGGCCCTTGCGAACATCAATATTCAGCTTATTCATCTTGTCCTCCTATATGGGAAGTGGGGCAGCCAAAGCCGCCCCACAAAATCATTACTCCGTTGCGCTCGCCGCCGTAAAGGTGGGTGCGCCATCGCTTACGGTAACGGTACCCAGCGTGGGATCGCCGTTAAAGGTAATGGTGTAAGACAGGCTGGCGGAACCGCCACCGCCTTCACCACCAAACTGGCTGAACTGGATTGTGCACTCGTTCAGCTCTGCGGCGTACTTGCCGGCGGTCTCATCGTACAGATAGACCACCAGGGCCTTTGTCTCGGCATCTGTGCCGGTGGCTCTTTTCTGCCGCAGGTTATCCAGGTACTCAAAGAGCGGATCACCCTTATAGCAGGTCATCTCACCGTCCACAGAGACGGCATACTTTTCAAGTGAAGTAGACGGCGTATCCTGATCGACCCAGTTGTCCTCCTCTGTGGACCCATCATACTTCAGCTGCAGCTCGCTCTGCTTGCGCACCCGGGACCAAGTCGGACTGGACTTGCTGTCGCCGGTGTCGATAAACAGTGCGATTTTCGAGGTTTTAATTTTTGCGTCTGCCATAGTTTTTTTACTCCTTATCGTAAATTAAAGTGCATTGGCATTGATACTTTGCATAACGCTGGCTATTCTCAATGCCAAAGAGATAGCCGCTGCTTGTGGCCTCAATGCTGAACGGCGTACACCCTTCCGGCATATCCGGCAGGGTGTCATTCTCTGTACATTCCTCTAGCCACTGTTGGAAATGCTCAAAGAAGCCGCTGTTTTCCAGGTTGTTCTCCCGCTCCTGGTTCCATGGAAACCGGGCGGCGAATACAAAAACAAACTGCCGTTCGCTGCTTCCGTCCACATACTGCGTGCGTATAACATTGGTGGGCACTTCCTCAATGGAGTACCCACCGTCATTTGCGCCAAGAAAGTCGATATTCAGCGTTTTCAGCTCGTTCAAATATGGACACTTGGCGATAAACGCCTTAACGCTTTCAATGATCGTGTGTGCCATCTTATCCTCCCAACTCTTGCTTAAGGGCATGGACCAGTACGCCGTCCAGCGCGTCCGTATTGACCTGAAAAGCCCGCTGCACCCAAAAAGCGCCGCGCTGCGGTGCACCCTGGAATTGCAGGTCTCTGTCTGTCAGCTCCTTTGGAACGCCTGGACGGCTCCAGAAGCCGTAATCCGGACTATAGAATGCGCCTTTTCTTGTCTTAGGGTCCACCATCAGTTTCCCGTGGTAGAGATAATTTGCATAAGGCGTGTTGTACTCTATAGCCTTGCCGCCTTCCGTCACTCGCCCGCTGTCCTTCAAGACACCGGAGGCAAAGGGCGTATATGGATCACTCAGCTTCAGCAGCTCGTTTGCAAACATTTTTTGCACAGACTCCGGGATCTCCACCGCTTTTTCCAGTGCAGTCAAGACACTGGTATCCACACGCACGGAAAAGCCGTCCATATCAGCACACCCCCAGCACAATGTTGTCCACTGTACTACCGCACACATTCTCCGTGACGCTGACAATCTTGGCGTAGTCCGTCAAGTCCTGAACGGACTGTATATCCGGACCTTTTCCACGCACGATCACATCGTCAAGGTGCACGGAAAGCGCACCAGCGGCGCACAGAGCCGTTTTTTGCGGAGAGAGAATAACGCTTGCGACTTGCTTATGTTCCTCTCCATTATTAGCTGCTGTGGCTTCTCCGCCGCCCTGCCAGTACACCCCTTGGATATACTGGCGGGCATAAGCACCGGTGTGGGCATTATAGTGGTACACCGTGATAGAATGTGGAAACATCATAAGAGCACCCCCGTAAGCAGCCCGGTGCCGGTCAAGTACATTTCTGCGGTCTTGCGTTGCTCTCTGTGCAGGTCAGCTGCACTCTGGGACGCATAAGACACAGAGTGGTTGCCTACGCTTTCGCTGGCTACCGCTCCACCACCGCTTTGCTGCTGGGAATATAAACAATCCGCCACGGCACATACAGAGAGCATATACCGCCTGCGGATCGCTTCAATATTCAGTGGAGCGGCGTTGATCACCATACGGTCCACCAAGACCTGCGCCTGCACCAGCAAATGGTCAAAAGCGGCAGATGTGGGAATGTCTGCGCCTTTGTATTCCTGCATATAGAACTCATAAGTTACTGCGGACATTCCGATGCACCACCTTAGCCTTTAGAACTGTCTGCGGCGGCTGCTACCAGCTGCTCATCCAGCTTGCAGGAGTTGTCTGCGGCCAGCGCGGAGGTTGCGTGCACATAGATCGCACCCTTCTTGTTGTAACGCACGAAGGCATCGAAACGGATACGGCCTTCCACCAGCCAGCCGTTCAGACCGGGCGGGTTCTGATGAATGTTGTAGCTCTCCAGCTTCTGCGCCGCCGTGGTGGCAATGGGGTGGGTCACAATGAAGTTGACCTTCTCAGGCAGGATACCGGTGCCCTTCATGATTGCAATACCGTCACATTCACCCAGCTGGCCGCTCAGGCGCATATCCATTGCAGTGTCAGATGCCTTGATGAAGCTGTCGTCCTGCTTCAGTGCCTTATAGAAAGCATTGGACACATAGGCGATCCGGCCATCGGCAGGTGCCATAGCGGTGTCCAGTGCAGCCTGTGCGTCCAGCAGGGCGTCATAAGCGGTGGTCTTGCTGATGGTGCCGGTGGCGGTAGAGCCAACGGCGTTGACCATACGCTGCAGGCGGTACTTATCGATGAAGGGGATCACCACTTCCCGCAGCTCGCGTGCAAGAGCAGCACCGGCCTCCATGGTCATCATGGTGTCGTCATAGGACTTCTGATCGATGGTGAAGGTGAAGGACTTGTCCTGGCTCACCAGCATAGTCTGGGTGTGATTGCCCAGTTCGTCCGGGGTGCCATAACGGTTGGTGCCGGTGGCCTTGTAATCGTTCAGGGCAGACACATCATTGGAGTACACCTTTACGGCGCCCACGCCCTCCCAATCAAAATCACTGTTTACCGCAACTGCGGTTCTTGCTTCCTGGGTAAACTTCTCGTCTACCTGGGGTGCATACTTTTCTGCATAATTTACTGCCATAGTTCTTTACTCCTTTACTTAAAAACATTCTCAAACCCCTTGGCAAAGGGGTCGTCATTTGCAGGCTGTTGTTTGTGGTCCAGGCCACTTGCCTGCGGATCGGCGGTCTGGAAATAGTAGGCCTTCTGTTCCTTCAGGGCTTTCATCTGCTCCTCCAAGCCGGTAATACCATCATCGCTGACGGTCACCTTGCTAAGGTCGATGTGCGGCATAATGTCGTTCACATCGTTTGGATTGTGCTTGCTGATGATCTCCCGCTCAATGCGGCCACGCTTCAACTGTGCCTCGTAACCGTCCACCAGCTCCTGCCGCTGCTTGTCATAGTCGGCTTTCATCTGGTCAATCTGCTGCGTCAGCGCCGTATTGTCGCCCGCTGCCTTCTTCAGCTCGTCATACTCTGCGGTTTTGGAGGCAAGCAAGCCCTGCGTGTCTGCCAGCTGCTTAGCGGTGGCCTGGTACTTCTCGCTGCTCACATAAGCACCGCTGTCCAAGTCGGCAAGTTTGCCCTTCTTGTCCTTAAGTGCATCATTCAGCGCGGTGTACTCGGCCTCGCCCAGTAGGGGTTTTAAGATTTCTACATTCATACATACTCCTTTGTTTTTATCTGCGGTGTCTCCGCTGGAATAGGCAGTTTATATGTCGTGCCATAGACAAAATGCGGCGGTTTTATATGCCTTGCCATCGGCAGGTGCAGGTAGTTTATATGCCGTGCCCAGGGCAATAAAAAAGGACAGGCACAAGCCATTACGGCTCTTGTCTGTCCTCTTTATACAATTTTGTGTGCGGTCACGCCATTACGGAATAGGCATAATAAAAGCGCAGCCTAAACGACTACGCTTTTATGGTCATTCGGCAGGCGTCCCATTCTCCTGCATCTCTCGGATTGCTCCTGTCAAGCCAGCAGCGTGTGGACGGGGACGAATTCTTCCACCTCGAATGACACTTTTGATTATTTGTCGCTTTGCTTCCACAGCAGAAAGTATTTTTCTTCGACTACTAAATCTCCGAAACGGGCTCCGTTTTGCGGTCAACTCGGAGTTAATCTGCGGCTTTCATACTGAGTATCTCCGTATTCAGAATATCGGTCACATGATGATCTGATGGACTTTTTAGAATAGAAATTGACTCACAACCATCTTCTCTGTCATTGGCTCCCTCAAAAGCATAAACGACACCATCTATTGTCCTGCCATTATCAAGTGTGATAGATACTTTCTTCAGCATATTCTGTTTTGCGAACATTTCCAATTCATAGATCGTTACCATAGTCGCACCTCGGCACAATATGTGTTCCTTGAAATATTCCAAAACACAGCTTATTGCTTTTCTCTCTCGATGATTTCTGCTTGCTCTTTGCGCACATCTTCCGGTATCGCTTTTATTTTCTCAATAGCATCTCTAACGGCTTTCAGTTGTACATCAAGCGGCGAATTATCATCAAACACCGCCATATCATCTTCTAACTTCGTCATACGATGTCATTCCTTCGCATCTGAACTTTGTCTTCTATTATTACACATTTCCAATACCAAGGATAAAACATTCTCGAATTGATCGTCTTCGTTTCGCTCGATGTAATCAAGTATCTTCTTAGCCTCATCATCGGTCTTCACCAATTTTGAAACAGTAAATAAAAAATCTCTGTCCCTTGATATTTCGTTTGCTTTTGCTATAAGAATGTCTTTGTATTTCATATTCAATCTATTGGCTCTTTGCCTATTACTCTATAATTTCCAAAACCGTTATTCTCAACAAAATAAATATAATCGCCGATATGTTTTGAGAACATTTTACTGTTGTTCTGCTCATCAGTTAAATTTGTGCTGATTTCGTGCATGACTTTACTATATTCTTTTTCAGGTAAAAATACAGTTTTGTATTCGCTTGGCTTTTTGGCAAATAATTGCAAATCAGGTTTTAATCTATTATCGCCATCGTCTTTGCTAATATTAGCATTTTCACTTGCAGCTGTAAAGGGGCCTTGATTATTTTTAGCAACTTGCTCCTGCACCAGCTCACGGCTATAATCTCGCCGCAGGCCGTATTTGTCACAGTGGGCTTGCAGCTCGCTTTGGCGGTTGCGCAGTTTGGCCGTCAGGGTGACCACGGCGTCTTGATCGCCAATGATCTGCATTGCGGCCCGCTCTTTTTTCAGCGCACGGATCCGGCGTTCGTATTTCCGCTGCTTTTGCTCTGCCTCATACCGGCGCCGGTTCTCCTCTGTATCGCCATAACGGATCGGGTTGCGCACGCTTATACCGGGAAAGAACGGGAACATTCTGTGCCGACAATTTACGCCGGCCAAGCCCAGTATATCATCCGGGTAGCCTGTGCTGTCTTTCAGGTTGGGATAACCCGGTGCACTGCCGTTGATCTTATACACACCGCCCTGCCACCCGGCGTGGTTGGCTATGGGATTTGTGGGGTGCACACGCGCACCCAGGTGTGAGCTGACCTCCACATATTCCGCACCCAGCTCCTCCGCAAATTTGTACGAGCTGGCATTTGCCAGCTTGTTAATGGCGGACCGTGTGTCCCGGCGTACAACGCCCTCGATAGAATAGTTCACAAACCGCACAGTGCCGTCCGGGTTGGTGTGCTTGTATGTAGCGGCTGTAATGCCTTTGCGGGCCGCCCGCTGCAAGCTGCGCTTTACGCTCTCCTGCATACTGTAAGCACCGCTGGCTGTCTCTATGTACGCCGTATTCAGTATGTTCATATAGGTCTGCTGCGCACTTTCCATCGCCTTCGTCTGTATCAGTCGGAATGTGGCGCCCAGCTCCTTGTGGCTGCTCTCCAGTATATCCCGCAGGACTGGGCTGTTCATCACCACACCAGGGTCCACGCCGATATTGTCATCACCGTATGCCCCTTGCAGTGTATCCAGGTCGATATTGAGCCGCTGCGCCTGTTCCAGCATACGGCGGATCTCCTGCTCGCTCTTTCCGCTGTATTTGGCAAACAGCTTGACCAAAGCCGGGTTGATCTCCTGGAAGTGTTGCAGCCGCTGTAACAGCCATTCCAGTTGACCGGTGGCCGCATCGTATGTGGCAAAGCGCTTGGCGATCTCCACAATAATGTCATATTCCAGCTGCTGGTACAGTGTGCAAACCGGGTCTGCAAGCAGGGTTACATCTCTGTCAGTAGGAAGCATTCAATCACTCCATCGGCGGCTCGTCTTCAACATTCTTCCAGGACTGCTCCGCATTGCGCTCCTCCTGCATCTGCTTGGCAAACGCCTGAGCCTGCTGATCGTCCAGGCTATATACCTGCCGGTAATACTCCTGGGCACTGATCAGCTCCGCGTTATAGTCCGTAAGCGCCATGCGCTTTTTCTCCGCCGTATCCTCAATAATGCTGTCGTCAAAATCAACGGTAAATGTAATGTCCGGCGGCAGTTCTGTGCCGTCCACATACGCATACTCAATCTCCATCAGGCTGCGGGCCATATCTACAATGGACTTGCGCAGCAGCAGCTCGTGCTTTTTCAGCGTGCGGAACATCTTGCTGTTTTCGCTGATCACCTGTGTGGCTGTGGTCACCGTGCCCTGCTGCCAGCGGTAGTGGTTCTCACCAAAGCCACACTTTTGCCCCAGAATGTTGAGCTGCGTTTGTAACGCCTGTTCGTGCTCTGCAACACGCAGCTGCATATTGCTTTCCACGATCGGTACGCCGTCCTCGTCATTCTGTTCCGGCATTCGGTAAAACGCCGTGTCCAGCGGGTCAAATGCCGGGCTGGTGGTGCCGTCTTCGTTCACATGAATATTGGCCACGCCATCTGTAACGAAAATCCGCTTTCTGCCCAGCGTGAACTCATTGTCCAGGCTGTCATATTCGTTGTCGATAGCCTTAAGCACATCAATGGCTCCGCTGAATACAGAAACACCAAAGGGGCTGTCCGATGCGTATTTGTTGGCCTTGTTTGGCCGTACGCTTTGGAACCTGGGCGTGCTGGAGTGGGTCTCCACCTTGGCAGCCACATTATGCAGCTGCAAGAACGCCGCCGGCATCTCTGTAAGGCTACCGTTCTTCTCTCGCAGCAGGAAGTTATCTACCACATACTCTCCCCTGTCGTTCAGGGTGTGCGTCTCCAGGTACTCATACTCTTGGCCGTCCACCACCTGCTTGCTGGTAAAGGCGGCCTCGATCAACCCGGCGCTGGTATATGTAATGGGGATCATACGGTCCTGGGTTACATACTTGATATTCACGCCTGTACCGTCCCAGTATTCAATGAAGAAGCCCCCGCCAACGGCAAACGACCGCTCCAGCAGCTGGTTGGCCTGCACAGCGAAATTCACTCGCTGCAAGACCTTATTCAAGCGCTCTTGCACAGTATCATCGCTGCAGCTGATCTCCACCTTCTCATTCAAAAGCAGATCGGCCCAGTCCTGGCACACCGTCTCCGCCATCTTCAGGGTTTTTCGCTCCTGCGGAATGCGCTTTTCGCCCTGGTACAATTTATACCGATGGAACCCGTCCACATACCCGGCGTACCAGTTGGCCCATAGCTTGATGGCCTCGTCTGCATTCCACGGCTGCTCAATATGCACACCTTTGCTTTTTAAGAATTCAACAATACGCTTGTCCATTCTTCCTCCATTCAACCTCTAAGGTTCGTTAAGTCTATCATCTTTTTGATATACGGCTCCTGACTGTACTCTGCTGCGTCCAGGCTATCAATATTAGTGGTTCCGTTATCCAGCCTTACATCCTCGTGCTTGTCGTCCCACACGGCGTCCGTGTAAGCGCCAATACTTTCAACACAGCTTGATACAATAAAAAAACGATGTTGCGCAAACATCGTTAATCCAAATCTTATACGGTCAATAATAGGGCCTTTTTTTGCATTTTTAATGACGATCGGCAGCTTGGCGTCCAGCACCGCCATGCGCAGTCCTCTAATGAGCACCTGCTCCGCGCTGTCGCAATATACATTATGCAGCATGGGATATTCCGCCAGGCACTCCCGCAGCCACGAAATGAACAGCCTGTTCAGCTCTGTGGGGTCTATCTCCTGGGTGATCCGCTTTTCTTTTACAATGATCGTTTCCCCAAACTTCTGTGTAAACGCCGTGCAGGCAAATGTGGTACTGGATTTGTTGCCCCCAAAGTCCACGCCCCCGGTGCAAACAAATATCTTCTTGCGCAGTGGGTGGCTGTATCGCCCGCCCTCATCTCGTTTATACCAATCATCAACGCTGATAATGTTGTCCTTGCCAAAGGAAATATAGATTTTTCCTTCTGCCGTTACCCACAGGCCCAGGATATTGCGGTCGTAAAAGACGCCGCTAAACTGCCGCCTGTACCGTTCTTTCATTCGCTCAGACAGCGTTAGGTTGTCATCCATAGTAAAGTGCAAGTAGATCAGGTTCTTTTCTGCCGCCTGATCTATATACTCGGTCTTAAAGTAGTGGGTAGGCGCCTTGGGGTTGCAGTTGTACCAGAACTTGGAACCCTCTACGGAACATCTGGCCTCGGCCTGTGCTACAAAGCTCTGCGGCATAAGCGCCACCTCGTCAAACAGGACACCCGCCAAGGTCATACCCTGGATCAGGTCTTGCGAGCTTTCGTCCTTCCCACCGAAGGTGTAAAAATAGTTTGTGTGTTCGCCATTCGATATGACAATGAGGTTCTCTGTTCTTTTCTCCTCGTATTCAAATCCCAGGCTCACGATCTGCTGCTTAAGCGTGTTGATCACATTCCGGCGTAACGAACCAACAGTCTTGCCACACAAAGCAAAATCGCACTCGTTGAAGCACTCCATCGCCCAGTTTACAAAGCCCGCTGCCATGGAGACTGTTTTACCGCTTCGCACAGCGCCGTCAGCAATAATGCCATCTGCCATATTGACTGGCGAGTTACTGCACCACCAGGTCATGATCTTGAGCTGTTTCTTGGAGAACGGCTGCCACGCAAAAGCAGCGTGTGGCCGTGCGCTCTTACTCATCATCATTCCAAGCCTCCGCCGCCTTTCCTTCCAGCGCCTTTATAAATGTGCTCTCGCTCTGACTCTTGTCATCAGCCGATGCGGGGGCCACATTCCAGCCGGTCATGTCAAACAGTTCCCGAATTGCGGTAACATCACCCTTCATTGCCTTATTAAGCAGCGAAAAGAAAATTGCCTCTTCTGCGGTTATATTGGCGTGCTTGTCCACATCGGATATGCTCTTTATATCGGTAAGATCTCCATCTTTCAGAGCCATGGGCAGGAACATCTCGCCCAGCTCTTTCCAGGTCTCGTGCTTTCTCTTTTTTGCCCGCCTGGCCTTGGCTGAATTCTTGCCGCCTCTCGACGCTTCTTCCACAGTCAGTGTGTGCGCTTGTGGTATAAGATTCTGTTCATTTGCCACTTACACCACGCCCTTACCATCTTTTCTTGGTAACATTGATATACTCATATCCGTAACGCTCAACATTAGCCTTTTTCCAGAGTCTCTTAGCAGTTCCAATATACACTTGATTGTCCTTACCATTAAGTGACTTGCCCTGCTTGGCCAGCCGATTCTTTACACGAGTGAGCGTCTTTTTAGCTTCACTGGGATATTGGCTGCCAACTTTTGCAGCGGCCGTGGACATCTTCGCACTGTTTTGCTTAACACCACGCTTAGCTCTAAAAATGTATGTGTTTTCATTCGGGCCATTTGTAACAGCTCTTGTTTCACCTTTGAAACGCAAGGCCAAGTGATTTTGTACATCCGCTTCCGAGAATGAGCCGCCAATAATTCTACCGCCATCATACGGATGGTTATGTGTTAGCGTGTACCCATTCTTAAAGCCGGGTGCATTTGATGGTATTGCAACACTACCCTTATTATTGCTCGTCCCAGCGACAATCAAGTTTCCATCCTTGTCAAAAATTCCTATATACTCTGTCTTTTTATCTCTTATAGCATTTTCGAATTCGTGAATCGACATGCCTTTGAATTCTTTTGTTTTGTCATAAAAGCGTGATACTCCACGACTGCCACCACCAGTAGATCTTCCACCGGCGTACCCACTATTAGCTCCTCTACCACCAAAAAGCTGCAAATTAAGCTTCTGCATTTCTTTCCTCCTCACAAACAAAAAAGGCATTGCTAAACAGCAACGCCTTAACAAAGTATTCAATTAAAATTTGATGATCGTACCCTCTGCGCCCTTTCTATAAATTCCACGCTTGTATTTGCGCAAAACACGGGTTCGTTCTTTTACAGTTGTGGCTTTGTTCCACTCTGCCTCAAAAGCTCTATCCTCATCGGTTTCCTCAAACAGGCCATTCTCGTCCCACTCTTTCTCTTGCTCATCAAGAACCTCTTTTATGACCTTGCCGATTTCTTCATCGGTTGCTGGTTGCAGCTCCTTATTATCTAAGCCCATAGTCAATCTCCTTTAGTCCATCAAGAAAACGCCTTCCGCGTCATCCGCATATTGACCCATCTTGTATTTCTTCATTACCGCCGTATATTCCTCTACGGTCTTAGCCGCAGCAAGTTCCGTCTCAATCGCTTTCTCCTCTTCTGTCGGCGGTGCATCGAATATTGCGTCAATTTCGTCCTGCATTTCGTCCAGCGTTTCTTTAATTGCTTTTGCGACTTCTTTATCCGTTGCAGGAACTAACTTCTTATCAACCAAATCAACAACTCCTTTCAACTAAATTATACTGCATTCACTCGTTGGTTTCAAGCTTCTTGTTATCTGTAGCTCTCAGCCGTTCCGTCACCTTGTTATCGTAATAGCGCACTTCAACACCGTGATAATCGTAATCGACAGCGCCGCCATACACCAAAATTACTGGCGGCTGAATGCGCTTGATCATCTCATCCATACCCTGCCGCCATATCTCTGCGGCCTGATCGCTCTGCTTTACACCAACGGTACTCACAGCAACTACGGACCCTTGGGCCACACCATCAAAGCAAAAATCAAATGTTTCTTTTTCTGCCCAGCTGATCGTGGGGATCACTTCCATCCCGTAATCTTGCAAAAACTGGCCGATCAGACGGCTTCTAAAAACATTCCAAATTTTCATTGCTCTTGGCATATCCAGATACAAGCTGAAATCCGGCGTTAAGAATGCGTCATATTCCAGGATCTTGTCCAGGTACTTGTGCAGATTGTTCCAAAGGCGCTCGAACTGGTAGTCATCCACAAAGCAATGGACGCCAACATTCTTTGCTTTGCTGCTCATCATGTAATTAAACCCGATGAGATCCTTTGGAATATACGCACACTTCTCCAGTGTTGGCATTTGATAATAGCCGGTAGTCCGATCTGTGTCGATCATATCCAGGTTATACATTTTGTAAGTATTGTCCCTGTGGAAGTCGTCTTCCTCGCTGTCGTCTGCATCATGATCCACGGTGACTAAATCACCCGGCAGTTCAAACCCGAATTGGCCCATATCAATGTCAATAATGGAGCCAAGCTCCAGGTTGAGAATGCTCTCATCATACCCGGTATTCAGTGTAAGCTGGTTGTGTGCAAGAATGTATGCTTTCTTTTGCTCATCAGATAAATGACCCAACCGGATAACATCGATCGTCTTAAACGCAGGATTTGTAGCAGTCAGCTGCTTAAGTGCCTGCCATCTGCCGTGTCCTTCAATGATCACATTATCCTCATCAATAGCGATTGGATCGTTATACCCAAATTCAAGAATAGACTGGGCGATCTGCTCCACCTGATCCTTGGTATGAATCTTAGCATTGTTCCGGTACGGCCGTATTTGGTCAATTCTTACTTTTTCTGTTCGCACAAAGCACCTCGTAAGTGTATCCGCCTCTACCGCATTTGTCGCACGGTTCCTTCTTGCTGTCGCCCACCTGGCGCAACCAATACCCAGCGGTTACATAATCCTGCCGGCAACGCCAGCAAAGCACGCGTATGTCTTTCGCTGTCCTTTTGCCCATAAGCAATGATCCTGTAAAATGAAGTTGGAGCAGCTTTGTCCGGCTGCTCCACATTATCATTATACCATAGTGCGAGTGGGCATTGTGGGCATTTTTACTTATCCCTGATGTATTGATAAAACTTTCTGCTGGCCGTGCGCCTGTCTATGAAGAGAATTGCACCGATCTCAGACCAGCTTTTACGCTCCACACAGCGGTAGGTAAATATGCTTTTGGTCTCCTCATCCTCGATCTGATCGATATATGCCTCAATCTCTTCTTTCCTGCGTTCATATTCCAGCAGCTTTACCACATACTGCGCCAGCTGTTTATCCAGCTCTGCGTCCAGCTGATCTTGCAGTGCAATGTGATTGATGATGTATAGTTCAAATCCGTTGGCTGGAGATGGATTTTTGGGCATACCTGTTACGGCGGCGTTGCCTATTGCAACATCTAAAGCCAGTTCACGCTTTTTAGCTCTTATGTCATCTATTTGCTTTTTCAACCGCTCCAGCTCGATGTTGAGATAGTAAAGAGCGTTCAGTTCTTTCTCCGTCATACACACACCTTCAGGTTATTTCTTAAAGTTCGGACCAAAGCCGATCGCGCCGAAAAATGCAACAATAATCGCACCGGTCACAAGAATAATTTGTGCTGCTGTACACATCCTGCTCACCTCCCTGTGCTCCCGAACCCGCCATTTCCGCGTTCGGTGTCTGCCAGCTTGTCCACCAGCACCAGATCCGGAGTGTCGATATTGACCACCACCAGCTGGCTGATCTTGTCCCCACGGCGCACGGTGTAATCCATACCGCTGTGGTTGTACAACTTGACCGCAATACTGCCGGTGTAGCCCACATCAATCACGCCCTCGCTGGTGATTCCGTATTTCACATTCAGTCCGCTTTTTGATTTGAGAAAGCCTGCTGTGTGTGCCGGCAATTCAATATGTACTCCGGTGTCAATGGTCACCGCTCCGTGTGCCGGAATTACCGTGTCCACCGGTGACAACAGGTCAAGCCCTGCGTCCGTGTCGTGCGCTCGTACAGGCATTAACGCCTGTTTGTCCAGTTGAATGTTCATTTGTCGTCCTCCTCATAGATAATTTCCAATCCATAGGCCACCGCTGCGGCGTGTTCAATCTGACAACCCCTTGCCTGTTCCCAGCCACGGCAGAAGTAAGCAGCGTGGCACTTGCTCATGTTCTCCAGCGACTTGGCAAGGAAGCACAGCGGGATATTGACTACGCCTCGCTCTTCCATCGCTTTGTCGCTATACCACTCGTCAGTGAACAGCGTGTTTACGACTTCGTAGCCTCTTTCCTTCAACACCCGGATTACTTGCTCTCTTGTAGCGATAATCTCCGCCTCACTCTTTCCAGCCATCGGCTGGCTCAACATTGCTTTTTTCATTTTGTTTCTCCTTTCAAATCATTCCAATTCAAATCATTCCAATCTAAAGCCTGTCCACAGCTAGGGCAGCAGTCGTAATCATCATAACCGAGTTCAAACTCATCGTGGCAACAAGGGCAAGCCCAACTGTCATATATTAAGTCGCCGTCATCATCAACGCCATCACCCCATATATCAGGTTTTCTCGGTATCTGCTTTTCTACGGCATTTTCAACCATATTCAAAGCCTCATTAATTACACCGCTTTCGTACGGCATTTCGTCCTTGATTATTTCAAGTGCTTCTTGTATTGTCATTCTTCTACCTCGCTATTAAGCCAGTCTGTCAATCCTATCACATTGCAACCGTGTTTGCTTAAAAAATTAAAAGGACATTCATCGCAAATGACGTAGTAACCGCATACATAATCAGATGTTCTTTCTAGTTCTGACGCCATTTCCTCAACGCTCATATTTTTTATTCGCTCGTAATTTGTCATTCTTCTACCTCCAACAATTTGGGATTGTCGTATGTGTTGCCAATAACTTCGAGAACATAATAACGGTCTAAAAAGTTGTGTTCGATACTATACGCGGCAATGTTCTCTTTCTCAAACACCTTATATTCCGTTGAATTTTTTGAAACACGAACAACAACCTTAAATGTTCCATTATCAAAGATGACGCTACCGATTGCATAGGGAGGGTTCTCTGAATTTTGCGGATTAAAATATGCTTTTATTATATCTCCCTCAAAAATTTTCTTGCCGTTTTTGTCAGCCAGTCCTGTGTACTGTCCTACTGTTTCGGAGTCGACCTCGAACTCAAATGCTTTGTTTTGAAAAACAAAGTGTTGTTTTCCGTTGTTATCGGTAACGGCATAATTGCCGTAAACCCATTTGCCGTTGTCTTTTCGCTTTCCTCTAAAAAGTATCTCTCTCATTCTTTCAACTCCTTTAGCTTTGTTTCTGCTTCAGATTTATCAAAAAATATCTTCTCGCCAACATCACTAAAAACTCTATAAGCATAGCTGTAATCATCAGTTAGATATATGTTCCAAAGAAAAGGTGATCGATTTATACTTTCATGCAGACTACCAAAGGTCGAGATTGCCGATATTCTCATTTCAAAAATTTTATAAATACCATCATCACACAGAACGACATCATAAACAATTTGACCGATTTTACAAGGCAATTCAATATACTTTGCTTTGTCATTTCTGAATGGACAGTTTTTCCATTTACTATCAATCCGTCTTTTTGTATGGAATTCACCATACATTTTGCACACATCAAAATGTGGACAATCTTTACAAGTCATTCTTTCTCTCTCCCATTCTCGCAGCTGTACTGCCCCCTGTGTATTGTCTTACCGTCAGGTGCCAGGTGTTTGCGGCAGCCGTATTCATTGCTGCCCAGGTTGCGACCATACTGGCAGCGATCACAGCGCACATAGAATGCACATTGTTCAGCCATCTGTCCGTGTCCTCCAGTTCCGCAGCTCGACCTCCACATAACCCTCCAAGTCATAGGTCTTGAACACTTGCAAATCCACCACCTGCTTGTCATCCGGGTAGGCCAGGCCGTTCAGTGCATCCAGCACGATCTTGGCGATGTTGTCCGTATCCGGCTTTTTGGTGGGAAATACCATGCCGGCCATCATCTCCACCTTGCGCCTTTTGCTGGTGCTCTTGGGAATGCCAAACGCTGCAACGATCGTTGCACTGACAGGCTCGTCCACAGCGAAGGCCATCAGATCTCCATATTCCTGCCGGTAGCAGAACCGCACCTCGTCCTCGTAGTCCTTGGTCTTCCTGGGCGTATATGTAGCAATATGGTCACCCCGGCGCACCGCCCGGTGCCGTCCCTTACCCTGGGGCTCTCCCGGTATCGTCAATCGTACCATCATCTTGCTGTCACCAGCCTTTCATAAATCTGCCGGGCCATTGCCGCCGTGGCCAGCTCTTCATCGCCGTGAGCGTTCAGCCGCTTGGCGTACCGCAGCAGCGGCTCCGGGTTACTCTCATCCACCAGCATGTACCCAAAATCACCGGTGACGATGGGCACGCCCTGTTCCTGCATAGCCTTGCGCTCTGATCTCAGATCCCGCTCGCTAATGCGCGTCCGCCGCGCCAGCTCTTTGCCCCTCACCGGCATGCCGGGCGGGATCAGTGCGTCATAGATCAGCGCCTGCCGTGGTGTCAGTTTGTTTAATTTCATAGGCCCTCCTAAAACTTGATGTCTGTGTTGTTCATGGTGTCCCGCTTGATCTGCTCCAGGTCGTAAGACGGCGGGCTTTGCAGTGCCCCGCTGTTCTTCCTGTCCTCTGCGCCCCACTTTTGCAAAACAGAGAAGTGGTCGTAATAGGTCTTGTGGGTGTTGTGAATGTGGAAGGACAAGTTCTTGATTAGCCGTTGCCAGTCAAGTGGGAATTGCTTTTTCAGCTTTGCAAACTCCTCATCGGTTAATCGAACATTCTTAAACTCGCCATATAATTTTGCGGGCGTGCACGCGCTCGCGCGCTCTCTCCCCTTCTCTATTCTTTCATTCTTGCATTCTTGTTTATAGAAAGCGCTTGTTATTTGATTGTTATCTGTTTGTTGTTTGTTTGTTATTTGATTGTTATCTGCTTGTTGCCTATCGTCTGCTGACCCTTGATATTTGGCGTAGTTACGCAGGATAATAACGGTATTTTTGTTTGTTACATTCTTGGAAATCTCGCCAGTTTTTTGCAAGTGTTTCAGCGCCGTTCTCACTTGCATATCTGACAGCCCGCTACCGCTTGCTAAAGCGCTGATGGAGGTTACCACGGAGCCGCTGCTCAGCGTTTGACCTCGCCATTGCTGCGGCTCCCTGTTGACGATAAGCAATAAATGCAAGAACAGTTTGAATGTGGGTACATCGGTGTACCACTCCCAATCCAGCAGTTGCCGGTAGGCTTTCACCCAACCCTGATTGCTCATATCTACTCCTTAAAACGGCAGGTCGTCATCATCATCAATCGGCTCAAACTCTGCGTCCGGTGCGGGTGCATTTCCTGCCGTATGTGCGCCGCTCTCTGCCTTTGAGCCGCAGAAGGATGCCTGGTTGGCAACGACCTGTACGCTCTTTCTCTTGTTTCCGTCCTTATCGGTGAAGTTATCCGTCTGGATAGAGCCCTCCACGGCGATCATGGAGCCTTTGTGGAAGTATTTGCACACAAATTCTGCCGTCTGCCGCCAGGCGGTCACATCAATAAAGTCCGTCTTGCGTTCCTCGCCTGCCTTCTGATAGCTGCGGTCCACAGCCACCTGAAAGCGCACAACGGAGACGCCGCTGGGCGTGGCTCTCAGTTCCGGTTCGTAGGTCAGTCGACCCATAATTACAGCGCTGTTAATCATAGATAATTCCTCCCAAAAATAGATATAAAGTCCTTGTCCGGGTAGGCAGCTTCAAATGCCTGCTGCCCCACCCGATGTAAATAGTCCATCGTCTGCTTGCAGTGGTGTGCGCCTCTCGGCGGCTCGTTGTGGCAATTATGGCACAGGAGCACCGTCAAGCCGTATTTCTCGCTTTTTCGTCTGTTATATGCCCCGAATACATGGTGTCGCTCCAGGGCCCGCACAGAGCCGCACAGGTAGCACTGCCGCTGCTCTTCCGGCTGAATAATGCTCTTCTTCACTGTTTCCGTTCCTCCCAAGCAGACATCAGCTGCGCCAGCTCCGCCGGCGGCATAGTCTCAAGGCCCAGTGCTTTGCAGTCCTGCACCACGGCGTCTATGAGCCGAGCCATGCGCTTTGTGCCGTAGCAACTGGTGCCGTAATAGAACCGCACCAGCGAGGTGCGCGGGTAGATACCATCGTCCACCTTCTCCGCTGTCCATCCCAGGCCGTTCCTCCCCCATGATTTCGTCATGGCATTCACGGCACTGTCCGGCAGTTGGTAGTCCACAAACTTGCCATACTGCCGCACATAGCCCTGGTATATCTCGTCCTTGGTGATATGCGGATCGTTCTTGGCCAACTCCGCTTGCAGCTTGCCGATCAATGCCCACATGTACCTATTGGCGTCTAAGCTGCGGTGCTTAACCCTTGGTTTGATCTCCAGCACATACTCTTCCTTATCCACCAGGGACTCAATGAACGCCCCCACCTTGGCCATAGTGGGAACCAGGTCAGCTTTTTTGAATTCGATTTTCATAGACCTAACTTTATGAAGATCTTATCAGCTTGGTGCCGGGTCAGATCTTCAATGCGGCTCACTTTGTAATAGGCCAAGGCCTTTTTGACCCGCTCATTTTGTGCGTTATCTTTCAGCACGGCCACCTGATCCGGGCTGATCTTCTCCGCTGCCTGCTGCCGTGCCTGTTCTTTCTTTGCGTCCTGGGGCTGCACCTGCTGGTACTTCGTCCGATCAGCTGCCCAGTACACATCTGCACCGAACCCTAACATCTTGCAGCACACCGACAGAGCGTCCGTATAAGCCATCTTGTAGCACTCATCGGAGGTGTACAGGCCGCTACCCTCCTTGGCCACCAACGAGGAACCGCCAATACCCGGAATAGGGGCGCTCCATGCATCGTTGTACTTCACATAGAGCAGCAGTTGCACATACACAGTCACCACGCCGTCCGCGCCCAGATCTTGCCATGTGCGGCTGACTTCCACCTTCCAACCGATACCACAAGGGCCAAACTGCTCCGTCAGTGCCTTAATACGCCACATTGGGTTAATATCAGTCATGCCCTTTAAGCGGCCTCCGCTAATGTTCTTCTTGGCGCTGTCCGGAACCTTGCGCACCGCCTCATATATCTTCATGTTCTCCATTCCATTCACCTCACTTGATCACGCAGCCGGGGGTCTCAATCAACGCCGCACCGGCTACCGTCTCCCCCGCCAACAGAGCATTGCGGATAGACTGCTTGTCCACCTTGGGCGGCTGGGGCTGCATATATTCTGCCGGCACCGCTGCCATATTGAACACATCCACCGACTTGCTCGATGTACTGGTCAGCACGAACCGTCCGGCCTGCACCTTATCCTGCTGGGTGGCAGCCAAGTACTGTGCCAGTGTCTTTTTCATCCGCTTAATGGCGTTGTCCGCCCGCCTCTGTTTATCAGCGAAGAAGTCCTTTTCTCGCTTGTAGTCCTCCACATCCGCCGTCAGCTGCCGGATCACCATACCGTAGTCTTCCAGTTTCTCCGGCACCATCATGCTGTCCAGTGTGTCCTGGACCGTCTGTTCATCAATCTCTCCGGCTTCCAGCAGCTCCATCAGCTGGGCTGCCTGGCCGGTCAGTTCATAAAGTGTCGCCATATCGTTCTCCTTTATCTATATTCAATACAATGCGGGCCTCTGCCCGCTCCTCCGGGTCGCAGTCTTGGGGGCAAAAGCCGTAGTCCTGCACAAACTTGTCCATCTCTGCGCTGGTCATCAGATCACCCCCAGGTCGTAGCAGCTGCGAAGCCAGTTTTCGCTGCGCCGCACAATGGTCGCTTCCTTGTTGCTCTCGTCCAGCAGCTGCTCCAGCTTCTCGCAAGCACATTCCCAGCAGTAACTGCCGCTGGGCTCATCGTTGCCCGCACCGATGGAGAAGCCATAACCCTCAATGGTAATGTCGCAGCTGTCACAGGCGATCACGCCCGCCTCTTTGTCATACATCGGCATTCTCCTCCTGCTCGTCCTCGTCATACTCCAGCGGGCGAACAAACCCATACGCCTTAGGCAGCGTCAGCAGAGCCTCGCTCACAGGTACAGACACAGCCTCCAGCACATCGTATGTACAGCCCTGCACGGCCACTCTGTAACCGGACCGTATTTCGCTGAAGCCCGGGGCACGGCACACCTTGCCGTTGGTCATGATCACCAAATCCATATATTCATTACTCATTGTCATTGTCCTTTCCCAGTTTTAAGGCGCGTAAATACGCCACATCAAAATCTGTCAGCGGCGCCAGCAGCACCACTCTATCCTTATCATCTTCAACCACCAGCTGCTTGTCCTGTCGGGCCTCGTCCTCGTCCTTGGGCAGCACGAACACCGCCAGGGCGATCAATGCGCAGCCGGTGCCGCTGATTGCCACGGACACCCACCAGTACGGATTATCCGCCACAAGGCAGCAGCCAAACAGCACCAACAGAAAGCCGGTGACCACCAGCACAATTCCTGCCTTTTCTCGTTTTGTCATTGGTTTTCTCCTTAATACTCCACCGCTTCTTGGCGGTTGATGAAAAAATGAATGCCATGCGAACACTCGTTCCATCTATCATCATCGAAAGAGTCCGGATGCACATATTCGCCGATCTTATATTCAATCGGTTCATAAGCATGGTTGGTCACATGATCGACTTCAGCCTGGCTACCGTCCATATTCGTGATAGCCACCACCTTGGCATAACTGGCTCTGCACTTTCTCGTGGTTGCTGAACAGCGTTTTGCGTCTTGTGGAATCAAAAGTTCGATAATGTATGAGCCACACTTTTTGAACGCTGTGAAAGAGCCTCTTTCAGGACACACAAGCGGTATGAAGGGAATGTTTTTGGCTTCACACAGGTTGGCTCCATACAGGTTGGCTTCATACAGGTTGGCTCTCTCGCCGCCGTCCTCATCGTTCAACCACTTACGGTGGCGTTCCAGTATCTCTTTCAACTTCTCATTATCCATTGTTATTCTCCTTTGCAGTTGACTGCCGTCTTTTCTCGTTTCGTCATATCTTTGCCAACTCCTTTACCTCGTCCGGGTGCTGGGCGTAGTAGTCGCTCATGCTCTCTGTGAGCCGGTGCGCCATCGCCGCCAGCATGCGGCTGTGTTCTTCTTCCGTCAAGTCCTCCAAGGGCTTAACCTTGCCATCCACCATAACCATGATCACGGTGGTCAGTTCTTTCTTCATTTCGTTCACCTCATTAAGAATTACGCAAGGCCGGATTGTCCGTATGCCTTGACTTTTTCTCTCTCAACGCCTATACTATAGGTGTTGATATGTGTGTATGCCTTTTGACTATCAACTCCTTTGACCGACTGTGCCAGCAGTTGGTCTTTTTTTATTTGCCAGCCCTTAAATCAGCAGCAGACCACCCGCTGCGATAAATGTGATGTTGGGTGGGCGGGCGTGCGGGAAATCAAAAAAGAAAAGAAAGAAAGAGAAATGAAAAAATATTTCCCCGCTGCCTGCTGCTTATCTAAAGGCTGGCTGTCTCGTCACAATTGTTCGCTTTTAGTGAACCTTGTAGGTAAAAAAATATAGTCCATAGGGACCCCATAGAGGTCTGCCAGCTTACAAAGCTGATCTACTTTAGGGGAAGAACGGCCTGTTTCCCAATTTCGTATAGTATCTCTACTTACTCCGACCTCCATAGCCGCATCCGTTTGACGCATATTCGCATTGATGCGCGCAGCTTTGAGCGTTATCTTAAACATCGTGTTCAGCACCTCCTTTCTCGAGTTCACTTAAAGTGTACCATACATTTGGTCGCAAGTCAACACTTAAAGCGAACTTTTTTACAAAAAATGTTGACTTTTTTTGTCTTTAAGTGTATAGTGGTTTCGTAAGATGCAGTGAGGTGAACAATATGGAATACGACAAAAGAATATTCGCCAAGAATCTGAACTCTATAATGGAAGAATGTGACAGAACGCCTTCCGATATAGTCAACCTTCTTGGAGTAAGTAAATCTACTGTATCCAGTTGGCGAAACGGCGAAAAAATGCCCCGCATGGATAAAATAGAGGCATTAGCTAATTATTTTGGGTGTCTTAAATCCGATCTCATAGAACAAAAGTCTCTCCGCGCTCCGGAAGTGACAGAAGATACTGTGATCTTCCCGGTAATTGGTGAGATTGCCGCCGGGTATGACTACCCTGCGTATGAGGACTGGAGCGGTGATACGGTAGAGATACCTAAGTCTTATCTGCACGGCCGCAGCCGGGACGACTTCTTTGTGCTCTCTGTTAAAGGTGACAGTATGTACCCCCAGTATATGGACGGCGACAAGGTGCTGATCCTGAAGCAGAGCACCATGAACCGCTCCGGTGAGATTGGGGCCATCATCTATGACGGCGATATGGCCACATTGAAGAAGATAGAATATGTGGACGGTGAAGACTGGGTGAAACTTATTCCTATCAACCCGGAGTACACCCCTAAGACCATCCGAAACGAGGACCTGGAGCAATGCCATGTTCTTGGCATTCCCCGCCTGCTGGTCCGCGAGATCGAACAGTAAAATCGTATATACCTCCACATGGCGATATAAATATTATGTGAAGAAGGAGGTGCCATAACAAATGACTATTGGTCAAAGAATAAAAGAAATGCGGCTGGCCAAAAATCTAACGCAAGACGAATTGGCAGCTCGTATTCACACAACAAAACAAACAATACACAAATACGAGAACGGTATTATTACCAATATACCATCAAACAAGGTTGAAGCGATTGCAAACACTCTGAACACGACCCCGGATTATCTGATGGGCTGGAAAACGAAGGCCAATACCCCAATTCACGACAGAATAAAGGCACGCAGAAAAGAGCTGGGCCTTTCCGCTGAAACAGTAGCTGAGAAACTGGGTGTATCGCCAGCCACCATATATAGATATGAAAATAACAACATAAAGAAGATTCCCTCTGAAATTCTTGAGCTGCTTGCAAAGGTGCTTCATACTACTCCGGCTTATCTTATGGGCTGGGAAGAAAAAAAGGCACCAGAACCTAACAAATATGACCATTCTGCCAAGGTTGGCAAAATGGTCATGCCTAACGAAAATAGCATGAAAAAGCTCTACAAACAAATTGCAAAAATCGGCCGGCAGTACGGCGCGGCCAAGGTGGTGCTTTACGGCTCCCGGGCGCGTGGTGACAACCGGCAGCGCAGCGATATTGACCTGGCGGTGTACGGTATAGACGACCGAGGACGGCAGGCGCAGCTTGCCCAGGCCATTGAGGACCTGCCCACCCTGTTGGACTTTGACCTGGTCTTTGTCAGCCGGGACACAGACCCCAAACTGTTACAGAACATAGAAAAGGACGGTGTATCCTTAATGAGCAAATATGAAGAAAAGCGGGACAAATTCAAAGACGCAGTGCAGCGCCTGGAGGAGGCCATTGCCGACTATGACAAGCTACCCAATTCCACCATGCGTGACGGTGTTATCCAGCGCTTTGAATTCTGCACCGAGCTGGCGTGGAAAACCTGCCGTGAGTATCTACTGGAGCAGGGCTATACGGAAGTGAACAGTCCCAAGCCAGTGATGCGCCAGGCCTTTGCTGACGGCCTTGTGGACAACGACCTGGTGTGGGTGGAGATCCTGAATGCCCGCAACCTGACCACGCACCTGTACGATGACGCAGAGGCCACCAAAATCTTTGAGGACATCAAAGACAACTATCTTCATCAATTCCAGGCGTTGGCCGGGAAGTTAGAGTAAATCACAACAAAATAAAAAAGCCCTACCCTGCGCCAACAGGATAGAGCCGATAAGCAGGATATGTAGTACATAACCCACCCAACATTGGATATTGTACCACATCCCTGCCGATAAATCAAGCAGGGTATTTTTGCGCCCTTTTTTAAGTACAATCTATGGGAGTGGTACAATGAAATATGCAGCGGCATATATCCGCGTAAGTGACGACCGGCAAGACGAATACAGCCCGGACAGCCAACTTAAGCTCATTCGTGAGTACGCCGGCAGAAACGGATACTGCGTGCCGGATGAATATGTATTCTATGACGATGGTATCTCCGGGCGAAGCGTTAAAAAGCGCAAGGCGTTCAATGATATGATCGCCTTTGCAAAAAGCAAGGAGCACCCATTCCAGGCAATTCTTGTATGGAAATTCAGCCGGTTTGCCCGCAACCAGGAAGAAAGCATCGTATATAAGTCCATGCTGCGGCGCATCGGCGTGTCGGTGATCTCCATATCCGAGACCCTAGACGACTCGCCCTTTGCCCCGCTGATCGAGCGCATTATAGAATTCATGGACGAGTATTACAGCACCCGCCTGTCCCAGGAAGTGACCCGGGGCATGACGGAAAAGGCAAGCCGTGGCGAAGCCATGAGCGCCGGTGCCTTTGGCTACGACCTTCAAAACAAGGTGTTCACACCCAACGAGGACGCACCCACCGTACGGTACATCTTTAATGCTTTTCTGTCCGGCAAAGGCTACCGTAAGATCGCCATGGAGCTGAACGCCATGGGCGTAAAAACCTACCGAGGCAACCCACCGGACAACCGCTTTGTGGAGTACATACTGATGAACCCGGTGTATGCTGGTAAAATCCGCTGGAGCACAGACGGCAGAGCCTCCAGAGACCGGTACAAAGGCGATAACAGCAAGGTTATGTATGTGGACGGCAAGCACCAGCCGATCATAGATCAAGACACATTCGATCAAGCACAGGAGAAGATCATGGAACAGAAAAGACGGTATGGCAAATGGCAGCGCAAGGAGCAGCCTGTCACATTCATGCTGAAAGGCCTTTTACGCTGCGACACCTGCTGTGCCACACTCACCTATATTGCCGCCAGGGACCCCGCCGTTCAATGCCACAACTACGCCCGGGGCAAGTGCAAGGTATCCCACTACCTATCCATACGCAAGGCCAACGCTGCGGTGATTGCTGCCATAGAAAAATCTTTAGAGACCCTGGAATTCAATGTGCTGCCAAAGGAGCAACTGCAAAACGAAGTGGTAGACTACTCGCTGCTCATTCGCAAGGAAGAAGATAAGATCAAGCGGGCCAGTGATGCCTACGATGCCGGGTATGACACGCTGGAAGAGTATGGGCGCAAAAAGCGGGCATTTCAAAATAAGATTGAAGCGCTCAAAGCCGAGCAGGCCAAGGTCGAGAAGTCACAGAGCGGCGAAATTCCGCCCCAGTTCGTCCAGCAAGCCAGTTTTGTGCTGGATTTGATAAAGTCTCCGGAGACAGCAGAAAGTGTCAAGAATGAAGCCCTGCGCTCCATTGTAGACCACATCACATTCAAAAAACCGGACAACACATTGGAGATATTCTACTATATTTGACAGATTTTTGGCCACATTTTCCGCCACGAATTGAAAAACAAGTGCGATTTTTGGCTTGGCACCGTCATTGATTGTCCGTATTTTGACTCTATATCTAAATGCAATACAGCCCGCCGTACTGACTGATGATAATGGACGCAGCGCGGGGATCCGGGTTCTTAATGTTGATGGGGTATTGCAATTTTTTTATATAACTAAACATACCATCTCTCCTTTTCTCTGCATACTATGCAGAGACGCCTGTTTGGGTGCGCATAGTAAGCGAGCCGTCAAAGCAAATTCCGTCCTTTTTGTGCAAATCGGTTGCCACGCAGGGCAAAATGTGGTAAAATAAAGGCTCCAAAAATCCCGCTGTTAGAGCAGAAAGCGAAGGTAGAATCATGGATGTATTTGAGGGAATCACAGCGCTGGCAGATTACGGCGTACGCACCGGCCTGATTGAAGAGGCGGATCGCACCTGGGCTGTCAATGCATTGCTGGCGGCGTTGGAGCTGGACGCATACGAGGAACGCACCGTCACCGGCCAACCGGCACTGACGGAAATTTTAGACTCTCTACTAAACTATGCTTGCGCAAACGGGCTGTGCCAGGACTCTGTGGTGTACCGGGATCTGTTTGACACCAAGCTGATGGGTCTGCTGACCCCGCGACCCTCTGCGGTGATCCGCCGATTTTGGGATCTGTACGCAGAGACCCCCAAGGCAGCCACAGATGATTACTATGCCTTTAGCAAGACCACCAATTACATTCGTGCGGACCGACTGGCCAAGGACGCTAAGTGGATCACCCCCACCCCTTACGGCGATATGGATATAACCATCAATCTATCCAAGCCGGAGAAGGACCCCAAGGCCATTGCGGCTGCCCTGCAAATGAAGCAAAGCGCTTACCCCAAGTGCCAGCTGTGCAAGGAGAACGAGGGCTACGCCGGGCGGGTCAATCACCCGGCACGGCAAAACCACCGGATCATTCCCCTGAAAATGGGCGGCGGTCCCTGGTTCTTGCAGTATTCGCCCTACGGCTACTATAACGAGCACTGTATTGTGTTTAATGGCCGGCACACGCCGATGAAAATCGACCGCAGCGCGTTCCAAAAGCTGTTTGATTTTGTAGAGAAGTTTCCCCACTATTTTGTAGGCTCCAATGCAGACCTACCCATCGTAGGCGGCTCCATTCTCACCCACGAGCACTTCCAAGGCGGGCACTATACCTTTGCTATGACAAAGGCACCGATAGAGACCGCCTATGCCTTTGCCGGATATAAAGATATTGAGGCCGGAATCGTCAAGTGGCCCATGTCCGTACTGCGCCTGCGTGGGGATGAGCCGGCGCGCATTTGCGACCTGGCAGACAAAGTGCTGCAAGCCTGGCGCGGCTATACGGACCCGGACGCCTTTATCTACGCCGAGACCGATGGCACACCCCACAACACCATTACCCCCATCGCCCGGTTTCGGAACGGTAAATATGAACTGGATCTGGTGCTGCGCAACAACATTACCACCCCGGCGTGCCCGGACGGTCTGTACCACCCCCACCCGGAGTACCATCATATTAAGAAAGAGAATATCGGCCTGATTGAGGTTATGGGTTTGGCAGTACTGCCCGCCCGGTTAAAGACGGAGCTGGAGCTGTTGCGTGACGCACTGCTCCATGGCACAGACATTGCCGCCGACGAACGCATTGCCAAACACAAGGACTGGGCAATGGAGATCGCCGCCAAGAACGCCTTAACCGCCGAGAATTGCATGGACATTTTGCAACAGGAAGTGGGCAAAGTCTTTGCTGCCATTTTGGAGCAGTGCGGCGTGTTTGACCGTAATGAAGCCGGTAAAGCCCAGTTTCTGCGCTTCCTAAGCAGCATAGAAACAGCATAAAACAAATAGATAGACGCAAAGAAGCCGCACAGAAATATCTGTGCGGCTTTGTTCTGTTCATTTATAATCAGACTTTGATCTGCACGGCTTTGCGGTACACCGCCAGGGCAATACCGGCGGTGAACAACTCGGTGATCCAAAAGGCATGCCACACGCCGGCGGCGCCCAGCACTCGACTCAGCAGGAATGCCAACGGGACGATGATGACCAAATACCGGCAAAGAGAAATCACTAAGGACGGCGTGCCCTTGCCCAGTCCCTCCAGCGCACCGGAAGCGGTCACCGATACGGCGGACACAATGAACCCGCCGCTGATGATCCGCAGCGCTGTTTTACCGGCAGCAACAGTAGCTGCATTCTCGGTAAAAAGGCCGATCAGTTGACCGGGGATTACCAGACACAGCACGGTGCCCACCACCATAATGGTAGCAGTCATCACTAATACGGTGCGGAAGATCTGCTTGACCCGCCCATATTCCTTGGCGCCGTAATTGAACCCAATCACCGGGCGCATGCCCTGCACAATACCGTTGGCCGGCAGGTACAGAAACGTTTGCAGTTTGTAATATGCGCCTAAAATCAGCACATAGGTTTGAGAGAATGCAGCCAAGATGGCGTTCAGTGCAGAGATCAGCACAGAAGGCAAAGCCAAATTCAGTACCGCCGGAATACCGATGGCATACAAGCGACCCACCAGGTGCCGGGACGGCCGCAGGTGCTGCAAGCGGATCTTGACAGAAATGGGGCGCAGGTAATAGAACAGCAGGTAGATCACCAGAGTAAGCACCTGACCCAACCCGGTAGCCAGCGCTGCGCCGTCAATGCCCATTTTGGGGAACGGCCCCAGACCGAAGATCAACAGCGGATCCAAAATAATATTGGCAAGGCAGCCCAGGCCCAGACCCACCATGGTCACCTTCATACGACCGACTGCCTGAAAAATCTTTTCAAATGCCAAGTCTGCGTTGATTATAATGGAAAAACCAAACACAATACGCCCGTAGCGCACTCCCAGATCGATCACTGCTTGATCCTTGGTAAACGCCTGCAAAAACAGCGGAATGATGGCAATACACACGCCGGTGAGCAGCACCCCGTGCACCAGCGCCCACAGCATACCCTGCGTGGCTGCCTGGTCCGCGCGCTTCTGCTTTCCGGCGCCCAAATACAAAGCGATCACGGCGCTGATCCCCACGCCAAAGCCGATGGCAATGGCGTTGACCAGATTTTGCAAGGGATACACCAGGGACAACGCCGTCATAGCGTTCTCGCTGATGCGGGCCACAAAGTAGCTGTCTACAATATTATAAAGGGCGTTCACCAGCATGGAGAGCACCATGGGCAGCGCCATAGAGGTAATCAGCGGCAACACTGCCTTTTTGCGCATAAACTGTTCGTCCATCTGTTTTCCTTTCTGCTTGCAGGTATAAAAAAGCCACGCACTCCAAAGAGTGTGTGGCGAAAAGATGAGCAACTCCGGAAAAATCCACAACCGAATTTTCGTCCCGTATTGTAGCATAGCCGCCGCCTGCTGTCAAGCGGCAAATACGATGTGGATAAAAACGGCACATAGGCGTTTGCATCTATCTCTGCTTTTTTCTCTTTTTCGCTTGCCAAGCCGCCAAGAAGGCAATCGCAACACCTGACAAAAGCAGCACAACCACCAGCGGAGCTTTAGATCCTGCAGTTGCCTTTTGCCGGTTTGACTGATCGGCTGCAACTTCATCTTGCGGCGTATAAAGCGCGGCAAGAATAGCCATAACCGTGTCTGTATTTACATTCTGCGTCATCTTTGGCAAGGACGGATCAGCACTTATCAATCGCTGTTGTACAGCCACTGCAAAAGCCGTTCGATCACGCACGCTCTGAACAGACGAAGCATGCACTTTTTTCAGTTCCGCAGAGATGATCGCTTGTGCAGCAGCGGTTCCCATACCGTTTTCTACCTTTCGGATATATTCTCCTTGAAAGGCAGATTGATAGGCACTTTGCACATTTTCAAAACTCGTCATAGCATAGGACGAATCCCCCATCCTTTTTTCCAAGTTTGCATTAAAAGCATCTAAAAACGCTTTCTTCTGTTTCACATCTGCAAGGGAGGCGTAATGCTGTTGCTTGAGCGTTTGCTCAACCGTTCTTAAAATCACTTCGTTTGCAATGCCTTTTTTAGAATTTGAAAGTGTAGTTTTGGCGCCGGCCTCCGACTCAGAAACGGATTGTTCGCTTTTCTGCTCTGTGCCATATAGCTCAATATCATTGCATTGTAAGGAAACATTTTGATATTTTTCATTAAAAGTATCTTCCCTACTATAAGCAATTTTGATCTTTGCGCTATTGAAATCGGCTTTTTTCTGAATTTGGAAAGTAAACAGAACGCCGTTTGTCTTAACTGCATTCGTATGGTGCCATAAAACTTGAAAATGACCGATCTGCTCGCCAAAATCTGTCGCAAAATCGCCGACATTCAGCACCTCTCCCTTAGCAATAGAGCGCACATCTACTTGCGCGGCAGGGTATTCGACAGATAGCTTGATTCCCATAAGGCCGCTATTGTCCTTGATGCGAACCGAGACCTCTGACAGTTCGCTTGTTATGACACTTGGCGCATGCAAATACACGGTGGGTTGTGATCGGGCATACGCAACTGTACCCGCTTGCAGCATAATAAGGCCTGCTATAATCACAGCGATGATTTTCTTCATTCTCTTTCACCCTTAAAATTGCCACTGCACCGAAATCGATGCAGTGGCAAAGTACATTACAGCGTTTCTTTACCCACAAGGTATCTGGCAACCATGGCGGCGTCTTTATTGTTGATCTTGCCGTCGCCGTTTACATCCATAGCCAGCATCTGGCATTCCTTGGCCGTGATCTTTGAGAGCAAATACTTATTCATCGCCGCAACATCGCGGTTGTTGATCAAGCCATCGCCGTTCATATCGCCTGTAACCACAACAGTTCTCTTGTCAGTATTGCCAAGACGAATAACCGTGCCGGTGCCCACATAATCTGTGGACTTGAGCGATACACCGTTAATACTCTCAAACTGCAGCCCGCTGTTGGCAAACTCTTGCTGCACAGAAGCAACCGTAGACTTTAACGCCACGCGGCGCACAAAGCCGGCGGAATCGTAATTCAGCTTTGCGTTGTCCTTCAAAGCAATGGTGGTACCCAAATTGGCCTTAACCGCAATACGGCAGGTAGCTTTTTCCTTTGTCTTCTCTACCATTGCCGTTATGGTTGTTTCGCCTTCGGAAAGTGCAAGCACATTTCCTGCGTCATCAACCGAGGCCACACCCGGATTGCTTGAAGTCCAAATCACCGTTTCACTGGCCAAGTTCGCAGGTGTAATTGTAACATTCAGTCGCATAGATGTGTTGGTAAACATGGAGGCGTTGGTTTGGTCTAACGCAATTCTTGCATATTCCGCGGTTTTGAAGTATTTTCCGGTCACGACCGTGTCCTCTGTAATACAATCGAAATCACGATCCCAACCACTGAAAACATAACCGGGAACCGAGTCCGTCGCCGGTTCTGTCGCTGCGCCCATATATTCTACCTGCTGGGTATCCAGCTCTGTTCCATCTTGCATTTGGAATATAACCTTATACTTTTTTGCGGTATAATTTGCATACAAGTTCCAACTGCTTGTGATCTTGGTATTCAGCGCGAACTTGTTTTTGCACTCTGCATCCTTGTAAAGACCTTCCAGCGTGTACCCGTCGACTGCAATCTTGGAAGCATCATACGCCTGCCCATCCTGCACCAGCGATACAAACGGCGCATCGCCAAAGCCGGTATTTACAGTAACGATATGATAATTTTTATTTGCATAACGATAAAGCGTGGTCGTTTGCTTTTCCCGTGTTTCACTTGTCGTCGGCGCATTTACTGTCCAGGCTGTCCACTTGTAGTATTCTGCATTTTGATAACGGGAACGATACTGTGTCTTTTCTCCGCTGATCTTTGTCTGATTAAACCATCTTTGGCCGTTGTGTACATAGTAAGAGGTGTTGTCATCCAAAAAGCCTGCTACCGTCAAACGACTGTCGCAAACCACCGTCTCCAGCGTGCAAGAATAACCGCTCACTTTCTTGGGTGCATACTGTACGGTTCCGCTGGCGTCCGTGTATTTATAATGTGTATACTTGTAGTGCGTAACCGTCGGATCCTCTACCTTACGTGTCGCCACCTCAAAGCCGATATAGCGGGTGTCTTTCGCAATCGGGCTGTCCTGCCACGCTGTGTAATCTGAATAGGTGGTCTTAGACAGCGTCCAACCGTTTGATTTCAGCGTATTTTGGTCAGCGACCTTGCAAACGGTTTTAACGTCCTTGTAGCGATAACCGGTTTTGCTTTCCAACGTATAATCATTGGGGTGTGCGGTCACTTCCGTTGGCAATGCGCTCTTTTGCATCCAGGCACTGGGGGTAGCAGAAGTGTTGATACAGTAATATTTTGTACTTTCTTCGCTGTCGTTTTTGCCCAAACTGGTGGCGTAAAAAGAGATTTGACAAGTCTTGCTGACGGTGATGGGTCCGGTATAGATCTGCTCTGTGGACTCGTCGCCATTCAGATAGTAGTAAATCACCGCGTTTTGATCCGATGAAGTCAAGGTAAGTTGAATACGGTTTTTGAATTCACCACTTTCATAATTTGCAGTCGGAGTCGGCGTTGTCTCTGCAAAATAATAAGCCGGATAAACCGCAATATCATGATCCACTTTCTCGTATTCATCTGCATTAAACCAACCGGCAAACTGTTTGCCGTCGGCAGAATCATTCACATCTTCCGGTGCCTTGGCACAATCACCGTATGCCACCTTCTGCGTAGAGATCACATTGTTGTTAAAATCATAGAACTTCACGGTGTATGTATTGGTTTCATACTGCGCGGTCACAACCATATCCTGCTTAACGATAATATTACCTTTCAGAATTTGATCCCAACCGGAGAATGTTTTACCCTCTACTGTTTCAGCTTCCGGAGGCGTTAATATGTCTCCGTAATGGAATTTCTGCATTTTGATACTTTGATTTTTCCAATCCACAAAAACAATCGTAAACTGCTTTTTGGTGAAATCGGAAAAGAAATCCGTATCCTCTGTAATATTGGTTGTGCTCTTGTCCCAGCCGACAAAGTCATACCCTTCCCTTGTAGGATTCTTCGGAACGGCAGCATTGGCGCCGTCCACCACAGTTTGTGTGCTGATCACCGTGCCGTCCCAGTCGTAGAACTTTACGGTATGCGTTGCTTTCGGCGCAGAAATTTTGTCCACTTCAATCAGGTTTGTCGTGCCCTCGATTCCGATTGCAACGGTATAATCGCCGGTTTCTACCGTCGGTTCATTACGCAATTTAAAGGAAAAAGAATAGGAACCGTCTTTCCCAACAACGGACTGTCCGATATATTCGTTGGTGTAGTCAGAAGCACCGGTATAGCCGTACACATAGAGGGTAATCTGCTTACCAGCAAAGGAGGCGTCTACCTTTTTGCGAATGGTATACTGCTTGCCACTGTCGTTTTCAGCACCGGCCGAATTGCTTTTATAACGATATGCCGTTCGGGTTTCCACCTGCTTGGCAGAGGTAGCCGTTATAGAAGCGTCTGTCCAATCGGACCAGTCTTTCCAACGATAGAAATTATAAATGTACTGGTAGGTTCCGTAATTGTACTGGGTCTTGGAGCCGCTTTGATAAGTCTCGTTGCCGGAATCCCCGCTGTTATAGAACCAATAAGCGCTGGAACCGCACTCCGGACATGCTGTCCCTCTATAAAGATCTCGACTGCCGCAGCTGGACTTTTTGTACCACTCAAATGCAGAATAGTTGCTGTAAAGGCCATGATAGGTGCCGCCAGCGTGATTGGTGGGGCAAAATGTATGATTGCCTCCGCCCCTTTTGTAGAAATGGTAGTATACATACTTCCAGCGCGTGCTGTATATCGGAACAGATTGGGTGCTCAGCAACGCTCTTTTTCCCGTTTCATTGTCATAGGTGGACATAACGGAATCCTGATAGCCGGTTTGTGAGATCAGCTTTGTCTGTTTGGTACCGTCCCAGATCCAGCCGTCCATCGTTTTGCTGCTGCCGGTTTTTGTTTCCTTGTCCCGGAAGCGGTACTCTGTACGCGTTTCAATTTGCAGATCGGTACCGCTGGGCTTTGTACCGCTCCAGGCAGACCACATCAATCCCTGATCGATGGTAGCCGCCATATTTTCGGAAAACGGGACGCCGGACGAATAGCTGTCCACGATAATGACCTCAGCCGTGGTAGCAGCATAGTCACAGGGAATGAACACTTCCATACCCTTCTTTGTACCGCCTTTGGGAATACTAAACGCCGCCGACTCGGTGGCGTCCACCAGCTTACCGGTTTTTGTTTTCAAAGATACAACCGCACGGCCTCTTGTAATTGCATTGGGTGTGTTGGTCAAATCAAAGTATACATAATAGCCATCCGACTGCCGCTTGGCTGAAGTAATTTGACAAACAATCGGCAGCGTTTTATTCTTCCACTCATAAATGCCTTGCACATTGATCGTCTTGTTTGTGGCATCCGTGTAAACAGACTTGTAGTCCTGACTCTGCCAACCAACAAAAATATATCCGGTGGGAACATTCACATCCGTTGGCGGCGTAGCGTTTTTTCCGTATTCAACTTTTTCGCTTTTCAGAACTTTCTTTTCCTTGTCCAGGAAATTCACGGTATAGGTATTGATTTTGTAATTGGCACGAATGGTCCGGTTCGCAGTCACATTGTAGAACGAATCGCTCCATCCCTGGAAGGTATAGCCTTTGCGCGTGGGGGACGCGGGCGCGGTTGCGCTCTCACCGTATCGCACACTTTGCGTATGCAGTTCTTTGCCGTCCCAGTCCACAAATTTTACAGTAGAATTGGCGTGTGCCGTACAAGTACGGGAATTGTTATTGGAGCTGGTCCCGGATTGGTTCTTTGCTTCAACATAAATGGTATATGTGCCCACTTTGCTTAATGTAAGCGTATAGGAGCGCGCATTCGCATCTGTACCCAGATCACGATTCTCTGCACCGCGAACCGCTACATTATACGCCGTCGCCCGTGCGGAACCGTTCCATGTAATTGTTACGCTCTTGCCTACGGCAATATCCGTTGCACTGATACCGGTAATAGTCGGCTTATCCGGAATGGCCGGCGGTGCAGGCGGGGTGGGTTGAGATTGATTGCTGGAAGGCTGAATTCTATTGTACCAACCCCAGCCTCGATATCCTTTCGTTTTGAATCTTCTCAGTTTTACGCCACCATAACCACTTTCAGCATCATACATTTTTCCATTCCCGGCGTAAATTCCAACATGTCCATATTTTGAGTTCCATGATCTATCAAAAAACACCAACGCTCCTGTTGGTATATTATTAGCACTGGTAGAACTTATCCAATGATCGCCTGCGTTTAATGCACTTCCCATCGGAACTTTTCTATAGCCTGCACTTGTATAGCAATCGCTCACAAATAACTGACAATATCCATCGTAAGCATGCGGTTTGTTTGCTGCTACATAACGCGCATATGCCAATATTTGCTCCACCTGACTGTTTGCCGCTTGTGCCGTTAATGTTCCCGCCGGAAAAACCGATATAAGCATCAGCAGGGATAGCAACAGGGATAAAAACCTTGTACTTCGTTTTTTCATGGTATCCAGTCTCCTTTTCTTATTTTGTCTTCACGGTTTTTAATTTTGACCACGAAGAATAAATCGTAACATACCCTTTTTGTGTCTTCACTTTCTTATACGTACGAATACGCACATAGTATTTTTTCTTTGCTTTCAGTTTTTTAACCGTTTTCGCCGTAGATTTATTGTTACCTACATTGATCCATTTGGTCGTATTTTTGGTAAAGTTCTTGCTGGTGGAATACTGTACCTGATAGCCGGTGGTTTGTGTTTTTTGCGCTTTCCACTTTACCGTCAGGCTTTTCTTACCGCCTTGGAGTTTGGCCACGGTTGTGCCCTTTGGTACAATGGTGAACGTATATGTTTTTGCACCTTTATAGGCGCCCTTTAGCGTCAGTTTTACACTATATCGACCCACATTCTTGCAACCGCCGGAATAAGACACGGTATAATGCTTGCCTGCTGTCAGTGTATTGCCCTTACTGTCCTTGACCGTTACTTTTGGTTTTTGGACTTTACCGTTATATGTGTATGTACTCTTGGACAACTTCACACCGGCCACACGATACACTTTGTTCTTTGCTGCCGAATAACGACACACGGCACATCTTTTTTCCGACACACCGTCCTTGCTCCATGTAGCCGCCGTGGTATACCACTTGTAGGTATGCGCTTTCTTTTTGATCACCTGACCGGTAGACAAGCACAAACCGCATTTGGTGCAATATATGTCGCCGCTATATCCCTCTGCGGTGCAGGTAGCTGCCTTTGCGCGCTCCGTTCGTGTTTGGCTGTGGTCGCATTTTGGATTCATGCGTATTGTGACTTTTTGGCAATCCAGTGTAACAGAATCATATTTTTCATTGAATGTATCGTCCATATTATAAGACAGCGTTAAGATCGAATTTTTGCTGTCACCGGACAGTAATTTCACATGCAGCGTAAACAGGATATCATCCGCGATCACCTGATCGGTAGAATTCCACAGCACATCAAATTGACCCACCGTATCTCCGATCGAGGTATTGAATGTACCGGAAAACTGACTGCCGCAGGTTGCGGAAATCGGCTGAATATCCGAAGCCGTATAGACAATGCGCAGCCGATACCCCATCAAGCCGTGATTGTTGGTGATCTTAATCGGAATGGACAATGTATCATTTTTTCGTCCCACCGGAGAGTCCGCATATACCCGTGCCACCTCACTGGTAAAAGACGGCTGTACCACACAGGTACACGGCGTACAGGAAACTTCTTTTTGCTCTGCAGAAAAAGAGAGCTGATATTCGCCGGAATCGGCTTGCGCCTTTGCTTTCAGCCGGATTTCAACCGCGTCTGTCGCCGAAGGAACTGCATTCAGATTTGAAATTTGAATCACAAGCACGTCACTGCGGAGCACACCGCTTGCCACGACACCATTCAAGCCCTTAACGGACAAAAATTCAAAATTCGTTTGGTCAAATCGCATATGCAGCGTACAGGCAGTCAAACCTTGTGCATTGTCCATACGCAACCGCACGCCCACCGTCTCACCGGCAGTAACATTCTCCGTTTGCGCAGAAAATTTGGCATATTTTGTGATACTCTTGTTCGTTACGGTAATCGGAATATCCTCGCATTGCAGGGCTACGTCCCGAAAGGCGTCGTCAAATGTATCTTCCTGCGTGTAGGACAAGTGGATCTTCGTTTGACCGACTGCACCGGCAGAAACAGAAAAATTCACATAAAATAAAATACCGTCCTGTGCTACCGCTTCACTACCTGCCCAATACACATGGATCTGTCCGCGCACCATGTCGCCGTCTATGTTAACTTGGAGTCCGCCATTGGTCACCGGGCCACTTTCTACGGAAAGAGGCGTAACAACGGACGGATCATAGTCTAATGACAATTTAAAGCCCAGCAAACCGGTATTGGACTTTATCATTACCGGCACGCGAACCTGCTCACCTGCCAATGCCTGAGTCGCCGAACCGTAAACCGTTGGCCCATCTGCGGCAGCAAAAACAGACTCTGCACTGCACAGCATACTCAACGCCAAAGCTACCGCTAACAGCAGGCTTTGAAATCTTTTGAACAACCAAACCACTACCTTTCCCAATATATAGATATATACCTTAGTTATTGTACTGCAATAAGAATTGCACTTCTATACTCAAACAGCGTACAGTTTCCTATTTTCTTTGTAAAACAGCAACTGTTTTTCAAAGCCTTAATAAGCAAAAACATATTTTTTTACAAAACCCCTTGACTTGGAGTAAACGCAAAGTGCTATGATAAAGGAAACAAAAACAAGGAGATTTTATCTATGAAATACGCAACAGAAGAAGCCTTTGTCGGTGCCAACGCATTTGGCAAAGGCGCCGCCAACACGGCTTATGCCCAATACTTTGTAGGCAATTCTTATCTGAATCCCCTTACCGATCCCCAGGTCACGGCGCTGCATTTGTCCAATGTGACCTTTGAGCCGGGGTGTCGCAACAACTGGCACATTCACCACGCCACAAAAGGCGGCGGTCAGTTGCTGATCTGCACCGCCGGTGAGGGCTGGTACCAGGAATGGGGAAAGGCTCCGGTAGCGCTGCACGAGGGCATGGTCATCACCATTCCGCCGGAGGTGAAGCACTGGCACGGCGCTAAGGGTGACAGTTGGTTCTCCCACATTGCTATGGAAGTGCCCGGTGAGAATGCCTCTAACGAATGGTGCGAGCCGGTGAGCGACGCAGATTATAACGCACTGGAGGAAGAAAAATGAGTTTGCAAAGCACAGACCCGGAATACACCCAGCGACTGGGCGCATTTCTTGAAGAAGTAAGAAACGAACCGGACAGCATGCTGGAGCCCACCACCCGCTGGCTGGCGATTCTGGCCACTCTCACCGGCAACGGCAGTGTAGACGCCTACAAAGAGGCACTGCCCCAAGCGCTGCAAGAGGGGCTTGACCCGGTGGCAGTCAAAGAGATGGTGTACCAGGCCACCGATTACCTGGGCTACGGCCGTGCGCTGCCGTTTCTGCACGCCACCAACGACGCGCTGACCGCCGCCGGCATTGCCCTACCACTACCCGGCCAGGCAACCACCACCATGAATGATCGGTTAGAGAAAGGCATTGCCGCCCAAGTCAAAATCTTTGGCGAACACATGAATGAGGCTTGGAAAGTCGGCACCGTCAACCGCTATTTGGCCGCCAACTGCTTTGGCGATTACTACACCCGCACCGGGCTGGATCTGGCCCAGCGAGAGATGATCACCTTCTGCTTTCTCTCTGCCCAAGGGGGCTGCGAGCCCCAGTTGATCGCCCACGCCAAGGGCAATATGAACATGGGCAACGACGCAGCGTTCCTGACCAAAGTGGTGCTCCAGTGTCTGCCCTACATCGGCTATCCTCGCAGCCTAAACGCCATAGGCTGCATTGCAAAAGCCGCCAAACAATAACCAAAAAACAAGAACACCCCTGCACAGCAGCAAGCCGTGCGGGGGTGTTCTGTATCTGAATGCAGTTATAGGATGGTGGCGTGGCTGCCGCCGGTGGGAGCCTTGGTGACCAAAATCTGCCGGTCGATGGCCGCGCGCAGGTCCGCCACATGGGAGATGATTCCCACCAACCGGTCGCTGCGGGCCAGATCCGTCAGGGCGTGCAGTGCCTGGTGGAGGGACTCCTCGTCCAGAGAGCCGAAGCCCTCGTCCACAAACAGGGTTTCCAGGCGGATTCCTCCGGCGGAGGCCTGTACCTCATCGGAAAGCCCCAGCGCCAGAGACAGCGACGCCTGAAAGGACTCGCCGCCGGACAAACTCTTTACACTGCGGGTGGTGCCGTTATAATGGTCGATCACATCCAGATCCAGTCCGGACTGGTTGCGATTGTTCTCTGCCGTTTGGCGGCGCACCAGCTCGTACTGTCCGCCGGACATAACCATAAAGCGGGTGTTGGCACAGGCCAGCACCGCGTCCAAGTCCTGCATTTGCACATAGGTCTCCAAGGTGACCTTTTCTTTACCGGTCAAGTTGCCGGTGGCAGTATCTGCCAAGGCTTTTATCCAGCCGTAGCGGTGCTCTGCCGCCTCCAGCTCTGCCGCCGTGTGCCGCATTTGATCCAGCACCGTTTGATTGGTCTGGAGCCGCACAGCCAGTGTCTTGCCTTGATCGGTCAGCGTATGCAGCCGGGTCTGCAACTGCGCCAGCTGGGCGCGCAATGCCGCCGGGTCCGCTGCCGGGCAAGTCTCCAACTGCTGTCGGGTCTGTTGCAAAGTGGCTACCAAGGCCGCCGCCTGCATGTCCAGCTCTGCCACGGCAGCCTGCGCCTTTTGGTGTGCCTGCTCTAAGGCATTTCGTTTTTCCGTTATGCGGTGCTGTTCCTCTTCCGCAGCCGACTGGGTAGCAAAAGGCAATTCTGCCGCCAGTTCGCTGCACCGGCTTTGCTGCTGTTTGACCTCTTGTTGCAGCTGCTGCACCTGCAATTGCAATTCCGTTTGCTGCCGGGCACGCGCTGTGGCGCGCGCGGTGACTTGCGGCAAAGCCTGTTCCACCTGCGCCGCTTCTTCCGCGGCTGCCTGAGCGGCCTGCTTATTCGCTTCCGCCCCGGTACAAGCCGTCTGTGCCTGTGACAGCGCTTCTGCCAGAACCGATTGCGGCTCCTCCGGCAAATCGCCAAGCAGCGCTTGCCACCCGGCAATAAACGCCCGCTGCTGTTCTCGGTACTGTCCCTTTGCGCCACCGGCGGACTGGCTGGCAGTCGTGGCCTTTGCCATAGCGGATCGGGCCGCCTGCTGGGTTGCCTCCAACTGCGACTGTGTAGGCGCCTGCGTGGGCAAAGCCGCCGGATGAGGGTGTTCCGTGGCGCCGCACACCGGGCAAGGTGCACCCGGCTGTAAATCTGCCGCCAACACGCCGGCTTGGCTGTCCAGAAAAGCCCGGTTCAGGCGCTGATAATCCTGCTCCAAACGCTGGGCGTGCGCTGCCGCAGCCTGGTAATCGGCAGCAGCACGGCGATAAGTATTTTCCGTAGTTTGCAGCGCAGCCCGCTGCTGTTCTAAAGCGGTCAACGCCTCTACCTTTTGCCGGGCCTGTGTACAGGCAGCCTTGGCCTGTTCCAACCCGGCGGCCGCCCCTTGCAGTTCCTGCCGCCGCTGTTCCAAACGGGTTTGTTCTGCGCGGGCTTTTTCCGCCGCTTCACCGGCTGCCGTGTATGCCGCTGTTTGCTGCGCTGCCTGCTGCCGCACCTCTGCCAAGATCTGCTGTGCTTTGGTCAATCGAGCGTACTTGGGCAGCTGGGCTTGCAGCAAAGCCAGGCGGGCAGTAAGCGGTTTCGTCTCCTCTGCCTGTGTGGCGCACTGTTTCAATCTATCCGCTGCCGCCGCTTGCTTGGGGGTCAATTCCGCCTGCTGCCGGGTCAGCTCTTGCAGCTGTTGTTCCAGTTTCAAACGGCGCTCCGCAGCTGTCAATGCTGCCCGGTCAGCTTGCATTTTCTCTTGTATTTCTGCCGTTTGGCGGGTGTTCTCCGCAGCGGCAGTCGTGTCTAACTGAATCAGCTGTTCCAACACCTCTCGGCTTTCAGAAAAGGGCAGCTGACCTTGTTGCAGCGCCAGGGCTTTGACAAAAAGCATAGAGTCCTCCGGGCAGCGCACGCCCTCGCCGTACTGGCGCAATTTTTCCTGCCCGGCGTCACAGGCGCGCTTTACCTCCAAAGCAGACTGTCGCAGCTTCTCCTGCAAGCAGGCATACCGCCCGGTGTCAAACAGCTTTTGGAATATACGGCTACGATCCTCTGTCTTGGCAAGCAGCAAACGCAAAAAGTCCCCCTGCGCCAGCATGGCAATCTGGCAAAACTGATCGTGATCCAGCCCAAGCAAGGAAGTGATTTCGTCATCCACGTCCGATTGTTTGGTAATCACCCGGCCATCCGGGCAGGTCAGCTCCGCCATAGCGTGCTGGGTAGTCATGCCCTCACCCCGGGTCTTGGGCCGCCGGTACTCCGGACTGCGGCGCACGGTGTATACCGCCCGGTCGTATGCAAAAGTCAACTCTGCAAAGGTGGGAGTCTCCGGCGCTGCGTACTTGGAGCGCAAGGTGGATGGTTCCCGGCTTTTGCCGCTGGCCTTGCCATACAGCGCAAAAATAATGCCGTCAAAAATGGTGGTTTTGCCGGCGCCGGTATCGCCGGTAATCAAATACACGCCGCCGGTACCCAGCTTGGAAAAATCCAGCACCTGCTCCCGAGCATAAGGGCCAAAGGCGGACAAAGTAAGTTTTAGCGGTCTCATACTTTCTCCTCCCACACACTTTCCATCTGGCTGCGCAAAAAGGCAGCCTGCTCTTCTGTCAGGTCCGTACCGTTTTGGCGGCGGTAAAATTCTGCAAACACATCAAACGGCGACTGCTTTTCCGTCGCCGCACCGTCATGCACCTGCCCCAGGGCACGGGTGCGGGCGTTGTCGTAGTCCAGCAGCATTAAGTAAGGATAAATACTGCGCAGGCGACCCATGGCGTCCGGCACATCCTGTTCGTCTGTCAGCGTAATATGCAGATAATTCTGCTGAAAATCTCCGTTGGTATAATAGTCCCGGGCGGTCAGTTCCATATAGCTACCCCGCAGCTGCGTTAAATCTCGGCGGGGGGACAGCGGCACCGTGCGCACTTGCAGGTCCCCTTTTGCCCCCAGTTCCACCACGGTCACGCTTTTTTGGTGCCCTGCCTCCGAAAAGGAATACTTCAGTGGGGAGCCGCAGTACCGCAGCCGCGGGCTGCCCATATTCTGGGGGCGGTGGATATGCCCCAGCGCCACATAGTCAAAGGGGTCAAACACGCTGCTGTCCACATTGTCCGTACCGCCTACGGACAATTCCTCCGAGTCCGAGGTGGCAGCGCCGGTAACGAACTGGTGCGTCAGCAGCACATTGCGCCGGGAAGTATCCACCTGCATAGCGCCGACAGCGGCGGACAGTGCGTCCGTATAGCTGTCAATCTCCGCCTCAGAAAAATAGCGGCGCACATGAGCGGGCTTCACAAAGGGGAGCATATAAATGCCCACTTCGCCCCATTTATCCGTCAGCACAAAGGGCTGCACCCCACCGTCATAAACCGGCGAAAAGTGTACCCCGCTGCCATCCATAAGCCGACTGCCAAAGGCCAGCCGCTCCGGAGAGTCGTGGTTGCCGCTAATGGCAAACACCGGCACCTTTCGCTGCGCCAAATGATAAAAGAAATCGTCGCACAATGCCACAGCCTCCGCCGACGGCACCGCCTTGTCATAAATATCTCCGCAGATCAGCACACCGTCCGGCTGCTCTGCGGCAATGCAGTCAATGACCTGCTGCAGAATATACGCCTGATCCTCCAGCATAGAAAAGCCGTGCACCCGCTTGCCCAGGTGCAGGTCGGATAAATGCAAAAACTTCATATCAGTTCTCCTTCATCTGTGCCGCGCACATTAAGTTCACTTTATCATAAACGCAAGGGCATTGCAAGCCGCCGTCCATTTTTTCGCCCAGGTGCAATTTTTTCTATAGAGAATTGATTTTGCGGGAACAGTTCTATATAATGGAAATGAACAGATATAAGGGGGAATCAATATGCAAACCATTACCCGCACCACACCCTGCGGTGCACTGCAAGGGCTGGAGCTGGAGGACCACCTGGAGTACCGGGGCATTCGCTACGCCACCGCCGCCCGCTGGGAATATCCCCGGCCGGTAGAGCACTGGGAGGGCGTTTACGACGCCACCCAATTCGGTGCCTGCTGCTACCAGCACCGGGGCTTTGACGAGGATACCAAGGTCAATCCTTTTTACAGTAAAGAATTTCGGGTAGGCTGCCATTTCACTTACAGCGAGGACTGCCAGTACCTGAACATTTGGGCGCCTAAGGACGCCAAGGACTGCCCGGTGCTCATTTACATTCACGGGGGCAGCTTTACCGGCGGCTCCACCGACGAACGCCACATCAGCGGCACCGCTTACGCCAAAAAAGGCGTGATCTTCGTAGCCATGAATTACCGGCTGGGGCCCTATGGCTTTTGCGCCCACCCGCAGCTGAAAGAGGCGGACGGCACCTGCGGCAACTACGGACTATACGACCAGCTGGAGGCGATCCGCTGGGTGCGCCGCAACATTGCCGCCCTGGGCGGCGACCCCCACCGCATAACGCTGCTGGGGCAGAGCGCCGGGGCGATGAGCGTGGATATTCTCATCTCCTCTCCCCTGTGCCGGGACTGGTACCAAGGCGCCATTATGATGAGCGGACCGGGACTGCAACGGGCAGCCGCACGCCCCCAATCCATTGAAAAGGTGGGTCAGTTCTGGGATCAAATCTGCCAAAACGCCGGAGCAGCGGATATGAACGCCCTGCGCCAAACAGATGCCCGCACCCTGTATTACGCCTGGCTGGACGCCTGCAAAAGCGACAAACTCAGTATGCTCTACACCTTCCCTGTGTTTGATGGCAAGCTGCTGACCAAAGCCACATTCAATATGCGCACCATACCCAAAATGCCAAAGATCCTGGGCATGACCAACGCGGACATGATTCCGGCCCTTGTGTCCGGTCTGATCCGCCGCTGGGCTCATGACGACAAGGGCAGCCCCTGCTACGCCTATTGTTTTGACCGAGATCTGCCCGGCGACAACTACGGCGCCTGGCACACGGCAGACCTGCTTTATGCCTTTGGCACACTGCAAAACAACTGGCGACCCTTTACCGATACGGACAGGGAGATCTCTCGCCAAATGGTGGCGGCCTTTGCCAACTTTGTCAAGTGCGGCAATCCCAACTGCAACGCCCTGCCCCGCTGGAAAGCAGGCACCGCCAAGGTCATGCGTTTTGGTGACCCCAGCCGCATGGCGCCTTTCCCGGACGGCCGTCTCATTAAAGAAACACTTCATAACAAAGGACTGGTATAAATGAAATTTGACCACAACTTTACCCAAACCACCGCCACGCCCACCGGGCGCACTTACGCCGCCGACGGCTGGCACGCGCAGTTGGACTTTCTCTCCGGCAGCTGCCTGCGTGTGGCACTCTATCGTAACGCAGACGACCTGCTGCCCACCTTTAATATTGACCCGGACAATGCATCCATCGGCCCCCGGGGCAGAGCGCGACTGAGTACCGTGGGTTTTCAGCCGGCAGCGCCCACAGTCACGGAGAACGATAGCGGCACTGCCTTTGCCTTGCCTTGCGGGGTGACGGCAGAGCTGGATTTCCACAATCTGCTGCTCACCTACAAAATCGGCGATCGGGTGCTCTTTGCGGATCGAGGGCCGCTGGCCTATAATTTGGACAAAGAGTTTGGCACCGGCGCCACTCACTACATCACGCGGGAGCGGGATGAGCGGATCTACGGCCTGGGCGATAAGGGCGGCAGCGTGAACAAAGCCGGGCGACGCTTTCGCATAGACACAGCGGACAGCATGGGCTTTGATGCCGCCATGACCGACCCGCTCTACAAGCACACGCCCTTTTACATCTGCCAAAACAGCGTGGGCTGCTACGGCATTTTCTATGACACCACGGCCCCCGGTGAGATGGATCTGGGCCGGGAGATCAACAACTACTACCCGCCGTTTAAGTATTATCGCTCTGCCGAAGACTGCCTGGTGTACTATGTATTCTTTGGCAGCAAGTTAGAGATCTTGCAGCAGTTTTGCCGCACAGTGGGTCGCCAGCCGCTGCCCCCCAAGTGGAGCTTTGACTACTGCGCCAGCACCATGGCTTATACGGACGCCCCTAAGTCAGAAGAAAAGATGGACGCGTTCCTTGCCAAAGTGCGGGCGCTGGATCTGAATTGCAGCGGGTTTTATCTGTCCTCCGGCTACACCGCCATCGGCAACCAGCGCTGCGTGTTCCACTGGAACAGAGAGAAGTTCCCGGACCCGGCACGGTTTATCGGTAAATTCAACGCCGCCGGAGTGCACCTGATTCCCAACATCAAGCCGGCGTTCCTAACCAGCCACCCGATGTACGATGACCTGGCGGCCAAGGGTCTCTTTGTCAAGAATGCAGATGGCAGCCCCTATGTTACCCAGTTTTGGGACGGCCTGGGCAGTTACCTGGACTTTACGAACCCGGAGGCCTTTGCTTTTTGGCACGATCAGGTGACGGAAAAGCTGCTGCAAAACGGCATGGACGCCACTTGGAACGACAATAACGAATTTGACATTCAGGACCCTACCGCTGTGGCTGTGGGCTTTGGCGGCAAGGCGGCCCCGGCTGCCCATATTCGCCCGGCGCTCACCTACTTAATGGTGCTCAGTTCCTATCAGGCTCAAATGGAAATGCGCCCGGCAGAACGGCCGTTCCTTTCCACCCGCAGTGCCGGAATCGGTCTGCGACGGTTGGCTCAAACCTGGAGCGGTGACAACTATACATCCTTCCACGATCTGCGCTACTGTCACTATGTAGGCATGACACTGAGCCTGTCCGGCTTTTACTTTTACGGCCACGATCTGGGCGGCTTTTCCGGGGAAATGCCTTCCAAAGAGCTGCTGCTGCGTTGGATCCAGCACGGTGTATTTGAGCCCCGCTTTACCATTCATTCCTGGAACGCGGACGGCTCCGCCACCATGCCTTGGAGTTATCCGGAGGTGATGGACAGTGTGCATGCCCTGTTTGACCAGCGTAAGGCTCTGCTGCCCTACTATTACAGCACCGCCTACCGCAGCGTGCAGGAGGAGCTGCCCTTGCAGGCGCCCCTGTGTCTTTATTATGACGACCAGCAAATCCATCCGGACGATCCTGCCTTTTTACTGGGGCGTGACCTGCTGGCAGCCTGCGTGCTGGATCAGGGCATGGAGGATATAGAAGTCTACTTGCCGTCTGGCGAAATCTGGTACAAGGACGATCGGTGTTACACCGGCGGGCAGACAGTGGCACTGCACATTCCCGCTACCGGCACCGTGCCCTATTTTGTGCGTGGCGGCTGCGTATTTCCTCTGGACATTGGACCTACCGGGTTCCAAAAGCACAGTCGGGTGCAGTTCACCGTCTATCCCATTGCCGACGGCACCTTCCAAAGCCGCTACTTTGATGATGACGGCCACACCTATGCCTACCGGGACGGCCACTGCGTGGACGCGGTCTTTACCGTTGCTTGTGCTGCCGATACCGTTACCGTGCAGGTAGAAAATCGGGGCGACACCCCCTTTGCACCGAACATTCGCCTAACCCCGGCAGACCACCGGCAGCTGATTATCAAGTAGATCCAAACATAAAGCAGTCGATAAAAATCGGCTGCTTTTTTTACGGAAATCAAAAAAAGTTCAAAAAAGTCTTGACTTAGAGTCAACTCAAAGGTATATACTACCCTTGAAACGAGGTGAGCCTATGACCATTAAAGAAGTCAGCGAAAAGTACAACATTTCCCAAGACACCCTGCGCTACTACGAGCGGGTGGGTATGATCCCCCAGGTGCACCGCACAGGCGGCGGCATTCGGGACTATCAAGAAGACGATCTTGGCTGGGTAGAACTGGCCATTTGTATGCGCAGCGCCGGTCTGCCGGTAGAGGTGATGATCGAGTATGTGCGGCTCTATATGCAGGGCGACAGCACCATTCCCGACCGGCTGCAACTGCTGCTGGACCAAAAAGCCGCACTGGAGGCCCAAATGGCAGACACGCAGCGTATGCTGGACAAATTAGAGTACAAGATCTCTCGCTACCGGGTGGCAGTAAAAACAGGTAAGCTCACCTGGGATTAACAAAAGGAGAAAACGCAAAATGTATTTGGAAAAGATCAACGGCCCTGCCGATGTAAAAGCCTTAAACAGCCCAGAGCGCACCGTCCTGGCGGCAGAAATGCGCGCCGCGCTGATTCAAAAACTCAGCCACCACGGGGGCCACTGCGGTCCTAATCTGGGACTGGTGGAGGCCACCATTGCCCTGCACACGGTGTTTGACTCCCCCAAGGACCGGTTTGTCTTTGATGTGTCTCACCAGACCTATCCCCACAAGATGCTTACCGGGCGCAGCTACGGCTTCTTAGACCCGGCCCGGTATGACGATATTACCGGGTACAGCGCGCCCCAGGAGAGCGCCCACGACCCCTTTACGCTGGGCCACACTTCCACCTCCGTCAGCCTGGCCTGCGGCTTGGCAAAGGCCCGGGACGCCAAGGGCGAGCACCACAATGTGGTGGCCATTATCGGCGACGGCTCTCTGTCCGGCGGCGAGGCACTGGAGGGGCTGGACCTGGCCGGTGAGATGGACAGCAATCTGATCATCGTGGTGAACGACAACGGTATGTCCATTGCAGAGAACCACGGCGGCATTTATAGAAATTTGGAGCTGCTGCGCCAAACCGGCGGCAAGGCAGAGTGCAACCTGTTCCGCGCTATGGGGCTTGATTATGTATTCCAGCCGGAGGGCAACAACACAGACGCGCTGATCGAGACCTTTCAGCAGGTCAAGGACTGCAACCACCCGGTAGTGGTGCACATTGTCACCGAGAAAGGCAAGGGTTACGCCCCGGCAGAGACCCACAAGGAGAACTGGCACTGGTGTATGCCCTTCGACCCTAAAACCGGCGAGAGCACAGTGCACTTTGAGGGCGAGGACTACGGCGATCTGACCGCCCGGTATCTGCTGGAGGAAATGCAAAAGGACCCCAAATTGGTGGCCATCACCTCCGGCACCCCCACCGTATTCGGCTTTACCGAAGATCTGCGTAAGCAGGCAGGCAAACAATTCATGGATGTGGGCATTGCCGAGGAGACTGCCGTAGCGCTGGCCAGCGGACTGGCTGCCGGCGGTGCCAAGCCGGTGTATGGCGTGTACAGCACCTTTTTGCAGCGCACCTATGACCAGCTGAGCCAGGACCTGTGCATCAATAACAACCCGGCCACCCTGCTGGTGTTCGCCGCCTCTGTGTACGGTATGAACGATGTGACCCACCTGGGCATCTTTGACATTCCCATGATCTCCAACATTCCCAACCTGGTGTACCTGGCCCCCACCACCAAGGAGGAGTATTTTGCCATGCTGCACTGGAGCATGACGCAGCGGGAGCACCCGGTAGCCATTCGCGTACCGGCCTGCGGCGTACTCTCCGACGGCAAGGCAGTCACCAAGGACTTTGGCAAGCTGAACACCTATGAAGTGACCCAGGCGGGCAGCGATGTGGCCTTTATCGGCCTGGGCAGCTTTTATCCCCTGGCACAGCAAGCGGCTGCGGAATATGAAAAGCGCACCGGCGTGCGCCCCACGGTGATCAACCCCTACTATATCACCGGACTGGACAAGGAACTGCTGGCCCAGTTGGGCAAGACCCATAAAACCGTAGTCACCCTGGAGGATGGCGTGCTGGACGGCGGCTTTGGCCAAAAAATCGCAGCCTACTACGGCGGAACAGACACCAAGGTGCTGTGCTACGGCCTGCAAAAAGAATTCCTGGATCGCTACGATGTACAGTCGGTGCTGGAAGAAAACCGCCTGACCTCCGCACAAATTAGCGACGATCTGCAAAACCTGTAAGGAGAACGAAAATGGCAAAAACATTGGTCGTCTATTATTCCCAATCCCGGGGCAATACCAAAAAGATCGCCCGAGAGATCGCGTCCACCCTGGGTGCAGACCTGGCGGCCATTGACACGGTGCAGCCCTACAACTGCTCTTATGACGAGTTGGTGTACGGTCTGTCCAAGACAGAGACGCAAAACAAAGTCTGCCCGCCCATCAAGCCCCTGGACAAGGACCCGGCATACTATGACCGCATTGTGCTGGGCACCCCCACCTGGTGGTACACCATGGCCCCGGCTGTGCGCACTTTCTTAACCGAAACAGATCTGACTGGCAAAGAGTTGGTCCTGTTTGCCACCCACGGCGGCTGGGCAGAAAAGCTGAAATAACCAGCCATACCAAAACGACCCGCCGACTCTGCCGGCGGGTTTTATTTTATGGTGGATATTTGGCTGCGGGTTTGCTATAATAGAGATAAGATCAAAGAAAGGAAGTGCAACGATGCCTTATATTAAGAATGTACCTCATGAGGCGATTTTCCGTCTTGCGGATCAAGTCCAGGTGCAGCCCGGCCAGGTGGTCAGCAAAACCCTGGCGCAGAATGACGCCGTCAGCGTGACCCTGTTTGCCTTTGCAGCCGGTGAGGAGATCGGCACCCATGATTCCACCGGCGACGCTATGGTTACCGTGCTGGAGGGTGTGGGTCAGTTCACCATAGACGGTGTGCCCTACCTAGTAAAACCCGGCGAGGCGCTGGTGATGCCCGCCCAAAAGCCCCATTCGGTGTACGCCCCGGAGAATTTCAAGTGGATGCTGACCGTCATCTTCCCCCATAACAACTAAACAGCGCAAAGAACGGATGGTACATAGCCATCCGTTCTTTTTTATCTATACAAAAAATCACCCCAAGGCTTCAACCTTGGGGTGTTCTCATGGGTATTCTTATTTCTTCTGAGGGCCGTTGTAGCCGTTCTTTTCCTGGAAAGCGGCGATCTTGTCGATCACGCCAAGGATCACATCAAAGCCGTCACCTACGGTCTCCATCTCAAACCGCTCCGGCATATCCCGCCAGGTGTGGTAATAATAGGTGAGCATGGGGTTCTGGGCCGCAAAGGTCACGGACTTGATACCCGCGCGGGTCATAGGTGTAGAGTCGCAGCCGCCAACGGGATTGTGGATACAACCGTTTGTCTTGCTCTCGATACCCATCTCGTTAAAGGTGTCCTTAAACATCTTTTCCATATCCGTATCAAAGCGCACGCCCTGCCAGTCGTCCTTGATCACCACTTCAAAATACTCTTTATCTGCCACAGAGTCAATGTTAATGTTCCAGGCGTTCTGGGACAGATCGTCAAAGCGGTGCTCCTGGGCAAAGTGCATGGAGCCGCGTAGGCCCGCCTCCTCAGAGCCGATATTGGCGTCTACAATACGGCAGTTCTTGGGCATCTTTTCCGGGTGCTCCTTGAAATACTTGATCACCGCATAGCTCAGGCCGATGCCGGTGGCGTTATCCATAGCGCCGCGAGAAGCGTTGCGAGGATTGGGATCGCCCCACATCACCACAAACAGAGAACCAATGGCGGTGACAATAGGCACGAAGTTCATAATGAACATAAAGGTGTTCCAGCCCTGAGAGGCCAGCATGGTCTGTGCCCACTGGGCGCCGGCGTAATCGCAAATGTTCACGACAGCCATAAACACAGAAAACAGCGCAATAAAGAAAAAGCAAACCGCGCCGAAGCCCACCTTGCCATATGTAGCGATCAGGCCCATAATCGGCTTGGTCTTGGCATACTTATATGCGTGCTCACTGTGGCGCCAGCACCAGGACGTATCCGTATGGCCGGACAGGATAATGGTATAGTCATATTTGCCGTCCTCCGGCTCCAGCACACCAAGGGTATTGCGGCTGATCTCCTGGGGGAAGAACATATCAAACCAGGTCTTGTAGAAAAAGCAGCTCATCACCAGCCAAAAGATCGTAATGAGACCCAGCGCAGCCAGGGCGTACCACAGCTTATTAAAGCCGCTGGCCAGGGCAATAATGGCGCCGATGCTCAGGATCACGCCGGACCAACCGGCATAGGACAGACCGCCGATACCGGAACGGGGTGAAACGGCGAACTCCTCCGTCTTAGGCTCAATGCCGATGTCGCGCAGCTTGTCGCCCATATACTGATGAAATTTGATTTCACCGTCGGAGCCGGGCAAGCGGGAGCCGATCTTGTGTGCGGCGTGTTCCACAATGTCCATAGCTTCGCGGGCATAGGATTTGGATTCTTCTCTCATGTTCAGGCCTCCTGTTCAGAATTTGAAAAAAGATAATTATATTTTAAGATAACTCTGACAAAAATGCAAGCAGAAATTCATGATCTTGTATAAATATTCGCCAAATTCAGGAAATTGTAGCGTAGCACAGCGTTAAAGCAGTACAGCAAAGGAAAAAAGCGGCAGCATTTGCTACCGCTTTGAACTGTGGAGACATCGTGCCGAACCCGATTCTTTTAGCAGAGAATGTCAGGGCTGCAGTTTTCTCTCTCAAATATAGGACCGGAAAACGCTCTATCCCCTGCCAAAATACAATAGCAACGCCAAGAGCAAAGCAGCCAACGCCCATAGGGTCACGCACAGCACCGCCGTCCACACCCGGCACCGACGGAATGTGCGCACACGATTCCCCGGGCGCACCGCTGCCGCCAGTACCGTTTGGATATGCGTATCCCCCAGGGTATGGGGCACCGGCGGAAAATGTACCACCCGGTCCACCGCAGCCAGCAGCCGATTGACCCCACGGCTGCTGTAAGGGGTGGCCACCACCACCGGGCACCCCAGCCCGGCAGACAACGCTGCCGGGTCAATGATAACACCGCGCCGCCGGGCGGCACCCCTATCCGTGATGTACACCACCAACCGATGACTGCGCTGCCAAAGGGCAGGCAACGCCGCCAGTGCCCGCTGCAGATCCAGCGCCGGGGTCACCAGCACCGTACAGTCCGCCCCGCGCAGCGCCGGACTTTGCAGGGCGCACAGAGGCAGCAGCCGCAAATCATAAGTAATATGCCGGTATGAATAACACCAGGCGCCCCCCTGCCGCCGCCCCAAAAGCTCCTGCAGCAAATGCTCCTTACCCCCATTATTGCCGCCCACCAATACCACGGTACACTCGCCCATACTACCCCTTCTTTGCCGTTATTTCTTACCCATTCTATGCAGGAGTCGGTCAAATGTGACGGCAAGCGCACTTTTGTTCAATTTAGGCCGTTCTCGACGGCTGGGTATTGATTTTGGCGTAGGGGCTGTGGTACAATGAAATTGCAAAATTATGCTCCGCTTTGCGGCGGGGAGGATAAGAGAGGTAAAATCTATGGCAGAAAAGCTAAAGTATTTTGTAAACGGTCAGTTCCGTGAGTCCAAGACGGACAAATGGTACGACCTGCACAATCCGTCCACCGGCGAAATCACCGGCCAGGCGCCCTGCTGCACCAACGATGAGGTGCTGGAGGCCATTGCGGCCGCCAAAGCTGCCTATCCGGGCTGGAGCGCCACCCCGGCCATTAAGCGGGCACAGATTCTATATAGAGTGCGGGAACTGATCCTGGAGCGCATGGATGAACTGACCATGAGTGTTGCCAAGGAAAACGGCAAAGTTTGGGCAGAATCCGAGGGAGATGTGCTCAAGGCAAAAGAAGGCACGGAGCTGGCCACCCAGGTACCGTCCCTGATGATGGGTGAGTCCATTATGGACGCCTCCCGCGGGTATGATACCGTGAAATACAGAGAGCCGCTGGGCGTGTTTGCCGGCATTGTGCCTGTAAACTTCCCGGCCATGATCCCCTTTGGCTGGATGGCACCCACCTGTATTGCCACCGGCAACACCCTGGTACTGAAAGCCGCTTCTTTGACCCCCAAGACCGCCATGCTCTTTGCCCAGCTGTACAAGGACGCAGGCGTGCCGGACGGTGTCATCAATGTGGTCACCTGCTCTCGCAATGAGATCAACACCATTCTGGAGCACCCGGATGTTAAGGGCATTACCTTTGTTGGCTCCACCCCGGTGGGTCTGAAAATCTATGAAAAAGCCGCTGCCAACGGCAAGCGCTGCCAGGCCCTGTGCCAGGCCAAGAACCATGCCCTGGTGATGGAGGACTGTGCCTTAGAGCGTACGGTAGCCGGCGTGATCAACTCTGCATTCGGCTGTGCCGGTCAGCGCTGCATGGCGCTGTCCTGCTGCGTGGTACAGGAAAGCATTGCAGACGCCTTTGTAGCCGAGCTGAAAAAGCAGGCGGAGAAAGTGAGCTGCGGCCCCGCCTGGGACAAGAGTTCCCGCCTGGGTCCCATCACTTACGAAAAGCATTATAAAGAGGTACTGGCCGATATTGACAAGGGCGTAGCCGAGGGCGCCACCCTGGTGTTGGACGGCCGTAACACCGTTGTGGAGGGCTACGAGAACGGTTACTTTGTAGGCCCCACCATCTTTGACCATGTAACGGCAGATATGACCATCGGCGACGAAGAAGTCTTTGGTCCGGTGCTATGCATCAAACGGTGCAAGGACTTTGAGGAGGGCTTGGCCATTATGAACGCCAATCCCTATGCCAACGGCTCCGTGATCTACACCCAGAGCGGCTATTATGCTAGGGAGTTTGCCCGCCGTACCGACGGCGGCCAGGTCGGCATCAAAGACGACCAGGTTGTCGGCGCCCTGGCGGGCAAGCTCCACCAGCGTGTTGCCGTAGCTTACACGGGTGGCAATTTTTTTCATATCAGCCATTGATCAGCTCAAGCTCCTTCTCCAGAGATTCATGGGCGGCGCGCAGCTCGTCCATGGCCTGTGCGTACTCTTCGTCGTTGGGGGCCTTGCCGTGCCAGTCGACGGCATTTTGCATGTAGCTGACGCCCAGGCCCTTGGTGGTGCGCAGCAGGAAGCAGGTGGGCTTGCCGCTGCCGTGGCTCAGGTCAAACATCTTGAAAGCCTGCTCCAGCTCCGCAAAGCTGTTGCCGTTGCAGACGATGGTGTTGAAGCCGAAGGCATCCATCTTTTTATCCAGCGGCTCGCTGTTCATGACCTCGCGGGTGGGGCCGTCGATCTGCAGGCCGTTGACATCGACCATGATGCACAGGTTATCCAGCTTGTAGTGGTTGGCGAACATGAAAGCTTCCCAGCATTCGCCTTCCTCGATCTCGCCGTCGCCCAGCAGGGTGTAGACGTTGATGTCGCTGCCGGCCTGCTTGGCGGCCAGTGCCATGCCGCAGGCGGCGCTGACGCCCTGGCCCAGAGAGCCGGTGCTCATGTCCACACCGGGGACGGTGTTCATG